>Ga0105104_10001678_pt1 | contig 16554 bp, 15 predicted proteins | sample PPLLaktember2015_3_FD_87034 | JGI IMG/M metagenome (GOLD analysis project Ga0105104, IMG submission 87034) | Freshwater sediment microbial communities from Prairie Pothole Lake near Jamestown, North Dakota, USA - PPLs Lake P7 Core (6) Depth... | ecosystem: Environmental > Aquatic > Freshwater >... | reverse complement strand
GCAGTCGCCCACCGGCGATATCACATGCAGGACCTGCCACGAACCGCATGGAACCAACCCGAATTACGCGACACGGGGAAAGTTTCTCAGGCCTGCTTCAAATCTTACTCTCTGCTCCGATTGCCATGGGAGCGAATCCTTATGGCGGTTTCTGTATTATCATAAAAACTCGCGTAATATTCAAGGCGGCCAGTAAGCTGTTTTTTCAAATTGCAACGGATTGCGATTTCGTAAGTGCTTGTAGGTAATAATGTTACGCTAAAACAAATCTTTCTCAAAGTTGCGAATCCGTTTTTAGGTTGAAAGGTTTGATAAGGTATGTTATAATTCTCAATAATGGTAATCATTGAGAAAATAGCGATGAAAGTCCTGCAACACAGGATTGGGAGAAGCCGTTTTTCTTACTTTATAGTGCCTATACTTTGAGCTAAATCGTATTATTCAAGGTGAGTAGATGCCGACTTTATTTACAATTGAGAAGGATATCCTGTTAATTGTGGCAATCCTTTATTTGGCCGCTGCCATAGTAGGATTTTGCCGGCTTTCGAGGGGTGACCCGAAGTTACGCTATTTTTTAGTAGCGTTAATCGCTTTCGCGGTTTCGCTTGAATCCACAGCGCTTGTTTTCAGGGCTGTAGAGATTAAGGCGGTGCCGCTGACGGTTTTGTTTGAATCGATGATGGTTTTGACCATAGCTTTCGGCCTTATTTATATAGCGTTCAGTGTGGCGATCAGCCAGGCATGGTTCGGGTCAGTGATGTCCTGCTTACTGCTGGCAATGACTGTGGCTACTCTGCTTGTTTTTACGCCTGCCGCCGAGCCTGACAAGATTGCAAAGACGCCGTGGGCGGTTTCACACGGATTATCCATGGTGCTTGCCGGCGCCATGATCACGTTTTCGGCCGTCAATGCGTACCTTTTTCTGCTTGCCGACAGAAGATTGAAAGCAAAACGGGTTTCGGGAATGGCCGGAAAGGTGCCTAATATTGAGCGGATGGAACAGTTAACCCTGTTTGGCATACGAGCATGTTTTGTTTTGTTGACTTTCGGGATAGTCAGCGGCATAGGGCTTGGCATTGTAAAACACGTGATGCTCGAATTGACCTTTATCCAGGGGCTGCTTGATCCGAAAATCCTCTGTATCGGGGCGGCATGGGTCGTGATCACCATCCTGCTGTTTCTGAGGCACTTTAATTTGATAGGAAACAAAACTACCGCTTATGTGACAATTGTTGTTTCTTTTCTGATTATTTTCGCAATTATTGCCGTGACGGTCTTTGGAATTACTTGGCACACATTCGGCGGCGGCGCAGTGATGAATATGTGAGTGAAGTCGGTTATGCAAATAATACTCGTCGGACTAAGTTATAAAACGGCCCCCCTGAACGTCAGGGAAAAACTGGCGTTTCGGCCTGACGAGGCGACGGCTGCTCTTGAAAGGCTCAAAAGCAAATTCGGCAGCCGGGACGCCGAATTTGTGATATTGTCCACGTGCAATCGGACGGAGCTGTATTGCGCCGCAAGCAAGGAGGCGGGACCTTGTCTTGACGATATTATTCAGGAGATAGCGGAGATTCGCGCTATTGCGTCGAGTGAGTTTCGCGAGTTCCTTTATGTTAAATTCGATGAGGACGCGGTCAATCATCTCCTGACGGTCAGTTCGAGCTTAGACAGCATGGTCCTGGGCGAGCCCCAGATAGTCGGACAGGTCAAGGAAAGCTACACCATGGCCTGCAATGCCAAAAGCACAGGTAAAATACTCAACAAGCTGTTTCATTTTGCGTTTACTACGAGCAAATTGATTTACTCGAGCACGACGATTACTAACCGGCGCGTAAGCGTTGCCGGCGTCGCGGTCGAGCTGGCCAGGCAGTTGTTTGTCGATATATCTTCGGAGAAGATACTGGTAATCGGCGTGGGCGAAATGGGGCAGATACTTGTAGAACGATTTACTGACCTGGGATGCCGCGATGTAACCGTTATCAACAGGACCCGTTCACGCGGTCTGGACCTGGCCGCAAAGCTCAATATTCTCAGCGCCAAGTGGGAGGAAATAGACGAACAACTGGTCCGCGCAAATATCGTTGTGTCTTCGGTAGCGGCGCCGCAGTATCTTTTCAGCAAAGATTCCTTGAAAAATGCGATGCGCAAAAGGACGGCCGGTCCGCTGCTGATAATAGATATAGGCGTGCCCCGGTGTTTTGACCCTGAAATAAATAAGCTTGATAATCTGTACCTTTACAGTATTGACGACCTCGCTCAGGTCGCCGAGCGGAATTTTAAACTCCGCGAGGGCGAGATAGACCAGGCGGTTGAAATAATTTCGCAGAAAAAAATCGAATTTATGGAATGGTTCCGTTACAGAGAGCTTGGCCCGATAATCGGCCAGATGAAGGAATTGTTCGAGCAGATAAGCAAAAAGGAAATGGAAGGTTTTTTTGTCGGGGCCAGGCATGACGCACACTGCCGCGAGGAGGTGGGTGCGATGCTTGCCAAGATAGTAAACAGATTCATGCACTGCATCATCGGCAACGTCAAAGAGACGGCCAAAGAGCGAGGCGCGGCCGAGGCCATGAAACTGGCTAATTATATGGTGCAACAGGCCGAACAGGTCGCCGACACTGTAAATCGAAAGCAGGAAGAGTGAGTTAAATATGGAAGAGGAAAACGGCGTCGATGATGCCAGACTTGCAGAATATTGATGAGTTTTCGCCGCGATTGATTCACGAGGTCCTGGCCGAACAGCTCAAGTGGCTGATTAAGCTTCGCTGGCTTGCCGCGGTTGGTGTAGCGAGCGCCGGGGTTGTGTGCACTTATATTTTTCCCGTTCTTGAAAGCGCCGCGCCTTTTTATATTTGCGGGATTTTACTTTTGATATCCAATTTGGTTTATGCGCTGTTTTTGACCTGCCGCATCCGAACCAAGACCATGAATATCGCATTGGCGATGGTGCAGATAGAAGCAGACCTGCTGCTCCTGACTGCCCTGCTGCATTTTTCAGGCGGAATAACCAATCCGTTCATGCTGTTCTATGTTTTCCACGTGATACTGGCTACTATCATATTACCGCCAACGCTGTCATTTGGCGTCGGCATTTCCACGATATTGATGTTCGGCTTAATGACGCTGGGTGAATTACAGGGCTGGCGATGGCTCGAACATAAGCCGCTGCTGTTTTCTTCGATAAATACACTTTGGGTAAATCCGGTATATGTGTTTGGGGTATTTGCGGCCTTTGTCGCTACGGTTGTGCTGACTCAATATCTGACGCGGACGGTAATTGCGCGAATGACGGCAAAAGAAGCCGAGGCGGCCAGAAATCATGACGTAATGCAGGCGATAATCAACGCGATGACAGAAGGACTGTTTTTTATTACGAGTCAGGGCAAAATAGACATCTGCAATCCTGCCGCGCAGGGGTGGGCGGAAGAAGCCGGGATTTTGAACGGCAAAGAACCTCTGTCCCGTTTTCCGGTGATACTGGCCGACCACATAAGAGATATTCTCAAATCGGACGGTTCCGCAATCGCCGGCAAAACAATAAAATTATATTTTGACAAACCTCGACCACGGTACATTGAGGCCAGGAGCTGTCCTGTTATCGGCGATGACGGGGCACGGCTGGGATATGTAATAGTGGGCCAGGACATGACCGAACACAAGAAGCTCGAGCGCAATTTGCTGGAACGCGCAGAGGAAATAATAGAAATAAATGAAATGCTGAAGAGGTCGCGCGTAGAAATGACCCAGCGTGAGAAGATGGTCGTCATAGGCCAGATGGCCACCGGCATAGCTCACGAGATAGGCAATCCACTTGCGAGTCTTTCTTCGGTAGCTCAGTATCTGAGAAGAAAGCCCGCATCTGCCGAGCAGGATAAGCATCTGGCCGTCATAGAAAAGCAGGTGGAGCGAATATCCGTCATATTGAAGCGCATGTTAAGTTTGTCGCGGCCCGTTACCAGTGAATACAAATGGACGGATATTAATACGGTTATAGATTCCACGCTTTCGCTGATCAAATTCGACAAGCGGGCTCAGTCGGTTATTGTGAATCACAGCCCTGATAACCAATTACCGATGGTCTGGCTTAATCCCCAGCATCTCGAACAGGTTTTTCTGAATATTTTCATTAATGCCCTCGATGCCATGGCGGCAAAAAATACCGATGAGCGGCACGCCCTGACGGTAACAAGCGAATATAAGGACGAAATGATCGAGATTCGTACAACGGATACCGGTATAGGAATGAGCCCTGAGGTATGCAAGCGGGCGTTTGAATCATTCTTTACAACCAAGGAGATCGGCAAGGGGACGGGGCTTGGACTTTTTATCAGCTATAATCTTATTACGGAAATTGACGGCACGATAGGCATTGTTTCCGAAGAGGGAAAAGGCACAACCATAATCATACGATTGCCGATTCGTCCCAAGAACTATCTTATTAGTGAGGAAAACCAGAATTCCAATACGTCCAGGCCAACGAATAAGGATTTGCTTAAATGAAGAATAACATTTTACTTGCTGATGATGAAATTGCCTTCAGGGATATGCTCGCAAATGTTCTGCGCGAAGACGGCATGGGGGTTACGGCTGTCGCAAACGGCACAGATGCGATAACTGCCATCGCCAAGACCCCTTATAATGTCGCCATTCTTGACATTCAGATGCCCGGCATGGACGGCATAAAGGTTTTGCGGGAGATCATGAAAATCAGGCCCGATACCCGCGTAATAATGATAACCGCTTACGGCTCGGTTGAAATGGCAGTCGAGGCCATAAAACTCGGAGCATGCGACTATGTTGTCAAACCGGTGCTGCTGGAAGACGTTTTAATCAAAGTTAAACAGCAGGCCCAGTACCACCTGATACAAAACGAGAATCTTGAGATGAAACGTGAGCTTAACTCGAGGTTCGGTCTTGAGCAGATAATCGGCGAAACGTCTGTAATGAAACAGGTATTCGGCACAATTCGCAAGGTGGCGAAGACGAAAAGCAACGTGCTTATAACAGGGGAAAGCGGCACGGGAAAAGAGCTGGTCGCGCATGCGATACATGCGCTGAGGCCGACAAGCGCCAATCGCTTTGTCGCGGTCAATTGCGGCGCAATCGCCGAGGGCATACTTGAAAGCGAACTATTTGGCCATAAGAAAGGAAGCTTTACCTCCGCAACGGAAAACAAAAAGGGCTTTTTTGAAATTGCTCATGGCGGCACATTATTTCTGGATGAAATCGGCTATATGCCGATGATTTGCCAGGTCAAGCTGCTAAGGGCCGTGGAAGAAAGACAGATTCTGCCCGTCGGCTCTACGGAGCCGGTGAATATAGATTTGCGGCTGATTGCGGCGACGAACAGGAATTTGCTGCATGAAATTAAGCAGGGTCGTTTTCGCGAGGACCTTTATTACAGACTGAATGTAGTCGGGATTCATCTGCCCCCTTTGCGTGAAAGAAAGGATGACATTCCGGCATTAGTCAGGCACTTCATTAATAAATACAATTCCGAGATGGGAAAGAACTGTACTGGCGTAACCGACGAAGTCATGAATGTGCTGATGAATTACGAGTGGAAGGGAAATATACGAGAGCTTCAAAATGTAATTGAACGAGCGATTATTTTTGCCGAAGGTGAACAGTTAAATATTTCCGACATAGGTTTTATGGGACTGACACTGGCAAAACGCGATTGGAATAGTGAAAATCTCAATACAGGAGTTGCAAATTATGAAAGAGAGCACATTTCTCGAATGCTCCTCAAGTACAGAGACAACAAGGCCGAAGCGGCAAAATCGCTTGGAATCGGGCTGTCGAGTCTGTATAGAAAGATCGACGAGTTAGATATAGACATCGAAAAACTTTTAAATGGTTAATTAAACAGGTCCATTGCGGTTAAATATAGCGTAAGTTCGAGCGGGCGTTATGTGATTTGGGAAGCGGTTTAAAATGAAGGAAGCAGAATAATGAAAATATCTCTTGGTGCGGCCTACGGCATGCACGCATTGATGTTTATGGTTCGACACATTACGCAATTGCCGATGACGTCAACAAATATGGCTAAGGCTGAGGGTATTCCGGTAAAATATCTGGCCAAGATACTGCATCGATTGACAACCGCCGATATAATCAAAGCTTCGAAAGGCGTTGTTAAAGGATACAGCTTGGCTAAAAGTCCTGATCAAATATCGCTGCTTGATGTTCTTGAGGCAATTGAAGGGAGGCGGTTATTCAAAGAATGCGTTATGAAGCATTGCGCGTGTGAGGGCACACAGGCAAATTGCATCATTTATGAAGAGTGGCTTCGAGTTACAAGTAGATTTGCGAAATTTTTGGCCCAAACAAGCATAGAATCCGCTGCATGGAATCATCCGGAACATCGATTCTATAAGATGCCGGCATCAACAAAACTCGTGTTGAGCGGCGGAAATCGCCGCCGTATGCCAGGCCCTAAAATCCCAGGTCGTAAAACTCCTGAGGCAAAACGCCGGTAGGCAGCCATTATGGAACCGAACTCGCCAGTCTATGATTTTCCGGGAAACAAGTTAATTCTTTAAGGTATGGTATTGTGTTTTTCTTAAAAATAATAAAATATTTGGAATTCTCAATAACGAGAACGGGGAAAGTTTTCTCGCCTACCAGATGTTCTACAGTCACAGGTCTTTTTAGTAATATAGTCAAAGCAACAGGGGTGCTGAATTTGTCAATTCACCGTATGTTCAAACTTGTTGCCGGAGTTAACATCATTTTTAAGGGTGATATTGCCGAGATGTATTGTTTTTGGTATGAGCGTGTTTCTATGGTTTCGGTTGTAAAACAACAACAAATGACAATTCAGGGGATTCCCAGAAACGAGAAGGCAGTCGGATGGAATGACGCGCAACGCCATGTCTTCGGCAATGAGGATTGTATGTTCCGGGGCAATGCGTTAAAATAATGCAGTTGGTGTTTGCGCTAATAAACTTCTATTAAAATGGAGACAAATCATGGTAGAAGCAAAAGTACTGATTGTGGACGATGACCAGGACGTCAGCAAAGCAATTAAGGCGATACTTAACAGCGAGGGTTATGTCGTTTCATGTGCCGGGGGCAGCGAAGAAGGCATGAAAATGTTAGAGTCCCAGCAGCCCGATATCGTAATTCTCGACGTTATGATGAGCACATCAAGCGAAGGTTTTGATATGGCGAGGGTCTTGCGAAAAAATTCTCGCTACAAAAACATACCGATTCTTATGTTGACGGCCATAAAGCAAAAAACAGGTTTCGATTTCAAGCCCAGTGCGGGCGATCCGGAATGGCTGCCCGTTGACGAATTTCTTGATAAGCCGATTGAGCCGGACCTGCTGCTGGCCAAGGTCAAAGCTCTGCTGGAAAAAACCGACGAATAATGATGCAGGATTCTCAGGATGAAAGGTTACTCAAGAGGGCGTACTGGGTAAGCAGGCAGCGGTGGATAGCCGCAGCGCTGGTATGTGCTGCAACCTACGGTTCGACCAACTTTTTTGGCATATCGCTCAACAGCGTTCCTCTGTATCTGATAGGCGTACTGCTTGTTGCCTATAACGCTTTGCTGATATTACTTCTTAAACATTTCACAAGAGGCGAATTCCCGCGATATGAGGCGGTAAAAAAGATTGTCGCTTTTCAGATATCCGCGGACCTGGTGATACTTACCTTTGTTTTGCACTACTCCGGCGGAATTGAGAACCCGTTTGTATTTTATTTCATTTTTCACATGATAATAGCGAGCATCCTGTTATCCGTTACCGAAAGCTTCCTTCAGGCGACGTTTGCGTGCCTGCTTTTCGGATTTATGCTTTTATTCGAATACGAACAGATAATCCCTCATTACTGCCTTAAAGGATTTATATCCAATTGCCTGTATCAGGACACCCGGTACATAATGGGGACATATTTTACGTTTGTTACGGCCATTTTCCTTGTTGTGTATATGGCAAGCTCGATAGCGTCAAAGATGAAGAAGGCCGAAGAGGGCTATCGGGAAGCTAACGAGCTGCTGCGACAGAAGGACAGGATAAAGGATGAATATGTTTTACGTGTAACCCATGATATCAAAGGGCATTTGGCGGCCATCAAGAGCTGCCTCGATGTCGTTGTACGTAAAATGGCCGGAGACTTGAATCCGCAGCAGCAGGATTTGCTTGAAACATCCCAGCGCAGGACAACCAGTTTGAACAATTTTGTAAAGGCCCTGCTTAATCTAACCACTATGAAGCTGCAGGGAAAAATGGAAATGTCCCGTTTTTCTCTTGGAGACACCATAGCCGGCGCGCTTTCGACAATCGAGAGCAACGCTTCCGCCAAATCAATATCTCTGGTAAGAAAAATCGATGTGGCCTCGGATGAGATATTCGGCAACCAGGTTTCGGTCGAAGAGGCCATAATAGATTTACTGCTCAATGCCGTAAAGTACACGCCCGAAAAAGGCACGGTCACCTTACGCGCGGAAGATAACTGCGCATACGTAAGGATCGAAGTGGAAGATACCGGAATCGGGATACCGCAAAAGGAACAGAACAGGATATTCGAGGAATTCTTCAGGGCGAGTAATGCCAGGAATTTCGAAAGAGACGGCACCGGCCTGGGATTGTCAATAGTAAAACAAATCGTTGAAAGCCACAAAGGCAGGATAGGTTTTGAAAGCAAGGAGAATGTCGGCACGAAAATCTGGTTTGAATTGCCGGCACATCCCATAGAAGCTGAGAGCAATCATGATTAGTAAAGCAAAAAATGTATTTTTACTCTGTGTACGTAAGGTAATGCGGCTAAGCGCTGCTAAAAAAATTGCGCTGGCGGGATTGCTGGTGATATTCTTAATGGGCGGTTTCATCGTTGTCTCCGAACAGCCGCGATTTTGTAATTCATGTCACATTATGAATACTTATTACAAGAGCTGGCAGGAGTCGTCGCACAGCAAGGAGAATTGCCTTGACTGCCACCTCGTGCCCGGCTTTGCCGGTCATGTTAAGGGAAAGATCAACGGGCTGGCGCAGCTTGTGGATTGCGTAGTGGGAAGATACGGAACAAAGCCCAACGCCGGCGTGACGGACATTTCGTGTTTGAGGAGCGACTGTCACGATGCTGAAAAGCTTGTGACGACATCCGCCGCCTACAAAAAAACAAAATTTACACACAAATCGCATGTCTCAAAGGAGGTTGACGGCATAAACATATCATGCACCATTTGTCACAGCCATTTTGAGGGCAACGAACATTTTTCAATCAATACCCAGGCGTGTTACACGTGCCATTTTCTCACAAACAGCAACACCGGCAAACGGCTGGTCAATACGCAATGCCAAAGCTGCCATGAAGTACCGAAGGAAATCGTGAAACGCGCATTTGTCGAAATAAATCATGAAGACTTTGTTTCCTACGGGGCAAATTGCGATGATTCGTGCCATGTGAAGCAAATTCAAAAGCCAAGCGACGTGTCGCCGGCGTCCTGTCTCGGTTGCCACAGTTATAGAAAAGATGAGAAGACAACCTCGGCGGAACTTCACGCCTTACACACGAAAAGCCGTCACAAGGTGGAATGTTTTGCCTGTCACGGCGAGATTTCACATAAAGCAATCAGCGGCGGGGTCGTTGCCACAATGCCCGATTGCGGCAGTTGTCATGCCAACACTCATCAGCTTCAGAATCGCATATACGCCGCACAGGACAGTGTGCCGCACACCAACGGCGATCTGATTGTCAGTCCGATGTTCCTTACCCATGTTGAGTGTACGGGATGTCATATAGAGTATGTGCGCTCCCAGCCGGAAAATATCGGCAAAAATGAAATGTATGCCAAGGCCGTCCCGCAGGCATGCGACAAATGTCATGAGCCGGGGACCGGGGAAAAATATATTCCGTTCTGGCAGGCAAATATCAAGGGTCTTTATGAGCAAATCAATAATCGGCTCGACAAACTGCAAAAAGACCATGCGCGGTCCGCATCAGATGAAAAGACAACCGGCGAGTTCGAGCAAAAGGTTCGCCATGCAAAGATTCTGCTTGAGACTGTTGCAAGCGATGGCAGTTGGGGGGTTCACAATCTGAAATATAGCGAGGACATGCTCCTTAAAGCATACGCGATAATAACCGAATTACAGGAGAAGCAGAAGTGAAAAGCGATCTTTTCAAAACCATCTGCGTTGCTGGCGCAATAATTTCTGCACTGATATTGACCGGCTATGCTTCGGCAATGCCGTCAAACCCTCATCACGGACTACTCAAAGAGCCGTGGGAACTTATGGTTCAGATGGGACACGAAGGGGAGGGGCTTCATTTTCCCGTTAAGATTTCCGATCCTAATAAATCAGGGAAGCTTGACGAAACGCTGCCTGTGATGGGGACCCCGCTCATAATCAGGCTTGAACAATATTTGCCTGATCTGAAGTGGGAAACCGCCGTGAGTGAAAAGTCCGGCGGCGGGACGGTCGCGAAGGTGATACTCAGGGGCGAGAACCTTCGGCAGGAAATGTGGCTCAGTTCCGGCGACCCGGCCAAACAGTCGATATCCTCTTCGATCGGAAGCGTCAGAATAAAGGAATTCCACGATGCCAATGTGATAGCGGAGCTGTCACAGGCGATAGGCGACTCAAATGTGGTAGGTATTCTGTCGGCCTGGCCGGACAACAACAAGCCCGTTGAATTTGCTGCTTATACATCAAAAATCGTAAATATGCCGAATTCCAGCTATAAGGTCAGTATAGTGGAATATCTGCCGCATTATTCTTTTGACAGTGAAACCAAAAAAGTGACCAGCCGCTCGGACAAACCGGTAAATCCCGCGATCCGGGTCCGTCTTGATGGGGGCCAATCATCCAGCGAGGCATGGTTGTGGTCGAAATACGGAGCATATTCGCACACGCAGAGCCAACTGCCGTTCCGAATGGAGTTTATCAGTTTTGACCTCAGCGGCCCGGAAGGCGAATATGTTCTCCTGACTTCGTCGGCAGCGGAGTCCAAACCGTGGCTGCTTTTTTTTGAGAACGGGAAAATGCAGCTTAAAGAGGCGAAGCTTGAGCAGTCATTTAATTTTATGGACAAGAACTATTCTTTCAGCTTTGAAAAGATAGCGGCCAATTCCGTCGTCGAGACCAAATGGAAAAACAACTCAGAGAGTCTGCTTCATCCTGCGCTGATTGCGACAATTGAAAATGGCGATGTCAACGATAAGGCAGTCATCGAGTTCGATAAGCCATTTCACTGTAAAACTAAATTCGGAACGATGGTGCTTTTTTACCGAAGCAGCCCCGCCGAATAAGTCGAACAAAATGGAATATAAAGGACTTTAACAAAACTTAGATGGATTGATGAAATGATTGCAGGAAACTTAGGTTCCAGGATGATTGTTCTGCTGTTTGCGGCGTTAGTTGCGAGCGCAGCGGCGGTCGAAAAACCTACATCGCCGCAGAAGACGTGCGTCACCGATGAATGCCACGCCGCTTACGGCCAGAAAGTCCATGTGCATGGACCTGTGGCCCTCGGGGACTGCAAGTCATGCCACAAATCGGTAGATCCGAAGGAGCACACTTGGCAGCTCTTGCGAGAGGGCAAGGAGCTTTGCAGCTTCTGCCATCTGGAGCAAGTGGCGAAAAAGAACATACATGAGCCGCTAAAAAAGGGCAATTGTACGCAGTGCCATGATCCTCACAGCAGCGACAACAAGTTTTTATTGCCGAAAAAGACGATTGCCGAACTATGCGAGAGTTGTCACCAAAGCACCAAAGGCCTTAAATTCCTCCATGGGCCGATGGCGGTTGGAGATTGCACGATTTGCCATGCGTCACACAGCGCGGACCACAAACATTTGCTGAACAGCGAGCCTACTGAGCTGTGTTTTTCGTGCCATACGACTACCAGGATGGAATTGAACAAATTCGAATTTATTCACGAGCCCGCAAAAAATAACTGCACCGGCTGCCACAGCGGACACGGCGCCGACAACGCTATGATGCTTAAAGCGCGAGCTCCCCAGTTGTGTTTCCCGTGTCATGCCGATGTTCAACAAGCGGCATTGGACGCGAAGGTCAAGCATGGGGTCGTTCTTGAGGAGGGCGGATGCATAAAGTGCCATACTCCGCACGCCTCAACCGTAAGGTACGGGCTGAAGTTGGATCCGGCCACTCTTTGTTTGTCGTGTCACGACAAGCCGATCGGCATACGCAAAGATGAAACCATGGGCGCCTTCACGAAAGAAATTGCCGGCAAGAAATTCCTGCACGGTCCCGTCGCCCAAAAAGATTGCAAAGGGTGTCATATCAGCCACGGCAGCGATCATTTCAGGCTTTTGGCGAAGGAATATCCTTCGCAGTTTTATGCCCCATTCAGCGTGAGCACCTATGAACTTTGTTTCAGCTGCCATCCGCAGAGTCTCGTATTAAACAAGAACACAACGGACCTCACGGACTTTAGGAATGGCGAACTGAATCTGCATTATATCCATGTGAATCAGCCCGAAAGAGGCCGGACATGCCGTTCGTGCCATGAGACTCACGCGAGCAATTTGCCCAAACATATTCGTGAAACCGCGCCTTACGGCATGTGGAATATGCCCATTCAGTTCACAAAGACCGACACGGGGGGCAGTTGCAAGCCGGGCTGTCATTTGCCCACGGGCTATGATCGCGAGACGCCGATCGTGAATGAAATGAAGGTCGAAAATATAAAATCAGAATAATCAAAAGTTGAAAGGTATTTTTATGTCGTTAGCGCAAAGATACATATTAGTTTCAGCGGCTTTTTGTGTTTTGCTTGTCTCGGACGCTATTTCAGCCGAATCGAATGACGCTCAGTTGCGCAGGTTAAAAGTTTCCGATAAAATGCCGGAATTTGTTTTGCCGGATTCCAATGGCGATTCTTTTGCCTATAAGCACGGAACAGGCGGCGTATCAGCGATTATTTTTTTATCCGCAGACCAGAGGCAGTCGGAACAGGCAGTGTCCGATATCAAGAAGGTGCTGCCTGAAATAGACGCAGGCGGCCATCTTCTGAATTTTATGATTGTAACAGACGAGCCGAACAGCCAGAATCATTTTGCGCTTTCGTTCAAAGATACACGTGCCAATTTCCATGTGCTGCTGGACAGAGAATACAAATTGTGGGGGCAGGCAGGCGTGATAGTAACGCCAACCTTTATTATTACAGCCAGGGACGATACACTCAGATGGGTCAAGGCCGGATACGGCTATGATTTTGCGCCGCTGTTCAAGGCGCATCTGCTCAGCAGTCTTGGTATAAGCGATTCTAATTCGGTGAACGAGGAGATTTCCGTGCAGACTTCCATGAACGACAACCCGCAGGTGAAGTTGCAAAGGCACTTGCATATAGCGGACATGCTTGAAAAGAAAGGGCGGATCGATTCGGCTGTCGCGGAGGCGAGCAAGGCGCTGCAGTTGGACCCGAATTCTATTGAAGCGGCGCTTTTCCTGGGAAGACTTTATTGTCTGAGCGGCGACGGCAAGTCCGCAGCGAAAACGGTTGGTATGGTAAAGGCCCGGACTCGAATAGAGGAGGCGGAGTTGAATTTGATTTTGGGCTGGGCGTATCATCAGACGGGTGATGTAGATGCGGCGATCAAGGCGCTGATTGAGGCGACGACCTTAGACCGAAAATCCAGCCGCGGCTTTTATGAATTGGGCAAGATATATCAGGGCAGGCATGATAATGAAAAAGCCATCGAGGCCTACCGCAAGGCATTGGATATCTTGTTTTCAGAAAACCCCTGATAACTTTCTCGTCAGCAGGAATAAAAATCGCGTCATTTCTCAAAGATAAGAAAACAATGATCGTATTTGATTTTCTATAATATTTATTTGCATATTTATAATTCCTAAGTCCTTGCCTGCAAAGTGGTTATCGTAATATTTCTAAATTGCGGCTATATAAGTCGGGTTCTGGTATAGCCGTTGCAATATTATCTATTAAGAGTTGGGCGAAGTGCTTGGCTTGCAATTTTTGTAAAGAATTTCGAGAGGATAGATATGAAAGTTGTATCTGGGATTTTAGTGGCAGTGGTCATGTTTATGCCGATTTTGGCAATGGGGGCGGCACACTCGGATAATGGCTGTGCCAGTTGCCATACCCCCCACAAAGCGGTGGAGTCCACCCTGGTGCCGCTGTGGAACGGAGCCGAGACAACACAAACGTTTACGATGTATTCAAGCGCTCACTTTGATCAGTTAGGGATAGTATCATCTGGTCAGCCGAGCGGCTCTTCGAAGCTTTGCCTGAGCTGCCATGATGGTACGACCAATACTTCGGAAATTTTTGCCGATTCAAATGACGTTTTTGGGACCAACTTGTCCGGGTCGCATCCCTTCTCATTTGTGTATGATTCGACCCTGGCGGGAAAAGATCCGACACTGAAAGACCCGTCTTCTGCCAGCGGTCTTGGCGGATCAATCGCAGACGATCTTCTGGATGATGACGGCAACGTCCAATGCTCAAGCTGTCACGATCCGCATACCTCTGCCGTTGCAGGCACAAAGGCCCTGCGGTATTATTATTTCTCTGCCAAAGTAACAGGCGTAACTCAGGATCGTGGAACGTTTTGTAAGACATGCCATATCAGGTAGAAGTGTTTATTAAAATTAAAACTTAATAGCATTAGGAGAAGGATATGCGAATTTTAGGTGTTGTGATTGTTTTAACGATAACGGCATGTTTTATGCCGATAACGGCGATGGCTTTCCATGGACCCGATGATGCCCGTTGTGCCAGTTGCCATACGCCTCACAACGCGAAGGCCGATTTGGTGCCGTTGTGGAACGGCGCGGTGACTAAGAGCACCTTTACGCTTTACAGCAGCCAAACCATCGACGCGGCAATGGGACAGCCCGACGGCGCTTCGAAGCTTTGTTTTGCCTGTCATGATGGAGCCATTACCAGCAGTCATGGTATAGGCACCAACCTGACAATCAATCACCCGGTTTCATTTGTCTATGATTCGTCATTGGCGACGCAGGACGGGTTCTTGAAAGACCCGTTGACTGCCACGGTTGTAACCGGCGGAACAATTGACGAGGACTTGCTGGACACTAACCACAAGCTTCAGTGCACCAGTTGCCACGAGATTCATAATACGCCCTTCAAAAAATATCCTTACTACACAAAAGGCGTTGTTTACGATGATGAGCCGGGCGGCGACACTAAGACTTTGTGCAGGCAGTGCCATCTGAAATAGAAAATGCAAAATCGCCATAGTGTTAGTTGCAATAAATGCGGGCGATTGAAAGTTGTTCTTAGAGAATTTTAGACCGATGACATGGGCAAGTTTGCGAACTTGCCCATGTTTTTTTGCCATTTTATCTAATAGATTGTCAATACTAAGTTTATATGATAAAATGGGCGATAGAATAAAAGTTATTTTGTTCTGAAATTGGGATTACTTATGAGAAGAGCGTATCCGCAATTATGCAGCATGTTTCTGCGTATAACGGTGTTAGGGTTTTTTTTTCTTCTTTGGGGTTGCCAGCCGGCGCCGAAAAAAGTCATTACGCCGGTTTTTTATCCTGACCCGCCCGAAAAGGCGCGGCTTCAGTTCTTAAAGTCCATTTCCGGGTCAGATGACATCGTCGGCAAGCAGAAAACCTCTTTTGAGGCATTTATCCTCGGTTCGACGGAGAAAAAGGACATAATCGCAAAGCCGTACGGGATGGCGCTTTTTCAAGGCAAACTATATGTCTGTGATGTCGGAAAAGGCATGGTCGAGGTATTTGACCTCGAAAAGAAAACATTCGGCTATTTGACGGAGGACAGAAGACTTAAAAACCCCGTCAATATAGAGATCGATGCCGATGGAAATAAATATGTAACCGATACGCTGGGTAAGAGTCTTTTTGTTTTCGACCAGAATGACGTTCTTGTTGCCATTTGGGGACGAGAAACGAATATTTCGCCGGTGGATATAGCCATAAGCGGCCAGCGCTGCTATGTAACCGATTTCAACAACAATCAGATTCTCATATTGAATAAAAAAACCGGCGCGGTTCTCGACCGTTTTGGCAAGTATGGCCAGGAGGCGGGAGAATTTCAGATGGTAAGTAATATTGCCCTGGACCGGCAGGACAATATTTATGTTACAGATATGGTCAAAGGCCAGATAATAAAGTTCGATGCCAACGGCCGGTTTGTCAGAACATTCAGCCAGGCGGGCGTGAATATTGACGAATTCGCCAGGCCCAAGGGAATAGATATTGACCGTGAGGGCAGAATATGGGTGGTTGATGCCGCGTCGGAAGTTGCCAAAATCCTTGACCCCGAAGGCAAGCTGCTGTTGTTCTTCGGGCTGCCCGGCAACTCTCCGGGGAAAATGAATCTGCCGGCAAAAATAGTCGTTGACTACGATAATGTCGGATATTTCAGCGAATATGCAGTACCGGGGGCAAAAATAGAATTTCTGGTGTTCGTGTCCAATCAGTATGGTCTTAACAAGATTAATGTTTATGGTTTTGGCAGTTTTCCCGAGCAGCCGTCTCCGCAGATTAGCCGGGAATCGAAATAAGCTGCTTTAGCCGTTAGTTGAAAGGCCGTCATCTTTTGTTCTTAACG
>Ga0105104_10001677_pt1 | contig 16557 bp, 13 predicted proteins | sample PPLLaktember2015_3_FD_87034 | JGI IMG/M metagenome (GOLD analysis project Ga0105104, IMG submission 87034) | Freshwater sediment microbial communities from Prairie Pothole Lake near Jamestown, North Dakota, USA - PPLs Lake P7 Core (6) Depth... | ecosystem: Environmental > Aquatic > Freshwater >... | reverse complement strand
TGCCCCTCTTATCCCTTCAGCTGTCACCGCACTTCCAGGTCATCCTTCTCCGGCAGTTTCGGGAAGGGGTTGTGAGGCTCAGTCTGGTACCAGTAGGCTACGGAAGCGATATCATCGCGCAGAGGCAGGTACCGGCCGTCGCCTCGCCAGCCAAGCGCCTGGATGGTGACTCTCAAATCCTTCTCAAAACGGATCGGATCGGCGATGTGCCATCGATAGAGGCCGAATCGTTGCTGGGAGTTGTAAACGCCGTCCGGCCGGATCACCTGGGCTAAACCTGAGTAAGGAGTCGTAAATTCCTGGTACTGCTTGGTGTCCCGGTTTTCAAAATTGTACGAGCCGCAGAAATAGTCCTCGGTTCCCGTACCGCAGTTGGTCGGGAACTTGTCGTCGCCATCGATGAAGAACTTGATTTCCCCTTCGCCCCACCAGCCGGTGTTATTCACACCCCAGGCGATGTAAGTCCCGACGTAATGGCCCCAGCCTTTGACGCCGTCCAGAATCGTGTAGTCTGTTTTATAGGGAAGGGGATTGGTCCGGCTAAAACGGGCGTGGAAATAGCCGGCGTCCTCGGGCACCGGAGTCAGGGTGTAGTCCACCTGGTAGTAGAGCGTCATGCGCTGCGTATCGATGTTCTCCATCGTGATTTTGCAGGATTTCCGGAACGGCATCTGCCAGTAGCAATTGAAGGCGCTGCCGGGATTCACGCAAACTGCCAGCGACGAGAGTTGCGCGTATTTGCCCCAGCCCGCGGCGAAAAAGTCCCCGACGGGCGTCTGAACTGACGGTTCGGTCTCGCCGTCCCAGTAGATCCTCAGTATCGAGAAACGCCAATTGCCGGTTGGAGTCATCCAGATGTGCTGAATCGCTCCCGGGCCTTGAATCTCTGCCAATGTGAAGATCTGTTTGGGCTCTATATGGATCGAGGGAGAGACCTTCCAGCCTTGGCCGAGATCCCGGGCTGCATTCTTGCCTGTTCCCTCGACCGCCATTCCACCCTTTCCCTTTTCTCCGGTGAAATTCTCCGGGCTGATCGAGCGGGTCTGCGCATGAGACAGCCGCGACAGGTTACCGAGACTCATGTGCAGGCCGTCGAATCCTCCTTGTTCCTGGGCATAAACCATGGCTGGAACAAAGGCTGAAAGAATAAGAGCAGCAACGAAATAGCGCATCTGAACCGCCGCTAGAAAGAACTGACAAACTGACATACTGACAAACTGACAAGAAGTTCCGGTGCAAGTCTTTGCCGCTCGGTCACAAGCTTTATTTGTCAGTCTGTCAGTCTGTCAGTCTGTCAGTTTGTCAGTTTGTCAGTTCCATTGCACAACGATCAAACGTCAATCAGCAGCCTTCCGTCTTCCATAATTTTCCGCTCATCGAACCAGACGGTCGGATATTTGACCAGGCCATCCAGGTGGCTCGGCACTCGAATGGTTCCGCCCATCGACTTGTTGTCACCGAAGGCGATGTGAATCGTTCCCTGGACTTTCTCGTCCTCGAGGATGATGCCGGACAGGATCGCCTTGTCGTTCGTCCCGATACCGAATTCGGCGACGTTGCGGCCGAGGCGGCCATGAGGCTCAAGCAGTCGTCTCAGTCTCTCTGCTTCTCCTCCGCCGCTGATCTCGGACGCGTAGCCTGCCTCGACACGAATGCTGATGGGCGTCTGAACCATCCCGATTCCGGCCATGGAGCCGTCGACGACGACTACGCCGGCCGATTCGTTCTCCAATGGCGCCAGATAGGCTTCACCGGTCGGCAAATTGCCCCATTGCCCGCGCTCGGTGAACAGGCCCGAGCTGGCGTGAGCCGTTCTTCCGGTGATCGGCAGGACGACGTCAGTCCCCGAGGGTGCGGTGACTCGAATAACCCGGGTCTTTTCCATGAGGCGACAGAGAGCGTACGTCCGGCGGGCAATGGCATTGTAGTCGGCGTTCATGCACCGGATCATGCTTTCTTCGTTGACTCCCGGAAGCGTGGCAATCCGGGTGCCGGCCTCAGAAGCCGCTCGACGGGCATCGGTATGGGTCAAGGATTTCGAGGTTGGGCAAAAGACGATGTCGAACTGCTGCATCAACTGCGCGACTGGCTCGGGAGGCTCCTCGCCGTTGGTTTTGCGCGCAATCATTTCAGCGAGAAGGACTTCGTGACCCAGTTGACGGGCCGCCTGCCTCAGCGAGTAGGCAATCGTTCGCATGAGTTCGTCGGTCACAACCAGGATTGTCTCGCCCGTTTTCGCACCCATGCAATCGCGGACGGCAATCAATGAAGCGGAGAGCAAATCCGGATTTTCAGGCATGATGGATCTCCAATCGTTCCCCAGGTGCCCTTCGGCAATTAGAAGCGTATGGTCGACTTCGGTCGGGCTATGCTAACATGATCGCCCGTGATTTGTCCTCGTTGCGGAAAAGTCATGATAACTCGGCGTTGCCCTTGCGGTTACCAGACCAGGGCAACGTTTCAAATGGGGACCGAAGAGGCTCGTTCGGAGGAGCCGACCATCACTGCGGAGCTTTACAGCAGTTCCGCGAGCGAGAGCGAAACGGCCAAGTGGCGCTCGCAACTGGAAAAGAAGTTTGAGCCGGCTCGCGAAAAATTCCCCGACTTGGATGAAGCCCAGCGGCTGGTTGACGATATCTTCCGCCCTGAAATACCGGGTTTAAGGGAAGCGGACGCGAGCGATGTCGACTCCCGGCGGGGGGAACAGCAGTTGGTCGATGAATCTCCGATTGAAGACCGCGCGAGCGTGCCTGAGCCTGTGCTGCCCAGGCGACCTGCGCAACAAGCGCTTAGCCTGGAACCGCTGCTCGCCGATCTAACCACCAGGGCCAAGGCGCGATCGGAAGAAGATGTCAGGCAAGCAGTCTCAAAAGAGGTGCTGTTCTCGAGGATCCTGAGCGGGATCCTCGATTTGCTTCTGCCGATCGGCATTGCCGTACTGTTTGTCTTTACCGCTTGCTGGTTTATTGGTCTTGATTTCTTCTCGTACTCCGCTACCTACTCCTGGCTTTTGTTGGCCCTTGGTTTCTTCTTCTTCAACTCGCTCTACTTCTTTTGGACTGCCGGGCGAACTCCGGGTATGTCCGCTACAGACCTCAGACTAGCCGGACAGGATTCCGAGGACCCGCCGTTTGCCTCCGTTGTCCTTCGAATTCTGCTCTTTCTGCCAGTGACGGCAACCCTAATCGGGCTCGTCTTGGCCTTGTTCGACCCTGAATGCCGCGCACTGCACGACCGCCTGTCGGGGACAAAGGTCGTTTCGGAATAATTTACCGAAGCTGAAAGGCGGGGACCGTAAAGCTTCCCAGAGCCGCCGCGCACCAGCGCACTTTAGAACGCGTTAGAGTCACACGCAGCGCAGTTTGGAACGCGCTAGCGAGCCCCTGCGCTGCGTGCGCGGCTCTCTAAGGCGAATCCACTATCACGCTTGATCGATTGTCACGGCTTCGCCCGGCGTGCCTTGCTCGAGACTTCATCCAGGAATTTGTTGAGGAGATCGGGCAATTTCAAGCGGAGCTCGTACTCCACATCAGGGTCATTCACAAAGGCGTTCACCACCACGCACATGACGCTTGAGATCTCTTTCGGTTCGCCCCCCTTGAAACTCGCTTCTCTAAGGAAAGCCAAAGCCGATCGAACCTCCTCGTGCGTCGTAAAGCGTGATATCGGGAAGCGCGAGATGACCAGGCTGAGGATGGCAATAAAAGAGGGGTAATCTCGTTCAAAGACGAGCAGCGGCATCAGGTACTCGGTGTAAAACTCATGCTCCCGAACTTGATGCGTATCCGGGGGAAAAGGACACTCAGTGATTTTCGAGGCGAACTTCTGGCGAAGAAAGACAACCAGGAGAATGATAGCTCCTGCAGCCAGGGTGGCACCCAGGAGATATCCATAGGAGAACGGGATATTCATGCCCAACCTAAGCGTTTTTCGTCAACGTCAGTTACTGTCGGTTCCTGCAGCCAGCACCGGCGCGGGAAGCTCCTCGATCAGGTAAACACCTTCGGAGAGTGTGCCCGCAAGCAGCTCGCCGGAGGGACTGAAAGCGAGGCTCGAAATCCGGGACCGGGTGCTGGTGGCATTGAGAACATCCCACGTAATGCCACCGTCATGGCTCCTGAAGAGGTAGCCGACCAGGAAATCAGCGGCACAGACCTCCGACTACCGCGAAGGATTGGCGCTGATGGTCATGATGTCGAGAGGGAAGACCCCCTTGCCGGGCGCCCACAGCTCGCCATAATTCTCGGTGTAATAAAGGCCTTGTCTGGTTCCGCAGATGATCCGGCTCCCGCTTCTTTCCAGCGAGTGGATTGAAGTGTAAGGCAGCCCCCGCACCTTCATCGACCAGGACTCCCCGGCGTCCTTCGACCGAAAAAGCCCGGTTTCGCCTCCGGCAAACAACTGTCCCGATCTCCCGTCGAAGAGCACGGTGTTGATCCTGCCCTTGTAAATGGGAATGACCAGCCTGTGCAGAGTTTGGAGCCGGAGATTGAGCTCATACGCGCCGGATTCGGCGGCAATATAAATGATGTCCTTTCCCGGACCGGCGGCCAGATCGAGAACTCGGAGCTGACGAGTCAGGCCGATCCTCGCCCATGCTTTCTCGCCTGGAATGCCGATATACACTCCCTCGTTGGTTCCAAGGAGCACCGATTCCTGCCCGCGCCGCGAAAGGATCGACGTGATGGAGTCGACAGCCTGGTTCAGTCCTTCGTTGTAACTCGTCCAGGTGCGGCCTCGGTCCTCCGAATAGAAGAATCCACCATAGGTGTGATCGGAAGCCACCGCTGCGTAAATGCGGGGGGTGCTGTCGGAAGAAACGACGAGGTCACTGACCTGGCGATAGATGAAGCCACTATTGATCGATTCGAACGAGCGTCCGCCGTCGGTGCTCCTCAAGACTCCCGCATCGTCTGTTCCTGCCAGAATCACGCCGTTCTCGACCGGTTGGACAGCAATAGCGTTGACGACGACACCGGGAATCAGCTCTTTCCAACTTGTCCCTCCGTCCCGGCTCAGAAAAAGACCCACGGTAGTCCCGGCGTAAACGATCGCGGGATCGAGCGGGTCGAGCAACAGAGTTCTGACCCGGTGGGCATTCTTTGGTAGACCATTCTTCAACTTGGTCCAATTGGCCCCGGCGTTATTGGACCGGTAGATGCCGGTGCAGGCGCTGGCGTAGAGGTTAGTGGGATTCTCCGGGTTGACCAGCAGCGAGAACATATCGCTGTCGTTGACCATGCCCTCGTGAATAGTCTCCCATTTTTTGCCGCGGTTGGTGGTCTTAAACCCTAAATGCCAGGTCCCGACGTAGAGAGTGTTCGAGTCGGCAGGGTCGAACGCCATTGATTCAGCGTTGTACAGACTGCGATATCCCCGCGAGATCCTCTCCCACTGCTTTCCGCCGTCAGTGCTAAGAAGCACCCCTTCAGAGATACCGATGGCCAGGACCTCGGGGTCGGACGGCGCCACGGCAACAGCCCGAATCGAGCTGTGATAGGAACCAAGGGGAATGCTCTCCCACTTCTGTCCGCCATCCCGGGTCCGGAACAGCCATCCCTGGCTGTTCTTCAATTCCCAGGTAGCGGCGTACAGAACATCCGGATTGTCCGGCTGGAAAACGAGATTGTCGACGACCAGGTCTCGCCGGCCGAGGCCGGGACTCAGGCGCTTCCACTCACTTCCCCGGTTGTCGGAAACATAAATCTGGCCATCCGCAGTACCGAGGAAGAAACGGTCGGGCCTGGCGGGATGAACGGCCAGGGAGCGAACATCGCCTCCAAAAGGCCCCAAAGTGACAACGGCAGGCTCCGCGCAAAGGGGCAGGATTGCTGCAATAGCGACAAGGTGAACAGTAATCAAGAGTCGGCGCATAGGGAAAGCAACGTCAGCGCATAAAAAAAGCGGTGGCTCAAATGCCACCGCTCTTATTACAACATACTGAACATGTAAGCGAAAGCACATCCCGGGGAGCGCACAGTGCCTGCGCGCCCCGGAGATTGATTTCACTACGGAACGAACAACTCGATCTCAACCCGACGATTCTGCTTGCGGCCTTCGGCGTTCGCGTTGTCCGCAATCGGGTTCGTCTTCCCGCCACTCTTCACGTCAATCCTGGCGGTATCGATCTTGTGCTGTTTCACGAGGTAGTCTCTGGCGCCTTCCGCCCGGCGCAAGCCGTTTCTCTCGGCTATTCTGTCAGAGCTCCGGTTGTCGTCGTACCCGGTGATCGACGCCCTGAGCCGCGGATCCTGCTGCATCTTGAGCGCGATCTCATCCAGTCTCGCCTTGGCCACGTTGTCGGGCCTGAAGCGGTCGATCTGGATGATCACCTTTTCTCTGACCGAGAACGATTGGGTGGCAGTTGCGGTTGCGCCACGATCATCGGTCACGGTGACCGTTACGGTGTGGCTGCCGCCGGTCATCCCGGCTGTATTGAGGCACAGCTGGGTTCCCGTCTCCGGCCTCTGCTGCCCGTCCACCGTCCAGCTATAAGTCAGCGGGTCATTGTGCGGGTCGCTACCCTGTGCGGTGGCACAAACCTGATCGCCGGCGTAGACCTCCGATTTGTCGAGGGACATTGTCACCGTCGGAGGCACATTCGGCCTGCGATTGATTGTCACCGTGAAGGAGCAGTTGGCAGTCATCTGGTCCACGTCGGTCACGGTGACTGTTACGGTGTGAGCGCCGAGACTCCGGCCGGTGGCGCCGAAAACGAATTCGGGCTGATTGTTGGTCACCGGCTGGCCGTCGACGGTCCAGGTGTAGGTCAGAGGATCATCGTTTGGATCCGACGCGGTGGCACGCAACGTCGTGGACTCATCCTCGGTGATAGTCGCCGTTCCGGGCTCGCAGTTGATCGTCGGGGCCAGCTTGCGCTTTTCGACCGTGATGTCAGAGGTGCACGTGGCGGTGTTCTCACCGTCGGTGACTTCAGCCGTTACCGTGTATCGGCCAGGGGCGACGCCGGTTGAGTCGAACACCGCGGCGTTTTCCTGTTGCGTCAGCTTGCCACCACTCGTTCTCCAGTTAACCGTGAGCGTATCGTCGTCTTCGTCGTTAACCGTCACGCGGACCGTGGCCTTGTCGCCCTCGACGCCTCGGGCTGAACCCGTGATCGTCGCCCTGTCCACGCTGCACTCGACGGTCGGCGGCCGATTGACTTTCCGTTGGAAGGCCAACTGGGCGTACCAGCCGTGGCGGTCAGTCGCGTCAATGCCGTAACGGCTCTCGTCGATCGTGCGGAGGTTGAGATTGTAGGCGCCGGACACCGCGAGCCACTTGGCCGGGTGCAACCGCAAGCCGGCGTAAAGGTCAACCGGCGAAACCGGGTTTCCGATCGGGGGGTTGTCGGTGCAGTAAAAAGTACTGCCGACGAGTTCGCCGATCAGGTGCGCCTTGAGGCTTCCCAAGGGAGCGTCAAAGCCGACTCCATAATTAAAGCGATTCTGCCGATCGATGTTCAGGGCGTCCTGGGCGATCTGCAAGCCGGCATTGGCGGTGATGTATCCGCCGCCTGGCAGGTTCTTCGAGAGTATCGCGTCGGCGCCCCAATCGGTCGCACCGGCTGTCAATCCGCGGGCCAGGTGCTCGCGGCTGTCAGTCAGGTGAAACCGGGCGATGGGCTGAAGGGCCAACCCGAACGGGCTGCCCCTTCTTTCCGACAGGATGTTGAACTTCAGGCCGGTCCAGAGGTCTCCAACTCCGTCGCCGAAGCCGACATCCATGAGAGGAGCGTCGTTATACCAGGCCGTAGTCCCGGTGACTAACTGCGCGGCTAACTGGGGAAGATTTGGGTTATTGACCTTGTGAACCCGGATCTGATCGGCGTTGACCCGTTTGTAAGCTTCATATGAGCCGAAGATCTCAACGCGATCATGCAAGCCGAGAGTGAACGAAACCGGGAAGATGGTGAAATCGATGTCACCAGGCTCCCTGTGGAACTTGAGGCTGTTCACGCCGATTGACCATTCCCCCTGTCTCAGAGTATCGGCGAGGAACAAATTGAATAAACCGGTTGATCCTTTGTGCGTGGGGGTGAGGTACTTGATTTTTTCCTTGTCCTGCGCCAACGCGAGTGAGCTCAGAAGAACGACAAACATTACGGGCGCGGCAAAGTGTCTTGGCCGAAGCATAACTCTCTCCTCCTCAATAACGTGAATAAGTCCGCTGCGACGTTATACTCGTCCTGTCTCGTTAGAAAGCCCGATGAGTGATAAGTCCTCAACCTTCATTATACAAGCCGACACTCGATTGTAAACATAATTTCCGCCTAGGTTTGAGACTGCAATTCGAGTCGTGAATGCCGTCCACCGGCCGGGCTTGCCACTCCGTCCCGGAGGTCCGGAGCTACTACCCGTGCAGGGTTCTGCCACCGGAAAGCAGCCGGATATGCCTGTCCGTAGACAGGGGGGCAGCCGGCAGCGAGGAGCGCTCAGCTGAGGTGGAGGTCGAATGTGATCAGGTTGTACATCGCGGCAACCGATGGGTTGCACACCGGGAGGCAGGGAATCAGTCCGGTCGGTCTTTATTGGTAGTAATCTTTTCCTTCCTCTTGTTCTTCTTCACCCAAGTCGTCCGTATCCTCGTCCTACTCAAAGTCTTCGAAGTCCTCGTCCTCGAAATCCTCCTCTTCACAATCCTCCTCCTCTACATCCTCATCCTCGAAGTCTTCGTCTTCGTCGTAGTCTTCGAAATCGTCTTCGTCTTCAAAGTCATCCTGGAAACGGACATCAAGAATCATAGACCCTCCTGAGGCGTCATATTACTGGAGTGAGAAAGTCAGTTCAACTGCTTTTTGTCCGGCTTAAACCCCTTGTACGGCTTGGTTTTCGCGCCCAAAATCTGCCTGATTTCCTTTCTTTGAGCCTTTGAAGTTTTAGTTGTTTTCGGCCTACAATGAGCCCTCATGCCATCGATGCCCGCCCCCGTGCCGCCGCCCCAGCTGACTGGGGCCGGCCGCATTTTGGAGCGGTTTTCCTCGGTCTTCGAAATCATCCTGGTGGCCTTTCTCGGATCGCTGATTGTCCAGGGCATCCTGGGCGGCGCCGGTCTCTCCCCTATGGGCAGCGCGCGCCAGCTGGCCGTTTTCATGTGGTCGGAGGCCGTCGTTACCCTCGTGATTCTCACCGTTCTGCTGAGAATACGGGGTGAGGGCTGGCAACATCTCGGGTGGACTTCGGTCCGGCTCGCGGTTGACGCACGAATAGGAGTCCTGGTGCTGCCCGGCTTGTTCGTCGTAACCTTTGTAATTGGGGGCCTCTTCCACACCTTCTGGCCCGAGTACGTTTCCGAGAAGAACGACCTTCTGGAAATGATCAAGACGAGGCAGGATTTGGCGTTGTTTTTGATCAGCAGTGTCTTTGTAGGCGGCTTTAAGGAAGAGATCCAGCGGGCCTTCATTCTGAAGCGGTTCGAGCGCGACTTGGGAGGGATTTGGGTCGGACTTCTGGTGTGGACCCCCGCCTTCGGCGCGCTGCATTATGTGCAAGGCGTGGACAAGGCTTTTGGGGCAGGCGCCCTCGGCCTTGTTTTCGGACTTCTGTATGTCTGGAGACGAAGACTCACCTCGCCAATTGTCGCCCATGCCTTCTATGACATAGCCACCCTGCTGCTCTTTTGGAGCTTTCTGCGGAATCGGTGACCGCTGCCCAGCGGGCAGCGGCTAGCCTTCGGGCGCCGGAGGTGGCGGGCTCGGAGGTCCGTCCGCTTCGGCCTCCGCTTCTGCGAGCTGGATCAACGCCACGCGGGCGGCGCTTTGTTGGGCCTCTTTCTTCGACCTCCCCACGGCGCTGGCCAGGGGACGACCGTCAACGGAAACGGCCACTCGGAATTCGCGCCGATGTGGCGGACCCGCTTCATTCACGACGCTGTATTCGGGCTCCCCAAATCCCAGGTGGTGGAGCCGTTCCTGAAGTTGGGATTTGTTATCCCTGAACTCGAGGTCCTTCTCTGCCAGGCGCGTAAGCGAAACATCGAACTGTGCCAACAGGAAATGCCGAGCTCTTTCGAGCCCGGCATCGAGGTAAAGCGCGGCAGTCAGGCTTTCAACCAAATCGGCGAGGATGGCTCTCTTGCCCCTGCCGCCGGTCTTTTCTTCCCCGTGGCTCAAACGCATGAACTCGCCAAGTCCCAAGTTCTTGGACAGCTTGTAGAGGTGAGCCGTCGAGACCAGGAAGGATTTCATCTTGGACAACTCGCCCTCGGAATGCGCGGGGTAGCTCCGGAAAAGATACTCGCTGATGATCAACCCCAGAACTGAGTCGCCAAGGAATTCAAGAGCCTCATAATCCTGAACTTGTGCCCTCTCTTCTTCGGTGAGGTGTTGCTCGTGAAGGAACGACCTGTGCGTCAGCGCCGCATTCAGAAGGGCAGGATTGCGGAAAGTGTAGCCAAGGCGGTCCTGAAGCTCTCGCAGCTTCTCCATCCGCTCCGGTGGGATTGGGCCGCGGGTCTTCAACCTCCTGACGACCCGCGCACCCCAATCACCGATCAGAGTTTCCAGAATGGATCTCTTCATATAAATCAGGGCTGAGGCGGCGGGTTCGGCTGAGTGCCGGTTCCCGGCTGAGCAGGCGCTGCGGGTGGCGGCTGGAGACTCTGGGCCCGAGCTCGTTTTTCGGCCAGCTGCTTCTCGATGTACTGGCGCTGAGTGGTGATCGATTGCTCCAGGCCATCGGTGTTTTTGTACACAAACTGGTAAACCCTCTGCAACTGATCCCGCGCCAGCGTCTGAGCTATTCCACCAAGAGCCACTGCTCGCGAGTAGCTCTCGATCGCCTTTTCCCCGTTGTTCTGCTTTGCATAGACGAAGCCGAGGTGGTAGTAGGCCCGATCGTGGGATGGGTCCAGCTCGACTGCCTTGATCAACTCCTCGGACGCTTTTGCCAGGTTGGCATCCGGCTGGCCGCTCGGCGAAGGCGCCTGTTGATACTTCGTTACGTGCGCAACACCGAGAGCATAGTGAGCGTCACCGGCCAGTTGGTCCTTCTGCAGCATCCACTCGCCCTCACCGACCTGGGGAGGCTTCGGCACTTGCTCCAGGGCCTGGATGCACTTCTGGGCTCGGTCGATGGCTTTGTCTGGTTGCCCCTTTTGGGCATAGGCGGCGGCCAGCGTGGAGAGGATGATCGGGTTTTGGGGCAACTCCTCCAACGTCTTTTCCGCGTGAAATGTGAATTTCTCGAAGTTGTTTTGCTGCTGATAGCTGAGAGCCAGCAGTTGATGGGCAAAGGGAGTGAGCCCGCTTTCCGGATACTTTGTGAGGAAGTCCTCTGCCAGCTTTCCTTTTTCCTCCATCGTCGCGGCCTTCTCTATCTCGACCCAGGCATTCATCTCTTCCTGGGTTTGCGGTTGACCGAGGACCCGAGGAGGCTTAACCGGCGGGATCTGGGTGGTCTGGCCCGGCTGCGTTTCCTGCGGGGTGGCGGGCTCGACCTGGGGTTGCTGCGGCGGTTGTGTTTGCGGGGCCTGCGCTGCTCCCTGTCCCCAAACCCTGCAGGTCAAAGTAAGGGCGAGAAACAGGCCCGCGCGGCCTAGACTGTTCATTTTGTCCTCCGTCAATCGTCAATCAGTCCTTTGGCAGCTCTGCGAGTGAGCTTTGGGCCTGTTCGCGGGCCCCGTCAAGCTCGCCCTGCATCTGTGCCACCTCGGTAAAATAAACTCGCGCCCGACCGAAATCGCCTTGGGAAGCCAGGTAGCGGGCCATTCGAAGCTTGGACCAGGCACGGATTACCGGCGTTGCTGTTTTCGACTGCTGCGCGCGCTCGTAAAGCGAAAACGCGGTGGCGTAGTCCTTTTGCTGCGAGGCGACCTGTGCCAGGTAGAAATAGGCAGTCGCATTTTCAGGGTCTTGCTGCACAACTTCCTGAAGTTTTGCCCGCGCTGTATCGTATTGCTGCTGCCGCATCGACTCCTGCGCCTCCAGGAGGAGCGTGTTGAGTCGAGAAGCGCGCAAGCGCTGTTGCTGTTCTTCCCGCTCCGCCTGTCGCTTAGCCTCTTCCTCCTGGAAGTACTTGCTCTCCAACTGCGCGATGGCGGCTTCGTCTTCCCGCACAATCTTGTCGGTCACGCCTTTGAACAGTGTCTCCACGTAGGCGGGCATGGTCTGCGCCTGATCGGCCTCATAAGCGGCCAGCGATCGGTAGAGATAGGGCGAAAAAATCAAACCTCGCCGAAACAAGGCAACCAAGTCGCGGTTTGGGTCGGAAGTCGGGTTCATCCTCAGGATCAGCGTGTCGACAAGCGATTCGGCCACCACCATCATGTATCGGTTCTGATACTCCGATCGCACATGCGGCTGATTCTGTGCAACGTCCAGAAGCTTCTCGTACTTCATCAACGGAGTCCCGTACTTTTCAATCAGGGGATCTAAGAGGAAATGGAGGTACTCGTGCTGAAGTTGTTCCCGGTTTTCCCCCGGGGAAACGACGGGTCCCGGGATGATGTAGTAGGTCTTCTCGAGGTTGCGAGCGTTAACCAGCCGGGAGGGGCCGATCAGTTCCGGAATGATAACGATCTGGCGATCGAGCACGATCCTCGGCGGTATTCGGAAGTAGGTCAGGGTCTGGCGGATGAGATCGAGGAAGACCGGCCGGTAGGCGACCAGTTCCGCGGTGTAGTAGCCCTGACAAGCGTTCCAGAGGCGCCCCAACTTGATCTGCTGAAAAAGATCGCGAACCAGCTCTTCAAATCCTGCAACCTGCAGCACGTCTTCCGGGAGATCCTTCTTGCTTACAGTCAAGCGGAACTCGGGCGGACCCTCGATGAGCAGCGCCAGCGATACGAAAGCGGCCGCCTGTCGAACGCTATCCATGTTCTGGCGGTGCTCGATGTAGAACGACTGAAGACGTTCCAGCAGTTTAGGATCTGCTTTCTTGACCTCCTGCCTGATCAGCTGGCGAGCGGGCGACATCTGCCGATTGGGTGTCTCGTAGTCATATCCGGCTGCATTCAGCGCGGCCATAACTGCAAAAACCCGAATGTCGGCATTGAAACTGACGTTTGCCAGATTCTCAACTTGCTGGTTTTGAGGTTGAGCGGTTGCGGGAGCTTGAGCAGAAATCAGAACAAGGCCTAAGGCGAGGGACATAAGAAGGTTGCGATGTCCGTCTCCCCGGCGGCGTTTGCATAAAAAGCGCATAAGCGTTTCCGACCCGATTTGGGAGTGCTTATATTAGCACTCGGGCAGACGGTGGCGGAAGTCTGAGTCGCATGACAGAGCCGCTCACGGGCCGGGAGTCGCGTTACAGCGCCGCACGCAGCAAAGGGCTCACAAACCGAGCCCCTCGCTGCGTGCGCGGCTCTGTTACGCGACTCCGCCTGATCCGTACAGCGGTCTCTGTAACCGCCGCTCTCATTCCGCCGCCGCCGGCGCGTGGCGTCGGCTGGCCATCAGCTTCCGGAGGGCGTGCAGGGCTATTGGATAGGCGACCAAAGCGAACAGGATGGCCAGAACGGTGGATCCCACTGCTGCCGGAATGAGCAGGTGGTACTGATCGAATAAACTCTCCCAAAACTCCCAAACAAAAATTTGCCGGAACGTCATGTGGGGAAGCGTTGTCCCCTCGGGTATTCCCGTTATCTTCACACCGAACCAGGTGGCAAAGCCGTAGTAGGGCACAATCAGCCAGGGGCTGTTCATATAAACGCCAACCAAAACTCCAACCTTGCTAAGGCGGAGGGCGTAGGCGAGGAACAGGCCTAGAACGGTATGAACGCCGATCAGCGGTGAAAAGCCGAGGAAGACGCCGAGAGAAAAAGCCACGGCGATTCGCCGCGGGTTGTCCTGGATTAGGGCCAGAAGCTGAAGGGTACGTCTTATAAGTCTCACCGGAAATGCTCAAATCCCTTTATTTGCTCATTCCTCCGGGTTCCCCCCTCAAGTAGGGAGATGGAAGGGTTCCCTTCGAGGATGCGTCCGATTGCGAAAAAACTTGGAAAATCCGGAGCGGCCTTTGCCCGGGCGCCTGCAAACTGCTCCGGCGACAAAGTCAGCAAAAGACAGTAATCCTCGCCTCCATTGAGCACCAAGTCAAGATCCAAGGGAGGTTTGATGGTCGACTGAAAAGGCGAGAGGCTCTCAACATCAATCTCGGCAGCGACGTCGCTTTCTTCCAGTATATGCTGAAGATCGGCCAGCAGCCCGTCGCTCACGTCAATCATGGAATGAGCGAAATCATTCTCCCCGATCCAAATCGCTTCGGAAACCGGCGGGGCCGGCAGCAGGTGCGCTCGCAGAGCACGCGCCCGGTCAGGTGTTCCTGCCCACTTTTCCAGATCCTCGTTGCTCGCTTGTTCGATGGATGGCTGTTCCTCCTCCAAGATCTGAAGACCGCGCCGCGACAATCCCAGCTCGCCGATTACGGCAACGAGGTCGCCAGGACGGGCGCCGGAGCGACGAACAGCCTTGCCTTTCCGTGCCGTACCCAACGCCGTGACGGTAAGGCACACCTTGGAGCTCGATGAAATGTCGCCGCCCGCAAGGGGGGCTGCCCAGTAATCACAGGCGTCAAGGAACCCGTCGATCAGGTCGTCGAAGTAGCCGCCGGTCAGATCGGACGGAAGTGCGAGGGCGAGCAGGCTGGCGGCGGGAGTGGCACCCATGGCAGCAACGTCGCTCAGCGAAACAGCCAGGGATTTCCAGCCAAGGAATGCAGGCGGCATCCAGGCTCGCCGGAAGTCCACGTCCTCAACCAGCATGTCGGTGGTCACGGTCAGCTCGCTGCCTGAGGCTGCCCGCAAGATCGCGCAATCGTCTCCAATACCAAGCCTCAAACTGGGGCTCTCGGGTGCCTTCCGGCTGCGAATTCTGCGGATAAGGTCAAACTCTGACCGCCTCGACATGGCCCCCATTGTATGACACTGAAACACCAGGGACACAAGGGACACAAGGGCGGCGTTTTTGTGGCTCCGAACCTCCGGGACGGAGAAGCAGTTTCGCCGGTGTCTCCGTCCCGGAGGTCCGGAGCTACAGAAACCTACCGCCGTGGTTTCATCGGCAGCGGGGTGACAGGCGGGTGAGCGGTGTCCTGCCTCAGTGCGGCGACCGACCGCCGCCCGGTCAGACCATCCCGAAAGGCGATGCGGACCACTTCGTCCATGTCATCGACCAGCTGAAACTCGATTTTGTCCCGCACCGTATCCGGTATTTCGCGCAGATCCGCCTGATTATCTTTGGGGATGACGACCAGGCGGACACGGCTCCGTTGTGCGGCGAGGATTTTCTCTTTGATCCCCCCGACCGGGAGAATTCGCCCCCTCAGTGTGATCTCCCCGGTGAACGCAATATCCTGCCTTACCGGCTTTCGGGTACAGGTGGAGATCAGCGAGACCGCCAGCGCAACTCCGCCTGACGGCCCGTCCTTCGGAATCGCACCTTCGGGGACGTGGATGTGGAAATCTGTTAGCCCAAACAGCGACAGATCAATTCCGAGCTGGGAGGCACGACTGCGAGAGTAGCTCATGGCCGCCTGGGCCGACTCTTTCATGACTTCGCCCAATTGCCCGGTCATGATCAGTTTGCCCCGGCCCTTCATCCCGATCGACTCGACAAAAAAGAGCTCGCCGCCCGTTGGCGTCCAGGCCAGGGCAGTCGCAACGCCGATAGTGTCTTGGCGCAGCAGTCGGCTCCTGGTCTTGCGAGGAGCCCCGAGAAAATCCGGGAGCTCCTTCGCGGCTACCCGGCACTGGCTGGCGGCTTCGCCCTCTGCAACCCGTCGAGCCGTTTTTCGGCAGATGGAAGCAATCGCCCTCTCGAGGTTTCGCACACCGGCTTCGTTCGTGTAGCTGTCAACAATTGTCCTGACTGCCGCATCGGTGATTCTCAGATGCTTCGAAGAGAGGCCGTGGGCGGACAGCTGACGTGGAACCAGGTAGCGGCGTGCGATTTTCAGTTTGTCGTGCTCCGTGTACCCGGGGAGAGTCAAGATCTCCATGCGGTCGCGAAAAGCCGGCCGGATCGTATCGAGCAAATTGGCTGTGGCAATAAACAAAACACGGGAGAGGTCAAACGGGACCCCCAAAAAATTGTCGCGAAAGGTACAGTTCTGTTCGGGATCGAGCACCTCGAGGAGCGCCGCGGCCGGGTCTCCCCGCGAATCGGTTCCGGTCTTGTCGACTTCGTCGAGCATAAAGACCGGGTTGTCACTCTCCGCGTAACGCAGAGTTTGAATGATTTTCCCCGGCATTGCGCCTACGTATGTTCGCCGGTGTCCGCGAATCTCCGCCTCATCGTGAACGCCGCCCAGCGAGATACGGGCGAACTTGCGACCCAGTGCTGTCGCGATCGCGCGGCCGAGGGACGTCTTCCCCACACCAGGGGGTCCTACAAAGCACAGGATGGGGCTTTTCAAATTCTGCTTCAGCTTAAGGACTGCCAGGTATTCGATGATCCGCGTCTTTACGTCTTCGAGATCGTAGTGTTCGCGATCCAGGATGTTTCTCGCCTTGCGAAGGTCCAGGTTGTCGGTGGTGCTCCTTGCCCAGGGGAGAGACAGCATCCAGTCGATATAATTACGGACGATAGCGGCTTCCGCGGAATCGCTTTGCATCCTCTCC
>Ga0105104_10001675_pt1 | contig 16569 bp, 13 predicted proteins | sample PPLLaktember2015_3_FD_87034 | JGI IMG/M metagenome (GOLD analysis project Ga0105104, IMG submission 87034) | Freshwater sediment microbial communities from Prairie Pothole Lake near Jamestown, North Dakota, USA - PPLs Lake P7 Core (6) Depth... | ecosystem: Environmental > Aquatic > Freshwater >... | reverse complement strand
TTGTTCGCGGTATCGAGCCCACGCGTTTTGGAATCCAGGCTGCGGAGTTTTTCCTGCATGAAAAGTAACAGCATGAAACGTTCCAGCGGAGCCTTTTTGCAAAGTTGAGGCAACATTAATGGATGATATCATATGAAAAACACTGGAGTCTTGGGATACCTGCATTGGTAAGCTGATTCAAGTGACAGAGGTTTATAGCCGGCGGAGCAAGACGTTTTTTCAACAAGCCGATTCAATGTGATAAAAAAACTGTAGCGACTTTTTTGAAAAAACGATAAAGGGTTTGCCTGATTTGAAGGATATTGTCCTGAATGTATTATAAAATAATCGTGTTAATCTGAAAGGAGTTAGAAATGAATTATTTATTGCAGCCGAAAAAGTATCAGAGTCTCATGGCCGACGAAGGCTCAAAGGCCATCATGAACAAAACCATTGCCTTCTTTGAGAAGATGGGCAAAACGAGACTCCTCGACGACTATAACAAGAAGGTCTGGTACCGTGAGTTTGTCGATTTCATTGGCAAGGAGCAGATCTTTGCCAAGTTGCTCACCCCCAAAGAGTATGCCGGGGGCGACCCTGATGCCCGCTGGGACACGGCACGCAACAGTGAATACTCTGAGATTCTGGCTTTCTACGGCCTGGGCTACTGGTATTGCTTCCAGGTGACCATCCTCGGTCTGGGCCCCATCTGGATGAGCCCGAATGAAACGGCAAAAAAGAAGGCTGCCAAGCTCCTCAAAGAGGGCGCGATCTTCGCGTTCGGCCTATCAGAGAGGACCCACGGCGCAGACATCTACTCCGTGGAGGCAACACTGACCCCGAAAGGTGACGGCACTTACGTGGCCAATGGAGAGAAGTACTACATCGGCAATGGTAACGAAGCTGAGATGGTCTCCACTCTGGGCAAGGTCAAGGACGGCACTGATGACTATACTTTCTTTGTTACCAACTATCGCAACAAGGCGTATGAGCTAAAGAAAAACGTCATCTCCCATCAGGAGTATGTATCCAACTTCGCACTGCATGATTACCCCATCACCGAAGACGATATTCTCTCCCGGGGCCCCCATGCGTGGGATTCCGCTCTGAACACAGTAAATGTCGGCAAGTTCAACATTGGCCCGGCCTCTATCGGCATTTCCGAGCACTGCTTCTATGAGGCCATCACGCACGCTTCCAACCGTATACTCTATGGCGTGAAAGTCACGGACATGCCGCATGTGCGCAAAAACTTCATGGATGCCTGGCTCAGGCTGCTGGGTATGAAAATCTACCAACGACGCGCAACCGACTACTTCCGGGGCGCGGGTGAAAATGACCGCCGTTACCTTTTGTATAACCCCACAAGCAAGATGAAGGTGACCCTGCAGTCCGAAGAAGTGGTCAATCTGCTCTGGGACGTGATTGCTGCCAAGGGCTTTGAGAAGGATACCATTTTTCACATGGCGGCTGCCGATGTGCGCGGACCGTCAAAGCTTGAGGGGACAGTACACGTGAACGTGCAGCTTATTCGCAAATTCATCAAGAACTACTTCTTTAGCCCGGCGTCGTATACCCCTGTGGCACCCGACTTCTCGCTCAAGGATGACTCGTTCCTGTTCAACCAGGGCCCCACCAAGGGGTTGGGCAAGGTTCAGTTCCACGACTACAAGCCTGTTTTTGAGGCCAATAAAAGCCTGCCGAATGTGGCCACCTTCATTCAGCAGATCGAGATCTTCAAGGAGATGCTGGAAAAGGCCGGACCGGACAAGGTGCAGGATATGGACCCCACCTTCTCCCTGCCGGTAGGTGAGATGTTCTCCATCGTGGTGTACGGCCAGCTCATCCTCGAGCAGGCCAAATTCGACGGACTTGATGAAGATATTCTCAACCAGATCTTCGACTTCATGGTGCGCGACTTTGCTCACTTTGCCCTGCAGATTTACGGTAACCACACTACCAAGGACGAGCAACGGGCCTACTGCACGAAGATTATGCTCATTAAGGCAGTCCCGAATCCCGAGCAGTACAACAAGGTCTGGGAAAAGTATGTTGCCGTTTTAAACGGCGAATACGCGATGAATGAATAAACAGAAAAGTATTCAGATGCTGATCCAGTGCGTCTGAAATCTGGTGCCTTAAAAAAGGGGGAGAATCCGAGGATTCTTCCCCTTTTTTTTCTAAAGGTATCTGCAGGCATGTATCTGTCGAACAAACGTCTACCGCCAAATGTACCATTGTGTTTAAGGAGTTATGAAGGTTATTGTTGAGAGATCAATAACGGAAAGCATTGTTTTATGCTGTAATGAAGATGGAAATACGAACGCAAAACAACACTCGCAAGAAAAAAACTTGAAACTATTTTCTTGGACCCTTGCTGAGTCTGATAACGTTTACGCAAAAAAATCGATCAGTGTTTCAGGCGGCTGATGAGTTCTGCCATGAACACTTCACGCTCCTGCAGTTCTTTGCGAAATTCCTTGCGGTCCGTATTTGCAATCTCATGTTTGAGATCGGGCAGATACCTCTCGAGAATCGTTAAAAGCTCACCTTCTTCTTTTTGCGAAAGATGTAGTTTGTCCATAATATGTCTCCTTTCATTTTTTCTGTCTGTTACCTTTGTTGAAATACAAAATAATGAAATAGCATATCTTCAGCGAATGCAGGTTTATAGGACAATTAAAATTCAGGATTATATGCGATCCTGTATTATGTAACAGCAGATTATCTTGACGAATTTATCGTATGCGTATGAATGTTAGAAATCGAAAGCAGATACTTCAGAAAATGCCGGCATACCGGGTTGTTATTGAAAACAAGTTTTTGGATCAATTTTGAATAATAAATATCTCCTCCTTTCCCGTAGACCGGTTCTAAATGATTAGTTTAAAAATTACTCATTTTTACAGGCCAATTTCCAAATATCTTTAATTATATTTTCATCATTTCAACTGAAATTGTCAAGGTGATATAAGAAAACCACCAGAGAGTCGGACCGACCACATTTCAATTGTGACCTGAAAAAGAGCTTGCCAAATACCGGATGGAAAACCTGTGTGCAGGCAATGATTAAAACTAAAATTTATAGAAAAACATATGGATATGATTGTAGCCGGGAATGTTGTGATCATTGTGAATAAACCACATCGCAGCAAACTGTCGAGGAATGAAATGAACGTTATTATATCGCAGTAAGCTACGGAGAATTAACACTCGTCCCGCGTGAGCGGGATTAAAACAACGCTGACAGCAATCATGGCCCCGATGATTTACATTTTTTTGTGCGGTTTATTTTTTCGGTTTTCTTTTTGCGGTTGTCTTTCTTTTGCTTTTTCGGACAGTCGGCTTTTTCACGGCAAAGAACGATGCGATGTGCATGCCTTCTTCTTCACCCACCGGTTCTTTGCCTGTGGTGATTTGGGCCGATTGGTTGTCTGCTGACCAGTTGAACATCACGGGTTTTTCATTGCGCAGCATGTCCGTGAAGGAAGAAAGATCTGACCGGTGAAAACTCAGGAAAACCGTTCCGTTGATGCCTTGTCTTGGGCCTGGCAGGGGTCCGGTCCTGTCCACGAATGCCGCCATGCACAGAAGCTTGTTCTGTGCATCATATAAATATAGGAATGCGGCATTTTCCGCATTCATGGCTCGAAACTCATACTGATAATTGGTTACTTCAGAGCTGACATTCGGCATAATCATGCTCTCCTTTCTAAAAATTACAATAAAAAAACCTGCATGTATTAATCTCCGGGACGCTTCACGCCTGACGAAGAGTGCTTAACGATTGTAGCACGGTTCTTCCGAAATATACGACTGCCTTGTAGGCAGATTTTTTAAAATTCACCGGCTTTTTTTGTAAAACAATTTCGTGACGCGGAAGGTATAATACCTCTGCGGCTTGCTTGGGTTTGTACTTGTAATGGATACTTTACAATATATTTGAGCACGATTCAAGTTGATATAAAGCCTGATTTTGACATCTTCATGATGGTGGTTTAAAACTGCCATGTTGATGTTTTTTAGCGACTCTTTTTGCAGAATCCCCTGTGGCGCGCAGCGGGGAATTTCACTCTTGACCGATGTCCGGTGCATGATAAAGTCATTGCCTGCCTGTTGAAGGTATGGTAGTTTTACGCGAACTTATTCGGGTATTCATATCTTTGAAGATGAACAGGTCATTCAGATCTAAGGTATCGGTATTCCATGACAAAATTTAATTGCGGGGATTATCTTTCCAGTCTGAACATTGATGTCATGCGCTTCGGTCTGGATGCGATGAAAGGGCTTCTTGCGAAGTTCGGCAATCCTCAGGATGACTACCCAGCGATCCTTGTGGCAGGTACCAACGGCAAGGGTTCTACTGCCGCAATGGTGGCTTCCATTATGAAGCAGTCAGGCCGCCGGGTCGGGCTTTATACATCACCCCATCTGGTGGATGTTCGTGAACGGATTGTCGTTAACGGGGCAAAAATCCCGGTTCGGGAGTTTGACCGCATTGTTTTGGAGATCAAGAACCGTGTGGGCGGACGCATCACCTATTTTGAAGTATTAACCGCAGCCGCGTTTATTTATTTTCGACGCGCACATGTTGATGTCGCCGTGATGGAAGTAGGCCTGGGCGGCAGACTTGATGCGACGAATGTATGCCGTCCACTTGTTTCGGTTATTACCAACATCGGACTGGAGCACACGGCTTATCTGGGCCGCACGCTGACGGCGATTGCCGGAGAAAAGGCCGGGATCATCAAACTGGCGGGTATCTGTATTACCGGCGCCGCGCAACAGAAGGTTGTGCAGACATTGACTTCTGTCTGTCGTCAGAATAAAGCCGTTTTATACCGGCTGGGAACGGATTTTAAGATGGTCAGCAGAAAGGACGGGCTGGCCGACTATCATGGACTGACGAAGAGATTAAACGGTCTGACTGTTCCGCTGCGGGGCGAGCATCAATTATCCAATGCTGCGTTGGCGCTGGCTGTAATTGAAATCATTAATGAAAACGGCTTTATTGTGGATTCTGAAGCAATTTATGCCGGATTGAAAAAAACGCACTGGGAAGCCAGGATGGAAATCCTTTGTGACCGGCCGTTTTTCCTGCTCGACGGCGCGCATAACCCTTCCGGAGTCAGCGCCCTTCGGAGTGGGCTTAAGGGGGGCTTTTCCTGGCGGCGGTTGATCCTGATTTTTGCCGCGCTGGCTGATAAAGATTACTGTGCCATGATGAAAAAAATTGCGCCCATGGCTGCCTTAACAATTTTGCCACCGTTACAGACCGGTCGGGCCGTTCCGGCACGGGATATGGCCCGGGTGATGAAAGGTTTGGGGTACCGGGCTGTCGTGTCCAGGAGTGTCAACCAGGCGATTCTGAAGGCTATGAAGATGGCGGGTGACGGAGATATCATCTGTGCCCTGGGATCATTTTATCTTGCGGGAGAGGTAAAACAGGTATTTCATCAAATCCATTCTTGTGGTAAGCAGCACGGCAACACGGGAATCGGATGATCATTGAATCGCCTGAAGGGGCGCCGGGTTGACGATGTCGAAAGCGGATTAATGCTGTTATGCTGCAATTGTAAACAGATGAAGAAGGTTGATGGCTTTGTTGATTCAATTTAAACATAAATGTAGAATTGCCATTTCGGCGATTTCCATATTTTTATTTTCATTGAACAGCGTTGTTGTGGCTCAGGACTTTAAAGTGCCTGAAGACGGTCCGGTGAAGATCGAAGCGGATACTCTGTCTTATGATAACGAAAGTGATGTTTATTCTGCCAAAGGCAATGTCATTATTCATTACAGCGATGGTGTTTTAACCTCTGACACCGCTGAATATGACCGCAAAAATAAACTGGCAACCGCCCAGGGGAACGCGTTTTTAAAGATGAAAGAGGACTCACTGCAGGGTGATAAAATTGTAGTGAATGTGGAAGATAAAACCGGTGTGGCATACAACTCCAAAGCCTTTTATGCCCGTAATCATTTTTACATAAAGGGCGATAAGATCGAAAAAACAGGGGAAAACAGTTATTATATTGAAAACCCCCTGGCCACAACCTGTGACGGTGATGATCCTGACTGGCAGCTGGCCGGTTCTAAAATGAAAGTGACGCTGGAAGGATATGGCTGGGTGAACAGCGCCCGCTTTTTGACAAAGAGTTTTCCGGTATTATATTCACCCCTTGTCGCATTTCCCGCGAAAACCAAACGACAGTCGGGCTTTCTTTTTCCGTATTTAGCCTACTCGAGAGATAAACATGGCATCGATGTGGAAATCCCGTTTTTCTGGGCAATCAATCCCCAGATGGACACGACGTTATACACGCGGTACATGGAAAAACGAGGACTGAAACAAGGTGTGGAATTCCGGTATTTCGCAGGCACCAAATCGTTTGGAACAATCTATGCGGACTATCTGGAAGACAACAAAAGCGTTAATGACACGTTCGGAACGACGCAAAACCGTGACTGGCAGGGCATGCACCGTCGCTGGTCTTATTATATCAATCATCAGACCACTTTTGATCCGCAATTTTATTTCCGGACGGATTTACGCCGGGTTTCCGACTCCTGGTATTTCCGTGATTTCAATTCCCATAATTACTATTTAACGAATTACGCTGCTACGGAGGATGACCCGTTTCGAAAAGTTCCTTTTCAGGGAAACGAGTCTCTGCCGTTTCTGGAATCGTCCGCCCGCCTGTTTAAAGGATGGAATAACTACAACATAATGGCCCGCATAAGTTCCGTGGACAATTTTACAACGGCCAATAATGAAGGGACATTGCAAAGGTACCCGGAAATCATTTTCACCGGTATTAAACAGCGTGTTTTTTCCACACCGGTGTATCTGGAGTTTGAGGGCAATTATGACTATTTTTACCGGGGCGAAGGTCAGAAAGGGCATTATCTTGATTTTGCGCCAACGGTGTCCCTTCCCTTTGCAGTTTCCAAATACGCAAAGATTATACCGCAAATTAAGCTGAGAGAACTTTACTGGAATCGTGACGATTCGGGAGCTGATTCTGAAAACCGAAGCGGCGACCGAACGATCTATAATGCAGGTGTGTCCGCCAGCAGCAGGCTTTCCCGTGTATTTAACGTCAACATTCAAAACTGGGAGAAATTAAGACATGAAATCAAACCGGAAGCCTTTTATTCCTATATTCCGGAAATCCGCCAAAATAATCTTCCCGATTATTTGCCGCGGAATTACACGCTGCTGGATAGTTTTCTGCCTAATGATATATTCAGTGCAAACGCCCTGCAGCAGCAAAACGCAGTGGCATGGGCACTTACCAATACGCTGACTGCCCGGGTAAAAAGCAAAAATGGCGAGCGCAGTTACCTGGAAATATTGCGTTTCAAACTGTTTCAGGTTTATGACATTCACGAGTCCAGAAGAGATTTGAGCGATTCAACAACGGAAAGTCGTCCCCTGTCGGATCTCGGCATGGAGCTTAATTTCCAGCCGCACCCCTACGTTTCCGTTCATGCCCGCAACCGATACAGTCCATACAGCGGTTGGAAAGAGATGAACTACGATCTGAGCCTTAAAGACTGGCGCGGCGACAGACTGATATTCGGTTACCGCTATACGCTTGATTCTATCGAAGAGATCAATGCGGACTTGAGAGCGGTCATTACAGACCACCTGACGGGCAGGTTTGTTCTCCGCCTTGATCGTTTCAACAACCGGACGGTGGAAACCACGGTCGGGCTTTTCTATTCAAAACAGTGCTGGGGTGTGGGGGTGGATTATACCAGAACGCACGACGATGAAAACGTTATGCTGAAAATATCATTGGCCGGATTAGGTATGTTAGGGATTTAATGATATTTTCCCCTTGCAGGACTTTAAAAGAGCCGTTTTTTTTCGTTACCAGATCCGATCAATAGTAAATCACTATTTGATTCAAATATTTTCCTTGACAAACGGAAGAGAATTGCATAGTTTGCATCTTTAAATTTTTAGTAAAGTGACGGTTTATTATGAAAACATTTTCAGCAAAGGCAGAAGAGACAAAGAAAGACTGGTATGTGGTTGACGCGTCCGGTAAGGTATTGGGAAGACTGGCCAGTGAGATCGCCCTGCGCCTTCGGGGCAAACACAAGGCCATTTATACGCCTCATGTCGATACCGGCGATTTTATTGTGGTGGTCAATGCCGAAAAGATCATCCTGACCGGCAAAAAGTTGACGGACAAAATCTATTATTCCTATTCCGGTTATCCGGGAGGATTGAGAGAAACGGCCGCAGGTAAGATGCTTGCGGAAAAACCGGAAAACTTGATTCGCATTGCTGTAGCCGGAATGATGCCCAAGAATAACCTTGGCAAAAAGATGTTGAAAAAATTAAAGATTTACAGCGGCAATGCACATCCGCATGACGCACAATGTCCAAAGACCCTGGCGGTTTAGTTTGCCCCTGCTGAATAGTGATTGATTATATTTTAATTTGGGAGAAGTCATGACAGTACAACGATTTTATGCAACCGGTAAGAGAAAGAGCGCTATTGCCCGTGTTTATATGAAGTCAGGGAGTGGGAACATCGTGGTCAACAAAAGAAACTACGAAGAGTATTTTTCCCGTCCCAGCTTGAAAATGATCATCCGGCAGCCTCTGGAAATTACCGGCAAACAGGACCAGTTCGATTTTTATGTTAATGTAAGCGGCGGTGGTGTTGCCGGCCAGGCCGGTGCCGTGAAACATGGAATCTCCAAAGCGCTTCTGGGATTTGATGCCGAGTTGCGTTCCATTTTGAAAAAGGCGGGATTTCTGACGCGTGATGCCCGCATCAAGGAACGGAAGAAATACGGCCAGCCGGGAGCCCGCAAGAGATTCCAATTCTCCAAACGCTGATCAAACAGGGGGGCTTTCAGGCCTCCCTTTTTTTTGGGGTTTTTTTATGGCAATTCAAGCAGCGATTTTCGGGGCCAGTGGGTACACCGGCCAGGAACTCATTAGGATTTTATCCGGCCATCCGCAGGTGAATCTGGTGGCGGTGACATCCAGGCGCTATGCCGGACGGCAGGTTGCGGAAATCTATCCGTCACTGTCCGGTTTGACGAACCTGACCTATTCAAATGCAACTCCACAGGAGATTGCCAACATCTGTGATGTGGCTTTCCTGGCTTTGCCGCACGGTGTTTCCATGGAAATTGCTCCCGTCTTTATAAGGGCGGGCAGGCAGGTGATCGATCTTTCCGCCGACTATCGTCTGCGGGACCTGGCTGTTTACGAAAAATGGTATGCAAAACACAGCAGTGCAGATCTTCTCGGACAGGCGGTCTACGGTCTTCCTGAACTTTACCGGAATGATATTAAAGAATCCCGATTGATTGCCAATCCGGGTTGTTATCCGACCAGTATTATCCTGGGACTTGCACCCGTCTTGAAAAACAAGATTGTGGATGTATCCACGATTATTGCTGATTCGGCATCCGGCGTGAGCGGTGCCGGGAGAGAACCCGAGGTCACTTCGCTGTTTTGCGAAGTCGACGGAGGTTTCAAGGCTTACAAGGTGGGAAAGCACAGGCATACGCCGGAAATAGAGCAGGAGCTGAACAGGCTGGCCGGGGCTGACTTTGCGATTACTTTTACGCCGCACTTGCTGCCGGTGAAAAGAGGAATCCTGAGTACGGTTTACGCAACCCTAAAGAAGGACATCACGCTTGCCGACCTTCACGCAATGTATGCGTCTTTTTATGAAGGAGAAAAATTTGTGAGGATAAGTCCTGCCGGGACATACCCCAACATTTCCTCTGTTTGCGGGTCAAATTACTGTGATATCGGTCTCGCCCTGGATTCGAGGACTAAACGCATAATAATTATTTCCGCCATTGATAATTTAATCAGGGGGGCGGCCGGACAAGCCGTTCAAAATATGAACTTGGTCTGTTCTCTGGCGGAAGACAGCGGCTTGAATATGCCGCCGCTTTATCCCTGAAGAGCGTGGTAAAAATGCCTCAAAAATTATTTAATACGAAAACAAGAAAAAAAGAAACGCTGCGACCGATCAAAGAAGGCGTTGTGGGTATGTATGTCTGCGGGATCACGGCATACGATGTCTGCCATGTCGGTCATGCCCGCGCCGCGGTTGTTTTCGATGTTGTTTTCCGCCATTTAAAAGCACGCGGCTACGACGTGACGTACGTTAAAAACTTTACTGATATTGACGATAAAATTATTGACCGGGCGAATAAAGAGGGTGTTGATATCGCCCGGATCACCGAACGTTACATCAAGATTCATGACGAAGATATGGCTGCACTCAATGTTTTAACGCCCACGGTGACACCAAGGGCAACCGAGCACATGACGGACATGATTGCCTTGATTTCAACGCTGGAAGATAAAGGCATTGCTTACGCGGTGGACGGAGATGTGTTTTTTGCTGTTGACAAATATCCTGCATACGGCGGATTGTCGGGGCGGCATCTGGATGATATGATGGCTGGAGCCCGGGTGGACGTCAATGATAAAAAAAGAAACCCGCTGGATTTTGTGCTCTGGAAAAAGAGCAAGGAGGGCGAACCTTTCTGGGAGAGCCCGTGGGGCAAAGGCAGACCGGGCTGGCATATTGAGTGCTCGGCCATGAGTCGGAAATATCTTGGTGAAACATTTGATATTCACGGCGGCGGCGAAGACCTTGTTTTTCCTCACCACGAAAATGAAATTGCTCAGTCCCAGGCAGCAACGGGGAAACCCCTGGCAAACTATTGGATGCACAACGGATTTGTGAAGATCAACGCGGAAAAAATGTCAAAGTCATTGGGGAATATTTCCCCGATACGGGACATTATCAAGCAGTACCATCCGGAAGTACTGCGTCTGTTTATGCTTCAGAGTCACTATCGGAGCCCTGTGGATTACTCTGATACAGCAATGAAGGAAACCAGGACAGCCTTAATTCGCTGTTATTCCGCCCTTCAGCTGATGAAAGAAACACAGGCAAAGTTAGTTTCCCAGACCATTGACAGACTTCATAGTGATGAGCACAAGTATGCGGACAAATTAGATGAACTGAACGATAAATTTAACGAGGCCCTCGACGATGATTTTAATACGGCACAGGCTTTGGGTTATGTTTTCGAAGCTGCCAGGTTGATCAACAATATCAACACTGTAGAAAAGAAAATGTCAGCGGGAACCAAAAAGACCATTTTGGATGCTGCAGCAGGTGTTTTTTCTCATTTTGGTGATGTGCTGGGTATTTTTCAATACGATCCGGACGTCTTCTTTCATGCTGATCGCAATATTGAAGCCGGCAAACGTGGACTGGATGTTTTCCGGATAGAGTCGATGATACTGGAGAGGCAAAAAGCCCGTACAGACAAAGACTGGAACAGATCTGACGATATTCGCAAGGAGCTGGCATCTCAGAATATTATTTTAAAAGATTCGGCAGATCATACGACCTGGCTGATTGAATAGGGAACAAACCTGCATTTTTTATGCGGCCTGCACAAGCGGCAAGCCGTCTTCTTAATATTTTTTTCCTGGTTTATGAAATATATGGAAAAGAACCAATATAATGGTATATACTTAATTTCATTAATATCATTTTTAACAAAATACCTCTTTCCGTGTGAGGCAGAGCATGAAAAACATATCCGCTAAATGGACGGTATCTGTAATCGTAATCCTTGGGCTTTTTGTTGTTTTCTGGCCTTCTTCCGACAGTAAGCTCTCTGCAAAGGAAAAAAATATCTACAAGGAGATTAAAACGTTCAACGAAGTGTTGGATATGGTGCAGAAGAATTATGTGGAACAGGTGGATTCGTCCATGTTAATCCAGGGTGCAATAAACGGTATGATCAAAACCCTGGATCCGCACAGCGCGTTTATGACTCCTGAAGTATACAAGGGACTGGAAGAGGAGACACAGGGGCATTTTGGAGGCCTCGGTATAGAGATTACCCTGGTGAAAGATGTGTTGACTGTTGTGTCTCCCATTGAGGATACACCCGCTTATAAAGCCGGCGTGAAAGCCGGTGATCAGATCATCAAGATTGACGGTAAATCAACGAAAGATATTTCCATCATGGAAGCAGTGAAAAAACTGCGCGGTAAGAAGGGCACCAAAGTGACCATCACGATCATGCGGGAGAGTATGGTCAAACCGCAAAATATTGTTCTGACCCGGGCCGAAATTCAAGTCAAAAGCGTGAAGACAAAGACGTTCGATAACAATATCGGATATATCCGCATCTCTTCTTTCAATGAAAAAACTGCTGCGGATCTTCGCAGGGCCCTTGACGATGTGAAAGCAAAATCAAATCCCATGCAGGGGCTGGTGCTGGATTTGAGAAACGATCCGGGAGGACTGTTAAATCAGGCGATCGAAGTGTCTGATATGTTCCTAAGATCGGGTGTTATCGTTTCCACGCGCGGACGAACGAAAAGCATGGAAACAAAGATGCAGGCCAGGGATGACGGCTTCAGGGAAGTGACTGTTCCCATGGTTGTTCTGGTGAATGAAGGGACAGCGAGCGCAGCGGAAATTGTAGCGGGAGCCCTTCAGGATAATGGACGTGCGCTGATCGTAGGAACCCAGACCTTTGGCAAGGCATCGGTGCAGACCGTAATCCGACTGGAAGACGGGTCGGCGCTGAAATTGACGACTGCCCGGTATTATACACCCAAGGGCAGATCCATCCAGGCTGAGGGGATCAAACCGGATCTGATCGTTAAACTAAAGAAGCCTTCGAAAGATACGGCGGATAGTCAAACCGATGAAATGATGCGGGAAAAAGATCTTGAAGGTCATATCCTGCCTGCCGGAGAAGACGGCAGGGAAGTAGATGATCATAAAGTCGACAATTCAAAAGAAGTGGACGATCTGGACAAAGACAATCAGGTAAGAACAGCCGTCGATATTTTAAGAGGCTGGCACATGATGAAAAAGACTCTGGCCAACTGATGCTGTTGCTTCAGGAGAACCGAACGTGGTGGCGAAGAAGAAAAAAAACAACAAAAGATTTTGGACAGTGTTTTTAACGTTACTGATTGTCGCATCTATTGCCGCCATCGTGTACGTGAGTTTGTTTCATCGTGAAGAAACGGGTCTACAACCGGCGGGGAAGAAGAAATCGTCGCAACAAGAGGTCTCGTCTAAAGAAAAATCGCAGACACTGACCCGGGGCAAAGAGGTTAAGGAAAAGGAAAAAAACAGTGACGTTTCTGTGTCGGACTCGGCAGTCGAGAAAAACACAAAGAAAGAAAAAATTGTTGTTGCCAAGATCGTGCCGCCCCGGTTATCCGTCAAACAGGTGGCTATTATTATTGACGACATCGGCTATGACATGAAACCGGTGCGGGATCTTTTGAACATTGACGCGGATATCACCTTTGCCATTTTACCGCTTCTACCCCATTCACGTGAAGCAGCGGAAGCCCTGCATAGAGCCAGCCGTGAAACCCTACTGCATTTGCCAATGGAACCACTTTCCTATCCGAAGGAAAAGCCAGGCACAGGCGCTCTTTTTACGGAAATGAATGATGCGGAAATCGTTTCACAGCTGGATAAAAACATGTCCAGCGTGCCCTATGTTTCCGGTGTCAACAACCACATGGGATCCAAATTCATGGCTGATGAAGAGAAACTGATACCGGTTTTCAGGCAATTGAAGCAAAGAGGTTTGTTTTTTATTGATTCACGAACAACCCGTTCATCCAAAACCCTGCAGGCTGCCGAAAAAGTTCATTTGAACGTTGCGTCGCGCAGGGTCTTTCTGGACAATGATCGGGACTATCAGAAAATCTATCAGATTCTGATGGAGGTGGCTGAAACACCGGCCGGCGGAGCGCCGATGATCGTGATTGGCCATCCCTATCCGGAAACGATTCGGGCGATCAGAGACGCCAGCAAAGTTTTTCGGGAAAAAAGTGTTTCCATTATCCCGGTATCAAAACTGATCAAGATGACCTCTTCGCAAGGCGTATCCTGATTATACACGAATTGAAAGCAGCCGTATCCCTATGCAAAAAAAAATAATTATTTTCGTTATCTGCGGACTTCTTTTTTCCGCGACTAAAGGCGATTGCACTTCTCCTCTAAAGACTCGTCTGTCATCCAATCCATCTGTTTCTGAAGTCTACGCCAAAGAGGCTGCCTATCATTATTCAATGGCTATTTTATCACGGCTGAATGGTGACCTGCCGGAAGCAATTGACCAGATGAAAAAGGCGCTTGCCGTTCATCCGGATTCGCTTTATCTGAATACAGAACTGGTTTCGCTGTATGCCGAAAACCGCGATGTTGACAATGCCCTGTCTCTGGGTGAGGCCATGCTGGCTAAAAATCCCGGCAATGTCGAACTGCACTCGATTATGGGCGGTTTGTATTTCAACTTACGCAAATACGACAAAGCGATTCATGAATATCAGACCATTGTTGAGATTGACCCGAAGAATCTGGTTGCCCGCCTATTCCTGGCCACAATCTATACCCAGGAGAAAAAGTATGATCTGGCGCGAAAGGCTTATCAGCAACTCCTGAAAATGGATCCCGGCAATATTATCGGGATGTATTATTACGCGAAAACACTGACCCAGATGAACCGTCCGGCAGAGGCGGAGGCGCTTTATAAAAAAATGACCATGCAAAAACCGGAGTTTGAAGCAGCCTGGTTGAGCCTTGCCGCGCTTTATGAAAGCGAGAACAAGCATGATGCGGCCATTGCTGTTTATCGGGCTTATCTGGAGATAAACCCGGCCCGGATCATTTTTCGTGTGAAGATCGCGCAACAGCTGGTGAAAGCGAAAAAGCAGTCACTGGCGGAGAAAGAGTTAAAAGAAGCTTTGCAGGCTGATCCCGCCAACCGGGATGTGCGAACCATGCTGGGGCTGTTATATTACGAAATGAAGCAGTTTGATGCAGCCGCCGCCCAGTTTTTAACGCTTTTGCAAGCATCCCCCGGAGATGAAAAAATCCGCTATCTTCTGGCTAATTCGTTGGAGCAAAAGGGTGACATGCCTGCCGCGCTGGCGGAGTATCAAAAAATATCCCCTGATTTTGAATTGTATGTGAATGCTCAAGTCCTTGCAGCCATGATTTGCAAGAAAGAAGGCAGAATTGAAGACGCCATTGCAGTTATGACCCGGGCCATCGAAAAGAAAAACGATCAGGCAGCTTTGTATCTCTATTTGTCATCGCTGTATGAAGAGAAGAAAGATATGACCGCAGCGGAAAAAACAATCCAGGAAGGGATAGGACGTATTCCACGCAATACCGATATGTATTATGTTCTGGGTACGCTTCAGGAAAAAACGAATCGTTTTGAGGAAAGCATCAAGACGATGCAAAAAGTTCTGGACATTGATCCGCAGCACGCCGACGCTCTGAACTTTATCGGCTACACGTATGCAGACCGTGGCATTCACCTGGACGAAGCAGAGCAAATGATTGTCCAAGCCCTGAAGATCAAACCGAAAAACGGATATATTCTGGATTCCTTGGGCTGGGTTCATTTTAAGAAAAATCAATACGACAGAGCGCTTACGCATCTCAAGGAAGCTCTGGAGCTCTTACCGGATGATCCCAATATTAACGAACATATGGGGGATGTTTATCTGAAGATCGGACGGGAGCAGGAAGCGCTGAAATATTACCGGAAGGCAGCGAAGATTGATCCTGACAACGTTAAACTGAAAGAGAAACTGGAAAATCTGATCAACAAAAAATAATAAAGGATTTCCCGTATCATTATTATCTTACCTGAAAGTGTTTCACGGATGCGTTTTTTCTGCATACCTGTCATCCTATTGGTTATCCTGCCGGTTCTCATCTGCGGATGTGCTGCGGGGACGCATGTGTTTTCCACCGTACAACATGAAAAATCTTTAACCGTCGCAGCCCCGGCCATTCAGGAAACAGACAGGATTGTGGCTACAGCGGAAATTGACCTGAAGACAGAGCAGGGACATTATCCGGTTCGTGCTGCATTGATTGTGCAGAAACCCTCCTATCTTCGCCTCGAGATACTTCCGGTGATCGGGACACCCGATTTATATCTGTCGGCTACGCCTGATCATCTGCAAATATTTATTCCGTCGAGAGAAGAATTTTATTCAGGGAAACCATCCGCCGAAAATCTGGCTCGTTTTTTACCATGGGGATTCAATGTTGATGATATTGTAATGATTCTTTCCTGCGATTTTCCAACCCCAGAAGGAAAGATTTCGTCCCGGGCTAGTGATCAAGAGGCTGGCCTGACAAGATTTGATCTAAAAACTCCTTCGGGGTTTTCGCAAACGCTCTGGTTTGGTAGAGACGGAAGAGTAGAAAAGCTGATTCGCCATGCCCCGGATGGTAGAGAAATATTTCAGGTAAGATACGAGGATTATGTATCAGGGAGTAGTCTGGCCCGGAAGATAACTATTATTCAGGCAGACCATGAGACACGTATTTTAGTAAAATATACTGATCTTAAAATAGTCAAAGCAACAAATTTAACCGTTTTTGAACTGCCTGTCCCCGCAGGTATTCAAAAAATCAGTTTGGATAAATAGTCATGTGCGCAGAAACTTGATTGAAGATGGTATTCTGGCTGGAATTGATTAACACATGGCGGTATATTCCCCCG
>Ga0105104_10001674_pt1 | contig 16591 bp, 15 predicted proteins | sample PPLLaktember2015_3_FD_87034 | JGI IMG/M metagenome (GOLD analysis project Ga0105104, IMG submission 87034) | Freshwater sediment microbial communities from Prairie Pothole Lake near Jamestown, North Dakota, USA - PPLs Lake P7 Core (6) Depth... | ecosystem: Environmental > Aquatic > Freshwater >... | reverse complement strand
TCAGACGCCTATTGAAATCGTATGGATATGGTGTCTATGTTGCCGCAGACGGTGAAGAAGCTCTTGATGTTTTTGTTAAGCATCAGAACGATATTGCACTTGTGCTCTCTGATGTCGGTTTACCTAAGACGAGCGGGATAGATGTATTTAAGAAACTCATAGAAATTGATCCGCATGTAAAAGTCATTCTTGCAAGCGGGTTTTTTGAACCGGATCTGAAGTTCTCTCTTCAGAAGCTGGGTGTGCGGGGGTTTATACAGAAGCCATACTCGAATGAAGTTGTCTTGCGAAGAATTCGAGAGATTTTAGATGAGAAAACACTCTAAAGAGAAAATAAATATCTTTATATTATGCGAGTGCATAATAATGATGGGTAGTTAATGCTGCTGAGGTATTTTTCAACTGAACAATCCGGCAGGAATCATCGGCTGCCGGCCGGTAATTATTTACGAAAGGATAAGCTCATGGTTGTGCGTTTCAAGGGAATAACTGCAGTTCTTGTTTTTTTTCTCGGTATACTGATGCCTCTATCCACTTTAGCACAGGTTCGATCGCAACGGTCGTCCATTGAGAAGCATATAAAGATTCTAAATGATAAACTCAAATTGAACGGCGGACAATTTAAAAAAATTAAATTCATTCTCGAAGATCAACTTGAAGAAACAGCGATAGCGAGAAATGAAAACCGCGGCAATAGTCAGGCAGCGGACGAAGCATTAGAAGAGATTAGGAAAAATACCGATAACAAAATAAAATCAATACTTAATGAAAAGCAGCTCGAAGCTTATGACAAAATCATAGAAGAACGCGAGGTGCAGACGAAGAAACAGGTGAATGACAACAATAATTAGAAGACGACAAATGTATAACATAAGGAAGCGTATTAGTAAGAGCAATCTCCCGGCAAGTATAATTAAAGACAGGTTTTGAAGACAGGTTTTTATCTTTTCACTATAGAACATTTCCATTTCTTTTATATACTCGTTCTTGCTTCTCTCTCCATTTCTCGGTAATATTTTTCTCTAACTATTCTGCGGATTGAAATGCAAACTTACATACGTTCTGTTTTTATTGTAATTGTTCTGGCATTGCTTCAGACTACATTCATCCCGTTTATCTCGCTTAGCGGATATCTGCCGGATTTATTTATTCTATACTTAGTATATATTGCCTTGCGTCGCGGACAAATCGAAGCGACTATTTCCGGATTTATCATCGGGCTGCTTCAGGATATAATCACCATAAGGTTTTTCGGCCTGGCTGCGTTCTCGAAAACTGTCGCGGGATTTGCAGTTGGTTATTTCTATAATGAAAATATGATTGAGCAAACGCTCGGATCGTACCGGTATATATTGCTCGTCGGTATGTGTTCGTTAATCAGTAATTTTTTGTATTTTTCCATTTTTTTCCAGGGAGGCGAAAATACAATTTTCTTTTCGACTCTGGAATCTACCTTGGGAATGACGCTTTATAGTTGCCTCATCGCTTTCCTGCCGATGTTTTTCTTTTCCCGCAAATTTAATGTCCCATGGGCACAATGATTACCGATGATGAAATTGATGTATCCTCGCGAAGACGTGCTTTAACCATTGTTATTATATTGGTGTTTGTTATTCTTTTTCTTCGGCTTTACTATCTTCAGTTAGTGTCGTATTCGGAGTTTGGAAAAAAATCCGAGGAAAATAGTGTACGCGTCGTTATCAAAGAGCCGGTACGGGGATTTATATTCGACCGTAACGATCGTCTTGTTGTCGATGTAGGACCGGCTTACTCAATAACGATAACACCTGCAGCTTTCGATACAAATAATCTCGTTTTTTTGAGTTCCTTGATGCAATTAGATCCTGCGGTAATTCAGGGTCGTATCGATCGCGGTCGTGCATACTCGCGATTTTCGCCTGCAAGAATTATTCGAGATGTTGATTTTAAGACGCTTTCCAGAGTGGAGGAAAATCTTTACCTGCTGCCCGGTATAGGCTATGAGGTGGAATCAAAGCGATTATATCCATTCGGTATATGTGCATCGCATTTACTTGGTTATTGCAAAGAAATTACCGATGAACAACTGAGACGGTCCGGTACTGTGTACCAGCAGGGAGATCTTGTCGGATCATCCGGACTTGAGGCAAGTTACGAAACATTTCTCCGCGGTGAAAAGGGATACGAGTTCATCTCGGTAAATTCCAAAGGACAACTTCTCGGACCTCTGGAAGAAGGGAAAAGAGACGTTCATTCTAAGGAAGGATTCGATCTTATACTCAGCATTGATTTCGGACTTCAAGTATTTGCCGAATCACTAATGACAAATTACCGCGGCGCGCTGGTTGCTATCGATCCAAATGACGGCGGTATTCTTGCGATGGTAAGCAAGCCGGATTTCGATCCGTCAATATTCAGCGGCGTCACTTCATCTGAAGTCTGGACAAAACTGAATACCGATCCTGACAAACCTCTTTTCAATCGCGCCACGATGACGCGCTATCCGCCCGGTTCCACGTTCAAGATGCTGGTTGCGGCGGCGGCATTGGAAGAAGGTATCATCGACGAACATTACAGCATAACATGCAGAGGTTCATTCCGATTCGGGAATAAAACTTTCAAGGATACTCATGTACACGGAGCTGTGAATGTAGTAGAAGCAATCCAAAAATCGTGTGATGTGTTTTTTTATCAGCTTATCTTGAAAATAGGACTTGATAGGTTAAATGATTATGGCAAGCGATTTGGTTTTGGCAAACCTACCGGAATCGATATCGGTGATGAAACATCGGGGCTTATTCCTTCTGCGGAATACTATGACCGGGTATATGGAAAAGGGCAATGGACTCAGGGCAATCTAGTCAGTCTCGGTATTGGTCAGGGTGAAATCGGAGTCTCGCCGCTGCAAATGGCGCAATATACCGCGGCTTTTGCAAACAGCGGTATACTTTTACAGCCTCATGCGGTCAATTCGATCCGCAATAAGCGCACAAACAGAATTGATATAATTGATCATAGTGAAATTCCGGTGTGGCTTAATTACGATGTAATGAGAATGATCCGTGAAGGCATGCGGCGTGTTGTTGAAGAACCAGGAGGTACAGGCGGATTGGCACGTATCTCCGGCGTTGTCTCAGCCGGAAAAACCGGAACTGCTCAAAATCCGCATGGTGCTGATCATGCATGGTACGTCGGTTTTGCACCGTTTGATCAGCCAAGAATTGTAATTGCTGTAATGCTGGAAAACGCCGGATTCGGCGGAACAAAAGCGGCTCCTATCGCCGGCATGGTTATGGAAAAATATCTCTTTGGCGAATTGCGCAGGAAAGTAACCAAACCCGTACCTGCTAAAACTCCACAAGACACGGCACGGCAAACAACAGAAAAAGGAGTTCATTAATATGTTATCGTACTTTAAAGAGTATTTCGATTTCCGTGCACTTCTTATCTGCCTTGCACTAGTGATCGTTGGTTTAATGTCTATTTACAGTGCAACATTCGATATCAACAACGCAGCGAACTACGATCGTCAGGCTCTCTGGGCCGGTATTGGTTTCATCATCATGATAGTTATTTCATTTATACCTCTCCGGACTTTGCAGCGGCTTTCATTTGCTTTCTATTTTATTGCAATCGCAACGCTGGTAATTATCCTTGTTGTCGGAATTACCGTTAAAGGATCGAAAAGCTGGTTCGGACTTATCGGTCTCGGCGGACAACCCTCTGAGTTTGCCAAGATTGCCACCGTGCTGGCATTCGCCTCCTATCTCTCTAAAACCGATGTCTCAATCTCCCGGATTAAACATCTTTTCATATCCTTAGGCATATTTGCTTTTCCGATGTTTCTTATCCTTGCACAACCCGACCTTGGAACCGCCATCGTCTTCTTTGTGGCTTTGTTGCCGTTACTCTATTGGGCAGGCGCATCAAATTTTATTCTTGTTGCTATCCTTGTCCCCATACTGGCAGCATTCGGCGCTCTCTTAGGTACTACATATTTTTTAATTGCAGTTGCTATCGGTGCTGCACTGCTGTATGTCTTTCGTGAGAATAAATTTACGGTTGCTGTCGCCTTTGGTATTATGCTGGCGGTCGGACTTTCCGTGCAGGTCATGTACGAACGTATGCATGTCTATCAGCAAAAAAGAATTTCTGCATTTCTAAATCCTGAAGCAGATCCTTTAGGTGCAGGTTATAATGTAGTTCAATCAAAGATTGCCATCGGCTCGGGCGGATTCTTCGGAAAAGGATTCCTTAAGGGGACACAGACGCAATTGAACTATATCCCGGAACAATGGACAGATTTTATTTTCTGTGTTACCGGAGAGGAGTTTGGAACTCTTGGAGCGTCTATCGTGCTTGGATTGTTTGCCGCGCTTCTGTTGCATGCACTTCGAGTTGCAAGTATCTCAAGAAATAGATTCAGCAGCCTGGCAGCGATCGGTATGATGGGGATTTTCGGCACACATATCGTCATCAATACAGGCATGTCGATGGGATTGATGCCTGTGGTCGGTCTTCCGCTGCCGTTTCTCAGCTATGGAGGTTCTTCGCTTGTTGCCAATATGATGATGGTCGGATTGCTGATGAATTTTTATGCGAATCGGAAAGAATATTAACCACTGTCTCCCAAATAAAGACCGGTTTAATATGAGAATAAAACGACTAATTGTATATTCTATTTTCTTCACCGCAATACTTCAAACGCAGGGCCGCGGGGAAATTCTTTTTGGTGAAGATAATAATTTTATCGATAGTGTAAGGAATTCGATAATCTTTATAAGCGATACGCAGGCGCCGATGGGATTTGAGAAAATATTCGTAAGAACTCATAATAACGAAGAAGCTACTAAAATTATATTTAATGCGATTGTCGGCGATTCGACCGTTGCATCCATTTTTATGCTTGGTGATATAACAGCTATGAGTTCATTCGATCACAATTGGGCGACGATCGATTCATTCCTTACTGATCTCAAAGCCAGACGGATTTCCGCCCATGCAGCAGCCGGCAACCATGATTACCTTCTCACTTCAAGCAAAGGCGAGGCCAATCTTAGTAAACGGTTTCCTGATTTTAAAAGGACCGGTTATACGGTGCAGGTCAATTCTCTATCAATAATTTTATTGAACTCTAATTTTAAGAGGTTAAGCCATTCGGAAAAAAAGCAGCAGCTGGAATGGTATATAAATGAATTACATACTCTTGACCAAGATACGACGGTCAAGCTGATAGCAGTTGGCTGTCATCATTCACCCTTCTCTAACAGTTCAATCGTCGGGAGCGATAAGGATGTGCGTGATACATTTATTCAGCCGTTCTTGAAATCCAAAAAGTCCCGGCTTTTCATAAGCGGCCATGCGCATACTTTTCAGTACTTCAAAGATACTGTCGAGGATAAGCATTTTCTGGTTATCGGCGGCGGCGGACTGCTCCATAAACTCAAAGCCGGTGAGCCGGATGAATTAAAGGATCAGGTCGACTGGAGCACTGAATATCGTATGTTCCATTATGTACGGGGAGTTTTTACACCGGATGGATTGCTCCTCAATGTTATGATGTTAAATGAGGATTTAACAGGACCGAAATCTGCGTTCGAATTATTAATCCCATTTAATCATCGTTAAAATACAGATAGTACATCGCCCCGGTCATACACACTGACGGAGATACCGCCATTTATCTGATTTATATTTTACCAACTAAATCCAGCCGGGGTTTCAGCGTCTTTGCACCCGGTTTCCAGTTCATCGGACATACTTCGCCGTTATGTTCCGCAACATATTTTGCCGCTTGAAGTTTGCGAATAATTTCATCAACACTGCGGCCAATGCTGTTGTCGTTAATTTCGTATGCTCTCAAGATCCCCTGGGGGTCAATCAGAAATGTTCCACGCAGCGATAATCCTTCTTCCTCGATGAGTGTGCCGTATTCTTTGCATACCCGGCGTGCCGGATCTGCCAGCATAGGATATTTAATTTTCTTGATAGTTTCGGAGGTGTCGTGCCATACCTTGTGCACAAAGCCTGTATCAACACTTACAGAAATAACTTCTACGCCTTCGCCTTTATTCTCGGCGTAGTGATCCGCTAATTCTCCAAGTTCTGTCGGACATACGAATGTGAAGTCTGCCGGGTAGAAGAACAAAACCACCCATTTGCCCAGATATTCTTTCAATGATATTTTTTTGATTTGATCGTTCATATATGCATCTTCAGTGAAATCGGGAGCCGGTGAGTTAATTTTTAACATATAATATTCTTTTTCAATTAATGTTGAATTTGTAATGATTTGCTGTTACGATACATAACAAAAGAAATATTGGGTGAAGTTCTCTTTTATTCTTTAGATTTACGACTTTCAAGACTTCTTGAGATTTTTAAGTGAGAAATCGGAGATTGGTATATGAGACGATTCAGCACAGTGTTGTTTGATCTTGGGAATGTTATTCTTTATATCGATTTCGGCGCTTTCTGGCATGATCTTGGATTTAATCGACCAGTGGAGATTATACCATTTAAGGATGGATATGAATCTCTGACGCTGCAGTACGAGACCGGAAATATTTCAACAGATAAATACTTGAATGAACTTAGAATTGTTTTTAATAATAAGTTCACGGTTCGACAACTTGAGCAAGCGTTTTCTTGTATTATTCGACAACCTGTTGAAGGTATAGCCGATATAGTAAAACGGGTATCCATCGGACACCGGACTGCTTTAGTCAGCAACACAAATGAAATTCATTATAAACTCAGTCTGAAGAAATTTGAAGGGTTTAAACTTTTTCAGAAACATTACCTCTCATATCAATTACAGGTAATGAAACCCGCGCCGGGTTTTTATGACGCCATTATCGAAGATCAGGGAATGCTTCCGTCCCGGATGCTGTTCATCGACGATATTGCGGAGAATGTGGAAGCGGCAAAAAGCGCGGGAATACAGGCGATACTATTTAGAAGTACGGGAGAGCTGGAAACAGAATTAAAGGTCCTTAGCGTTCTTTAACAACTTTCTCAGCAGCCTTAACAAGGTTTTAAACATTAGCAAGGGTCGCTGTTAAACTTTTACAGCGCCGATTCCCGGCCGATCATCCAGTGTTACTTTTCCTTCGATGATTTTCGTGCCGTTAAAGATATCATTCTTAATAAGCAATGCACCGTCAAGGTCTGCCCAATCGACCATCGGTGAAAGATGAGAAGCTGCGGATATTGCGCATGATGTTTCCGTCATGCAGCCGATCATGACTTTCATTCCCAACGAACGGGCAAGCAGGAGCATTTTCTGCGCTTCGCGCATCCCTGTGCATTTCATCAGTTTAATATTAATTCCATGATAGACACCTGCAGCTTTTTTGACATCTGTCAGACGCTGTACTCCTTCGTCCCCAATAATCGGAATAGGCGAGCGTTCAGTAAGCCAAGCGAGATCATCAATCCTCTCTTTAGCCATCGGTTGTTCAACCATCACTACATTTTGTTCTTTCAGCCAATGAAGCATTTCCAGCGCTTTTACTTTTTCCTTCCATCCCTGGTTTACATCGCCTGTCAGAGGTTTATCGGTAACCGATCGAATCGTTTCAACCATTTCCTTGTCGGTATCACGTCCAAGTTTAACTTTCAAAATCTTAAATTGTTCTGCTTCTTTTGTTTTTTGTCTTACTATTTCCGGTGTGTCTATACCGATAGTGAAGGATGTGTATGGAGTTTTATTTTTATCATATCCCCAGATGTTGAACCATGGCTGCCCCATTAGTTTTCCGATAAGATCATGAAGCGCGATATCAACGGACGCTTTAGCGGCTGTATTGCCCGGTTCAATTGAATCGATGTCGCTTAAAATATTTTCAAGATCAAATGGATTTTCATATTTGTTTAGATCAATTTTAGATAGAAACGCCTGCACAGTTTGTTGCGACTCGCCAAGATAAGGAGGCAGAGAAGCTTCGCCGTAACCGGACGTCCCGTTCAGTTCAATTTCGGTAAGTATTACAGGTGTTGTAGTTCTCGAATTTGCGGCAATAGTAAAAACATGTTTTAGTTCCAATGTGTACGGATGATATGTCAGTTTCATGGGGCCAAATATTGAATGAGCCGGAATGCTCCCGGCAATGGATTTATAAGGATTGTTGATAATCATAGCGGCACCGGTAATAAGTGCAGTGGATTTAAGAAAATCTCTTCTGTTTTGTGGCATTGCTAGATGCTCTTTTTTTTATCCTGCAATGCCAAACTATGTAATTGACTGCAAAAATACAAATTTCCATATTCAATACTATCAATTCATGCTGAATTCCTTTTTCTAATATAAAAAATCCTAATTTTCGCTTGACTTTCTGCTGTATTTCCGTAAATTTCATCTCCAGCGTGGGGAAAAGTGGGGAATCCGGGAAAAGGATTCCCGGGAGAATTTTTAATAAAACGAGGGCATTGTGTCATCTTTTAAAGGCAGATATTCTTATTCGGTTGATGAGAAAGGGCGTGTGGCACTTCCTGCAAAGCTGCGGATGAATCTTGCAACGAGTGTAAAAGGAAATTTTGTCATTACGCGCGGTTTTGAACGCTGTCTTTATGTATACCCGCAGGACGAATGGAATAAATTAGAACAATTTGTCAGGAGTCTGTCATTCCTCGATGCGCAGCATCGTTTCTATGCGCGAACATTATTCGAACGCGCAAATGATTCAAAGATCGACAATCAATCTCGAATAACCATTCCTCCCGACTTAATAAAATTTGCAAATATTGACAATGAAGTATTAATACTGGGTGTACTGGACCGGATTGAAATATGGAATCCTGCCGTATATGAGGAGTATCAAAAAAATCATCCTGATACATATGAAACCGTCGCTGAACAGGTTTTTAAACCCCAGCAATAGTATTGTGGCACTGAGTGGAGACATACATATATCATACCCCCGTTCTTCTACAGGAGGTCCTTAAATATCTTATCACTGTAAAAGATGGATTTTATGTTGATGGAACACTCGGCGGCGGCGGGCATGCAAAAGCTGTGCTTGAAGAACTCGAGTTTTCGGGAAAGGTGATTGGAATAGATCTCGATGATGATGCGCTGGCAGAATCCGGAAAACGTCTGGCGCAATTTGGTGATCGTGCAATAATTGTCAAAGAAAATTTTATAAATATTAAAAATGTTCTTTCTCAACTTGGAGTGAAATCGGTTCAAGGCGTATTGCTTGATCTCGGTGTTTCGTCGTTTCAAATTGACTCTTCTGAAAAAGGATTCAGTTTTCGATCCGACGCACCGCTTGATATGCGGATGGATCGTTATCAAAAGCTGGATGCCGGATATGTTGTCAATCAATACGACGAACAATCGTTTGCGGATATTCTTTGGAAATATGGCGAAGAGAAAAATGCACGACGGATTTCAAAAGCTATGATTCTATACCGTAATCATCAACCCATCGAATCCACCGGTCAGCTCGCTGCTATTATAGAGCAGGCTGTTGGCGGCCGTTTCCTGAATAAAACTCTGGCAAGGGTTTTTCAGGCGGTTCGGATTGAGGTGAATAACGAGATAGAAAATCTGCGTCATGCAATTCATGACTGCATTGATGTCTTGAATCCGGCCGGGAGAATAGTCATTCTTTCATATCACTCATTGGAGGACCGTTTAGTAAAAGAGGCATTTCGAACGGCATCGGCGACCGTGATTCCTTCGGGCCATAAAATGATACCCGATACGCCTGTGCTCCCGGTTTTGAAAGTATTAACGAAAAGGCCTGTAACAGCAATGGAAAAAGAAACGGCGGCAAATCCTCGTTCACGGAGTGCAAAGCTCCGAGCTGCCGAAAAAGCATAGGAAAGAAAACCGTGCAATCTGAAACAGAAAAATCCGGCGAAATGTATACCGCTCGTGCAACGGCAGAATTAGAACCGCCGGTTTCTTCAATCTCAATCCCGAGAATTCGTGAAGCGCGGGATATGGTGTATAATGGAACGGGCGCCGTACAGAACAAAGAGTCTTCTGCAGCCGATGAAAATCCGCCGGCCTTGAATAAAAAGCCGCACCGGCGAAAGGTATCTCCGTTTACAATAATCTTGATTCTTTTTAGTACCGCGGTGGCGAGTGTTCTCTACATAGGCAATATCCTGGCGGTCGGCCGTCTCATGATGCAGAATAATCAGCTTCAAATTAAGCATCGGCAAATTCTTAATGCACAGGAATTGCTGAAAGTACAGATTAATCGGTTGTCCGGCCTTGAGCGAATTCAGCAGGTCGCCGGCGACCAGTTAGGTTTGCAGAATTCTAAACAGATTCCTGTATGGATTGAGATGGATCATGAACGCGTGAACCAGGTGGAAGAGGTGCTTCAGCAGCAGATGGAACACAAGCGATGAACAATCGGGAAAAAGACTATGTTGTTCAGGGCAATGAGATCGTATCGCACTCTCGCTCTCGTTTCCTGATAGTAAAACTTATCTTTGCTGGTTTCTTCGCCTTAATTCTATTCCGGTTGGTGAAAATTCAGGTTATCGATGCCGGTACATATAAGGATTTAGCGCGAAAGCAATATGAGCGGTCATTCGTCCTGCCGGCAACGCGCGGAAATATCTTCGATCGAAACGGCAATGTCATTGTCTCAAATACGATATTACTTTCATTTGCTGCCGACCCAAAGATTGTCGGCGATCGTAAACATCATGTGGCGCAGGTATTCGGCCATGTATTCGGAAAACCCTCTTCGTACTATCTTGAAAAAATGCGCGAGACAGACGAAGATCAAAACGTAAAACGATTTGTCTGGCTTGAGCGCAGAGTAACGCCTGAAATTGCCCGCCGCATTGAAGCGGCAAAACTTGAGGGCATTGTGGCTATCAACGAGCCTAAAAGATTATATCATTACGATGAACTTGCCGGAGCGCTGCTTGGATTTACAAATATTGACAACAAGGGAATCTCAGGTATCGAATTTCAATACGATAACGATTTAAAAGGTTCCGACGGATCTGTCGTTATGCAGAGGGATGGATTGGGGCGTGTCCGTCCTTCCGCAGATTATCCACGCCGTGAACCGATAAATGGGAAAGACATTTTTCTTACCATCGATATCAAATATCAGGCTATTGTCGAAGAGGAATTGAAACACGGCGTTGAAGCCAACGAAGCTGACGGCGGATGTGCAGTGATTGTACACCCGAAGACAGGCGAAATTCTTGCAATGTCCGTCTATCCGTGTATCAACCCGAACAATGTAGGTTCGTTTAACATAGCCGATGCACGCAACCGTATCGTCAGCGATGTGTTTGAACCGGGTTCCGTTTTTAAAGTGGTTACAGCTGCCGCGGCATTTGAGAATAATATTGTTAAACCGGAAACCCGCTTCAATGCCGAACATGGAAGGATGAAAGTATCTCTTGGCGGCAATAAAGTCCGTTTCATTAACGATTCTCATGAATATGACTTCCTTACATTTCAGGAAGCGATAGAAGTATCAAGCAATATTGTGCTGGCAAAAGTGGGGAAAATGCTCGGCGGTCAAAAATTATACCGTAAAGCGCGGGACTTTGGATTTGGAATAATTACAGGAGTCGACGTGCCCGGTGAAGTCCGCGGAGTGCTCAAGAAACCGATAGATCGTGACTGGTCAGGTACTACAACCCACACCATGTCGTATGGATATGAAATTGGTGCAACGCCGCTTCAAATTGCCTGTACGTATGCTGCTATCGCCAATAAAGGTATGCTTATGAAACCGTTTGTAGTTTCTCGTATTGAAGACGGTAAAGGCGAAACGATAACAGAGCAGAAAACGCAGGTAATCAGACGCGTTGTTTCACAAAAAACCATCGATCAACTTATACCGGCATTTGAAGGCGTTGTTGAACGGGGAACCGGAAAAGAAGTTCAAATTAATGAAGTGCGTATTGCCGGTAAAACCGGAACATCCCGTAAGTATTCTGACGGTAAGTACATTGAAAACAATTATACTGCATCGTTTGTCGGTTTCTATCCTATTGAAGATCCGCAGGTCGTTTGTTTAGTGATGATGGACAATCCGCGTTCACGAGGGTATTACGGCGGCAGCACTGCCGGACCTGTATTTCGTGCTATTGCAGAGCGTGTGATAATGACATCATATAAATTTTCTCGCATTGCGATCGCAAAAAGTCCCGATGTACAGGGTAGTGTCATAGTTCCTGATGTTCGTATTCTTCAGCCGTCGCTGGCAGAAAGAATGCTCAAGACATACGGACTCAATTGTCAGATATTTGGAAAAGGCGATTTTATAGTCAAGCAAACTCCCGAACCGGGGAAAAAAGTTGAAAAGGACGAGACGGTATCTCTTGTCCTCAACAGCGAATCGGTCGTTTCGTCCAATGGAATGATTGCTACGCCGGATGTACGGGGAATGAGTATTCGCCGTGCAATGAACCGGCTTGTTTCAGACGAATTTGAAGTAAAGATACAAGGAACAGGTATTGTAACACAACAATTCCCAACTGCCGGTGAACAAACACGGCTGGGATCATCTATCACACTTGTCTGTATGCCGCGCGGCGTGGTACGGGCATTATTATATTGAACTGATCTGCTTATGAAACTTTCTCAATTACTTGAAGGGGTTACGGTATCCAAATTATTTCAAACGATGTATGGACAAATGGTCGTTACACATGAAGTGGAAATCAACAAACTTCAGTATGATTCACGGAAAATCCGGCGCGATGATTGCTTTGTTGCACTTAAGGGAACGACAAGCGACGGACATGCATACCTTCAAGGCGCTATCAGTAATGGCGCGAAAGTAATCGTTCTTCAAGACGATAACGCGCTTCCGGATCCGTTTTGTATGCATATAGGTGTCATAAAAGTTGTGGTACCTGACACTCGGAAAGCGCTTGCTGTGATGTCGTCGAATTTTTACGGTAATCCATCAAAGAAATTAAAATTTATAGGTATAACGGGTACAAATGGAAAAACAACCACTTCTCATCTGATGAAGTCGATTCTGGAAGCTGCAGGAGAGAAAGTCGGCCTTGTTGGTACGATCGAGTATAAAATCGGCGACCGTGTTATTCCTGCTACCCATACAACGCCGGAATCGCTTGAACTCAACGAATTGTTTGCATCAATGGTAGAGGAAAATTGCACGGCGGTATCGATGGAAGTCTCCTCGCACGCACTGGACCAGTCTCGTGTCTTCGGAATAGATTTTAATGTTGCAATTTTCACAAATTTGACGCAGGATCATCTCGATTATCATGAAACGATGGAAAAATATTTTGAAGCTAAGAAAATTCTATTTGCAAATTTAAAACCATCTGCTTATGCCGTTATCAACCATGACGACCGGCGGGGAATACAGATGCGCGATGAGATCAATACCAAGACAATTTCTTACGGCATTACCTCGGCAGCCGATGTTCAAGTAAAAAATATGAAATTCAGCATTGCCGGCACGGAACTGACATTGAACAACGGGCATGGAGAGTTTACATTTACAATGCCGCTCATCGGAAAATTTAACGTCTACAATGTACTTGCAGCATATGCTGCAGGAATTGCACTTGGTATCCCGCGTGAAAAAATTATTGCCGGTATCAATAACATAAAAAATGTCCGCGGAAGGTTCGAACGAATTATTTCTCCTGCAGGATGGACCGCAATTATTGATTACGCACACACGCCGGATGCGCTTGAGAATTGCCTAAAAACCATTCATGACATTCTGCCCACGAAAAACCGAGGCCGGATAATAACCGTATTTGGCGCCGGCGGCGATCGCGATAAAACAAAACGCCCGTTTATGGGCCGGATTGTAGGTGAATACAGCGATATCGTCATAGTAACGTCCGACAATCCGAGAACAGAAGATCCGGAAAAGATCATCGACGATATTGTGCATGGCATCATTCATCATGCGAGTGTGCTGCGTGAAACAAATAGAAGAAAAGCAATTGAACGTGCTGTCAATTGTGCACAGCGCGGCGATGTCATTCTCGTTGCAGGAAAAGGACATGAGGAGTATCAGGTGGTCGGTAAAGAGAAAATTCATTTTAGCGATCGTGAAGTTGTGGAGAGTTTTTTATGATTACATCGACATCTTTTTTCCCGACAAATCAAGGATTTCATAATTGTACAGTCGGCGGAAAAGATAGTTTATGTTTTTGTAAAATAATATAGGCAATCGATAATGAAACTAACCCTGTCAGATATGCTCGCGGTACCGCATCAAAAAGCGATTGGGTTTGATGGCCTGAAGAATTTTAATATTCCCGGCATATCGATTGACTCAAGGACCATAAAAACCGGTGAACTATTCATCGCTATCCGGGGGGATCAATTCGACGGTCATAATTTTATCTCAAAAGCTATCGAAACCGGTGCCGCCTGTATCATTGTTGAAAGCCGATGGGCAGAAGCAAATACAGCAATGATGGTAAGTATACATGTCCCCAGGCTTATTGTTGAAAACACTATACATGCTCTCGGACATTTAGCCAGAATGTATCGGCTCAAGTACACCATTCCGTTTATTGCAGTAGGCGGGTCGAATGGGAAAACAACAACTAAAGAAATGCTTAGGAGTATTCTAAACAAAAAATTTGATGTGTTGCATACGGAAGGGAATTTAAACAACCATATCGGTGTACCGCTGACACTCTTTCGGCTGTCAAAGAAACATAAGGCTGCAATAATCGAAATCGGCACTAATCATCCCGGTGAAATAAAATATCTCTGTACAGTTCTGGAACCCACTCACGGATTAATTACAAATATAGGCTGTGAACACCTGGAATTCTTCGGTTCGATAGAAGGCGTCGCAAAGGCAGAAGGTGAACTCTTTGACTGGCTGGCAAAGCACAAAGGTACTTCTTTTGTCAACGCGGACGACAAGCACATTGTTAATTTAAAAATGCCAAAGAAAGCAATACGTTACGGATTTTCTTCCCGCAGCCGCGTATCTATCAGAGGAACAGTAAAATCATTTGACGCTAATGGCAAAGCCCTCTTACAAATAAAACCGCGTGTTAACAAGGCATTCGACATCACTATAGGCGCTCCCGGGGAACATAATGCAAAGAATGCTCTTGCCGCGGCAGCTGTAGGCCTTACTTTGAAAGTACCGCGGATGAATATTCAGAACGCACTTAATTCATTTCAATCGGCCGGCAAAAGGATGCAAATTCATCTGGCAAATAAAATAATGATCCTAAATGATACGTACAATGCAAATCCTGATTCTACATTAGCAGCATTGTCAACAATACGTACAATAGTATCAAAGGGGAAGAAAATTGCGGTTCTGTCCGATATGCTGGAACTTGGGCATCAAGCAGAGGAGTTGCACCGGCAAATTGGCAGAGCTCTTGCACAATACAACGTCGATATTCTTTTTACTGTCGGCACACTTTCAAAATATATTTATGATGCTGCGATAGTAAAGACAAAAGCGCATTTTGAAAACAAAACCATGCTTATCGAACATTTGCTTGATACTCTTGGCGAAGGCGATGTTGTCCTTGTCAAAGGATCGCGCGGTATGAGAATGGAAGAAGTTGTCTCGGCTCTCAATGAGCATTTTTCACAAAAAGGAAAAACATAACTTATGTTGTTTTATTTGTTTACATACCTGCACAGCACATTGGGTATTCCGGGTTTAGGAGTATTTCGGTACATCACCTTCCGCGCCGGTGTTGCCGCTGTGACGGCGCTGATCATTTCATTTTGGCTTGGGCCGAAAATTATCCGCAAACTGCGTGAACTTCAGATCGGCGAAGCGGCAAAACTTGAAGCACCCAAGACGCATCTGATAAAAGCAGGTACACCGACCATGGGCGGATTAATTGTTCTTCTCTCCGTAATTATTCCTGCTTTATTATGGACAGATTTGAAGAATGTTTATATACTGCTTATTCTTTTTGTTACCGTGGCATTAGGTACCATCGGATTTATGGATGACTTTCTAAAGGTCGTTAGAAAGAAACCCAAGGGACTCATCTGGAAATATAAAATTGTCGGACAGGTATTTGTCGGATTGGTAGTAGGAAGCGTGATTTATTTTTTTCCGCAGTGGATTGATCCGGAACTGGTCCGGTTAAAATCAAGCACGACAGTTCCGTTTATTAAAAATCTCGAATTTAATTTCGGAGTGTTCTATATCCCTATGGTCGTATTTGTAATAACCGCAACGTCTAATGCAGTCAACCTGACGGATGGACTGGATGGATTGGCCATCGGAAATGTCGGTATCGTCTGTTTTACACTTGCTATCATTACATATGTATCAGGACATGCGATTTGGAGCCAATATCTCACGATACCATATATTCGCGGAAACGGCGAGTTGGCAATTTATTGTATGGCAATCACGGGTGCATCGCTGGGATTTCTCTGGTTCAATTCGCATCCGGCGGAAATATTTATGGGCGATACCGGATCACTCGCTCTCGGCGGTATTATAGGCGCAATGTGCGTTCTTATAAAAAAGGAGTTGCTGCTGCCTACGCTAGGCGGTGTATTCTTGATAGAAACAGTATCGGTAATAATTCAGCGGGTCTATTTTAAATATACAAAGAAGCTTTATGGTGAAGGCAGGCGGGTTTTTAAAATGGCGCCTATTCATCATCATTTTGAACT
>Ga0105104_10001673_pt1 | contig 16610 bp, 7 predicted proteins | sample PPLLaktember2015_3_FD_87034 | JGI IMG/M metagenome (GOLD analysis project Ga0105104, IMG submission 87034) | Freshwater sediment microbial communities from Prairie Pothole Lake near Jamestown, North Dakota, USA - PPLs Lake P7 Core (6) Depth... | ecosystem: Environmental > Aquatic > Freshwater >... | reverse complement strand
TCGGAACCACTGCGAGACCAGTTACGCCAACACAACTTTCAGCCACATATTCGCTACCGGGCTTTCCCTCCTCCTCCGCCACCACCGCTTGAACCTCACCGACATCCTGCCCGCCGCTGGGTGCTGGAACGAACTTTATCCTGGCAAAACGATTTTCGTTCCTTACGGGTCCGCTGGGCGAAAAAGTCCAGCAATTGGTTAGCACTCCTTTATTTCGCTTCGGCTCTTATTCTTTGGCGAATGTGCTCTCATGCTTAATTTACGGATAGGCTCTAAGCAAATCACGGTCGGTGCAGGTGTGACGGAAATTGGTTCTTAAGAAAACTTCTGATCGTCCGGTTTGTTCTCTATGCTGATCATTTTTCACGAGCGCCGGTATGTTTCCGGGGACACACCCACTTCCTTTCGAAACACGCGGCTGAAATAACCGCTGTCGGAAAATCCGACTGCCATTCCGACTTCGGTGATGCTCATTTGCCGCTCTGCCAGCAGCAACTTCGCCTGATTGATGCGATAGCGATTAAGATAAGCGATCGGCGTCATGCCCAGCTCTTTGCGAAAACAATACGTCAGATAATCACTGTTCATGCCCACATGCCGCGCCAATTCTTCCCGTGAGACCGCTTCCGTATAATGCTCATGAAGGTATGCCATTGCTTGCCTCACAAGGCGCTGCGCCTCACTCCCCAATTTCTGTTTGCCTACCAGGGCGGCTTCAATGTGAGTCAGTGCATCTTCCAGGCTGAACATCCCTTTTTCCAGGATCGTCGCCACCCCGCGGTTCAAACGTGCCATGTCGTGTTCCGTTAACACCTGACCGGTTAATACGATCACGGGAATATCACGCGTTGATTCGTTGGCGCGGATGGCCTCCAATACGCCAAATCCATCCAATTCCGGCATCATCAAGTCCAGCAATATCAGGTCAGGATGGCCCTTTTGCATCACCGCCAATGCTTCCCGACCGTTGCGCGCCGTGATCGTGCGATAGGGAACTGACTGTGATTGCACGATTCGCACGTACATTTCCAACGTTCTCGGATTGTCATCGACAATCAGCAGGACCTTTTCCTTTTTGTCATCATCGGCGAAAGCACTTTGCTGATTAAGTGCCTTTGCTAATTCCGAGGGCTGAATAGGCTTCGGCAAATAGTCCAACTCCAGCAGCGCGCCTCTTTCGTCGTTGAAAGCATAGAACAAGACGGGAATTTCGCGTGTTGATGGATTGTCTTTCAACTGTTTTAGGATTTGCCACCCCTGGTTCGGAATCATACGAATATCAATGACCACCGAGCTGGCTGAATCTGCTGTCAGGTCCGCCAGCCCGTTTTCTGAAGGATCGAGTGGAACCAGGTGTGCGTCAAGACCATTGGCGAGCAGCCGCTCACGCAGACGTTGCCCTTCTTCGACATTATGAGTGATCAGCAGTACTTGCTGACCCAGTTTGGGGTCGAGTAATAGGTCATCCTGATCCTCATTTGGCTCGACGAGAGGTAACTTGAAATAGAAGGTAGAACCTGTGCCTTCTTCGCCTGAGGACCGGACGCCAATCGCACCACCATGCATTTCAACCAGCCGCTTGCTGATCGCCAAGCCAAGACCCATGCCGCCGTATCCGCGGGCGAGAGTCCGTTCCGAACGACGAAACTCATCGAAAATCGTTTGTTGTTCGGGCAGAGGGATGCCAACACCGGTATCGCTTACCGAAACAATGGCATACCCATCTTTTGATTCAACAGTTAACTGTATCTCGCCTGTCGATGTGAACTTGACCGCGTTGCTGATCAGATTCAATGCAATTTGACGTACTCGGGTGCGGTCGCCCCATATCCACGGGCCTTTTTCAGGAAATATTTCTTTCCAGATCAGTCCTTTTTCTTCTGCAAGCTGCCGGCCTGTTGTCACGATGATTCTCAACGTTTCACTCAAGTCAAAGCGTTCGCTGGTAAATCGCAATTGGCCCGCTTCACTGCTGGCCAAATCCAACACATCCTGGATCAATCGTCCCAAATGCTGTCCGCTCGTATAAATCTGTTCAATATCTCTTCGATATGTAACTGGGAGAGCATGGTCTTTTTCATCCCCTTTTTGAAGCAGGATATTACTGAGCCCCACGATCAGACTCAATGGCGTACGGAGTTCATGACTCACAGTCGAAAGGAAACGGCTCTTCAGCCGCTCTGTTTCTTCAGCCAACTTGCGCCCTTCCGTGGCTTCGGCATATAGCCGGGCACTGTTGAGCGCGGCTGCAATTTGCTGTGTGATCGCGCCCAATAATTCAATGTTCGTTGTATCAAAGGCAGTAAAACCTACAACGCCAACCTGGCTAATCAGTGGCAATAAGGCGAGATTAAACGATTCTTCACTGGCGTAAGAGCCCTCAGGTGGGAACTGGCGAGTGAGTGAACGCAGGCGGAGTTGGGTACCATTGGAGATGATGTGCAGATCACTCCATTTGATGGGATCATCGCCCTCCGCTTCAAAAAAGCCGACGGTTGCCTGTTGAATATCCATCACAGGCAAATGACTTGCCAGAATTTCAAATATCTGCTTCTCATCTAAAGCCGTCAGTAAGTGAGCATTCAATGCGCCGATCCGGTTGATTGTCCAGGCTTGATTAAAGACATACTGACGATGTTGCTGCATCAGCGCCTCGTCAATCGTGATGCGCGCCTCGTCGAGCATTTCCAGCGCAAATTGCTGCGAGGCCTGATCAGGCGGCGAAACGACGGCAAAGAGCGCCTGACGCAAAATCGAAATCGAAGCTTGCCAGATATGCAGACTGTCCTCAGCGAAGATCTGGCGCTGCAAAAATTGGTTAAGCGTGTGATCGAAATAATGTGGATCTTTTTGATTGGCGCTTGTCGCAAACGCATCCACAAGCTGCCGGCACAATACCAGAATCTCATTGGGATCCAGGTGTTGTGCCTCGACCAGGACGGCCTGCGTCATCGCTGGCGCCACCGCTGCCAGATCCTGAAATGGAGCAGTCTCATCCAGAACAAAGCTGAGCGCCTCCTTCTGGCTGCAGCCACAGGAATGGCGGACAACCAAACGGGTTGGCATATTGAAAGAGGAAAGTGATGGTTCTTTCCCCTGAATATGGTCAGACATTGCTTTCAGAGATTGATAGCCCAACCTGAACAGTGAAACATGTACGCTCGTCAGGGCGGGCACTTCAGCGATCGTCTCAGGGCGATCATCGAAACCAATGACTGCAACATCCTGCGGAATCTGTTTGTTGGCTTCTTTGAGTGCACGCATTGCACCTAAAGCGGATTCATCGTTACTGGCCATCAATGCACTGAATTGGACCGGCCTTGCCAGTAACTCACGCATGGCCTTGTAGCCGCCGCTGAATGTATGATCGCCATAGGCAATTAGGTTGGGCGAGGATCTCAAGCCGTAATTTTGCATGGCGGAGTAATAGGCTCTCAGGCGCTCGCCGCTATCGCCCTGGACATCATTAGCATTCCCCGCAATAAAAGCGATATGTTGATGACCGTGCCCAACTAAATGCCTGATTGCCTGAAGAATTCCATCAAGATTGTCAGCGGCAATAGTTGGACCCGATTCCCCTTTTCCTATGAAAATGGTTGGGAAACCGGCCTGATTGAGATCCTGAATGGAATTAGTGCGACTTTGTGACAGAAGAGGGTTAATGACAATGAGTCCATCTGTGTTCCACGGGCCAACGGGCACAAAGTCGCTATCTGACGAGACTACTGGCCAAGCCGGGCGTGCTCGATCTGAGGGATCAGCTGAGGAACCCATACCGCAAGCCAACAGCACATTACAACCGTGCTGGCGCGCAGCCAAACAAATCCCTCGGAAGATCGGTGTGAGGTAACTGTAAGGACTTGGCGTCCAATAGACTTGCCACCCTGCTAAAACGCCGATCGTAGGTCGCCTATGTCTAAAATTCTGTGTCATAAAATCGAATCGCCGACTCAGGATGTTTTCACAGGGGTTACACTGTTTGAGTAGAATGTTTCTTGAATTTGAACCATTATAATGAAGTTCGTGTTACTCAGCGGGGAAGATTGTTGTTTGGAGCGGATAAAATAGTAAGCTGGAATACTTCCAAATATTTTGGAAGAAATCGGCGACCGGATGATCACATGTGTCATTCGTGTGTCATTCGATAAAAGGGTATGGTCAATTTGATGAGGATGCTTTAACATAAGCATGATGTCCACTACGTTTCGTGAACTCGTCCAATTTTTCATCAAGCGCCGCAACCTGTCTGTGGAACAGCTGGCCAACCTGGCAAATCTCTCGCGCAAAACCCTTTACAGATGGGTGAACGGGGAAGTCGCAAACCCCAGACACTGGTATCAAATTGTGGCACTGGGCAAGGCACTGCGCCTCAATATTGGAGAGGTAAACCAATTGCTGCTGGCAACCAAAAACCCCGGTTTTCAGGAGTTGAGAGAGCTGGCGCGGCACGAATACGAACTCGAGCTGTTGGAAGAATTCTCGAAGCTTGACCCTGCCTCCGTTCCGATTCCGCGACCGCAGGTCCGCTTTGAAGCCTGGGCAGCGCTGGAGGCACCTGCGGGGGCCGTACGGCCTCAGTCTCCCTTTTACGTCGAACGCGTTGCAGACAGCCAGCTCCGACGTCAGCTGGCGGGGCAAGGTACCACTACAACCATCCAGGCTGGCCGGCAGACGGGAAAGACTTCTCTTTTAACTCACGCCATGAATGCTTATCAGGGCGAACAGTGCAGGATTATCTATCTGGATTTCCACCTGGTCGATGAAGAGAGCGGGAAGGACCTAACCAGCTTTCTTCGCTTTCTCTCGGATGCGATTGCCGAGCAGCTCGACCTGGAATGGGAGGCGGTGGATCGATACTGGCAGGCGGCGCGCAACCCAGCCCAAACGTTCAACCGGTTTTTACAGCAGGAAGTATTGCGGCGGTTCGAATGCCCTATCCTGCTGGCGATCGATGAAGCCGATGTGCTTCTGGGTGCTGAGTACAAAAAGCATTTTTTTGCCCTGTTGCGCGCCTGGGATTCGCGCCGGGCATTCGATGCAGACTGGCGCAAGCTCAGCCTGGTGATGGTGATATCCACCCATCCTTATTTATTGATCGACGATGTTAATCTGTCCCCATTCAACGTCGGGTTGAACATTCAACTCAGGGACTTCAGCCCGGACCAGGTCGCTGACTTAAATCAACGTCATGGAAGCCCGCTCAAGCGGGATGAGATCGCCAGCCTCATAGCCCTGGTAGGAGGTCATCCCTATCTGGTGCGTCAGGCATACTACACATTGGTTAGCGAAAGTTTATCTTTGACGGACTTGTCCCGCGTTGCCAACTCGCCGGATGGTCCCTTCGGCAAACACCTGCTCTTTTACCAGCATAGTCTGAAGAAAAATCCCATTCTCTTCACCGCGCTTCAGAAGCTGCTTCGGGAACAGAAACTGCCGGACGAATCACTTCTCGAACGTTTAGCGGCTGTAGGGTTGATCCAACAGGAAAGTGGAAGGTGGGGACCGCGCTGTGGCCTCTATGGAGAATTCTTCAAGCGGCAGATTGACTAAATGAAGACTCACTCCGCTCCACAGGAATTCTTCGTTGCCGGGGGCACGCTCTGGCGTGAAGCCCCGTCATATATCCGTCGCCCTGCTGACGCGGAGTTATTCGAGCTGGCATTTGCAGGCGAATATTGCAACGTCCTGGCTGCCCGACAAATGGGGAAGTCATCTCTCATGGTTCAGACTGCCAACCGCCTGCAAGAGGCTGGAGCTCGCACTGCCATTTTGGACATAAGCACTCTGGGTGGGGGCATCTCTACCCCGGAAGCCTGGTTCTTTGGGTTTCTCGATGAACTGGCCATTCAACTGGGCCTGGATGAGGATGTCAACACCTGGTGGGAAGCGCACGTAAATCATAGTGCTGTCCAACGGTTCAGCAACTTTTTGCGAGACGCGCTGTTGCCAAAAGTTGCTGGTTCCATCGTCGTCTTTGTGGATGAAATTGATTCTGCGCTTGGAATGGCTTTTACTGATGATTTTTTCGCCGCTATCCGGGCCACATATAATGCTCGCGCGAGCCAACCGGAATTCCAGCGCCTGACCTTTATACTACTGGGGGTAGCCCGGCCGGCAGACTTGATTCGTGACCGCAACCGTACCCCATACAATATTGGCACACACATTGATCTCAGTGATTTCACCCTATCAGAACTGGATCCGTTCAAAGATGTATTTGAAACTGTGTACCCGGGTCGGGGTACGGAGATCCTGGAAGGGGTGCTGCAATGGACGAATGGACAGCCCTACCTGACCCAGAAATTGTGTGCAGAGCTCATCCGTGTCTCGGAGTACCCATTTAAACCGCAAAGTGTGGAACAAACCGTCACCCGCTTATTCCTGACTGACGAAGCCCGCAAAGAGAGCAACCTGCGAGCGATCCAGGATCGTATCGAGAGCAGCCCAAACAAAGTCAAAATGCTCCTTACCTATGGACAAATCTTGCGCCGGCGGCCTGTCCTGGATGAAGAACGCTCTCCTGCAAAAAATGAACTAAAACTCACCGGCCTGGTTCGCCCTTCGGCACAGGGAAAGCTGGATGTTCGAAATCGAATTTATCGGACGGTGTTCGACTGGGACTGGGTGCGAAGAAATCTGCCCCAATCGCGCACACGCCAGATTGCCATGCTGACTTCGCTCCTGGCGGTTGTGGCGCTTGTTATTGCCGCTTATGCCATTTACCAGCGACAAATCCAACCCGCTTTGACCTATGTGGAGCAATTTCAAACCAGCAACAGCTCTGACGTGAAACTGACCAGCCTGGCGCGTTTATTGGAACTGGATGATCGCTCCACCTCTCAGGCACATGAGCTCTATGCCAGCCTCTCCCATGAGGAAAAACGTAGCCTGTTCAGCGAACTTTCTGAGCCGCAAAATATCGCCTTCGAACTCGTTACCGTCATTGAGGCCGTTTACCAGTCCAATGAAAACACTCTAACAGGCAATGAGCTCCTTCGCGCGATGAGAACCGTATTGGGCCAGATTGGTGCAACGGGCGCACCGAGTTTGAAGACGGAGATCGAATTTTGGCTCAAGGGTCGGGAGGAAGCCAATAAAAACGCGCTGACCGCCGTCAGCTTGTATGATAGCGCCTGGGCGGAAAGCCTCACCTGCGGACATCCCAATTATTCGGTTCGTTTGGACCGGGCAACGATATTGATTGCCCTCGAATCCTATGAGTTGGCGCTGGATGACCTGCAAGCGGTCTGGGAAGAGAGCCCAGCCCGGCAGGCAGAGGTTGCTGCCGTAATCCGGGCAAACCCCACTTTCGCCACTTACATCGTGGAACATCCGGAGGCAGGTCCTGCCTTTCTCAATCTCATCACACCGGAATCTCTCACCGCCATGGCTGAAACCATCCCAACGCCCAGCCTGGCAATTCCTGTCTCCCCGTCTCCGGTGATTGCGGAAAACTCCACACCTTCCCCCTTTACAGGCTGGATCGTTTTTGGGTATGGAGAGCAAAACAGCCGCGAGATCATGATGATGCATCCGACGAGTGGCTCCCGTCGGCAAATCACCAATAACGGATCGATTGAGGAAGCGCCGTCATTCTCGCCGGATAACTGGAATCTTGTTTATGCCTCTTATCGCACTCAGGATGGATGGGAATTGTATGCATACGATCTTCACCGGGGCACGGAACAGCAGCTTACTTCCTTTGAAGGAGAAGCTCACTTTCCGGCCTGGTCGCCGGTGCCGGGCGATACACGGATCCTTTTCGAAGGAAGAACTTCAGAGCCCCAGTGGGAGACCAATATCTGGATATTGGATATTGCAACAGGAGATCTGACGCAGTTAACCCACGGCGGAGCTGATTCACGCCCGGGCTGGTCGCCCGATGGAACTCAGATCCTGTTTGGACGTCCGACGATCGATACGACGCGCGATGGATTGCTTACGGTCAACGATGCAGCAGATATCCATGTTCTGAACATCGCAACCGGTGAGGAGAAAAACCTGACCGGCACCCCTGAGGTTAACGAGTTTTACTTCACCTGGTCTCCGGGTGGAGAATGGATCGTATACACAAGTGTGCGCCATGATGCGAATCACGACGGGTTCATCAACCTGAGTGATAGTCAGGATCTTTTTACGATCCATCCGGATGGGACGGATGAACGCCTCCTGAATTTGGGAGGCAGGGCGGTGTTTTCCCCAAGCTGGTCTCCGGATGGTCGCTTTATCCTGGTTTTGGCATTGGCTGAGGACGGGCAGAGCGCAATCTGGCGATTTGATTTCATCGCCGAGAATTTTGTCCGGATCACCGAGCCTGGTCCGTACTATCACCCAAGATACTCAAACTCCCCCTGACGTTCACCTGCTATGTTCCCATAACATCTTTTAGCGATCTCGCCTGCTGCTGGCGGGTTTGTCATTTTGGCAGGGGAACATGTCCTCCTCTAACCTGGCAATCTGCGAGCGAGTGACACATAAGTGACACGAGTTTGGGGTATGCGTGGACCCGAAAAAGCGTGATGATATCGAGCAAATCAAACTACTATCAAAAGGGAGATGTCCATGTCACGCCAAACCCACTTGCAAGTTTTCTCAGCACTCTTGATCGTCATCGTCTTAATTTCCAGCCTCGGAAACGGGATCGTTTCTGCTGCACCTTCGAATCTGTCAACCCCATCATCCAAACTCACGGCAACAGCCACTCTTCCGTCGCCTCCGGCGGCAACCTCGACGCCGGTCGTTCAAGCTCAAGCAGAACCACAGGCATGGGTCGATGGAGCAATCGATCTGGATCAATTTCCTCCCAAAGGCACCCTGGTCATTCACTTTAACACACCCATATCTCCCGAAACCAGCCCCAGTCCAATCCTGAGTTGGCCTGACGTGGATGGAGTGAGCAGTTGGGATGACGCACGAACGGTCTTGACCTTTCGTCCGGCTTCCAGTCTGGACAGCAAGAAAACCTATACCTTTTTCCTCGATCCCGCCCTCCGGTCTGTCACTGGAGATGTGCTCGAAAATGCTCCCGAATGGATCGTGCACGTGCAAAGCGGGCCAGAGATCCTGAGTGTTTCCCCTGAGCCGGGTTCGTTGGAGCAGCGCTACCGTGTGATCGAAGTCCATTTCAACCGGGAGATGAAAGCATCTGCTTCCAATGAAATATTATCCATTGAACCGCAGGTGCCCTTTGGGCTGAAGTGGGAGAGCACACGCGTTTTGCAGATCACCCTGGGACAGCCCCTTGAACCTGGCCAGCGTTATGATCTCACGTTGAAGGGCGGGAATGATGAGCAGGCAGTGTTTGCTGCGGATGGCACGTACCTTGTGGACGACTACCGCTGGTTCTATTGGCAGAAACCGTTTGAAGTACAGGTCAATGTACTGGGAGAGAAGAATATAGAAGTGAAGTTCAATTATCTGCTCGACCGGAAAAAAAGCGGTATACCTTTTTCCATTTCGCCCCCCTTGGAGGGTGAATGGAAGTGGTCTACAGCCCAGCAAATCCGTTTTACCGCGAACGAGCCTATCCCCGCTTCGGAAAAATATACGCTTGACCTCGCACATGCCCTGGTCGATTCAAACGGATTTGAGACTTCAGCAATCCCAACTCTCTCCTTTTCTGGTCTGCCTCCAATCCGTTTGGCCAGTCGCGATATTGAGAAAGGCCAGTATAACGATAGTGAGTACTTGTATGCGGATCTGAATCTTGAATCGATCCGAATCGAGTTTGACTCTCCGGTTGATCATGCTTCGGCAGAAAAAGCGTTTTCGCTACATCCGATGGCGCCCGGTACGTCTCAATGGGAGAAGAGTGGTTCCAAAGAAATACTTGTTTATTTGCTGGATCAATTATTGGAGCCTTCCACTACATATACAATTAAGATCGATCCAACCATACTGGATGCCGAAGGAAACACGCTCATTATCGAACCATATCAGCAAGCTTTTACAATGAATGCTTGGGGTTATCTCTCATCTTCATTCGGTTCATCGGGAGATAACATTCAAGTTGTGGACGTCAATGGACCACGCAAGGTTCAATTTGGAGGCGGCGGAGACGATGCCAATTTCACTGCATATCGCTTTGAGCTGATCGATTTTGCCAAGTTGTATGCTGATCATTACCACTCTCGCCAGCGCGGCGTCAACATCAAAGATATTCCCATTCCGGATGGGCTGGCACCGGCTGCCACGTGGAAAAATGTTACCGTGCGTAAAGACCAGGATTACGAAGTTGTGGAGACTACGCTCCCAGCGGGGTTATTGCCTGGACTCTATGTTGTGAATTTGTGCAACAAGAATGTCCTGTACGATCAAATGTTCCTCGTTGTCACCCGTAACACACTGGTGGTTAAAAATGATGGTGACGAACTGTTTGTGTGGTTGACCAATATTAAGGGAAAAAACGTCCCGGATGCAGAGATCCGGGTTTACAGTACCCGTGGAGAGAAAGTCCGTGAAGGCAAGACAGACGAAAACGGTCAATATCGTGTTTCCATCCCTGGTGGGATAGAGCCTGTTTTGGTGTCCGCGCGTGTGCAGGAGCCCGGATTATCCGGGGATGTTACCCTGGCCGGTTTTGACGGTTGGGGTTCTGGTTTCTCCTATGACTACTGGGATCCTTCTTATTTACTTCCAGAGGGTCAGCCTTACCTGACCTACGTTTACACCGAACGTCCTATATATCGACCAGGCCAGGTTGTGAACTTCAAAGCAATTGTTCGTAAGGACAACGATCTGCGTTATAGCCTGCCTGACGAAGGGAGGCCTGTCAAAATACGTGTGTTGGATGCACGGGGAAATACCATCCAGAATATGGAGTTGCTTACCAACCGCTTTGGTACAGTGAATGGCGCCATGACGATCTCTGAGGGGGCTATGCTGGGAGAATACTTAATTGAAACGGACGTAGAAGGTGTAATTACCAGCGAGACCTTTCAGGTGGAGGATTATCGCAAACCTGACTACCAGATCAAGCTTGCCTCGCTCCAACCGGAGAAAAACAACAAGTTTGTGCGTGACGAGGAAGTGAAAATGCAGGTCAATGCGGCTTACTACTTTGGGGAACCACTGGCCGATACAAAACTGCAGGTGAGTTTTTATTATTACTGGCCAATAGAGACAAGAATCACGGGTTCGCTGGTGACGGATGAAAACGGCGAAGCCACACTTTCATTCCGGGCCCCCTATAATCCAGATTTTGACGATGAGTACTACTATTGGCGTTACGGTGGCAATCAATATCAGAGGATACGCATGGAGGTGACAGCCAACGATGGCAGTAACCAAACCGTCACCGGTGTTTATTATTTTTCTGTCTACCGTGCTTCTGAAAAATTCAGTCTCGATACAAGTGGATATTACGTGCAGCCCGATAAGGCTTTTCGTGTTACTGCCAGGGCTGTAGATTTATTTGACCAGCCGGTCGCCGGACGGGAGTTGACTCTGACCACTTCTTCATGGAACCGTGAAAGCTTTGAATTTAATGGTCCTGAGAGGCCCATCGTGTTCGAGACAGATACGAATGGCATTGCCGAGCACTCACTCAAATTGAGTGCCGGCTACCACAAATTGACCTTGCGCGGAGAGGATGCACAGGGTCATGAAATCGAAGTGAACAGATCGGTCTATGTCTTCAGCGGTAAGGAGGACTGGTTCAACCGCGACCAATGGGAAATCCTGATGATCTCAGCAGAAAAGGATTCGTACCGCCCCTACGATACGGCCCGGCTGGCGATCGAATCCACCTTCAGTGGTCCAGCTTTGCTGACCTTTGAGCGTGGAAGCGTCATCAATACCAAAATGATTGAACTGACCGCGCCCCTGACCCTTGTGGAAACAGAGATCATTCCTGAACATGCGCCCAATGTATACGTGACGGTCAACGCCTGGCAGGCCGCCTCAGAGGAGGTGGGCCGCTTTAGGTATTCAAGTTATGGGGTTACATATGCAGATAGCTATCTGCGTCTGGCGAAAACACAGATCCAGGTGGATGCCACTGCCAAAGCGCTCGACGTCAGTATTGTCACCGACAAGCAGACTTATACGCCGGGTGAAAAACTAACCGCTGTCATTGATGTCAAGGATTCGAATGGAAAACCTGTCCTGGCAGAACTTTCCCTGGCAGTCGTGGATGAAGCTATTTATGCTTTGGCAAATGACGCTTCAGCAGATATTTTCGATGCCTTTTATGGCCCGCGCAGTCACTCCGTTCTCACTTTCGATTCGATGTCACCATGGCGCATCATTATGGAGGGCGACCGTGGCGGGGGCGACGATACCCCTCCTGCCGCGGCGCGGAGTGATTTTCCTGACACTTCCGCCTGGTTACCTGTGGTCGAAACCGATACCAATGGAAAAGCGACCGTCACGATCGATCTGCCCGATAACACCACCAGCTGGCGCTTAAGTGTCAAAGCGATCACGCTCAATCATCAGGTCGGTCAGACCGAGGTGAACATCGAAACAAAGAAAGATGTTTTCTTGCGTCCGGTTCTGCCGCGAGTGCTCACCAGTGGGGATGAGGCCACCTTGACAGCCTTCATCCACAATTACAGCCCCGCAGTACAGACGGTGACTGTCAATCTGTCCGCCCCGGGACTTGAAATCCGCAGTCAGAATGATGAGCAGATTACGATTCAGCCCGGAACAATAAGGCCAGTTGGCTGGCGGGTGCGGGTCCAGAGTGCCAAGCCTACCCAGGTGACGATTACCGCTCGAAGCGCGGCAGGCGTTCTCGACACAGTGCTCCTGCCTCTGTCTCTTCAACCGGCTGCGATCAAGGATGTACAGAACCAGTCCGGTCAATTTAGCGGCACACTGACGCTGGCTCTGCCCCTGCCGAATGTAGAACGTGAGACCAGTGAGGTGCGGCTGACCTTGAATCGCTCGATGAGCGGCACGCTGCTCAATGGGTTGGAATACTTAACCGGTTATCCCTACGGCTGCGTGGAACAGACAATGAGCCGCGCCCTGCCCAATGCCGTGGTCGGACGCGCAGCCACCCAGTTGGGCATCGGCGGTCCCGAGATGAAAGCGCGTCTCGATCCCCTGATCCAGGCAAGCATTCAGCGCCTGTATGGCTTGCAGCACAGCGACGGGGGCTGGGGCTGGTGGACCGACGATGTCTCCGACCCGTACCAGACTGCCTGGGTACTGTTCGGCCTCGGTGTGATGGATCGTTCCGGTTATCCCATCGAGCCGAACGTGATGGACAGCGCGGCGGTGTGGCTTCGCAGTCACGTCCTGAATGATGAACTGGACATACGCACACGTGCCTACGCCTTGTACAGCATGGCGCAAGCCGGACGAGGCGATCTCGAGAGCACCGAAGCATTGGTTGCTGCTTCCATTTACGAACTCGATCCTTTCAGCCAGGCTGCTCTCGCCCTCGCCATGCACCACTTGGATGAAAAAGAACGGGCGCAAGCCATCCTGAACATACTTTCAGAGAGCGCCCTGAAACAAGTGGAGTATGTTTACTGGCCACAGCCCAGTTATGACGGTGAGTATCACAGCAAGACAATGGCTTCGAGCATTCGCACGACTGCCCTGGTCCTGCTGGCATATGCCGAAATTGAGCCGGAGAATGAACTCGTGCCGGGCATCGTGAAATACCTGGCGGACCAGCGTCAGGGCATGTACGGCTGGGGCACCACCAACGAGACCAGCTTTACCATCCTGGGGCTGACAGAGTATTTGATCAAGGAACAAATCAAAGCAGAGAACACACCCTATGAAGTGCTCGTGAATGGCAAGAGCCTTGTTTCCGGAATCCTGGAGGTTGGCCATTCCAGCGCCAGCCTCAACGTTCCACTCGCCGAACTAAACGATGGCTTGAATACTCTTGTTGTGACAACACAAGGCGGCAACCTGGTTTATTTTGACCTTTCCACTCGATATGACTTGCTGCAGCGTGACATAAAAGCAGCCGGAAACATCCAGGCAATACGGCGTTACCTCGACCCGAAAACAAAAGCCCCCATCCAACAGTTCCAGGCTGGACAGCTTGTCAAGGTGGAAGTGCGTGTGAATATCCCTGAGGATGCATTTTTCCTGGCAGTGGAAGATTATCTCCCCGGCGGTTTCGAAGCACTGAATGAGGGCTTGAGCGCTACAAATCAGGTAAGCATGGGTGACTGGGGATATGAGGAATATCGGCCATTCTTTTGGGAAGAGTATGGCTACAACTACAAGGAAATCCGCGGCGATCGAGTGGTATTCTTTATTACCAACTTCGACAAGGGCACTCGTACCTTTACCTATTACGCTCGAGCAACCACCCCGGGACAATTTGTGGCCCTGCCTGCCCAGGTCTATGCCATGTATGATTTGAGTCTCTGGGGCCGTTCTGAAAGCACCACCGTCCAAATAAACAAATAGATAATTGTATGTAACATTCCTTCGAAGCTCATCGGCATTCCATATATGCCGATGAGCTTTTCTTTCATATTGACGTGAATCTCCATACAGGTTCGTTGAGGCTTACAACAGCTCAATGTGCGGTTCGATGATCACAGCGACATTGAGAGACCACTGTACGATATCTTCCGCGCCAATGGACCGTGACCACCAGCTTGCGTTTAGGCAGGCGTAAGCATAGGTGAATGCCAGCAGACGCGACAGGTCGATTGCGAGCGTGTCCGCAAGGATTGCAGCGTTGGTCAGCAGACGGGCTTCATTGTGGACGATCTCAGGCATAGCCGGGTTGCATAGTGTATTGGCGCAGTCGTAAGTGCGCTCGCCAACTACGCCTTTCGGGTCGAAGGCGAGCCAGCCGCGCGCGGACTGCCGGATGTTGCGGTGATGGATGTCACCGTGCAGTACCCGTACCTCACGCTGGTCAGCGAGCAACCGCCGGGCAAGTGAGGCACTCCGCACATAGATAGACTCGATGCCCGCTTGCCTGTCCGCCGTAGCTTTGTTGAACAACTCTCCAAACCAGCGATCAAGCATGAACAAGCCATCGCGCGGGGCATCCTGAGGGACGCTGTGAAGTTGCTCGATCACCTGTGCAATGGTTCGCGTGGCGTTTTCATCCTCACCGCGCTCGACCAGCGTTACGAGTTCGTCACCTGCGGCGTATTCCATCAGGTGCGCGCTTTCATCATAACGCAGTAAGCGCACCGCTCCATGACCGTCAAAATAGCGCAGTGCCAGCGCGCCACGCTGCTCATCCGTCTCTGATGGAGACAGCAGTTTGAGGACGACTGTCTCGGTATCGTGTGTGACGGTGTAGATATGACTGGTCGCTGTCTGTGTGAGAAGCTGCGGGTTCGAAAGATTCCAAGCGTTCAGGTAATAGCTCAGCTTTTTGTTGTCGCTCATGGTTGCCATTAACCTATAGAAATGCAAAATCGACGTAGACAGATAAAAGTACTGCCATGATTCAAGAACTATGACTCAAAGCGATCTCAATCATATTGCGTCAACGGCAAAATACAACTGACGTTGCTAGAGCCACTCCACGGCTTGCGAGATTACCCCCTAAAGGGGGTTACCCTCTTTAGCGGGTCGCCCCTTTCAGGGAGCCCTCTGGTGGTCTCGACAGGCTCGACCCCGAGGAGCGGGACGAGATCACGCCGCTTTGACGGAGCTGGCTTGAGCACAGAAACCTGCCTGAAAACGCGCAGACTCCCGCCACGACGGCCCGGCGGCTTGGTGCCGGGGGCGGATGCACGTCGTAGACTGGCGCTACCGCGACGTGCACAGCGGTGCTCTGTTGGGCTGCTTTGCTACTCATGTAATGCAGCTTTTGCTTTCTCAAGCCAATTCAACAACAACTGACGATTTTCTTGATATTCACTCGACCATTCACATGCCAGTTTTTCAAATATTTCATTGCTCTCTTTTATACTATCAAGGATTCCCATGGACGTGAATGGTTTCCGGGTTATCTCCAACTCTGCTACAAGTTGATTCCCTGAGCCGCCGTGGTTGTGGATATTTGTTCCCGTTGCTCTATCTCTCAGCATCATCCCTAATACACTACAGTCACGAATTAGATCCTGCGCCAAATGCAAGGCGATTAGCAAGTCGTTCCGAACAACCTTGTGGACTGCAAGCACACTTTTGAATCTAAAATTGCGCACGATTTCAAGAAATTGATCTTCTGTGGCTGGAGTTATTTTCTGTAGAAAACATCCTTGCGTGACAATTTCATTAACAACTTCTGACCGCGAAAATATGGTTTTTGTCCCAGAAAAGAAAGGTACACTTGACCAGTCATTAACTTTCGCCAGCCTTTCTTCGGTGGTTATGACAAAATCCATTCGGTTGAAATTTTCAAAACATACACGAGTTGTACATTTGAAATCATCTGATGATTGACTGAACGTATACAATCTGCCGAAAAAAGCTATCCACTCAATTGTTGGGAAGAATTTATCAATCCTATCGTTTTTAACAACAACAAGAAGGTCGATATCGCTCCAATTATCGTAATGAGATTCTGCCTTGCTGCAAGAACCGAAAAGAACAAGACCCAAAACATCTTCATTGGGCTCAAAGTATGAAATCAAATGATCCATCATGCTCTCATGCCAGTATTTCATCTTGCGGTTTCCTTCTTATTGAAAAACGAACCATCGCCAACGAGACGTAGTTTTACG
>Ga0105104_10001672_pt1 | contig 16613 bp, 15 predicted proteins | sample PPLLaktember2015_3_FD_87034 | JGI IMG/M metagenome (GOLD analysis project Ga0105104, IMG submission 87034) | Freshwater sediment microbial communities from Prairie Pothole Lake near Jamestown, North Dakota, USA - PPLs Lake P7 Core (6) Depth... | ecosystem: Environmental > Aquatic > Freshwater >... | reverse complement strand
AGTCCGATTACTTGACCGGGAGCGGGACCATGTGGATGTGGCTTACGTTCAGGCAATAAACGCAGAATCTGTGCCGGTAGTTACCGAAGAGATCAGCCAGATATTAAGAACACGCCATCGCACCAAACTGGGTGAGGATGATTTTACCGTTTACACACAGGAAGATATTCTGTCTGTTGCAGGTACTATTACAAACGTGCTTACCATTTTTCTTGGTGGAATAGCGGCCATTTCATTACTGGTTGGTGGAATTGGCATCATGAACATCATGCTTGTTTCGGTTACAGAACGTACCAAGGAAATTGGACTGCGTAAAGCTGTTGGTGCAACGAAAAAAGATATCCTGATCCAATTTTTAACTGAATCCTCACTTCTCAGCTTGATCGGTGGGATCATCGGAATTATTTTCGGATGGTTAATATCCTTCGCGGTTGGTCGGATCGCAGCAGCCAGCGGAACCCCGTTCACTCCAAATGTAAGCATTGATGCGATCTTACTTGCAACCATTTTCTCGACTGCTGTCGGGTTATTCTTCGGCATTTATCCTGCAAACCGGGCTGCCAATCTCCAGCCTGTGGAAGCATTACGATATGAATAAAAGATTAGAAAAGCAGCCAGAGGCTGCTTTTTTTTTGAATCAGCCTTTTTAATGTTTTTAATGAATCTTAGGATTGAAAAATAGATTAGGATAGAATTAATTTTAATTTAGGAATTATTTGGAGGATCAGCAAATGGAACCTTGGCGAATTTTGATAACGGATGGCTTGCATGATTCAGGAATAAATATTTTGGAACGTGAATCAGATGTCGTAATTAAAAATGATATTTCATCAGAAGACTTGTTAAAAGAAATTGCAGATTATGATGCGATCATTATTCGCAGTCGTACAAAAATGGATCAGCAGCTAATTAATAGCGCTACCAAGCTAAAAGTAATTGGTCGTGCAGGTGTAGGGGTGGATAATATTGACCTAAAAGCTGCTCAAGTAAAAAAGATCACAGTTGTAAATGCCGCTGGCTCTACGACAACCGCTGTTGCCGAACTTACCATAGGTTTAATTTTTGCACTTGCTCGTCAAATTCCATATGCAGATGCGGGCTTGAAAAATGGTAAGTGGCTGAAAAAAGAACTCATGGGTGTGGAGCTTTATGGCAAGAATCTTGGCATTATCGGTTTTGGGCGAATCGGTTCTACAGTTGGTCAGATGGCAGCGGCTGTTGGCATGCGCATTATCGCATGTTGTGATTTCAATATCCCTGAAACGATACGGATCATCGGCGGTGAACTGATGATGATGGAAGATATCATAGAAAAAGCGGATTTTATCGCGGTTCATACTCCATTGACTGAAAAGACACGCGGCTTGATCAATAAAAAAACTATCGCGCAGATGAAAGATGGCGTTTATCTCATCAGCACTGCCAGGGGCGGGATCATTGATGAAACCGCGCTTCTTGAGGCATTAAATTCAGGCAAGGTTGCGGGTGCAGCATTGGATGTTTTCGAAAATGAACCTCCAACAAATATTGAATTGATCAAACACCCGCATTTGATCGCCACACCGCATATTGCCGGTCAGACTGCAGAAGCACAAAAACGTGCCTCGTCAGACATTGCGCGTGAGGTTTTGGCAGCATTAAAAGGCGAAAAATTGCACTGGAAAATTGTTTAAGGATCGGTGAAAAAATGGAAGAAAAAATTAATCAACTTAAAGCTTTATTAGCAGAAGTTGCAAACCTCAATGCAGCAAACGCGATCTTGAATTGGGATCAACTGGTCAATATGCCAGGTGGTGCAGCAGAAGACCGCGGAGAACAAATTGCGACTTTGGAAAACATTGTGCATGCCAAAGCAACGTCAGATGAGCTTGGAAAACTGCTCGATGATCTAGTTGGGGATACCCAACAAATGGACCCGGAGTCTGACGAAGTGTGTTTGATCCGGTTGGCAAAACGCCACTATGATAAACAGACAAAAGTACCTGCAGAATTTGTAACAGAAATGGCGCGAGTTTCAACTGTCGCCCAGTCTGTATGGGAAAAGGCAAAAAACAAATCCGATTTCGAACTTTTTAGACCGCACCTGGAAAGGCTGGTTGAATTACGTCAGCAATATGCAGATTTCTTTAAGCCATGGGATCACGTATATGATCCGCTTCTGGATGATTTTGAACCGGGAATGAAGACCGCAGAAGTACAGTCGATCTTCAACGCTCTTCGTCCAAAACAAGTTGAGTTGATTAAAGCCATTAGCCAGGCAAAAAAGGTGGAGCGATCTTTCTTGTTCCTGGATTATCCGGAGGCTGGTCAGCTTGCCTTTGGTGAGATGGTCATTTCAAAATTCGGCTATGACTGGAATCACGGACGCCAGGATAAATCTGCTCATCCATTTACCACAAGTTTTGGATTAAATGACGTGCGCATTACTACCCGTTTTAATAACAACTACCTTCCGACTTCCATGTTTGGAACCATGCATGAATGCGGACATGCACTTTATGAACTGGGAATCGATAAGAAATTTAATCGATCACCTTTGGCTGATGGCGCATCCATGGCGGTACATGAATCCCAGTCAAGGATGTGGGAGAACATGATCGGACGATCTAAACCTTTCTGGAATCATTTTTTCCCAAAGCTTAAGGAATTCTTCCCATCACAATTGGGAAATATTGATACGAATGCTTTTTATAAAGGTGTTAATGCTGTTGAACCGTCTCTTATCCGTGTTGAGGCAGATGAGGCTACTTATAACCTGCATATCATGCTGCGCTTGGAAATGGAAATTGCTCTGATGGAAGGCAGCCTGAAAGTTAAAGACGCACCGGATGTTTGGAATGCAAAATTCAAGGAATACTTGGGCATTGTCCCACCAAACGATGCACAGGGGATTCTTCAGGATGTGCACTGGTCATTTGGCGGATTTGGTTATTTCCCAACATACGCGCTGGGCAACTTGGTCTCTGCCCAGTTATGGGAATGTATGAACGAAGATATTCCAAACCTTGAAGATCAAGTGGAAAAAGCACAATTCGGTGAGGTCTTAGGATGGTTGCGGAAGAATCTGCATGTATACGGAGCGAAATTCGAACCCCAGACACTTGTGAAAAAGGTCACTGGTTCCTTTATCACAGCAGAACCCTACATGCGATACCTTGAATCGAAATTTAAATCCATTTATTCCTTGTAAAGAACAATCAATGTGGCTAACACCCCTCATTACTAGAGGGGTGTTTATATTTATATATGTCTGATAATTAAAAGAAATTAAACCTGTTAAATTTGAAAGCAGGAATGAGGAGGAAAAATGAAAAAAAATCATGCGATTATCAATATTCTGGGTTTATTCATTTTTGGGTTATCTGCCTGCGCAGTTCCTGAGAAGGCAGAAAAACCGGAGGTTAATGCAGAGATTACTGTAACTGAAAATTTAGAAACACTTGAACCCTCTACTACCGATTCAACTGAAATGGGATTACCTGCATGGTTTTCACAGGAATTAAAGGATGTGAATACCGGGATGGTTTTCAAGATCAGTGACTTTAAGGAAAAAGTAATCCTGGTTGAGACATTGGCTGTATGGTGCCCGAAATGTCTTTCCCAACAAAAGGAAATTGCCAAACTAAAATCACAACTTGCGGACAGGGAAGATTTTGTAAGTATCGGTATTGACATTGATCCGAATGAAAATGAAAGCTTACTTTCCAGTCATGTAAAGAAAAATGGATTTGATTGGGTATTTGCGATTGCATCAAAAACGGTTATTGATGAAATTGGCTCTCTTTATGGCGCTCAGTACCTCAACCCAACGGCTACACCTATTCTGATCATTGACAGGCAGGGAACTCAACATCTGCTTCCATTTGGAATCAAATCCGCGGAAGAACTGCAAAAAGCAATACAACCTTTCCTTGATGCTGATTAACTTATGCAAGACTTAAACGCCATCCTGACATCGATCGGAATTGGTTTATTGGCAACCACAAGCCCGTGTGTTTTCCCCTTGTATCCAGGTTATCTCGCTTACATAAGTGCAAGCCAGGAAAAAGAAAAATCTGATAATGAAATAAAAAAACCATATTTTCTTGGATTCTTTGTTCTTCTTGGTGTACTTTTAATGATGCTTTTTTTAGGTGCGATAATTGCTGCTTTGTCAATCTCGATTGGGAGCGCTTTATCAGTGGTGATACCCATCGCTGATCTAATTCTGATTATCCTGGGCATACTTCTAATAATGGATAAGAATCCTTTTAAATCCATTCCCCAGATCCAAATTCCAGCCTTGGCTCACCCATATGCCAATGCTTTTGTATATGGGCTTTTATATGGTCCCATTGCGTTACCTTGTTCAGGTCCTTTGGTTGTTTCTATTTTTGCGATCAGTTTAAGATCCGCCGGTTTCCTTTCCAGACTGGGGACCTTTATGTGGTTTGGATTGGGATTTGGGCTTCCCCTTCTGGTTCTGTCGTTTTTAAGCGGTGCGCTTCAAAAACCAATTACTATTTTCTTTGCAAGACATTCCCGATGGGTAAACCTGGTAAGCGGGTCATTGATCTTGGTGTTGGGGATTTATGACCTGATTATTAACTTGGATCTTATCAGGTCGGGTTTGGGACTGTAACAGAAAACGGCTCAAGAATAAACTTGAGCCGTTTTTTTAGAATGCCGCACTACCTTTATAGAATTCAGGGTCAGTTGGTGTTTTTCCGCTTGGGTCCCAGACATAAACCCAATCCCCGACTTCTGCCCAATCGTACAGCCAATGGGAATCTCCCACAGACATATTAATACAGCCGTGAGATTGTTCGTATCCAAACATGGCGCGCCAATAAGCACCGTGCAAAGCTCTGGGTCCGTCGTAATACATGGTCCAGGGAACGTTTTCCAGCAGGTAATAATCCGTTTTTCCGGAAGCAAAGGCACCGGTCATCGTTTCGAGTTCTTTCTTTTCTCTTATTTGAAACAAACCTGGCTGAGTGTAATAAGGTTCAAATCCGGTAGCTACAAGGGTGGCAAAGACAAGATGATTATCTTCATAGACCATCATTGTTTGTTCAAATAGATCGATCTCGATCCACCGACCGTTATCAACCCCCTCAGGCGCATTGAGTGCAGGAGTTACGACGCGTATCTTATTTCTATCCACCCACTGACCTGGTTTGATCATATACCAAATAGTTCCTTCAGCTTCAACTTTGTCATAGACTTGAACGACATCACCGCGGTTTAGACCGAGATTAACCCTTTTCGCGTTGATGCTTGGATTGCTATATGGGCTCACTGCGTCAACGATCCAACCAAAATTATTCAGCGGCTGCTGTTTAAATAAGAGCCCCTGAAAAGTGGAATAGGTTGTCGGGGATGCACGAATCCACTCACCCCGTTCATTTGTCACATAGGGATTGTTGTCATAGTATGAAACACCTGTATACGCAATATAGAGAGTTTCACCAAGAGGTATTGTGCTGAGCGCTCCCCAGTTGGCGACCGCAGAATCAAGGTTTGGGTAAAAGGATGCCTGCACGCCAGGAAGAAGATTCAATTTTGCATATGTTTGGTCCAACTCAGTATAGGATATATCAGGATGGGATACCGGTAAAGGCCTGAGAGGAAGAGTCATGCCCTGTTGAGCCCAGTGTGTGAGAGTTGCAGAAGGACCAGAGGGAATGCAATCTTTGGGAGAAATATAATAGACACCTGGTGTGCAAAGGGGCAACCCCTCATATGTGTCGTGAGTTCCGGGTATCTCAGGTGTGGATCCTTCCTGGGCGTTTACAAAAGATGGCATTGCCAATGTTACAAACATCAAAGCCACTAACAAAAAAAGAAAATTCTTCTTTTTAATCATATTTTCCTCTATAAAAAAATCGGTGGTAATTGTACCTGATATGCGTAATCCGGTTATTTTTGGGGCTGAAGAACTACCCAAGAAAAATGAACAGGTATTGGATGTAAAAATTAAATGCCATATTTCTTAAAAAATTTGCCTGGATTTTCAATATGCTATAATCCCACGCATCCTTTGATCTTATTATTTACGGCGAAATATGCGATTTCTTATTACAGGTGCGGCAGGTTTTCTGGGGGCTCCTTTGGCGAACGCTTTAGTCGCAGAGAACCACAGTGTCGTGGGATTAGATGACCTTTCAACCGGCGATCCAAAACAACTGGTGGACGCAGTTCATCTGGAACGGGGGGATATCAATGACCGGCCAAAACTATGGTCAATGCTGCAAGGGGTTGATTGTGTTTATCACTTGGCGGCAAGGGTTATCGTCCCGGAATCGGTACTTTATCCACGCGAATACAACACTGTCAATGTAGGCGGAACAGTGACATTAATGGAAGCCATGCGCGATGTGGGCGTCAGGCGTGTGATCTTTATTTCTTCCGGAACAATTTATGGCAATCAAAGATTACAACCAGTGAGGGAATCAAACCGCCCGAATCCACGCTCTCCTTACGCCGTTTCCAAGCTGGCTGCGGAGTATTATATTCGCACCATTGGTGGCCTTTGGGGAATTGAAACAGTCTGTCTTCGGGTTTTTAACGCCTACGGTCCCGGACAAAGGCTGCCATTGACCAATGCCCCTGTGATCCCCTACTGTTTGCGCCAGGCTCTGGATAACGGAACCATAGTCATCCACGGTCACGGAGAACAGACTCGAGATTATGTTTATATTGATGATGTGGTTGAAGCGATGGTCGCCGCATCTTCAGTACCTGACATCAACCGCATGATAATCAATGTCGGCAGCGGAAAAGAGACTTCGATCAACGATCTTGTCAAAAAAGTATTGGAAATTACCGGCGCAAAACCAGAAATCGTAACCAATCAATCACATGACAGCGGACCTTCAAGGATGCGCGCTGACCTGGCGATAGCAAAAAAGATACTCAAATTTTCTCCGAAGTACAATTTAGAACAAGGGCTTTTGAAAACCATCGAAAAAGATGGTCGTTTTCAAAAGAAATAATTTTTCATATAGTCCTGTAAAATGATGTAATGAATGGATGGTTTTTATCGCATCCTGCTACTCGGGGTTTTGATATCGATGATCCGCGTCTAACCGTTATCCGCCACAGACTCCTACAGGAAAAAAGATTTTTAAATAGGTTATATCAAGATTGGTATAACCTGATTAAAGTAAATCTCGGGAATCTTAATTCACCGATCATCGAATTGGGTTCAGGTCCCGGTTTTTTAGAAAATTATATTCCCCACGTCATAAAAACAGACATATTCTTTCATCCGTTCATTCATTTAGTAAATGATGGAATGAAATTGCCTTTCTTACTAAATAGCCTTGATGCGCTAGTCCTTTTAGATGTATTTCACCATATGCAAAACGTGAAGGAATTTCTGGATGAAGCTGAGCGAACATTAAGAATAGGTGGACGTATCATTATGATCGAACCTTGGGTATCAAAGTGGTCGAAAGCTGCTTTATCGATGGTCAGCCACGAGCTTGTGGACACAGATATTAAAAGTTGGCAATTCAATTCAACCGGTCCACTTTCAGGATCAAATCAGGCATTGCCGTGGATCGTTTTTTGCCGGGATCGAGAGGAATTTTTCAAAGAATTTTCTCATTTTCAAATTATCAAAATTCAACCAATGATGCCTTTTCGGTTTATTCTAAGTGGTGGATTATCCACTTGGATCAGCCTTCCGGAATTCTTATACCCGCTGGTAAAGAAGATTGAGACCTTTTTTAAAAGGCAAATGGATGATTGGGGAATGTTTGCTTTGATCGTTATTGAAAAAGTTAAATGAATTTCAATCGTCGGGCAGCGAAAATGACCATCTTTAGCAATAGCCAGCCATGTTTCCAACGCTGAATATTGGTCGTTCCATAAGTTCGCTCGCGGTACCGTATAGGCATATCCACAATTTTAAGATTTAACTTCGTAGCTCCAAATATGAGATCATAATCTCCAAATGGATCGAAATCTCCAAAATACTGGCGGTTATCGGCAATCTTTTGATAATCTCTTCTCCAAAGCACCTTTGTCCCGCAAAGAGTATCTTTAATTGGCTGGCCGATTAGGAAAGAAAAGATTAGGGTGAAAGCTTTATTACCAAGTAAATTTAAAAAGCGCATCGCCTGTTTTTCCATTGGGTAAACCAGACGGACGCCATTAATAAAATCACCTGCGCCACTGGTTAGTGCCGCATAGAACCTTGGCAGGTCTTCAGGTGCCATGGTTAGATCAGCATCCAGAATCATCAGCACATCGCCTTTAGCCTCTGAAAATCCCAGCCTGACCGCGTCCCCTTTGCCTTTCCCAGATTGCTTAAGGTGGACCGCTTTTTGATGTGGATGAGCCTTGATCTGCTTATCAATTTCCTCGCCGGTATTATCGCTCGAATTTCCTTCAATAAAAATAATTTCCGTTGATTTTCCGATGCACTGGATCCTTTCAAAAGCCTGCTTGATGTTGCCTTCTTCATTGCGGGCCGGAATTACTATCGAAGTGGAATATCCATTGTTTCCGGATGGATCTGGCTCTGTTTTTTTCTTCGCGACCATAAAATGGGTCATTGCCAGCAAGTGAAAAGGCCAAAATCGGATCAGGAATTTATTACAGAAAGGGGCAAGAATCGGGATCGGTAGCGGAAGCAAAACCTCCTCCCAATGGCGTATTACTTCAAATCCTGATAAATTGAGAAGATTTGATGTATCTTCTTTGGTTAACCAGTTCTGAAGAAGCGTGGGTTTTGCGATGTTTAACGCGGTCGCGGCTCTTAACGGGAATTCCCACAGCCTGCTGTAAAAATTAAGGATAATACGCCCATCTGGCTTAAGCATCTTGTGGGTTGACTCAAACATTTCTTGAACATCCCACAGATCATTAATGGTATCTGACAAGACTATAAAATCAAACTTACGGGATGCTACTTTGTCTAATGCAGTACTATGCTGAAAATTGATTTCCGGATGTAATTTCTGTGCACGGGAGATCATTTTTTCCGAGATATCTATACCCAATCCGAATGATGGATTAAGTGAGGCGAGCAGGTTGCCGCTGCCGCAGCCAATCTCCATTACTTCCTGCCCAGGTGGAATGTTGAATTGATAGATCTGGCTGATGCGTTTTTGATAATAACCGCTCCAGCCGCGCCATTTTTCAAGTTTATTGGCAACTTTGTCCCAATGACTGCTTCTTTCCTGATAAAACTGTTCCTGGCTTGAGATCATTTATTGGCAGGTGGCACCCTTTCCTTGAAAAAAGTATATCATTACAAGTTCTTTGTCAGAACTATTCTTGTTTAATTTTTGATTGTAGTTTATAATTCAGCCATTGAATATTGAAACTGTTGAAAACCAATTTAATGGTTCGGCTGCTGATCTAACCATTCTTGAACATATTGAGAACGAACCAGACACTACCCAGGCAACTCTTGCTGAGAAAATTGGTGTTGCTGTTGGCACCGTCAACTGGCACCTTAAGCGACTGATTGCCAAGGGGTATATCAAAGTAAAGCGAGCCGAACGAAAGAAACTGAATTATCTAATTACCCCTGAAGGGATTGCCTTAAGAGCTAGACTGCTGGTTGATTATATTCAATCATCAATGGGTCTATACCGTTTGGTACGTGACCGTTCGCTGGTTGCAATTAAAACAATAAAAAAGAATGGCTACAAAACTGTATGTCTGGCAGGTGATGGTGAAGTAACCGAGATCTTACGATTGACTTGTTTCGAGCAAGGACTCGGAGTTAGCAATGATGGCCGCAGCCATCCGATCCTTAGAGTGGTCGGATTGAAAATTTTCATTGAAAATGAGGAAATCCAGCAATGACGGATGATAAGTTCTGGCAGACAAAACGAGTTTGTGTGACCGGGGGGGCAGGATTTCTTGGCAAAGTGGTCGTGCGTAAGCTTCAAGAACGGGGCGTGAAAGATATTTTTATCCCAGCCATAGAAGACTATGATCTGGTCAAGCTGGATGATATTGATCGCATGCTCAAAGATGCAAACGCAAACATGATCATACATTTGGCTGCCCAGGTTGGGGGAATCGGTGCAAACCGCGAGCATCCTGCAGAATTTTTTTATAATAATTTGATGATGGGTGTTCAGCTGATGCACCGCGCCTGGGAAACCGGCGTCGAAAAGTTTGTCGCAATAGGTACGATTTGTGCATATCCCAAATTCACACCCGTCCCATTTAATGAAGCTAACCTTTGGGATGGTTATCCGGAAGAAACCAATGCTCCGTATGGTCTGGCAAAAAAAATGCTCCTTGTTCAGGCGCAAGCTTACCGTCAACAGTACGACTATAACGCGATCTTCCTGCTGCCAGTGAATCTTTATGGCCCAGGCGATAACTTCAATCCTAAATCATCGCACGTTATCCCCGCTTTGATCCGGAAATGCATTGAGGCAAATGATGCGAGTCTCGATGAGATTGAGGTTTGGGGAGATGGTTCTCCAACCCGTGAATTCCTGTATGTTGAAGATGCCGCAGAAGGGATCCTGCTGGCCGCGGAAAAGTATAACGGATCAGAACCGGTCAATTTGGGTTCGGGATTTGAGATAAGCATCAAAGATCTTGTGGAAATGATCGCAGATTTGACAGGTTATAAAGGCAGCTTGATCTGGGATGAAAGCAAGCCGAACGGACAGCCCCGCCGCGCTCTGGACGTCAACCGCGCACGTAATTATTTCGGGTTTCAAGCAAAAATGGGTTTTCGTGAAGGCCTGGAGAAGACGATCGAATGGTATCGGGCAAACCAAAAATAACGTTACCTATGCAAAATACGTTGGATACACGAGTCACATTAATTAAGCCATCCTTCGGATGGGCCGCGTTAAATTTGCGCGATCTGTGGATCTACCGGGAACTTATTCTGTTCATGACCTGGCGCGACCTGAAAGTTCGTTATAAACAAACTCTCCTTGGGGCAAGCTGGGCAGTTTTGCAGCCGTTCCTGACAATGGTCGTATTCAGTATTTTTTTTGGTAATTTAGCTAAAGTTCCTTCAGATGGAGTCCCATATCCGATTTTTTCATACACTGCGCTCATCCCCTGGACGCTTTTTTCAAAAGCGCTGCATGATGCCAGCCATTCGCTTGTCTCCAACCGGCATATGATCACCAAGATCTATTTTCCCCGGATGATCTTGCCGCTGGCTTCAGTTTTGGCTGGCGTTGTTGATTTTTTGATCGCCTTTATTGTCCTTATCGCGATGATGATCTTTTATGGAATAGCACCCACAAGCAATATCTGGACTCTTCCCCTTTTCTTGATCCTCGCATTAGTCACTGCCATCGGAGTTGGGTTATGGCTTTCAGCTTTGAATGTCCTTTACCGCGATATTAACTATGTGCTCCCTTTCCTTACCCAATTTTGGATGTTCCTGACGCCCATTGCTTACCCATCCAGTATGGTCCCACAGCAATTCCAGATGATGTATGCGCTTAATCCCATGACCGGGGTTGTGGAAGGTTTCCGATGGGCTCTGCTGGGATCCGGTCAGGCGCCCGGCGTACAAACCCTTATTTCAAGTCTGGTCGCTTTATTACTTTTGGTAACGGGATTGGTCTATTTTAGACGCACTGAACGGCAATTTGCCGATATGGTTTAGGAGAGAAGCGAAGATGACTCCAACCGCCATCCGAGTGAACAATATAGGCAAAGAATACCGCCTTGGCCAATTAATGAACACCTACCGCACTCTGAGAGAGTCGATCACTGAACGGGTGCGAAAAAACAGGCAGAGCACTGAGAAAGACAATACTATGCCCAATTCAATTTGGGCACTCCGAAATGTCAGCTTTGATGTGAATCAAGGCCAGGTTTTAGGTGTGGTTGGAAGAAATGGTGCAGGTAAAAGCACGCTTTTAAAGATCCTCTCACGGGTGACAGAACCTACTGAAGGCAGTGCAGAGATCCATGGCCGGGTAGGCTCCTTGCTGGAAGTCGGAACTGGTTTTCATCCTGAACTTACCGGCCGGGAAAATATTTTTCTAAATGGTGCGATCCTGGGAATGCGAAAAACAGAGATCGAGAGCAAATTCGATGAGATAGTCGATTTTGCCGAAGTCGAGCAATTTATTGATACTCCGGTGAAGCGTTATTCTAGTGGTATGTATTTGCGACTGGCTTTTGCTGTCGCCGCACATCTTGAACCGGAAATCCTGATCGTGGACGAAGTTCTGGCAGTAGGAGACGCAGAATTCCAGCGCAAGTGTCTGGGAAAAATGAGCGATGTCGCCAAACAAGGCCGCACAGTGATGTTTGTCAGTCACAACATGTCAGCGATCCTACGACTCACTGAAGAAACCTTGGTGATCGATCGCGGTCAGCTCCTACTTCGAGCTCCTACTCAGGAAGCGGTTGATTTTTATTTATCACGCGGTCTAACCCAGGAGGGACAGCGACAGTGGCTGGTTGACGAGATCCCTGCCAAATCCGCACCTTTCAAACCTATATCCATACGATTATTGGATAAGAAGGGAAATGTAATTGACACTGTTCGATCTACTGAAGAATCTTTTATTGAATTCGAATATAGTCTTGTTAAAGCGGTTAAGGGACTTCGAGTTGGGATTTACCTTATTACTGCACGAGGTGAATTTGTTTTCACATCCTTCGACACAGATGACGAAGATACCTTTATTGCCTTAAGTCAGCGAGAAGCTGGAAATTATATTAGCCGTGTCAAGATTCCCGCGAATCTATTGAACAGAGGACGATTCGTACCAGGGGTTAATGCCAGTTCTTTTAGTATAAGAACTTACTTTCACGATGAACAGGCGCTTGCATTTAATGTGGATGCTTCCGGCGCACCCGGCACACATTGGCCGGAACCGCGTATGGGACCTATCAGACCAGCTTTGAAATGGGAGATAAAAAAACTCGATCATGCCAACTAAAAATCATAAACCACAAGTAAGAACAGATGCAAAAAACCTGGTCAAGAATATTATCGGCCAGGTACCCTTTACAGCTGAATTATATTGGCTGATCCGACAGCAAGGTAAATCGTTGAACAGTCGTTTTTCATTGAGCAAATTGGATGAAAATATGGCTGATCTTGTAACACAAGTCGAAGCACTGAAGAGCCAGAAACCTCACATGGGAAAGAAGATATTTATTTTTGCAACTCTTCATTACTGGATCGAACATGCTGCGCTGACAGCACTTTCCCTTTCAGCTATGGGATATGATGTCACATTGGCTTTTCTTCCTTACCACGATTGGCAAAATGATATTAATAAATTTGACTTACGCCGGCAGAATCTTTACGCAGAAAAAGTTCTTGGTAAAGCATCGAAAGTGGTCAATATCCTTCCTTTTCTTAATCTGCACGCAGGGTATAAGACGCTTCCACCGGAACTTCAAGAGAAGGTGGAACAGGTTACCCGCTTTGACTCCATGTACACATTACAGGTAGAAAAAGTTGATCCAAAGACTTCAATTTACAAAATAAGGTGCAAAAGAAATCTTCAGGCAGCCCGCGCTGCTTATGCCTGGTTGGTGGATAATAAAGCCGATGTGGTGATCGTACCAAATGGCACCATTCAGGAATTTGGCGTTGTCTATGAGGTGGCCCAATTCCTAAAGATTCCGACTGTTACTTATGAATTTGGTGATCAGAGGCAGCGTATCTGGATTTCTCAGAATGCAAAGGTGATGCGCCAGGATACTACTGAAATGTGGGAGACCTTTAAAGAAAAACCGTTATCCCAGCCCGAACTCGATAAAGTACGTGAGCTTTTTGAAGCGCGGCGAAAAGCATCAGTCTGGAAGAATTTCTCCCGATTGTGGCAGCAGGTGCCAGCCAAAGGCGCAGATATTGCCCGCCAGGAACTTGGTTTGGATGAGCGTCTGGTTGTACTCTTGGCGACTAATGTCCTGGGCGACAGTCTTACTCTTGGCAGAGAAGTCTTCACGCAATCCATGGAAGAATGGCTGGAAAGGACTCTGCAATATTTTGTCGGAAAGCCCGAAGTTCAGCTTGTCATCAGGATTCACCCAGGTGAAAAACTGATCCATGGACAATCCATGCTGGATGTGATCAACCGCGTCCTGCCGAAATTGCCAGAACACATTCATGTCATTAAACCTGAAGAAGATGTGAACACTTATGATCTGATCGCTGCAGCAAATTTGGGGTTGGTTTACACGACTACGGTTGGATTGGAAATGGCCATGAGCGGGATTCCGGTCATCGTGGTCGGTGATACCCATTATCGGGGAAAAGGTTTTACCCTTGATATGGATTCCTGGGTTAAGTATTTTAAGACTTTAAAATCGGTCTTTGAAGCCCCATCATCCTATCGGTTGACCGATGATCAGATTAACCTGGCTTGGGCTTATGCGTATCGATTCTTTTTCAATTTTCCGCTGCCGTATCCCTGGCATTTGGTGCGATTGTGGGAGGATTACGAGAATAATAATATAAGTTCAATGTTTCATTCAAAAGAATGGCTGCAATTTGAAAAGGTTTTCCATTACCTTGCAGGAGAGCCGATCGACTGGTCAGCAAATGGGAACAGGAATCACGCATAAAGGTATTAATGGCGGATAGCAGCGTCCAAAAAGATGTGCGCAAATTCTATGACGCCGTTGGCTGGCAGCAGATCAGCGAAGGCGTTTATCAAAATGCACAGTACGAGGACTTGCGTCCTGTATCGCGCGAATATATACATAATTGCCATTTACGGATCAATAAATACCTAAAGCACACAGGAAAGTTTTTGTTGGATGCCGGATGCGGACCCATTCAATACCCCGAATATCTGACGTATTCCGAAGGCTACAAATTCCGCGTCTGCCTTGATATTTCTATTGTTGCTTTGAAAGATGCGCGCGAAAGGATTAATGGGCACGGTTTATTTGTAGTTGCGGACATTGCCCACATGCCATTCAAATCCGATGTTTTCAATGATGCGGTTTCATTACATACTATTCATCATTTGCCGCCAGAAGAATACCGCCCGGCATACTTTGAGATTAAACGCGTGCTGAAACCTGATGCCACCGCAGTAGTGGTCAATGGCTGGAGTGAATCAGCGATAATGCGATTATTTCGTCTGCCGATGCGTTTTATGGAGAAATTATTTCGTACTGCCGAAAATGATCAGAAAAGGATTGGATCTTCTGAAGAAGAACAACCCAAACCAGCGGGTACCTTTGTAAATAAATTGACTGCCTCAAACCTAAGGCAGTTGCTGGGGGATGATTTCCCTATAACGATCCGAGTTTGGCGAAGTGTGAGCGTGCGGTTTTTACGGGCTATGATCCAGCCGGTGCTATTTGGAAAGTTTCTACTAAAGGTCCTTTACATTAAAGAAGAATGGTTTCCGGGATTTTTTGGAATTTATGGCCAATACCCCCTAATCACGTTCACGAAGTAAAGGCGATTTGCATTTTAAAAATCAATAACAGGATGTGACCATGGATTGGAAAGATAAAGTAGTTTTAGTAACTGGCGGTACCGGATCATTTGGAAAGAAGTTCATTCAGATCCTGCTTAAAGAGCATACACCCGCAAAGTTGATAGTTTTCAGCCGTGATGAACAAAAGCAGCACGAAATGCGCCAGGCGGGATTTGACCACCCCAACCTGCGGTATTTTATTGGCGACATTCGCGATTATCCACGCTTAAAACGCGCTTTTGAAGGTGTGGATTATGTCATACACGCAGCTGCGTTAAAACAGGTTCCGGCTTGCGAATATAACCCGATGGAAGCAGTAAAGACGAATATCCTTGGCAGCAGCAATGTCATTGATGCTGCGCTGGATGCTAATGTGGAGAAGGTTATTGCTCTAAGTACAGATAAAGCCGTTAATCCAATCAACCTATATGGCGCAACAAAACTTGCCGCTGAAAAATTGTTCATACAAAGCAATGCTTACGCCGGAGGGCGAAAAACCCGCTTCGCCTGTGTCCGCTATGGCAATGTGGTCGGCAGCCGGGGAAGCGTTGTTCCGGTTTTCATGCGCCAGCGGGATGAGGGCGTTGTTACTATCACTGATGCACGAATGACTCGCTTCTGGATCTCACTTGAACATGGGGTGCGATTTGTGATCCGCTGTGTGGAAGAGATGCACGGAGGGGAAGTATTTGTGCCCAAGATACCCAGCATGACCGTTGCGGACCTTGCGAAAGCCGTTGCGCCTGAAGCCAGGATCAATGTCATTGGTATCCGTCCAGGAGAAAAACTTCATGAAGTTCTCATATCTGAAGATGAAGCACGCACAGTGATCGAAATGGATGATATGTATGTTGTTCAGCCGGCTGAAGCGCTCTGGTTCGGGCATGACTGGGCAAAAGTTGGCAAGCCGATCTCGGATGAGTTCCGTTACGCAAGCAATACAAATACCGAATGGCTGAATGTTGAACAGATCAAGAAGATCATTGAACCGATCGAGTTGGAATTCGAGAATTAGGAAAAAGTTATGCGCATCCTGGTAACTGGTGCTTCAGGTTTGCTGGGATTGAACCTCTGCCTCCATCTGGCGGAGGAGCATAAGATATTTGGTACTTTTCATGGAAGCGAACTCAAAAATCCACCCTTTAAAGCAGTTTACTGTGATCTAAAAGACAGCCGATCCATTGAAGCGCTGATCGACAAAACCAAGCCGGATTTCCT
>Ga0105104_10001671_pt1 | contig 16617 bp, 14 predicted proteins | sample PPLLaktember2015_3_FD_87034 | JGI IMG/M metagenome (GOLD analysis project Ga0105104, IMG submission 87034) | Freshwater sediment microbial communities from Prairie Pothole Lake near Jamestown, North Dakota, USA - PPLs Lake P7 Core (6) Depth... | ecosystem: Environmental > Aquatic > Freshwater >... | reverse complement strand
ATAAGAGTACTATATACTCCACTAACTCTTACGGATTTGTTGATAACTATTGCGAATTAATGTCACCATACTCATTTTAAATTAAGACAATGAATACACCAACACTTATAACCAGTTTAAATAGAACAGATATAGGAAACCACACTGAACTAGTAGGTGGTGATGCATCTATATACTTAACACTCGCTGAGTTTTCTAATAAAAGAATGATTGATCTTCCATTTTCAGCAAAAGACATGATATCATACTTATGGAATCCATACGTAGCAGATGGTCCTGTGTTTTCTGTAAACGATGTTTCAGTATTAAACGATCCTTCTACTTTATTTGTTGGAGCTCCTTTTTCTCATCCTTTTAAAGATCTAAAGGATATAAAATGGAAACTTTCTACGGAAATTGCAAATGGAGTCATAGGCGATAAATTTGTTACTAATAAACTGATGGTGTACGATAACGATATAAAATTTTATAACATATTTGACAGTTCATCTAGTTTTAAATTAAACGATACTAAAATTGACGTGTTTTTAGACACAGCCCACATAAAAGATGCATCTAATAACGATTGGGATGCATGGCAGTATAACATATACCAGTATGAAGATAAAGAAAGTGGATTATACGTACTGGAATCATCATTAGGTGTAAAATCTTACTTTAATGGTCCAGTTTTATTTACCACGGATGCATCAGCTAAGATGGAGTACTCTCTTAATGATCTATATAATGTTCCGCTTTTAACTTTTTCTAATTTTTCGTGTACAGATGCTTCTGATAACATCATTACTATATTCAATACATCTATATTAGACATAGCTAATGGAAACGTGGGTATGATAGATTCTAGCATTAATACTACTGAATACATAAAGTTTAAATATTCTTATCCAGAACAGTTAATAAACTATGATGTGGTATATGAATCTAATAGACTCCCTATATATCAGATTGATCCTTCGACATACTATTGGCAAGATATACCCGACTCAACAGTATTAAACGTTGATAACAGTACGTACACGATGAAAGTTAATCACGAGGGTGATTATAGTGTAGAAGTATATGGGTGGGATAGTTTTAACAATGCTTATTATAATCAATCTACATTAAAACATAGAGTTTGGATAAAATCTCCTACTATTTATACTATAACAAATTATAAACAAACCATATCAATAGATGTTTCTACTGTATCTAATACAGATGTAAGCACTTATATAACTAATAATATATTACCTATATATGATAGGTTATATCCAATGTACGGTTTAACGACCGGCAATGTGTATGATATGTTTTTCGTTAATATACCATCAATAACATATTTTCAAGATCTTCCTAAAGAAAACAGCATAAACAGATTTTATAATCTTACAGAAAGAGTTTTAAACGTTAACGGTTTAAACTTAACAGTAGACGTTAATTATCAGAGTTTTTATACCGGGGATAGTGTAAATATAGTAAAATACAATAAGGGAAACTACGATTTTGTAGCTTCTACTGATGTATCTATAAGTGGAATATTAAATAATGTGATAACTGTAAGTTCTCTTTCATCCGAGTTTGTAAAAGATTCATCTAATGATTTATACGTGATAAATTCAACATTTAGAGATGTATCAACTGCAGTTTCTTACCCAGAGTATAGTTTATCTGAAGTTACTATCAGTGGATACGAATTTAAACCGGATCAATTAATAGATTTAGTAGTATCAGACAGTTGTACTGGATATTCGTGGGGCGCATCATATAGAGTATATGATGTGACAAATTATGTGCACACTTTAAATAACGCAATTCCTGCTGCTTTTATAGACAATCCTAGATATACTATAAAAGCAAAACACGCATTTACTACATTTTCTTCTACTGATATAAAGACTTCCAATTCGTCAGAAATTAATGGGAATTTTAAGATCTATTTAGATGACAATTACAATGAACAGTGGTATTTAGATAGTACTTTCGCAGTTATCAATATGCAGTTTGATCAGAGCAAGTCTAATATAGAATGGTATGATTCTTCAGTTAATGGATCTTCTTATAAAAAATATTCTAATCCTATAATTGCAGATACCAGCACTTTTGTTATTTTAACAACAGGATTTGATCCATCTACATATATTAAAGATCAAAAAAACATTTGGACAGTAAGATATAACGAATCAAAGGATATCTTATTTAGAGCTCACAATAAAGATGTACCTTACCAATTTTCTGAAAAAGGTTATTATGATGTAGAAGTGGAATCGTACGATTCGTTTGGAAACATTACATCTATTAACTGTGAAGGCTTGATTAATATAATATAATGAACACATCACAAACTAAATATTGGAATAAATCCAAGAAAAAATTTAGTGATAACATAAGGGATGAAGTGAATTACTTTAAAAAACCTGTATCATTAGAGACCATTATTAACAGTGGCCTTATATTGTTATCTACGATATCGAACAGATACTTGGAAAAACTTAGATCTAATCTACTGTCTGATATAGAAAAAGAAAAGATAAATGCATTTATTAGAAATAGCGATCAGGCAAATCTAATTAAAAAATATGCAACTGATGTACAAAATTCAAAACTTTTTTCTAAGATATTAAATAACTGCGAAGTTACAGAACATGATAATGAAGAAATATTAGACATAACAGACTCAGATTTTGATGAAGTTGTAAATTCCATTAAACTTGATAATATAAATACAAAACAATCTGAAATAGAATTTCTTATTTTCTGTTTATATTTTATTAACTATCTTGTGTTTCTTATCATCGATTCTATACAGAATTACGAGACTCCTTCTGTGTTTAGAACTAAATATCTTAGAGACTTATCTAGAACCTTTGCTTCGTATATGAAATCGTATATGAAAAAACTGGGAAAGAATTTTAAAGAAATTATTGATATAATAGATTCTATAAAAATAATAGATGCATTAGTTGCTTCTATTATAGGTGCATCTTATTTTTACATAACAAATAGAAAAAAAACCCAAGCTGCTTCAATAGATTCTATTAATAACTCTATATTAAACAACGAGTGCCAAGATAAGATACAAGATGCTTTTGATATAAATTTAGATATTTATAAATTAGATACTATAAGTATTAACGATGTAAACGTTTGTGATAATATAGATGAAGAAGAATCTCCATCTCTTCCTCTAATAGATGATCAAGTTTCGTGTGAAGTATCAGAGGTAGTGCAAGAAGAATCATCACCTTTATTAGTTCCTGATACAGTAATAAACGCTATCATAGAAAACAAAAAAAGTTCATTTATGAACGTATTAGTTGCAACGAATTCTTATGTAACTAATTTAACAAAAATAGCAACATTAGATTCATCAGTCATATATTCTCCAGTAGAAGGGTATATAGATAAAATAGAAAAGAATAAAATATATGTGAGAGATATTTCAGATGTAGATACGAGCGATTTGGAAAAAACCACTACGCAATTGAGTAAAGATTACACAGATCTATATGAAATCGTTGATTTTTTAAAGAAATTTAATGTGAATTGTTTGTTTCCTATAATGATAACAAATCCAGGAAAACTAAAAAATTTAACATATATCGGTGTACGAGATCAATTCGAAGATGTTGTGATTAGTTATGAATTGCAACAAGACCTTTACAACGATAAGATTCAATCTATATCTAAATATGAAAACATAAAGCCATATCTTGATTCTGATAATATTGTGTTAGTAAAAGATAAAATAGAAAAAGAAACAGATGATTTTTTAAATGTTATAAAAGCCTACAATAAAAACGCTTCAGATTCGCTTTATAACAATATTCCGATACCCTCTGATTATGAATTATTCGATTACTATATATCACTGCTTACAAAATTAAATACATCACTCAGCCTCACTGAGATTGAAAAAACGTTAAAAATCAAATTAACAGAATTTACAGAAGCCAGGTATGTATTAGAAAAAAATAAAGAATCTGCACTTAAATCTCTTATAAGTGAAAAAACAAAAAAATTAGAAAAGGGAATAAGCACTGGCGATTATTTTAATAAGATATATCGTACTTACAAAGAAAATGGAAATATTACAGATGTTAAAAACTATCTTAATGGATTATCAACAAAAAATAAAAAATTAAAACCCACGGAAAAAACTGAGCTTGTTAATTCTATAATGTATCTTTTTGAGTTTTGGCTAATGACAGCAGACATATCAAAAAAATATGTTACGACATCTAGAGACTTAATATCTAGATTAAATGAAGAAGCTTCATGGTTTAAAACTTTTTTAAACTCACAGTGGGAAAACTATGAAAAAATAAAATCTGATATAATTAATATACAAGATTATCTATCTAAGTACGATATATTCAACGGATACACCGTAAAAGAAGAAAATAGTGTAAATTACAGAGTGTATACACTAAGCGATAACATTAACTGTAAAGGAGTCACAGATTCTGTTACAAACCCAGACACATCTGATGATCTTTATAGCATGAAATATTGGGCGAAATATTTTTCTTTCATTACTCTTGCCAGCGTTATAGATGTTATAGATTGGTCAACGGGTTTAATACTACCAACTGGTCCAGTAATGCTGCCTGTTATATATGTGCCAATAACATCTATAAAAACCTCTTACGGATTCATCATCATTGGGTTATCTATATGTGGAGTTTATTTTACACCATTTGTAGTTTATAATAATATGACACTGAGTACAAAATCTATCATTACTCCAGACATTATTTCTATAAAAGAAGAAATAAAATCTATAACAAGAGAAATAAACAACATAAAAACAACAGTGAAAACGGCACTCGTTTCATCTATATTAAAAAACATAAAGGATGAAATTTCACCAGTAAAACAAGAGATTGCGGATTTAAGAAATATAATGAAATCTCACAAAACGAATAAACCAGTGTTGAATAAAAAAAACGTGAAAGAATACGGAGAATGGGAAATCAAAACTATTCTATACAATAAGAAATATGCAGAACTAAATTCTAAAAAATTCAAATTACAAATAAGGTATAAGGTTGTAAGCGGGTTTGGTTTATCAGGAAAGATAAATTCTAGTGAAAACGATGCTTCTATAGAAAAAATAAAATCTATAGATAATTCTTCTAAAGTTAAGTTAGAAAAACTTAATAAACTTATAGATAAAATAGATTCAACACTAGCTAAACTTCCTACAGCTCTTGCACCAAACAGTGTAAACTTTGGCGCAACTTTAAAAAATCCTAAGTTAGTAGTACAAATAGATACTGATACTAATGCCAGTATTAATGATAGTTTATTAGACTCTATATTTGCAAAACATAAGAAGAAAAATGAAGATTTAATGTCAAAAAACTTTAAACCTGTTACCAATGATAACTTAAAACAGTATTATAACATTATTAAAACTTCTATCAATTTGATAATTCCGAATGAACCCTATCCAACATATGATAGGTTAGAAGCAACTAATTTAGGTTTTGTGAACTTTACAACTAAGTTTGTGAAAAAGGGTGCTAGATCATTTGGGTTCCCCGGAATGCCACCATTAATATAACCTTTGGCCAACTACGTATGTTGAAACATACCATAAGACACCATTTGTAACCTTAATTTTTTTTCTATGTGTTCTTCTAATTCTGGAGATATTACTATGTTGTTATCTCTAATATCTAATTTTCTTGATATTTTCTTTGGCAAATATTTTAAGTTAGTAAGATTATTGTTGAATGCAACTAACGATGTTAATATCGTAGGAACTCCTAAAAGAGTAGTTAACTTGTTTGAATTACATATATATGACATATCTACTATTTTTGGCCCATATTCTAACGAAGTGAGATTGTTATTATTGCACTGAAAAACCCCATGTATTATTTCCGGCGCCCCTTTTAGAGATGTAAGACTATTGTGTGAACAACTATAAGCAGCTCCGACTATCGAAGGTCCTCCTTCTAAGTTATTTAGATTATTTCCCATACCACATCTAAATGCTTCTGTTACTTCTTTCGGACACCCCCTTAATCTTTTTAAATTGCATTCACTGATAGAAAAAGACCCTCTTACTTTTCCAAACTGAATAAACTCAGGCAACTCATCCATTTCGTATAAACTCAAATCAATAGATTCGAACGTATCAATAGATAAATCCTCGTTTATAGTATAAAATTTTATCATATGATCATCTAACCATTTGATTATAGTTTTTCTGGTAGCTTCCTTTCCTATACCAATAGCGCTTAATCCTGATGATTTATCTTGTTTTATTTCGTTTATAAACTTAGCTCTCATTTTCAGATCTTAGTTAAATCGGGATCGTCTCCGTCATTTTCTTTTTTTAATTTTACAACCGAACGTTTTTGTTCTTTTCCTTCAGGAGTATCTACATGATAAGAATATACTCCTCTTATAAACGTAACTTCAAATGGTTCGTCTAACTTCTTAGCATATGTCTTTCCCTTTCCTTTTTTGACGTAAGCTAACGTCATGTGTGGGTGAAACTCTTTAAATGTCTGTGTGTTTTCGAACGAATCTAAAAATAATTTACGATATTTTAAAAGATTTTTTGTTGGCTCTATATCATACTTCACAACATCGTAATCATCAGATTCAAAATACCCTATTTTTCTTATTAATATATTAAAGCTTTCTATATTATCTTTTATTACTTCTCTTATGACGCTTGGATCAATTTCATCTTCATGAATACCATATATTAATGTCATGTGAGGAGTTTCTTCTAACCCAAACTCGTGGTCACTATTATCATATAAATCGGATTTATCTATGCCATCTAAATGTAAAGTATCCCAATTTTCTACTTTTCCTTCTAACATAACACATCCAAATGTCTGTTCTTCTTTCTTTTGTTCGTTTAACGTTTTCCAAACTCTGAACGATATAAAGTTTTTCATGCTTCTAATATAGTTTTGTTGTATATGAAATTGAATTGTGGATTAGCTTTTTCTACTCTCGGAGCATATGTGTTTATAGTTTCTTTCTGATCATCTTCTAATGCATTTTCCAACCCCTCCATGCTTAAATCGTATCCTTCTGCCAAATAAAAAGTGCTAGTATCTTCAAATCGCTGCCAATCTACGAAATCGTCTTTCATACCTTTTCTCACTAAAAAATAAGCTAATTCATCATGTAAGATATCCTGATCATCTGCAATATATAGGTTTCCTTCTCTATCACTACATCCTCTTACCCACGACTGCAAATTATTTAATAATTTAGGATTCTTATAAACATCCACTTTATCTTCACTTCTACTTATAAAGGATCCAATTAGATTTAATTTTGATCTATTCTCAATGCTATTATACCTTCTATCAAATTCATCAAAATCGTTTTTTATACCGTGTTTTTTATACAGATATTTATCTCCAACACCTTCTTTTATAAATTTAGCTCTCATAATTATTTACTTATTAGTACGTTAACTGATGTTGCTGCAGTTTTTGCTTCTTCTACTAATGCAACGTTTACACCGGGAGTTAGAGGCAGCTTGGTATCTATAGCAGCGGCCATAGAAGAAAGCAGACCCCACATAGGTTCTGCTAAAAGCGCATGATAATACGCGCCAGGTCCTATCTTAGTAGTTTGTTTTCCGTTTAAAACAGATTCATCAGCGATTATGCTGGCTTTAGCCGCAGCAGAAAGCTGAATTTCGTTTTTCGTAGAAATCCTACATATATCTCCATCTAATTGTATTATAGATTCTGCATTAGCATGTTGTAAAGTAATCATATTATCTGGTGATATTTGTATGAAAGATTCTTTGTAAAAAATTAGAAAACCAGATCCCTTTTGAAATATAACATTAAGATTTTGTTCTGGATCAAACAATAAGACATGAGTTCCCAAGTAATCATCTTTTATTTTATCTATAAGCTGCGAATCTATGTTTTGTATAGTTGTATATTCTGGCGCATATAAATCTCCGTTATTAAATATTATTCTAACAAACTGTCCTACTTTAGGAACCGATATACTTCCCGCCCCGTTTCCTGCAAATATCGTAGAATTTACTGGTGATGCCCATGGAAGATGTTCTATCTTTATCTGTTCTAACACTCCAAATACTTTAACCTGACACCTTCCAGAAAAAGTAGGGTCTTGGTTATTTATAACCACTCCTAAGAAATCGTTATCGTGTAAATCGTGACTTAAAAATTCTTCTTCTATAGTTGTCATTATAAAACTATTTTACTGTTTGTTGCGATAGATATAGGAACTGATATGGTTGGTTCGTATTTAATTTCGTTACCACCATCTAAATCAGTTGCTTTTGATCTATCATTTTGTGAATTCAATAAAGCATTATCTTTATATATATTACCATTTTCTATTTTAGATTCAGCATTTTGTTCTCCAGGACCTACTAAGTTAGTTGATTTGGAAAAATCCTTAAGGGCTTCCCACACACCTTTATCATTTAACGCAGTATTTGCTGCAGATGAAAGTTCTAAATTAGAAGAGGTTGCTGCAGATGAAACTATTCCTAGCAAGAACGATTTAAAGCTGGAATCTACTAGATCTTCAGATAATTTTTCAGAAGGTTCGATAGTTCCTTCACTCACATTGTTTATTGCTTTTCTGACCAAGCCTAAAGCAGTGAATATGTTTTTTGATTCCAATGCAGCTCCAAGTTCTGTTACAGAAAAACCTAAAGATGGTATGGGTGTCATCTTAAGCTTATCAATTTTCTCGTTCACATAATTGGTTGCTAAAGCTACCCCACTAGTTAACGCATTAGAAATCCACGTGTTTTTGTTAGTATCAGCAGATCCAATCAAATCTGTTGAATTAGCATATTGGTTAAATGGCAATCCTGATATGTGCACATCTTCAGTACCACTATCGTTTATGGTATTTTGACCTATTTTTATAGCGCACGCATTTTTTATTTCGTTGTTGTTTTGTTCTTCTTTAGTAGAATCAAACTTATATCCACCATCAAATGAAACTAACCTATCACTTCCATTTAAGCTTTTATCTACTAAATACGCATTTCTAAATATCTTAAATATTTGAGTCTCGTAAATCTTACCAACTTTTATGCTGAATGAAGTTGTAGCTTCACCCGGAGTCTCTGACACATCTAATGAATTAAGATAATTAAATTTAAACGATTCTATATCAAACTCACACATTTCACATTCTATTATCCAAGTAGGCAATATATCATCTAGTATACGTAACACCATATCATCTTTTGTTACGGTTGAAGTTTGATCTTCTATTCTAGCTTCGTGAAACGTTCTGAATTCTGTTATGTATATTCTTAACGTGAAATACCTCATCATTTCAGGTAACACCCAACGTTGGTATGTATCATCCCATGCAATTTTTCTATATAAATTTAATAAATGTGACATTCTTAAATCTATACCTTCCATAGTGTGTATGGTAAGTCTTTTATCTGACAAAATTCTTCTGCCAGATTCAACATTTATTTTTAATAAATCTTCTACCCCATCTATACTTTTGAAGTACCATTGAAAATTATTTTGTAATTCATTAAAAGTATCAATGAATTCTTTCATCATTTCAGCTCTAGTGTATTCATTAGAATCTATTAAGTAATCAATTGCACTGTAAGTTTCTCTATCACTCACGTTATCCGATCCTTGCTCTCCAAACAATGGATGAGGCATTATATCATAATTAAGAGTACGCTGAATAAGCTTTCCTGCATCGTTATAATTTATATCTCTATTTTGTGCAAACACCAATTTAAATGACATGTATGTTGGTTGATCATATCTTGATGATATTCGACCAAACTCTGATTCATTTACTGATCTAAATTTTTTGTATATACTCATTGTTATAAGTTATTTTTTGGTGTTATTTCTGAATTAACTTTATCTGTTTTGGGATCTTTTATTGGGTTAACCTGTACAGGTGTAGGCCATTCTCTTCTAGTTAATACAAATGTTTGCGAAAAATTAGATATTATAGAAGAACTTTTATGTCTACTCCAGTTTATAGAAAAACCTTTTACGTAATACCAACCACTGTAAAACTTATCTACTACATCTCTTCCTTTGGAATCTTTGTCTATAAGTAAATTTTCTACTCTATCTGTTTTTACCAATGCAAGAGGAATCTTATCTCCTTTTATTACGTTGGCATTCGTACCATTAACTGTCACATAAACGTTAAGCTTATCTAGTTCTTTATTGTTTATAATGTTTTGAGCACCAGCCCTAAGATAATTCTTATGATGGTTTCCATCCCATTTTAAGTTATCATCATTAGGATTAGAAACTGTATACTGTATACCCATCCAAGGTCTAGACTCGTATATATCTACGAATGAATAATTAGCTTGCATCGATTCATCTGTATTATTAGGATCTCTATTTGCTCTTCCTCTTAATAATATATGGCTAGTTACCTTCTTATCATCGTATATCGGTTCCATATCCAGACTCCAGAATTTTTTAGCGTTTTCGTCAGCAAACAACAAATTATTGTGTTCAAACATCTGTGCGCTTGTTTTGGTTCCTACATCAAATGTTATAGAAGAAGACCTATTTATGGGTTTCCATGTTGTAACATAAAACGATGAAGCTTTGTAATTAACGTAATTTGAAAAAACTTTCGCAATTTCAGTTTCGGCCATTTTATTTGCTTCTTTTCCAAACGTATATTCGTGGTCAACGTTATTTAGCCAGACTGCCAAATCTACATTTTCCTCAGATTCCATGAGCTGTTTATTGACATTAACAAAATTTAAGTTATAATAAATATCAATCCACATTGCAAAGAAAGATTTTTCATCTTTCCAAGATCGTTTTACTGTTTTATCTAAATATTCGTACATTTTATTCCTGCCACTTATCCATACCTGTTTATCATCAGTGTTATCTTCGTTAGTAGCAAATCCTAACCCTAATGCTTTTGCAGAATCCTGCATAGCTTCTAATGAAGTACCTTCAAAAGATAGATTTAGTTTTGCGCTTGATAACCCCGGGACAAATAACTGTCCAAAGAATGACATAGTGTAGCTGGAAATACCGTTTGTATCGTTTTCGCTGGAAATAACATTTGTTATGATATAATCATTACGTATTATATTCAGCATATCACTTTTGTTAACTATTGCAACAGACATTATGTCTCCATCTTTTACCATTTCCTTTGAAATGAATTTTTGATGTGAAAAAGTACATCTTAATGTAACAGATGGAATAAATCCAGTACAATCTATATTGAAATCATCTATTTCTACTATAGATATGATATAATCATTTATTTTTATCATAGGGTACTGTACACCAGACAAATTGCTAGTATTCTCAGATTCATTAGATTCCGATGCTCTAAGAGATAACTCATCTAATCTTATAGTATGACCAAATATCTGACGAATTCTGCTCTTAGAGGAATACTTTGGTTGAGAAGATATACCATCTATATTTCTTACAGGTGGTTTGTATGTATAGTTTGTACCCATTATTACTTATTTTTGTTTTTAATAGCTAATGATAAGAATTCAGCTGAAGATATACCGTTTTGAACACATGTTGCCACACTTTCACCAAAATATATTCTACCATTTCTTTGAATAATCTGTGTAGTTCCTTCAGGTGCAATGTTAGGTGGCAACATTGCACTTTTTAAAGAACGATTATCAAAATCTATCATATTAGAGCTTTTTGAAGGAATTTTGGCAGGATCAATATACTTATAACTGTTTCTTATGTTGTTTACATCAGTTTTATTTCCAGATTCTACTTTCACCATTTTTTCTATAGCTCCATCTAAATTTGGAACTATTATAACATCTCCTTCATTTATATTAAATGGATTCGATATACCGTTGAACTTCAGTAAAACTTCAGCATATGCTGTACTGTTATAAACAGCTTTAGATATAAGATCAGGTCTCATAACATAATCTTTAGGAACTTTAAACGCTGTGTAAGATAGACCAACTTTCACTGCATTATCTATCATGCTCTGCGTAAGATCTTTAACTACTTGCCCGTCTGTTTTGGTGAACAATGGCTTATTATCTAATGAATTTGAAAACATATATATTTCTATTATTTTAGAGATTTTAAAGCAACCCAATCTACTGCTCTGTATGAACTTCTTAACATAACGTTGTTGTCATTGTATATAGAAGAGTTAGGTGAAATTGTTTGAAACTTAACATGCGCAGCATATACACTGTTTTTTCCTGAGTTAGCTACTTCAGATATCTGTGATTTTCCTGAATTACCACCAGCCGTACCAGAAGAAGATAAAAATCCCACTATTGGTCCTGCAGTACCTGTTATAGTAGATTTAGCTGTGTACTTATCTACCTTAGTTTGTTTATCAGCAGTTCCTAAAAATTCATCTGGTAAATCGTATATTCTACCCATACCTCTGTTAAATATAGATTGAATTGCATCTTTATCTCGGGGCATTCCATGATCTAATTTAACCTTAAATTTTATTTCGGTTGGAAAATCATCTGGCCCAAGTTCCTTTCCGAATTCTACTTCAACACCTGTACAGATTAGATTACCAATCATTGCAATCGGATTTAACGGATTCCCTATAGTTATGTGCCATTCTCCCACTGGTTCACCAGTTAAAAGAGCTTTAAGACCAGTTAAATAGGGTACCTGTCCTGCAGATTTTTCAGCTAAATATCCTGTGAATAAATTTCCAGTAGCACCTACTGTTAATAGGCTTTTTACTGAATTAAATAAGTTATCAAGGCTAAATCCTTTTCCACTAAATAAATTATCAAAGAAACTAGTCATTGATTCGTTGGTTTTTCCAGTAGCAGTTTTTCCAGAAGTCACAAACGATTCTAACGTGCTTTTTGACCATCCTTCTATATCTCCATTGTACCATCTTTCTATACCTTTGTTTCCTCCCAAAAAAGGATACTTCGCCGGGTTGGCCATGAATCTGTGTTGGCCCCCAAAGAATACTGCACTGGCAGATCCAATAACCAGAAAGTTAGAAAGAATATCCAACAATATTGCTTTTGTATTTACACCTCCTATAGGTCTTGCACAGTATTCAAAATTAAGATCTAATCCTGACCACACAAATGCAAGTCCAGCTTCTCTCTTTTTAACAGAATCTATTCTGTTAACTGGACCAAGTATTCTGTTCTCATAAGGTCCATCTTTATATGGATCTGGGGGTAAATTACCACTGTTCATTAAGAATTGCGCGTTGAAATTTCCTCCAGCAACGTTTAACATTTTTGACATGAATGCAAGACCACCAAATATAGATCCTGGTCCCTTTTCAACATCTGTTGTTTCTTGTGCTCCTACTTGCCAAACATCAGATTTAACATCAGTCCAGTTCAATCCTGTTGTGAATTTTAAAAGAGCGCTTAAATCATTTCCAGTTTCTTCACCAAAATATGTAACAGCTGAAGCCATTGGTGGAAACAGAATTTTTTTATTCTGATCAGAGGATTTATCTATAGATGTTACTCCATCCATTCCAGGAAACTTCATATTGTCTAATATAGGAGCACCAAACCTTCTTAATGTGATTAACCTATTATTTTCTATTTTATTCCAATGTTTACAGAACACAAAATCTGTAAAATGATAAGGTGTTCTTCCATATGGATCGGCATTTCCCCAAGATATTAATGTTGATGTGGTTGGTAATGCTGAATATCCAGCTAAAGATGAATTGTTTTCACTTATAGCTTGATCTACTTCATACCATTTTCTTTCTCCTCTTTTATTGACTAACAGTTGTCCACCCTCAGATCCATATAATCTAGTTAAAGAATATGTGTTCATCATAGATGGTATACCAGTGTAGAATAAATCCTTTTGATAAGCTGATATATTATCTTCAGCTGCTTTTTCTCCTTCACCTTCTAATCCATGAGCTTTTAGCGCTGCAGCATTAGAAAAATATCCTCCAGTTGCAGTGGCTGCATATCTAGTTGAAAATGGTATTTTTATATCGCTTTCTTCATTTGCTTTTCTAAATAGTCTTTGCAATCTTTTATCAAAAGGCCCACCTATATCTATTGAATCTGCTTCAACTGTTTCTTTGTTTTTAGCAGCAGTTTCTTTTCTTTTCTTTGCATTGTCTTTATGAAGACAATCTCTAAGCATTTCTTTAGCTGTAGGCAATTGGTTTTTATGCACCCAGAAACTAGCCCTTACATATACGTCTGTTTGTTTAAAGTTTTCCAAATCTCCTTCATTCCAAGTGCTTCTTATCTGCCCAACTATATTAAGACCATGAATCTGGTCTGCAGGATGAGCAGCTTGATAAGCTTGTAATTTTTCCTTGTATATTTTATTCACAGCTATCCTAAAACACATATAATCTGGATCTAAGTATTTTGCATGAAACGTGATAAAATCTTCTATAGATTGTACAATAGATTCAATTCTTGATTCAGATTTAATTTCATCTGCCATATTCAGTGTTATTTTATTTATATATCTATAAAACAAAAAAGGCTCAACATGTGTTGAGCCTTTTTTTCTGTGAAGCTTTATTAGGTGTGTGGAAAATTAACGCATTCTATAAGCCGGATTTTTTTAATAGAAGGAAAGAATATTATTTCATTAAAGTATTCATACAGATTACCTAGTTTTGGCAAATTATAGTCATCCATCAATACTACTTCAGATATGTTTTCTATTTTATTCAGAGAATTAAATAAGTTTGGAATGATTTTTTCACACAATGTTGGGTTTGAATATATGATACCTCTTATTCTTTTTGATTTAGAATAAGATTTTATCAGATTATTAATCTTTGTACTTACTATAAATGCTCCATAATCATCTATTGTGCTATAAGTGTAACCATGTTCTTCTAGAATTTCGGCAACGTTTATTATAGAAAATAGTTTTAGATTTAAAAAAGATCGTTTTAGTTTAGTAGTACCTTCAACTGTTATGTAAAATTTCATAGAAAATAATTAATTTTTATGTAGTTCCTGTGCTTGTTTTAACGCATCTATATATGGAATCGAATTTGTTTTTGCTATATATTCTGCGCTAGATTCTATTACATCAGATAATTTTAAATCTCTTTGAGACTGTAAATCTGTTATGGTAGCATTTGCAAAATCAGCCTGTTTTTTTCTACCATTTTCTACGTTATCAGAAATTCTTTTCATTTTTTCTGACAAAGTTTGTTTTGCATAGAAATTAGTAAGTTTAAGTTTTTTTTCTACTTGTCTTCGTTCTTTTCTGTTCATTTTATTGTTATTAAAAATTATTTATTTAAACTATTTATATAAAAAAATTGAAAAAGACGTAAATAACTGGATAATAGAATACAATCATCTGTTGCTATGATATCGTTTGAATTTACCATCTTGAATTGAAACTCTTTATTATTCTTGTTAAATTTCAAAAAATCTAAAGCTTTTATATCTGTTATATTCACACAGTATAAAGAGATTCCTAAATCTTCAATTATATTTGTTTTTATTTTTCCAAGATACATCCATATATTAGCATTAGATGCGTTGGTATTTATGTGTTCGAACAAAATTCTATTTGCCGAAACCAAATCTGTTTCATCATCAGAATTAACGAATCCATTTATAGTTGAATATTCTAAATTAGATGATAAAGCGTTAGAATATTTCAAAACTCCAATCTTATCAAGCATCCCTTTATCTAAAGTGTATGGCAAAACACATATTCTCTGTTTTTTGCTTACAACGTATAGTCTTTCATTATATTCAACTACATCTTCTAATTTATTAGACTGTAACAGTTTGGTTTTTATATTGCTCATGATTCAACCGATATTTTATTTTCACCAGTGTACATAACTCTCAATGAATCTTTTATAGCATTCTTTATTGAGGTTACATCTATATCTTGGATTATATATTCAAGCAGTTTTTCATCACCATTTTCAAACGATTCAGCTATAACATTAAATAGACTAACAGAAGGAAGCGATACGCTTAGCTCCATTTCTACGATTTGATCTATTTTTTTGCTTTTTGATATCATTATATAGACAGGATCTTGCATATTAGCGGCGGGTTGAGAGACGACGTTAGGTGATGTCTGACCAACTATTGTATCGTTTAATATGGTTTCATTGGGTGTTATAGTTTTTTGCTCTATTACACCGAAATTTGATTTAGAAGGAGCTGTTGGAGTGGGTGGAATAAGTTTAAATGTTTTTCTTCCTTCAACAAATGGTTGAACACAAACTGAAATTCCATCACCGTTAAGTTCCCATACTTCTTCTTCTCTTCCCACCCATTGTTCTTCAAAATTCCACCCATTTTTAGGATTGTCTATTTCGGCCATTAATTTGCCCGTAACATCTTTAACGTTAATATTGGCCACAAATTCTTCATTTATTCTAGAACCATCTTTGAAACATATAAAAACTATACCATCTTCAATAACTATCTTATCAAAGATCATAATTTCACCTTTTCTATCTAAAGATAGCCACTGAAAATATCTAACTTTATCACTCATTGTTTTCTTTATTTATTCGTATGTTTTTAACCTTAGCAGTTTTGATATTAACCTTATACAACGATGAATCTTCTGAATTGGTCATAGTATTCTTTTTGCCAATCGAGGTAGAATCCTTCTCTGCTCCAGCTAACGTAATCTTCTCTGAACGATT
>Ga0105104_10001670_pt1 | contig 16620 bp, 14 predicted proteins | sample PPLLaktember2015_3_FD_87034 | JGI IMG/M metagenome (GOLD analysis project Ga0105104, IMG submission 87034) | Freshwater sediment microbial communities from Prairie Pothole Lake near Jamestown, North Dakota, USA - PPLs Lake P7 Core (6) Depth... | ecosystem: Environmental > Aquatic > Freshwater >... | reverse complement strand
CGCATTCCGCAAGGAAGCGCAAAAAGAAACTATTCCTTCCCTAACGGTAGTTGCCACTCTGAAGTTGGCAACTACATGCGACTTGGTATAACAATTTTCCGTGCATTTTCTTAACCTCTGACGCCTTACAGGGGTTAAGAAATAAAATGTTTTATAATATATTTTTTAAAATGATTAATTATGCTATACGAACAAAAAATAAAAAACGTGGATGAACAAAACCCATGGAATCCCTTAAAGGTTCACAGCGAAAATACCTGCGTGCACTGGCGCACCATTTAAAGCCGCTGGTCATGATCGGCGCGAAAGGAGTGACCGACCAGCTTCTCGGATCGGTTGACCTCGCCTTGAAAGACCACGAACTGATTAAAGTAAAATTCGGTGACTTCAAAGAAGCCAAAAAAGAAATATCCGAAGAAATCGCCGACGCAACCAAAAGCGAACTTGTCGGTCTGATCGGCAATATCGCCATCTTCTACCGGCCCTGTCCGCAGACGGAAAAAAGAAAAATTAAAGTACCGTAGTGCCGGTGTTACCTTCTGGTCAGTTGCCGGTACTTGATCCGATGCGGCTGGCTGGCGGCGGCGCCCAGCCTGTTTTTGCGGTCTTCCTCATATTCGGAATAATTGCCGTCAAACAAGAGTGTTTTGCTGTCGCCTTCAAACGCCAAGATGTGTGTGCAGATGCGGTCCAGAAACCAGCGGTCGTGGCTGATGACAACGACACAGCCGGCAAAACTCTCCAGCGAGTCTTCCAGCGCGCGCAGTGTGTTGATATCCAGATCGTTGGTGGGTTCATCGAGGAGCAGCACATTGGCTCCCTCCTTGAGCATGCGCGCCAGATGCACACGGTTGCGTTCTCCGCCGGAAAGAGTTCCAACTTTTTTCTGTTGATCGGTGCCGGAAAAATTAAACCGCGACACGTATGCCCGCGAATTGATCTGCCTTGATCCAACAGGAATAATATCCTGGCCGTCGGAAATCATCTCCCAGATATTTTTATCGGGATCGAGCGCGTCGCGGCTTTGATCGACATAAGCGAGCTTCACGGTATCGCCTATGCGGATTGTGCCGGCATCCGGCTGTTCCTGGCCGGTAATCATGCGGAAGAGAGTGGTCTTACCCGCGCCGTTAGGGCCGATCACGCCAACAATGCCGCCGGGCGGCAGGGAAAAGGTCATGCCTTCCACGAGCAGGTTATCGTTATAGCCTTTGTTTACGTCTTTTGCCTCGATCACCAGGTCACCGAGGCGGGGGCCCGGCGCAATAAAGATTTCACGGGTGCCGGATTCCTTTTCCTGGGTTGTACCCAGCAGCTCTTCATAAGCATTGATGCGCGCCTTGGACTTGGCATGGCGCCCCTTAGGCGACATGCGGATCCATTCCAGCTCGCGTTCCAGGGTTTTGATTCTTGCGCTTTCTGATTTTTCTTCATTCTTCAGGCGGTTTTGCTTTTGCTCCAACCAGGATGAATAATTCCCCTGCCAGGGAATGCCCTGGCCGCGGTCGAGCTCAAGGATCCAACCGGCAACATTATCCAGGAAATAACGGTCATGGGTAACGGCAATAATCGTACCCTCGTATTTTTGCAGATGATGCTCCAACCAGGCAACGGATTCGGCATCCAGATGGTTGGTCGGTTCGTCCAGAAGCAGAATGTCGGGTTTCTGTAAAAGTAGCCGGCATAGGGCGACACGGCGTTTTTCACCGCCGGACAGCACTTTGATCAGTGTGTCGCTTGGGGGACAGCGCAGCGCGTCCATTGCCATTTCAAGTCGCGAGTCCATGTCCCAAGCATCCAGCGCGTCCATCTTTTCCTGCAGGGCGGCCTGCCGGTCGCAGAGCTTCGTCATTTCCTCGTCCGACATTTCCTCGCCAAATCTCTCGTTGACAGCGTTGTACTCGTTGATCACATCCATTGTGGACTGTACGCCCTGCTCCACAATCTGGCGCACTGTTTTAGCGTCGTCCAGGCGCGGTTCCTGCTCCAGGTACCCCACCGTATAACCCGGGGAAAGAATGGTCTTGCCCAGAAATTCATCATCCACACCGGCCAGAATCTTCAGAAGCGAGCTTTTGCCGGATCCGTTTAAACCGATTACGCCGATTTTCGCACCATAGAAATAAGACAGGTAGATGTCCTTCAGCACCGGCTTTTTTTCATAAACCTTGCTGACTCCGATCATGGAGTAAATTACTTTGTTTCCTTCATTCGCCATGGAACGTTGATCCTCCGGAAGAACAGATGGCCCCTAAATGTAGGGGAAAATATTCTGAATGATGATGTTGAAGTTGTCCTGAATCTTGTCATGGCCTTCGATCATTCCCATGTGCCCAGGTAAAAGCAACTCGATATCGAGATCGGACAGTGTGACAATACTTTTTTTCAGCAGCGAGCCGTTGCCACCAGGAAAATCCGTACGGCCGACATTCTGCTGGAATACAACGTCGCCGCAGAACAGAGCCTTCTTTACAGGCCAGTAGAGTCCGATAGATCCGGGTGTATGCCCTGGAATCGAAATCACTTTGAAGACCTGGTCGCCCAGTTCAAGCTTGCCGTCCTCCATCTGCATGTTGATCTGCATCTGCGGCACGGTGATACCGAAGAGACCGTAAAGTTCGCCGCCGACACCTTTGAGGAAATCCATTTCCTTGCGGTGCAGGGCGATTTTTACCTTTTCCTGATCAAAAAGTTCGGAGCCCTGAAAGTGATCGGGATGCGAATGCGTATTGATCACGTACTTGATGTCTTTCTTCTTGATGCCGTCATTGGCCATCTGATTGAGCAAATCGGGTAGATAGCGTGTCAGACCCGGATCAATAAGCGCCTGTACATTTGCGCCGATGTAGTAGCTGTTGCAGTTGTTGTCAAAGTAGTTTGCCCATTCGTAAATGTAAATGTCATCTCGATACTTCATTTCGGACCCTTTCCTCTTTCTATTGTTCTTATGATCTTGAATCTTTTGCCGCGCGCGGTGCATTCACTTTCTGCTCCAGCCACTTCGCCAGGTCAGCGGCGGATTTCTCCCAGCCCGTCTCCAGCATCGGCAGATGAGCAAATTGTTTATATTCAATATAGTCAGCCTGCAAAAAATCGGCCAATCCCCTCTGCATGGATACCGGAGCAACCACATCTCTGGCGCACCCGATAACCAGCTTTGGGCACTTTATCTTCGATGGATAGACTGGGTAGCCCTGAGCCACCTGATAGCCGACAACCAGAGATTCGGCGACAAACATGTCAAAAAAAGCTTTGCGTTCATCCGGGGCAATATTGTTGAGTACCGTCTGTTGGGCCATTGCGAAGGTCGGTTTAACTGGTTTCATATTCATCATCCCCCACATGTTTTTGATGATCGTTCCGGAATAGGGTAGATCATTCTGAACTTCCAGGGCAACGCCAAGCGGGGGCGCACTGGCCATGGTAACGAGAGCGGTAATTGAATCGATATTTTCCGCTGTTTTCTGGGCAATCAATCCGCCCAGGCTGTGTCCAATCAACGCGCAATTTTCAATATTGAGGCGACGGATGACTTTTTCCACATCATCCAGATAATCTTCCAGCGTCACCTGCGCCAAAGCCTCTTCCCGATCCGACGGAAAATGGCCGCGCAGGTTCACCGCATAGACTTCCCATCCTTGATCAGCAAAATATGGAAGATAATTCTTCCAGTATAGACTTGTTCCCCAAGCGCCGTGAATAAAAAGCAGGGGACTGGCGTACCGAATTTTCACGGGCTGGATTTTATCCAGCGCCAGATTTTCAATCTTCATCTTCAACAAACAGTCATTGCCTTTTCAGACGGAATTTCTACGCCTGTTGCTCAGTTTATCAGGTTTTTGCTTTACGCGGAACAAAAATCCAAAGCAGAATATAGATGAGGAATCCTGTCCCAAAGCAAAGAACCAGCAACGTAAACAATAAACGCCATACCCAGGAAGGAACAGGGGTGTGCTCTCCCAATCCGCCACAGACACCGCCAATCCAGCGGTCTGTCTCGGACTTTGTAAAGTTATGCAGCCAGTCATTTTGTGTCATCGATTCACTCTCCCTCGCAACAAACGATTACCGCCATTTTGCAGATCAGCATCTTTCATTTACTTTACTGGATGACTATCTGCTTTTGAATCTCTGAAATCCCGCATGCCGACAAGTGTCTATATGACTGCCTTCCTTCAAATTGTGTTCTTTGTGCCGCTTTATTTCATTTTAAAACGTTATCCAGCGGCATATCTTTCGAGCTGTGTCCGACTTTAACAATGTTCCCGGCTTTGTCCAGCAGTATGATCATGGGCACACCGATAACACTATATGCGTTGCCAACGCTGCCGTCTTCGTCCAGCAGCGTCCGATAGGGCAGTGAATTGCTCTGAGCAAACCTTATCACTTTTTTTGCCGGCTCCATGATGTTAATGTAAATAACCTCCAAACCACGCGGCGAATAGGTCTTATGAACTTCTTTATATTTGGGAATTTCCGCACGGCATCCGGGGCACCAGGTTGTTCCGAAAAAAATCAGAACCGGCTTGCCTCGCTGAGCGCTCAACTGGAATGTTTTCCCCTGCACGTCTTTGAGGGTAAAATCCGGCGCCTGGGTCAGCTCCGGTTTGAAGGGCGCATTGGGAATATACTGGCCCCAGGCAGCCGCTGCCGGAGCCAGGAAAACAATCATCAGGAAACCTATAATAATATTAAAACATTTACGCATGGTACTCCTTTTTTTTTAAAAAGACAGCGTGCCCGCAGTATACAAGAAATATTGGGCAGCGCCAATCAAAATAACGCCAAAAACCCTTGTGATGACGGTCATCCAGGCGCCGGAACGCGGGAGCGAAGAAATAAATCCCGCAAATGTACCCACCAGGATCAGGAGCGTCCCCATTCCAAATGCAAAAACAAAGAGAAGGCCAATGCCCATTATCAGATTGCTCTTGAGCGCCACAAAGCCCAGCAGCACACCGAGCACCGGTGCGGTACACGGACCTATCACAAAACCGGAAGCCGCACCCAGCAAAAAACTGGGAACAAACCCTTTTTTCCCACAGCCGGAATATTTAAGAATGCTTTGCGGAATCGGGATTGATATTTTGAAAACATCAAGCATGGACAATCCCATGATCAGGCAAACGTTCGCCATGATAATATAGACAAGCGGGGTAGTCTGCATCTGCCCGAAGAGCCTTCCCGACAGGGCAGCCACTGCTCCCAGGGCGGCATACGTCACAGACATCCCCAGAACATAAAACAGTGACAGCAGGAAGCCACGCAGTTTTGATGATGCCCCCTGCGCACCGATGAAACCGACCGTGACCGGTATCAAAGGATAAGTGCAGGGTGTGAAGCTGATCACCATCCCGCCCAGATATGCCACCAAAAATGAAAGAAAAACAGAACCTTGAATATACAAAGATAAATTACTGACCAGATTTTCAATCAACCGTTTTTACCCTCAGTAAGTATTATGTGATAAACGATATGGAAATTACTTTCCAGCGTCAAGAAAAAAATTGACGGCGGGAGGTCAGGTTCATCGTACAATTTTAAAGGCAGGCCAAAAAAAAGACGGATGTATTACTTTTTCTTTTTGCCGCATACCTTGAATGATGGGTTATCCGGTCAAACGGAGAACAGAACCGCTGCCGCATGTGCCTGAAGATAGACGGTTTATGCGCGGAGTTTGCGTTATGACTTCAGCATCAACCCGGCAGGCGTCATTTCTACCAATGATGGATCGTAATCGTCCGGTTTCTCAAACCCCAGAAGATTCAGAAGGGTTGCCGCTATATTGGACAGACCTTTTTCTCTGATATCAGCCATGCGATATTCCCCCCGGTAAAGGGGGTCATAGATGACAAAGGGGACCGGATTAAGGGAATGCGCGGTCTTGACCGATTTTGTACCTTTTTTATCTATGGTAAACATTTCGTCCGCATTGCCGTGGTCAGCCGTGATAACGGCAATGCCTTCCATTTCTTCGATCAGGACCAGCAGATCGCCGACACACTTATCCACTGTCTCGACAGCGATAATGGCCGCCTCCATTACTCCGGTATGCCCGACCATATCACCGTTCGGGAAATTGAGCCTTCCGAATTTATATTTTCCTGTCCGGAGCAGGTCCATAACGGTATCTGTTATCTCCTTCGCTTTCATTTTCGGAGCCTTGTCAAATTCAATCCTGTCGGAAGGAATCTCCACATATGCTTCAAGGGATTCATCAACATAGCCGGAACAGTTGCCATTCCAGAAATAAGTCACATGGCCATATTTCTGAGTCTCGGATACGGCAAACGCTTTTACGTTTTCCGCGCAAAGGTACTCGCTGATTACACGATCAATCGCCGGGGGCTGTACAAGAAAATGGGGGGGAATATGGGCGTCCCCGTCATATTCCATCATTCCCGCGTAGAAAATATCCGGAAGAGGGCCTCTGTCGAACCCGGAAAATTCCTTCTCGGAAAATGCCCTGGAAATCTCTATAGCGCGGTCGCCCCGGAAGTTGAAAAAGATCACGGCATCGCCGTCCTTGATCGTCCCCCTGGGCATTCCAGTATCATCAACTATGACAAAGGCTGGCAGATACTGATCTGTTGATTTTGGATCTTCCTCGTAATAGGTCTTCACCGCTTCGGAGGCGGACGGGAACTTTCTGCCCTCTCCCATGACATGGGCATCCCATCCTCTCTTGACGATATTCCAATCTGAATTGTACCTGTCCATGGTGACCTTCATACGGCCGCCACCGGACGCTATGGCGTAATCAAGGCCATTTTCTGTTGAAATCTTCTTGAGTTTTTCTTCTGTGGGAACAATATAATTCAGCGCCGTTCTTTCCCCGACGTCCCTGCCGTCAAGCAGGGTATGGAGCCTGACCCTTTTCAGATTCAGTGCGGCGCATTTTTCGATCATGATGAATAACTGGTCAATATGCGAATGGACATTCCCGTCTGAGAGCAACCCTATGAAGTGAATCGTCCCGCCATTGTGGGAACGATTTACAATGTTGTCCCAGACTTCGGATTGAAAAATCCTTCCTGTTTTTAGTGCCGCGTTGACAAGGCGCGCACCCTGGTCAAAGACCCTGCCGGCCCCCATGGCGTTGTGCCCCACTTCGCTGTTTCCCATGTCATCATCTGAAGGCAGTCCAACAGCCGTACCATGGGCCTTGAGTTGCGTGTATAGATCAGATTTGAACAATCGATCAAGGTTGGGTGTCTTGGCCCTGTAAACAGCATTCGTTTCATCTGCCTTGCCGATGCCGATGCCGTCCATGATAATCAGTAGCAGGGGACCTTTTCTGCCCGAAAAAGATTTCAATTTTTCAAGATGCAATGACATTCAACAATCTCCTTGACCTTTGGCCTTTTTCCTTGAACCTTTATCCTGGTATCTATTTACCTACGAAGGTCGGTTTTCTTTTCTCCAGAAATGCCTTCATGCCTTCCTTTTGATCCTGCGTGCCGAAGCATTGCGCAACCGCGCTTAATTCCAGTTTCACAGCATTGTCCAGTGACATGTCATAGCCATAATTGATGCTGTTTTTGGCCATTTTGAGGGCAAAACCCGGAAGCGTTGTAAATTTTTTGGCCATCTTTCCCGCTTCTTCCATCAGATTGGCAAGCGGAACCACTTTATTCACCAAACCGATTTCATAAGCTCTCTGAGCGTTAATCTGCCCGCCGCCCAGAATAAGTTCCTTGGCAATGCCGGTTCCGACAAGTCTGGGCAGACGTTGCGTGCCGCCCCAGCCGGGAAGAATCCCTATCAATATTTCCGGCTGCCCGAAAACAGCGTTTTCAGAAGCAATGCGAACATCGCAGGCCAGCGCGATCTCTGTCCCGCCTCCCAGTGCGAAACCGTTGACAGCGGCAATAACAGGTTTCCCCATTGTCTCCATAAAGCGGAGAGTTCCCTGTCCCAGTTCCATAAATTTCGTTACTTCCACCGAGGTGTAATTCTGCATTTGCGATATGTCCGCGCCTGCCACAAAAGCCTTTTCTCCCGAACCGGTCAGAATCAGCGCCTTCACCGCGTCATCCCGATCACACACCTGCAGCGCATGGGCCAGTTCAGACATCACCTCGGAATTCATTGCATTTAAAACCTTGGGACGATTGAATGTAATATTAGCAATCCCGTTTTCGACATTAAAAAGAATATTTTGATAGTCCATTGCAAATCTCCTTTAATAGTCAAAGAGCCCTTTCTTTTCAGATCGGGCTCTTTGTAAAATCATTTTATCATCTTGTTTGAAGTTGAATTAAACAGCGCAAACATCAACGGGCGGTTTAACTTCTTCCTTGCCCATAGCCTTGACAACCAGCTCGGCCAGATCCCATGCCTGCATCGTCTCTTCCTTATGATTATCCTTGATTCCGTCGGACATCATGGTAAGACAGAACGGACAGCCTACGGCAATCGTATCGGCGTTTACGGCGATTGCCTGCTTGGTGCGGGCATTGTTAATACGCTCTCCGATATCTTCTTCCATCCACATTCTCGCACCACCGGCACCGCAGCAGAAGCTCTTGTCAAGATTTCTCTCCATCTCGACAACATTGATGCCGCGGATCGCTTTCAAAATCTGGCGGGGCTGATCATAAATATGGTTATAACGGCCCAGGAAGCACGAATCGTGATAGACAAATGTCCCCTTGAGCGGCTCGGGCAATTTGATTTTGCCAGTTGCAATCAGGTTGGCGATAATCTCCGTGTGATGATAGACTTCGAAATGGCCGCCGAAATTGGGGTAATCTTTTTTCAACGCGTTATAGCCGTGCGGGCAGATAGCGATGATTTTCTTCACCCCGTATCCGTTCATCACGTCAATATTGGCCTGTGCCAGTGACTGGAAGAGATACTCATTGCCGGAACGCATTGCGGAATCACCGCAACAGCCTTCTTCCGTCCCCAGAATACCAAAGCTGACGCCGGCTTCCTGAAGGATCTTCGCAAATGCGACAGAAATCTTTTTACCACGATCGTCAAACGAACCCGAACAACCCACGTAGAATAGATACTCGACGTTGGGATCTTCGGCCAAAGTTTTGATACCAAGATCCTTGGCCCAATCGCCCCGTAAATGCCCGCCGACACCCCAGGGATTGGAGTTGTTTTCCATGTTACGGCAGGTCAGCTGGAGTTCCGGAGCAAAATCCGCTTCGGTCAAAACCTTATAACGGCGCATATCAATAATCTTTGGCACATGTTCAATCGATGCCGAACAGTGTTCCATACAATACATGCAGTTGGTACAGGCCCAAAGTTCATGAAGGTCAACAACTTCGCCGACCAGCGCTTTCCCGGTTGCCTCCTCCACCGCTGCTTCTGCCGGGGCTTCTCCTTCTGCGGGAGCACCTGCAAGTTTCGCGGCCTTCATAGCTTTCACCGCCTCCGGGACCTTTTCCAGCCAGTGCGTTTTGATATCCTGAACCACTTTCTTGGGTGACAGTGGCTTGCCCGTCAGATAAGCCGGGCAACCGTCCTGACAACGGCCACAGCGTGTGCAGGCATCGGAATCAAAAATCTGTTTCCAGGTGAACTCTTCCAACTTACCAACGCCAAACGCTTCCGCATTTTCAAAATCACGGATCGGTTCAATATAGCCCGTCGGTTTGAAGGATTGCAGGAAATGGTTCGCGGGGGTTGTAATAATGTGCATGAGCCGGGAATACGGAATGTAAGCGATGAAACCCAGACCCAGAATCGCATGCACCCACCAGGTCAACTGATGCACGAGCCGAGCGGTATCAAGTTCAATCCCTGTAAAGGTATGGGACAAAAGCCAGCCCACGAACGACCAGTATTCCCAGGGAGGATTGGTCACATAAATGCGGAGTGCTTCTGCTATAAAACCGGTGATGATGATGGCACCTATGAGCAGGAGAACGATGACATCATCGGGTGTATTGTCGACTTCACCTTTGTAGCCCATACGATCCGGCTTTGAGACAAAACGGCGATCGAGCGCAATGATCACGCCGGTCAGCACGAACAATCCGAAGAGATCCATCAGGAAAGAAAAGCCTAAATAAAAATTGCCTTTCAGGAATGTCCAGCTGAAGAGTGGTTCCGTAATATGATGCTGCCCTGCGTCAAATGCGGCACCAAAAATTAAAACAAAAAAACCAAAAAAGATTAAGGCGTGCATTATTCCCGGAAAAGGATCTTTCAAGACTTTCTTTTGCAGAAAAACCTCCGCAAGAACGATCTTGACTCTTTCCTTCATGTTGTCCAGGCGCATTTCCGGCTTGCCCATCGCCTTCCACATCAGCCAGCGGCGGTATACACCATAAGCAAATATGGCGAGTGCGACGAACGTGAGAGCAAAAAGAATGATCTCAAACGCTGGCAGGGGAATGTTCCAGAAAACCTCGCGTCCTTCATTACCTACAGAAAATTCATGTCCTTTCATTGATCCTCCAACAAAACTTGAGGGCTGATTCTTGTCTTATTACTATAATATCAAGCATCAAAAAAAAGTCTTTGCCCCGCGGTCCGGGGCGAAGACCCTATGTGTTTTATGCAACCAGTTTCTTGCAAACTGCCGTAAACTCGGGAATCACCTTGAACAGATCATCCACAACACCGTAATCAGCTTTTGTAAAGATCGGGGCTTCCGCATCTTTATTGATTGCTACGATGCACTTGGATGAGCTCATGCCGGCCAGATGCTGAATCGCGCCGGAGATGCCGCATGCGATGTACAGGTTCGGAGAAACAACCTTACCCGTCTGCCCGACCTGATCTTTCTGCGGACGCCAGCCGGCATCAACTGCAGCGCGGGACGCGCCGACCGTGCCTTTGAGAACATCAGCCAGCTCTTCCAGAATCTTGAATTCATCCGGACCCTTCATGCCGCGGCCGCCGGAAACGATCACGTTGGCTTCCGTCAGGTCGACCTTGCCGCTCGTGTCTTTCTGCACTTCCAGAACCTTGCTCTTCTGTGCTTCAACAGCAACATCCACCTTCGTTACAGCGCCGGCTTTGGCATTTTCAGCCGCCGGGAAAACATTGGGACGAAGTGATGCCATGGCCGGGGCGGAATTGAAAACAACTTCGCCAAAGCACTTGCCTGCATACATCGGGCGGATGGCAACCAGTTTGCCTCCGTCAATTTTCACATCCGTGCAGTCTGTGGCCAGACCGCCAGCCAGTTTAGCGGCCACGCGGGCGGAAAGATCCTTGCCCTGGACCGACGCGCCGAACAGAACGATCGCGGGATCGTTGTCTTTGATAATTTTGGCGGCCACAGCGGCGTGTGCTTCCGTCACATAGGGTTCCAATGCTGCGTTGTCGCCAACAAACACTTTATCGACACCGAACTTACCCAGTTCGGCGGCCAAACCTTCTATACCTGAACCAAGCAGAATGGCGCTGACTTCATCACCGGACTGGTCGGCCAGCTTACGGGCTGTCGAGGCCAGTTCCAGGCTGATTTTTCTAAGCGCGCCGTCCCGCTGTTCTGCTACTATCATGACTCCTTTTGCCATCTTTCAATTCCTCCGCTTTTTAATTAAATAGCTTTTGCTTCTTCTCTGAGTAACTTGCCCAGTTCCGCCGCTTTTTGCGCGGGCTCATCTCCGCAAATGATTTTTCCGGGGGGTCTGGCCGGAGGCGGAACGGTTTTGGCTACTGTAGCTTTCGCATCGGTGGCAACACCGAGGGCTGCAGCGTTTTTCACATCAACCGGTTTCTTCTTCGCCTTCATGATACCGGGCAGAGACGCATACCGGGGTTCATTGAGACCCTTCTGACATGTAACAACGCAGGGCAGCGCCGTTTCAATCGACAGCTGAGCGCCTTCGATCGGACGGATAACTTTCACGGAAGAACCGGCGAATTCCAGTTTAGTGACGATCGTCAACTGAGGTGCATTCAGGGCTTCCGCCAGCATGGCGCCGACCTGACCGGAGTCATCATCAATGGCACGCTGACCGCAGAAGACGATATCATGCGGCAGAGTTTTAATCACGGCCGCGAGGGCATTGGCAACCACAAACGCGTCGGCATTGTCAAATGCCGGATCGCAAATGTGCACGCCCTTGTCTGCTCCCATGGCCAGGGCGGTACGGATCGTTTCCATCGCTCTGGCAGGACCGACGCAAACGACTGTGACGTCGCCGCCGTTCTTTTCCTTCAGTTTCAATGCTTCTTCCACGCCAAATTCATCATAGGGATTCATTTCCCATTTGATCTGGCCTTCTTCGATGCCTGATCCGTCAGCTTTGACTTTGATCTGTGCTTCGGTGTCGGGCACTTGCTTCACGCATGCAATAATATTCACTGTCAAAAACCTCCTTCTCCTGCGCGTCGCTCAATTCCCGGCGATTCGCGCATTTAAAATTTTCTTACAACTTTCATTCTATAAAAATGCCCGATTTTCTCGGAAGAAAATCGGGCATTCATACTACAGCCTGTTTTTGACGATATCGTCAACCACGGATGGATCGGCCAGCGTGCTGGTGTCACCCAAATTGCCTAGATCGTTAGCGGCAACTTTCTTCAAAATTCTTCTCATGATCTTGCCGCTTCGGGTTTTGGGAAGACCATCTGCCCACTGAATCTTATCGGGCGTTGCAATAGGTCCGATGACCGTACGAACATGAGCGACCAGTTCTTTTTTAAGAGCGTCGGATTTCTCGACACCGGTCTTCAAGGTAACGTAAGCATAAATGCCCTGTCCTTTGATGTCATGAGGCATGCCGACAACTGCGGCTTCGGCAACGGCCTTGTGGGCAACCAGAGCGCTTTCGACTTCGGCGGTGCCCATACGGTGACCGGACACGTTGATAACGTCATCGATGCGGCCGGTAATCTGATAGTAACCGTCTTTGTCACGGCGGCAGCCGTCACCGGTTACATAGTAGCCCGGAAACTGTTCAAAATAGGTTTCCTGGAATCTCTTGGGATCACCGTAAACACCTCTCATAATTCCGGGCCATGGCACTTTGATGCACAGAGCGCCACTGGCGACTGTGTCTGTGAATTCCTTGCCTTCATCATCAACCAGAACAGGCTGTACTCCGAAGAACGGCATGGTCGCCATACCGGGTTTAATGTCAATTGCGCCGGGCAGCGGGGTAATCAGGATGCCGCCGGTTTCAGTCTGCCACCAGGTATCCACGATCGGGCATTCGCCGCGGCCGATAACATTATAGTACCAGTTCCAGGCTTCGGGGTTGATCGGCTCGCCGACGGTGCCAAGCGTGCGCAAGCTGGAGAGGTCGCAGCTCTTTACGAACGCATCGCCTTCTTTGGCAATGGCGCGAATAGCGGTCGGAGCGGTGTAAAAAATGTTGACTTTGTATTTTTCAACAACCTGCCAGAAACGGCTGTAGGTCGGATAGTTGGGAACGCCTTCGAACATGACCGAGGTTGCGCCGTTGCAGAGAGGACCATACAAAATATAGGTGTGACCGGTGACCCAACCCAGGTCGGCGGTGCACCAGTAAATATCGCCTTCATGATAATCGAAGACTATCTTGTGTGTGTAGGAACCATAAACCAGATAACCGCCTGTGGTGTGCATAACACCCTTGGGCTGTCCGGTGGAACCGGAAGTATAAAGGATGAACAGTGGATCTTCAGAATCCATCCATTCGGGTTCGCATTTGGCATCAACTTTTGCCATTTCTTCGTGATACCACTTGTCACGGCCGGGAGTCATTTCACATTTAATTTTATCGCCGACTCTGTTGACAACGATCACTGATGTGACGGACGGGCATGATTTCAATGCTTCATCTGCGGTTGCTTTCTGTGGAACAGCCTTATTGCCGCGGAACGTTCCGTCGCAGACAACGAGGACCTTGCCTTCGCAGTTGACAATTCTGTCACGGAGAGCGTCAGCGCTGAATCCGCCGAATACGATACCATGAACGGCGCCGATGCGTGAACAGGCCAGAGCGGCAATACCCAGTTCGGGAACCATGGGCATATAAAGAATGACGCGGTCGCCTTTCTTTACGCCCTGTGCTTTCAGAACATTGGCAAATTTGCAGACTTCTTCATGCAACTGCTTGTAGGTTATTGCTCTTTCTTCACCGGGCTCGTTGCCTTCCCACTGAATCGCGACCTGATTACCGCGTTTTTCAAGATGTCTGTCGAGACAATTATAAGAAATGTTGAGTTTTCCACCTTCAAAGAATTTAACGTAGATGGGACCTTTTTTAATATCAAAGTTGTAATCCATAACCTTGTCCCATTTTTTGAACCAGGTCACCTGCTGTTCGGCGACTTCCGCCCAGAAAGCTTCCGGCTGCTCGACTGATTTTTTCCACATTGCATCATAGGCAGCTCTTCCACTGATCCAAGCTTTCTTCTTTGCTGCGTCGGGAATCGGATATACTTCCTTTAATTGAACCTTTGCATCCGCCATGTTAAATATTCCTCCTAGTTTTAAAGTTTTATATTTTCAAACGTCTGATTAACGTTTCGCCATTAAGACAACATATCCTTAAATGAACCGGGATTAAGCCTGCAAACACGGACGATTCGGGCATGCTTAAGGTGATAAATGAGCAAGCATACTCATTGGAATTGAGGTGTGCATCACCAGTGAACACAAAAAAATTTATTTAACCTTAAGCCGCAAAGCGCCCATAAAGTTCGCCTGCGTTACTTTTTCGTGAAGTATTTACGGCCTGCCCGCGATACACAATTTTTAGCCGGGACGTCACATTTTCTGAGTCATCGAAAATGATTAATCTTACTGACTTTTTTGCCGTAGAGTCAAAATTTGACTACAAGTCAAAACAACCTTGTGGACTCCACTACCTTAATCTGACCCCCATGTCAAGAAATATTTAGATTAATATTGCAGCAATAGAAGGCTTTGGCCCTAAGGAAAATGAAGAAAAACAACATATGTAAAATCAAATAGTTCCACCGGCAGCATATGCAAAACAACTCCTCATTGCCATATATGTTTATCATTTAAAAATACTGGCGGCATCCATCTCATAATCAGGTATTTTATTCCTATTTTTTTCTCATCAATATAATAATCGTTGCCATTCATTCAGAATGATCGTAATTAAGCATGTCACTTCAAAATTTCGCCTGTCCGGAAACAGACCTTTGATTTATATAGTAGATAAAACGTAGCCCCGCTTCAGAGTCCGGGGAATAAAAGCATACCATTGAGTGGTATTTTCAGCACAAAAAATCCCGCTTGACTAATAACCGTTATTGTGAAAGTGATATAGCTCACATAGAGCGTTCTATTTTTTAGAAAATTGAACATCTTTTAAATAATTGAGACGCAGCCACCTGAACAGCTTTTTGTTGAGGTGGTTTTTTGTTTACCGCACTGTGATGAAAACATTGATCCATCGAAAGTCACAGGCGGTATCGATAAGCCGGACGAAAACCATCGCCCGGTAGGTGAGGCATGCAAGCCCTCCCTTCAACCTTCCTTCTCAATCAGGAGCTGGACGGGGGTGATGACGATGCTTTGTGTAACCCCGTGGGGGAATGAAGGTTTAACATATGCCAGACAATTGGCATAAAGAGAAAGGGAACTAAAATGAACAAGAATTTGTATGTCGGCAACCTGTCTTTCAAGGTCACGGATGAAGACCTCAGGACAAACTTTTCGGAAGCGGGAGAAGTCGCCTCCGCATCCATTATTAAAGACAAATTCACCGGCCAGTCCAAAGGATTCGGTTTTGTCGAAATGAAAACAGAAGAAGGCGCCACCGCAGCCATTCAGAAGTTTAACGGTGGCATGCTAGACGGTAAGGCCATTACCGTCAACGAAGCCAGACCGAAGAAGGAATTCGGCGCAGGCGGCGGCGGAAATCGCGGCGGTGGCGGCGGCGGATACCGTGGCGGCGGAAATCGTGGCGGTGGTGGCGGAAATCGCGGCAGCAGATACTAGCCTCCGCTTAAAATTGGATTTAACTGAAAAAGAGCAGAAGGTTGCATCGAAAAACCTTCTGCTCTTTTTGTTTATTTGCTCGAATTGATATACTCAGTAATCTTTGCTGCGATGGTTTTGACGACGTATTCAAACTCATCGACATCCTTGTCCAGAAGAGTCATGCGAAAACCAAGCAGCGGAGAGAAAAACGACGTCAGCGGCACCACGCAAATGCCGGTTGCCGCCAGCAGATAGTAAACGAACCGCTTGTCGTATTCGATGGTGCCTTTCGTCAGGTCTTCCACATATTTTTTGATCTCCGGCTGTTCAATCGGCAGGTATTGCCGTTCATTGAGAACCGATTCATTGAAGATGACCGTATTGTAAAACGCGCCGTTGGTTTTGTTGGCAATCAGAAAAGGAACATCCTTTAAAATACCATAGGCGATAGCGGAGAGCTTTTCGTAGTGATCCGTGCGCTGGCGTAGATAATTCTTATACTCCGGATGCTGCATGATCCTGGGAATCGCCATCTGCGGAAGCGTGGTGGAGCATACTTCAGACATCTTCTGATGCAAAATGGTGTTGATGAAGCGGGCAAAAATCGGGTCCTTGTCCGCGTTATACACTTCCATCCAGCCGCAGCGTGCGCCGGGCCAGGGGGCTTCTTTGGATATACTCTTCATGGCAATAGCGGGAACATCCCCGATAATATCGCCGATCGGCACAGTCGTTTTGCCGTTATAGATAATATT
>Ga0105104_10001669_pt1 | contig 16624 bp, 18 predicted proteins | sample PPLLaktember2015_3_FD_87034 | JGI IMG/M metagenome (GOLD analysis project Ga0105104, IMG submission 87034) | Freshwater sediment microbial communities from Prairie Pothole Lake near Jamestown, North Dakota, USA - PPLs Lake P7 Core (6) Depth... | ecosystem: Environmental > Aquatic > Freshwater >... | reverse complement strand
GGATTGATTCCTGCGGCCACGCTCTTTAAACCCTCGCGGACAATTGAATACGCGAGGACCGTGGCGGTGGTAGTTCCATCACCAGCAACATCATTGGTCTTTGTTGCGACTTCCTTGAGCAGCTGGGCGCCCATGTTCTCAAAGGGGTCTTCAAGCTCGATCTCCTTTGCGATAGTAACACCGTCATTAGTCACTGTTGGCGCACCGAACTTCTTGTCCAGCACTACATTGCGGCCTTTGGGGCCTAGAGTGACCTTTACGGCACCAGCAATCTTCTCCACACCAGCCAAAAGTGAACGTCTGGCGGTTTCATTAAACTGCAACTGTTTTGCCATATCATTACCCTCTCTTTTAAAAAAATGTCTTCAATTAAGATATTTGATTGAAACGTGCGATTGCACTCGTTTTTTGTAAAGATACAGATTCTTTTCAAAATCATCAATATAAATTTTCCTTTTTTTTCAATTTTTGCATTCAGCCTATTGACTTAAACTTTCATTTTCATGATAAGGAAGAAATGGGTAAAGCGCGATCGAAAGAGCTGTTTTTGGGCATTTCATTCCTGAATGTACCGGGAAAAGACCTTGCCGGGGCTGTTGAGCGGATTACGGTAATATTCAAGGAAAATCCCGTAAACTGGTTCTTCCCCGCAGCGTGGGCATTTGAAGGATCAGGCAACAGGCAGGGCATTGCGGCGGGGGAACACTCTTTCTTTGGGATAATCAGGGAGCGGATGGCTAAAATCTCTGATACAGTGCTCCCAATCGGGTACTCTGGAAGCCCTCATACCCTGCTGACACTCCCTGAGATCAAAAAAGAACTCTCCTGGGCCTATAAAAATCCCTGGAAAAGCGGCATTACCGACATTTTCAAAACAAAACCGCACATTCTGCTCCCCGCAGGCGTGGATTTTTCAAGAAAAAACATATCCCGCATCTACTCACAAGCTGGGGTATCCTGTATTGCTCTTCCAGCAGATCCAGCAAAACCATACTCTTTTGATGGCAATCCAGTTGGTCAGATTGCGTGCATTAAGTATCTGCCAGTCACCTGTTTGTCCGGGAAAAACATGGCAAAGGAAATCAGGGCAAGAATTCACAATAAGATGGAGAGGGTATTTCTTCTCGCTGATGCTGCGGATGAAAAAAGCATTGAAACTCTCATTACAGCTGGCAGGTTTTTAACGAAAAAATATCAAATGTCCTATGCCTCCTTCTCCAATTATTCCTCCTCCCCAAAAGGCAAGGCAGAAGCTGATCAGGAGCATTTACCCACTCCCAATGATCCTTTCTACAGAATGCTTCTTGTCAAATCCGGAATCAAGCGTCACAAAGGCACAGAAAAAAACGGGGAGTTTCGGGAAATTCTCATGAGCAGCTCGGTTTCAGCTGTCAATAAAAATCAACTGGAACTGGACACATATTCCAGGAAACCCATGATCCCGGAAAAGATTTACACAGCCAATATGCCTGGCGAGGTGCTTTTACCTGGTCACAATTTTGATGTAATACTGGATCGAGGCCGTCTACTGGATTTTACATCAGGGAAAACCAGCTTTCTCCCCAGATTGCCCGTACAGTCCTATCTTGGAGGAGCCAAAAAAAACACAGACTACCGCTATGACCGCATGTTCTCTTTTGAATCGGAAGAAATCCGTGGACTGGAAGCCCTCCTGCTCTATAAACCCGCAGACGAACGTGAACACATGTTGTCCATACTCTACTATTTTTATGGCGAATTCCCCTGTCTGATGGTTTCTGCGGAAATGAAATACACAACAGCCATGTTCAAAAAACCGCCCGCATCTATTGTCCCCATCGAAATACCCATGTTTGAGTTTGCAAGCAGCAACGAACAGGCTGTTTTCTCCCTCTATGCCGATGGAAGCGAGTCAACATCCATAGTGCGCGCAGGGCACCAATATGGGATTCTTGCAGGTTCCTTGTTTTATTTTGAACATATGGGCAGGTATATTTTTTGGGGCATTTTCCCAGGCAAGAGCATTCCCTGCTCTGTAGTCCCCTACAGGATCATGACCAATAAAAGGCGGTCTTATTTCTGCATAAATCCATTCGGCACCTATAGCACAGAGGATGCATTTCAGTATACAAACACGGCTGAAACCTGCACCCTGTATTTCGGTATCTGCGACAACCGTCCAGAAAAACTACCTGTTTTCCCTCAGCAGCTTGCCAGGATAATCCCCGTGCATCGGATTTCATCACTTCAGCAATAATTCAAAAAAACATCCAAAAGTTCATTCACTTGAAAGCATTTGGATATTTTCCCCTGTTCTATATCTCTGAGAGCACGTGCCAAGTCCATTTATTTGGTTCTCATCAATTATCTGATTAATGATTTTTTGGAGGTTATTATGAACAACTTGAACCAGATTCTTATCGAAGGCAATGTAGTCCGTGATCCCGTGACCAAGCAGACACCTAAGGGCACCCCTGTCTGTACTTTTTCAGTTGCATCCAACCGCTATATGAAACAGGATGATGACTACCAGCAGGAGGTCTCCTTTTTCGATATAACCACGTGGTCAGCACTGGCTGAAACATGCGGGAAACAACTCGCCAAGGGACGTGGAGTACGGATAATCGGCAGGCTGAAGCAGGATCGCTGGAATGACCCGGATGGCAAATCCCATTCGAAGGTGCACATCATTGCGGAACATGTAGTTTTCAAGCCCGAATTCAAGGGCAAGAAAAAGGATGAACAAAGGCAATCGGAAAAGGAACCTGTTGTGGAGCGTGTTGGGGAATCAACTGCGTTCTAAATGAACAGCCTCTTGTACATTCCAAAAAAAAATGGCCCCGCAAGGGGCCATCTCAATTTCAGTCGCCTTCCCTGACAATATCTATCTTGACTCCTTCTGGACCGGCAAAATCTTCCTTTGGAGGAACCTCCACTTTCAGAATGCCGTTTTTAAAAACCGCCTTCACTTTGGTCCTGTCAAACTTATTTTCAGGGGCAAAGTATTTCTGGTTCAGGATTTCCTTGAACTTGAGTCTCCGTTTGAAAAACTTCAGACCCGTTTCGTTTCTTGCCTCCCCGGGCTTGGCCGAGAGTACCATGTAGTCACCCTGAAACTCAAGGCAAATGTCCTTCTCTTCAAAACCAGCAAGGGCAAACTCAAAAGTAAGCGTCCTTTCCGGGGTCAGAAATACATTGGCTGGAGGGTAATTAAAAAGCGGATAAAAATCCACATTTTCATCCCACCTAAAACCGCGCATGGCCTCTCCGAAACCTGTGGAGTCCATACCTGCTGCATCCATACCACGTTTGCATCCGTCCTTGAACGCATGCTTGAAACTCTGGGCGGTCTCGAATATTTCATCGAAAATGTGCCCCATGTCGAACCACTGTTCTTTCATAACAACACCTCATAAAGCGTGTTTTATGCCCCTTATACAAGGCGGCATACATGAGGAGAAATCCTTTCCCCGCATGATTTCACACATTAAATTGCTTAATGCGTGCATACCTGAATATACATATAATTATCGGAAAAGCCCACAGAATCATGGTTTCTTTCACCCTTCTATTAAAACAACAGCTGTGATATCCTTGCGTTCTGATGTCGAATCTTTTCAAGCTCCTGAAAGTGCTTGCCGCAATAATCCCGTACAGCATTATTCTTTTCCACCTCTGTTTCCTTGGCGTTATCGGAACTTCAATTTTTCAGCTTCATGATCATAATCCCGCATCAACACCTCTCATGAGATCCCGCCCTTTTACACCTGTTTCCATTCCACCTGGATTTACACAGCTAAACAAGCTGCCCTCGGATCTTGTGCGAACCATCCTCTTTGCCGAGGACGGATATTTTTTCAGGCATGGCGGATTCTCCCTTCGTTATATACAAAGGGCGCTGGATTTGAATCAGAGGATGGGTTATTCAGCATATGGCGGAAGCACTGTCACCCAGCAACTGGCCAGAACACTTTTCCTGAATATTGACAAGAGTTATTTGAGAAAATATTTCGAATTGCTTATCGCAATTGAGATGGAAATGCTGATTTCAAAAAACAGAATTCTGGAACTGTACATGAATTATATCGAGTTGGGGCCTGGCATTTACGGAATTACCGATGCAGCCCGAGTATATTTCAACAAAAGCCCTCGCGAATGCACATCCGAGGAAAAACTCATGCTGGCTACGATCATGCCAGCCCCGATTCAGTACTCGCCATTCACGTTCCGCTCTAATGAAATCCTTGTGCGCAGGTACTTGTACTTGAGGCACTATTTCCAGTTTGAGCAGCGAATACCGCCCAGGTTCTCATCCGAAATAGAGGAACTGCCGCTTTCCGCGTTAGATTGATTTTTTAGTAACCGTACGGGTCATAGTAGCCGTATGGGTCATCGTAGTATTCGTAAGGATCATCATAGTAACCGTAAGATTCCGATGCAATCTGCTCGAAAATGGGCTCCCTGCTTTCATCAATATCCCATGAATAACTGTTGCCTGTTCTGAAGCGATAATCCTTTGTTACCTGATACTCGGATTCATTGGCCTCATATACCGCTATAAGCGTGAGGTTCCCCTGGGGGACATCGATTTTTCTGCTGCCATAAGCATCTATGGTACTGTTACCAAGGAGATCATCACTCCAGGTTTCAGACCCTATTCTACAATAATAAAGCTGGGTCAGCTCATATGAGGTTTCATTACTGACAAGGACTCTGACATATCCGGCCCTGGGCTGCTGTTCAGCAGCCAATGACATGGTTAATAGGAGCAATCCCGCCAAGACGAAAATAATTTTTATTTCTGGTTTCATGTATCCCTCCTGAAACGAATGAGCAACAACACCCTTATTCCAGGTCCTGCCTGACGGTGTTTTTGTTCTTTCAATTATAATACCACAATGTACAAAAATCAAAAATATCGCCAGAATATTATTAACCTTTCCGCCCCAGACATGTTTACATCATATAGTAGATGGGAGGATTGAAAGCACTTTACAGATGCTCCCATTCTCTTTATAATCCCCCATTACATCCTGAAGGAGGAGTATTCCATGCTGAAAAAATATGGTGCAGTTTTTGCATTTCTCATTATAAATCTTGCGGGCATAGCAGCCCAGAATAACCCTGCCATCTCTGAAATAGAGAAAAATTACAAGTTCCATACTGTCACGGATTTCATTGAAATCATGGAAAAGAGCAGCATCTCCTACACTCTGGCCGAAACTCCTGCGGGATCCCGCCAGTTTTCCAGTTTCGGGATCGGCTCAGGTAATCCGGTTTCACCCAGTTCTTACATGAGGCTGGTTAAAAAAGCTGATGGCACATATGAGCTGAAGGATGAACCGCCCCAGGGGGACATGAAATTCCTTCTGGACCAGGGAGTTGCAAAAATCGAGGCTGGTAATGCTCCTGCGGCTATCCCTATTTTCCAGAAGGCAACCCAGTTGGATCCAAATTACTTTAAAGCATGGTCCTTTCTCGCACTCGGTTACCTTAATGTGGACCAACCCGTTCTTGCCATCGAATATTTTAAAAAGGCCATCTCCATTAATTCAATCGGGTTTGAAGAGCACCACGGACTTGCCATGGCCTACTATCGTATCACAGACTACGAAAACGCGCTCGAGTCCATCACAACCGCGTTTATCTATAACAGATATGACTCTGTAATCAGAACAACCCTCGGATCCATCCTGCAGGCAAAAAAACTCTGGCTTTATAAAGATCATATGGTTTTTCCCTTCTCAATTGAAAAAATTTCAGATTCCAAATGCAATATTTACACAATAGGTCCCAATTCAGAGAACTGGGCGCCAATGGCCATGGCCACTGCAGTCTGGTCCATGGAGCCAGAATTCAAAAAAATTGATGCAATGTATGCTGCCGCAGGCAGATTCAACAGTATAAAGCTCTATGATATTTTTCTATGCCAGCATGTCGCCATGATCCAGCAGTTGGCCAACAAGGCAACACTCAACCCTCAGGAAAAACGATTTTTTGATATTATCAATGACGGCTATCTGCTTCAAGTGATCTTATGGGACATTATAGGCGCATCGGCCCCTGATGTTGTCTTTCTGATGAAACCAGAAGAAATGAAAAAACTCAGGGATTATGTCAAAAAATATGTTTTTGTTCCCGCTTGACAATACCCAATGAAAGGATTCTACAAATGAAAGGGAAAAATATCGTCCTCTTTGGGCCTCCTGGAGCCGGGAAGGGCACACAGGCGCTGAAACTGATAACACTTCTGAATGTACCCCATATTTCGACCGGGGATATGTTTCGGTATCATACAAAAAACCAGACGGAACTCGGAAAAAAAGCCCAGGAATACATGAACGCGGGGGGCCTGGTTCCGGATGAAATCACCATACAGATGGTAAGAGAGCGGCTTGGCAATCCGGATGTCAAAGAAGGATTTCTTCTTGACGGATTCCCTCGCAGCACCCCGCAGGCAAAGGAACTTGACAAGATGCTTGAAGCAATCGGAAAACCTCTTGATCATGTTGTAAACATTTCAGTCTCTGATGACGAGATCCGCACAAGGCTTGCCAAACGCGCCGGGATAGAAGGCCGCAAAGACGATGCAGATCAATCTGTCATCCAGAAGCGCATGGACACCTACAAGAACCAGAGCGAACCCTGTCTCGATTATTACAGGCCTCTTGGCAAGGTAAGGGATATAAATGGACTGGGCTCAATAGATGAGATATTCGAGCGAATCAGGGCGGCCATCACTTCTTCTTGACACAGGCTTTTTTTCGCTATATAACATTACACTGCGCGGGCCTATAGCTCAGTTGGTTAGAGCAGCGGACTCATAATCCGCTGGTCCCTGGTTCAAGTCCAGGTGGGCCCATTGTTTCCGCTGCGCATCCAGCGCAGCGGAAACGCCTGCAGAAACAATCATAGCAATTACACATCTTATTAAAATCGTTATTTACTTTCAGCAGTGCAGCTTACCCGCTCGTTTCTGCACTTGCAAGTACCGACCAACGGGAGGAAAAGCCGGCAGGGATGCCGGCGTCAAACCAGGTTCCTGGAATTCCAAAGGCAAGTATGTTATACTGTTCCCATGAATCGTTTTATCAGTATATTTTTTATCTGCAGGGTGGCACTGCCAATGATATTTGCCGAATCACCCCAACAAGAGGGTTTTCCTGTTTAACCAGCTCACGGCACGCAATTCAGAAACACCCTTCCATACTCTGTATAAAACACGGTCTTTTCCCGCTAATGGAAATGCCTTCAAGCTTGGCGGACATTTCATGGAATTGGGCTGCATTCATATAGATTTTGTAAAAACCGGCGATCGATGGTTTCTCTCAAATATCTGTATGTGCAGATAAAAAGTTAAAATACGCAATAAAAAGGGCTGCCGCCGCATTATTATATGCGTGGCAACCCTTTCATTTTCTATGGATTTCCAGAAGGAATTACTCGCCTTTTACATCAATCTTTTTAGGCTGGGCCTCAGGCGACTTTTCCAGAGTCAGGGTAAGAACACCACTCTTGAAACTCGCAGAAATCCTGTCTCTGGCCACATTGTCAGGAAGCACAAAGCTTCTTGCAAAGGAAGATTCCTTCCTTTCCTTGACAAGATAGCCGTTCTTTTTCTCCTCTTTTTCCTCTTTCTTTGAGGAAGCTACAGTGAGGAGATTGTTCTCTACCTTCACTTCAATGTCCCTCTCGGTAAGTCCGGGAAGATCTGCTTCAAGGATGTAGCGGTCTTTTTCCTCGCGCACATCCACCTTTGGGTAGTGTGTACCTGTGTCCCAGAAATCCTGGTCAAAGACACTGTCGAAGATACTGTCAATATCTCTTCCAAAGATGCTCGTTGCCATTGGACTGTATTTTACCAAATTCATAATCGTACCTCCTCAAGGTTTTTTGATTTACAACTACAATACTGCAAGAGTCATGCCAAAGTAATATTTGTTTTTTTTATCTCGCGTAATTTCTTTCCACATAAAGAAATATTCTAACTGTTAATTTTGGGTATTTCAGCCTGTTATTCAGTAAATGTTACTTTTTGATACAGTGTTTCTTTTTATCTTTATAACTGTATCATTTTGCTACATAATATTTATTTTACAGTACTTTTGCTGTTCCCCTTTTCAAATGTCCAATCATGCATTATTTTCCATTACAGATACTGTAACGAGGTTTCAGTGAACAGCTTTCATACACACACATACCGATGCAGACACGCCACAGGCGATATTAAAGATTATGTCAAAGAGGCGATAGCCAAAGGCTGTACTGCCATAGGTTTCTCCGACCACACACCCCTGCCTGACAACCGCTGGAAGAGCGTGCGCATGCGCATGGAGGATCTTGACGGGTATTGCAGAAGTATAGACGAGGCAAAACTTGAGTTTTCAGGTATTTCAATATTGAAAGGCCTTGAAGGCGAATATGCGCCAGAATACCGCCAATTCTACCAGGACATCACGGAGAAATACAATATCGAGTATCTGGTTTGTGGCGCACATTTCTTTCCATCTGATGGTGCATGGAAAAATGTTTATGGCGACCTTGAAAATCCTCGAGCCCTCTCCGCATACGCAAGTTATCTGGTCGAATCAATCGCTTCCGGGCTCTTTGCTTTTGTGGCACACCCTGATCTCTTTGCCAACTCATACATGGCATGGGATGAAAATGCATTGTCAGCGTCGCATGATATTCTGTCAGCTGCCCGCGACTGTAAGGTCCCGCTCGAGATCAATTGTTATGGATTGCGCAAGGAAAAAATTGTGACAGATGCGGGATTAAGAGCCCCCTATCCAATCCGAGAATTTTGGGAAACAGCCTCAGAATATGGAATTAAGGTCATAGTAAACGCGGACGCTCATAAACCCACGGATGTGATCGCGGAAATGGACAGTGGAATGGCGATAGCCAGGGATCATGGTCTTGAGGTCATTGAATTGCATTAGAAACTGAAAAATTCTTGCTTTTTGTGATGTTAGGGTGTAAACTGGGTATATCAATTCTTTCAGGGAGGGGACCATGAGAGAACAGAGAAGATTCCCGCGATTGCATACCTATGACATCAACCGCATCATGCACCGTATCCGTATGGCAGATGCACTGACTCCCAAAGCATATAAAAGACTTCACTCGTATATTCTTTCGCTTGAAAAAGAAATTCTTCACAGCGAGATGATACAGGAAGAAATGCCGGCGGAAGAAACAGTCTATCTGAACTGACTGCTTTTCTTCCTGCTTTATTATTAAATTACCCAAAAATCTTGACTTTCACCCCATCGATGTACTAACTTATTATTGTATTACTACACTAATACATCGAGGTTTAATGTGTATGAACAAATAGGGTTCACCCTTGATCCAAAGAGCGGCGTGCCCTTCTACAAGCAGATCATCCTTCAGATTGAGATGGCAATTGCGGACGGCAGACTTAGAACCGGGGACCAGCTCCCCACAGTACGCGGTCTTGCCGTCGATCTTTCAATCAATCCAAACACTGTGGCCAGAGCATATGGCGAGCTGGAAATACGCGGCATAGTTACCACCCAACACGGTACTGGAACATTTATTGGCGACAAAAAGGTCTCGCTTCCAGACATAGAACGGGAGAAAATTCTTTCCGAGATGGTTCGGGCTTTTATTGTCAACGCCTCATCCTACGGCTTTTCCGTCAAGGAACTTACAAATGCGCTTGAGGAAACAGACCGCACAGATGTGCGCGAAAAGGGGTAAAAAAATGAAACTCACCAAAAAAACAAAGGAGCTGATCGACAACCTTCCAATTCATTCGATCAGCTTTGATTTCCGCACGCAGACCTTAAACCTCATGATCTTCCTGTTTTTTCTTGGAGGAGGCATTTTCCTCCAGCTTTACTTTCACCCGGATACGGCTGTGATGGACATGCTGCTGACCACGAGCGGTGCCATCATCGTGTTCATGATAACTGCCGGCTTCAGACTCTGGATTGCCACACTGATCCTGGTGACCGCCAGCTGGATCTCATCCATATACCACTTTGACACCAGGTTCATGCCTTTTCTTGCTGTTGTCACCGCGGGATTCCTGCTCGCGCCGATGATCCAGCTCGCCCAGCAATGGGAAAAGGCCATAATACTCAGGCTCGGCAAGTTCTCCCGCATCAAGGGACCAGGTGTATTTTTCATCCTTCCGGTGATAGAGAAGGTCACGGAATTCGTGGATACCCGCATCAGGGCCACTGACTTCTCCGCCGAGACCACACTGACACACGACACGGTTCCGGTAAACGTTGACGCCATCGCGTTCTGGATGATCTGGGACCCCAAGAAGGCGATCCTGGAACTCGAGGCTTTCCTTGACGCCGTTATTCTTTCCGCGCAGACAGCGCTCCGCGATGCCATCGGCAAGCATGAGCTTGCCACGCTCCTCTCGGAGCGCGACAAACTCGGCAAGGAAATACAGGAAATTCTTGAGGCAAAGACAAGCGCATGGGGGATCACCATCCTTTCCGTGGAAATCAGGGACATCATCATTCCCAAGAATCTTGAGGATGCAATGTCAAGGCGCGCGCAGGCAGAGCGCGAACGCCAGGCCCGGGTGATATTGGGCACCGCCGAGGTTGAAATCTCGGAGAAGTTTGCGGATGCGGCCGAGCGCTACAAGGATAATCCCACAGCCCTGCATCTGAGGGCCATGAACATGATATACGAGGGTTTGCGCAAAAACGGCACCATTGTCCTGCTCCCCTCCAGTGCCATTGAAACAATGTCTCTGGGCACGGTAATGGGCGCGAACCAGGCCATGGAGCAATTGAAGAAAAACATGCCCGAAGCAGCCGGGGAAAATCCGGAATCAGGGGAGGAGTGACATGGTAACCGTAAAAAAGGCAGTGAAAGACTATACGGCAGGCAAAGTCATTGTCCATGCGCTCCGCGGCGTTGACATCCTGATCAACAAGGGAGAGTTCATGTCCATTGCAGGCCCTTCAGGTTCAGGCAAGACAACGCTGTTAAATCTTATTGGCTGCCTTGATGTATGCACATCGGGTGATATCCTCATTGAGAACGAGCATGTCGGAAACAAAAACAAGATCGAACGCACAATGCTTAGGCGAAAAAAAATCGGATTTGTATTCCAATCCTTCAACCTGATTCCAGTTCTTACCGCGTTCGAGAATATTGCTTTTTCGCTTTCACTCCTGGGCCTTCCTAATGACGAAATCAGGAAACGTACCATGAAAATATTAGACGAGGTGGGATTAGGCGGGCTTGAAAAGCGATTTCCGCGAGAGATGTCCGGCGGCCAGCAGCAACGCGTGGCCATCGCGCGGGCGCTCGTTAAAAATCCTGCGCTTGTATTGGCAGACGAACCGACCGCCAACCTTGATTCAACAACCGGCAAGGAAATCTTGAAGCTCATGGAGGATTTGAACAAGAAACATGAATCAACGTTCATCTTTTCAACCCATGACGCCATGGTCATGGATTTCGCGCACAGATTGGTACTTCTCCATGACGGCGTCATAGTTGATGACAAAAAAAAGAACTAAAGGAGGACTGCCATGTGGTTTATCCTTTCGTTGTCATTAAAAAATCTCTTTCGCTACAAGAGAAGAACGTTTTTGACCGCAATAGCTATTGCGGCGGGAATCGCCGCCTTTATTGCCATTGACGGTGTGCTTCTGGGCGCCGAACTGGAATCAGTCAGAAACCTCGTCAAGTACGAGACCGGTTCCGCCAGGATCATGGATTCCACATACTGGAAGAATCACGATTTCCTCCTTCCCAAATATCATCTGAACAACCGGGACCAGATTTTAAAGGCTGTAACAGACGCGGGATACGCGGCCACGCCGCGCATTACCGTGCTCGCGGAGGTTTCCAATGCCGCGGGCAACGGGGACCAGTACCCGTGCATACTCGCAGGAATTGACCCCGGCATGGACGAACGGGTCTTCAGTCTCAAGGAGACCATCGTCGTCTCCCCTGACGGCGTTCAGGGACAATATCTCTCTCCGGAGAAAAGGGAGATCCTTCTGGGCAAGGAGCTCGCTGAGAAGCTGGACGCGGGAATCAATGATGCGGTGATGGTAAAAACAAAGACAGCGTCCGGCCAATACACCACTCTTGACGCCGTGGTGACAGGTCTTCTCTATACAACAGATCCGATAATAAACAGCGGCATGATCTTCATGCCCCTGTCTTATGTCGAGGACGCCCTGCTCATGCAGGGAAGGGCAACAGACATTGTCATTAACTTTCCGGAGTTCGCAGAACTTGATCCGGAAATCACAAAAATCGCGCAGGCCGTCTCAGGCGTGCCTGGTTCGGAAAATACCGTAGTCAAATCCTATCTGGAAATAGCGTCCGAGTACCTTACCATTAGCCAGACCAAACGCGGCGGCACTTCGCTTATCCTTTTCATGGTCTTTCTTATCGCGGCGATAGGCGTTTCAAATACCATGCTCATTGCAGTCTTTGAGCGCACAAGGGAAACAGGTATGATGCGTGCACTTGGCATGCGATCGGGTTCCATACTTCTCTCACTGGTGATAGAAGCCACCGGCATCGGATTCATCGGAGGACTCGGAGGTGTCATCCTGGGCATACTCGCCAACATCTACATGGTGAACTGGGGCCTTGATTTTTCCTCGCTCATGTCGGAAATGGGGAACATCGGCTACCGGAGCATCGGTATTTTCAAGTCCGCGTGGAACTTCTCCACCATCGGAAACGCCTTTGTCTACGGCATGATCTATTCCGGGATCATGGCAATTTTCCCCGCATGCATAGCGCTTAGGCGGAGCATTACCAAAAGCCTTCAGGACAAGTAAAGGGGAAACACAATGCGAATTCCATTGTACAGCCTTTTCCGTGACCTCGCAAGAATCATCATGCTGTTCATTTCCGGGGAAGGAAAGGACCTGCCAAAGGTGGCCTTGCGAAATATCCGGCGTAACAAGCTCAGGACAGCGCTCACGATCTCCGCCATCACCTTCACGACGCTGGTTATTGTGTTCATGTTCTCGGTGATCCAGGGGATGAAGGAGGACGCGAGGACGACGCTTGTTGGTTTTGTGACAGGACAGATACAGATACGGGACAGCGAATACGAAAAAAACGCCGTGCTCTACCCGCTGGACCTTACGGTAAATAACTATGAAACCTACCGGAGCGAGATAGAAAAAATCGACGGCGTGAAAACTGCCACGCCCAGGATCCAGTTTGGACTGGATATAGGAACCATCGCGGAAAAGACCCCGGAAGGGCTCACCATTTTCTCAGAGACCCAGAAGGGAATGGGCTTTGCCATGGATTTTATCCGTGAGGAACACCTCTCAGACCTCGGGAAGTACATGGCCGAGGGAGGAATTTTCCCGCAGGGCAGTGAAGTCCTGGTCGGCGGCGGATTGGCGCAGGAGCTGGATCTTGAAACCGGTGATTCCATGATCGTGTTCCTCATGCCGAGGGGGTACTTTTCATCCCGGCCCGTACAAGTCAGGATATCCGGAATCGTGAATCTCCCGCTCATCCAGATAAACAACAAGGCGCTCTTTTTCCCGCTTGATACGGCGCAGACCCTCCTTGCAATGGAGGGGAGCGCAACGCAAATGCTCCTTTCAGTGGAAGAGAACCGCGATCTGGGCGCAATTATAAAACAGGTCATGGGAATATTGACCCGATACGGTGAGCAAACGCTTGAAGCCAGGCCCTGGAACAGCATCGGGTCAACCGCCATGTGGCTCGAGCTTGCCGAACAGAGTTACAATGTAATAGCCCTCTTCTTTTTTGTCATTGGCACAACCGTCATTGTCGTGACCACCATGATGGTCATCTATGAACGGATGAAGGAAATAGGCACTCTTGCCGCGATGGGAATGACCGGCCTTCAACTTATGGTCCTGTTTTTCATGGAGGCATTATTCCTGAGCATGATCGCCGCGGGAATTGGCGTGTTTTTGGGAATAGGGCTTGTGGCCCCATTCTCCTCACAGGGAATCGACCTGAACGCGCTGATAGACCTGGAAAAAACCGATATATCGATTTCAAATATCATCTACCCGCAGATCAACTTCAACTCGACGATATTCGTGTTCTTCTATTCGGTCACTGTAGCATCCATTGCCTCGCTTTTGGCCTCGCGCAGGGTTGAAGAGATCGAGCCGATTGAGGCACTGTCATCGCTGTGACCGGTGAGATTGGGGAAAAGGAGGAGGATGGCTGACCGTAACCCGGTCATGTTTGACCATGTTTTAAATTTGGAGGAGCAATATGAGAAAAAAACCTATGGTAACGGTGATTCTGGGCGCGGTGTTTATGTTCGCTGCCGCGTTGCAGGTGCAGGCTCAGATCACAGCAGAGGAAATCATCCGGCGGATGGAAGCAAACCAGGTGCACTCCACATCAAAGAGCGCCGGCCGGATGATCATCACCAACAGGTACGGCACGCGCACCAAGACATTTACCACCATAGCCCGTGGCGAAGAAAAGCTGCTCCTTGAGTTCACCAACAAGGAGGAGCGCGGCCAGAAAATTCTGCGCACCGGCGATGAGATTTACCTGTACTATCCCGACACACAGGTGGTATTGAGGCTCCAGGGCGGGGCACTTAAGGACTCCATCTTCGGTTCGGATCTCACCTACGAGGACCTGACCGGGGAAAAGGGAATGCTCTCACTGTACAAGGTGGAACTTATGGAAAGCTCTCCTGTCATAGTTGACAACGTCGCCTGCTGGCACCTGAAACTCATCGGGATCAAAAGCGTAGCCTATCCCTTTCAGGAAATATGGGTGGACTCAAACCTCTTCGTACTTCGCAAGGCTGCATACTATTCGCTCACCAATGTGCTTTTGAAGGAGCTTGCTGTGCGGCGGATAATGACCGTCTCGGGAAGAAACTTTCCCTCGGACATGATCATGACCGACGCGCTTAAAAAGGGTTCCTCAACGGAATTCATAATTGAAAGCACCCAGATTGACATCCCGCTTCCGGCAAACCAGTTCTCGCTTGAGAGGTTGTCGTTTTGAGGTGCGCATGGCCAGGTTTGGTGACATGCGCCCTGCTTTTCACAGCGATGCAGATATTGGCGCCAACGCAGGCGTGGTCCGAGCTTGAGACAAGCGTCAAACTCACTCTCCTGGGCTCCATTCTATCAGACTCTTCAGAAGATCCTGCGTTCTCCTTCATGGGCCAGGGCGAGCTCGGTTTTGCCGCAACAGGCAATCCTGATGTAAAAGCCGAAATAAGCTTATCCGCGGTTTATACTGACGCACTGATTACGCCACCTGAGGATCTGCTCAAGAAGGCATACATCCGCACACACTTTGATATTCTTCGCGTTACAGCAGGCAAAACTCGCGTGGCCTGGGGTGACGGGTTTGTCTTTAATGCCGGCGATGTTGTTTTTGGGAGCATGATTCCTGTGGCTGATCTTTCAGCAAGCCTGCTCCGCGATGCCACTGACTGGATGGCGGACCTGTATCTTCCGCTTGCTGACTTTTCGTTTATAGAAGCTATCATTCTCCCCTACTCGCCCGAGCGCACGCCGAGCTCTCCGCTGATTGAGGCAGATACTCTCCGTGGCGGCGGCAGAATCGTGACGAAGCTTGCTGGCATCAAGATCGAAACCGGCTATCTCTTCAAGGGAGACGCGATTATTCACAATCCATATGTAAGCTTCCAGGGAAATATTTTTTTTGACGCATATATTTCTGCATCCATGAGCATCCCGGCTGTTGATCCGGCTGAACAGGATATTCGCAACGGCCTTGCTGTTTCAGGCGGGATTTATCGCATATTTTCCCTTGACGACAGCTCCTCCCTCCTCGTGCGGCTGGAGGCCGCGAGCTGGCCATTCGGGATATGGAATGAAAATGACGCGGCAGGATTCGGAAACGAGGACCGCTTCGGCATTCTCCTCTATCCTGAAATAACCTGGTCACCATCGGACATCCTCGCCCTGCAGCTCCGCGCCATGATAAATCCTGTGGACAGTTCAGGCATGATTTCATTCATGACCAGCTTCAGCATCTACCAGGGCTTTGATGTCATGGGTTATACCTGGGTGATGTACGGTGATGCAAATGACACATACTTCGGATTCGACAGACCTGTGACAGGCGGTGGTCTGGGCATTTCCGCAGGATTCAGGTATATTTATTAAAAGAAGAGGAGACCAGGTCCGTATGAGAACGAAATTCGGCTTTCTTGCCACCATGACAGTTGCTGTTTTTTTCCTATCCTCCCCACTCTGCCAGGCGCAGACCCTTGCCACAAAAATTGAAATGCCGATCGAGATCATCAAGCATGCTGAAACCGACGGCTCATATATTTATTTTCTCGCCCAGTACATGGACAGCGAGGCACTCAAGTTCGGCGTGGGCGTGATCGATGTCAGGAATCCCCTGAAACCGGTGAAATCAGGATACGCATATTTTTATTCGTATGCCGATGTTACCTCCTTTGTCCGGATTGACAAGACCATTTTTGTGCTTGGCAAACCAAATCCGGTTGCAGGAGACGAGTCCCGGAGCCTTGTAATCGCGGTGGACATGAGCAATCCCGCATTGCCCAGGGTCACAGGCTCGCTAAAAATCAGGAATACGATCTGGGGCATGCGGATAAAGCCACACACGCAGAATGTGCTTCTCTGTTCGGGTGATGATCCGACAG
>Ga0105104_10001668_pt1 | contig 16627 bp, 11 predicted proteins | sample PPLLaktember2015_3_FD_87034 | JGI IMG/M metagenome (GOLD analysis project Ga0105104, IMG submission 87034) | Freshwater sediment microbial communities from Prairie Pothole Lake near Jamestown, North Dakota, USA - PPLs Lake P7 Core (6) Depth... | ecosystem: Environmental > Aquatic > Freshwater >... | reverse complement strand
GACCAGGCCGAAACCCCCGTGTTTCACCTGGTAAACGAATTGCGGGAGAAATACAGCCATATCCAGGTAAAGACAATCATAGCCGATGTAACGCATTCCATCAGGATGGAACAGATCTTCCTTGCCTGGCGGCCCGATATCGTGTTCCATGCCGCCGCCTATAAGCATGTCCCGCTTATGGAAGAAAACCCCCACGAGGCCATACGGGTTAACGTTGGGGGTACGCGTTTGATGACCCGCCTTTCTGTAAAATATGGGGTTAAAAAATTCGTCATGATCTCCACGGATAAGGCTGTGAATCCTACCAACGTGATGGGAGCTTCCAAACGGATCTGTGAATTGATCGTACAGGCCAAATCCCGGCAAACCGGCACCTACACCCAATTTGTCACCACCCGCTTCGGCAATGTCCTCGGATCAAACGGGTCCGTGATCCCCCGTTTTGTCAGACAAATCGAATCAGGCGGACCCATCACCGTCACCCATCCCGACATCACCCGCTATTTCATGACCATTCCCGAAGCATGCCAATTGGTGCTGGAAGCCGGCTTTATGGGTAAGGGGGGCGAGATCTTCGTGTTCGACATGGGTCAGCCCGTCCGGATCGCCGACCTTGCCAATGAGATGATACGGCTTTCGGGTCTGGTGCCCGGTAAGGATATTAAGATCGAATACACCGGGCTGAGACCGGGTGAAAAATTGTACGAGGAACTCCTGGCCGACGAAGAAACCACCCTGCCCACGTACCATCCCAAGATCAAGATCGCCCGCGTGGATCATGTAAATCCCATGGCTGTGCTGTCGAGGATTGAAGTACTCCTTGCTCACCTATATACCCTTTCCAAAACTGAACTGCTTCAGCAATGCCAGGAACTCGTTCCTGAATTCAACAGTAAGTTTTTGGATACGGTGGAGGAGGGGGAGAGGCTGTAGGAAAAGTTTCTCGCAGATTACGCAGATTACGCGGAATTGGGGAAGTTGGAAGAGGTTGTAAAGAGAGGCTGTAGGCACGCCTGCCTGGTGCGGGCCATGCGCTGGCAGGTTTGCTGGAAAAAAACCTGATCTGTGTGTAATCTGCGCAATCCACGAGATCTGCGAGAAAAAGAAAAATAACCGCCGCCCGGGCGGTTTTTTTATTTTATTGACCTAAATAAGAAAATCTTGTTAGATTTGGACAAAATTTCTTCACTAAAATGAATCTTATCCAAAATAATGCATTACATATCAAAAATCATGAAGATCAGAACTTTCCTGAATCTCACAATCCTTACATTATGTCTGATCCAGTTCTACGTTATTGAAATTCCAGCCCAGAACCCGTCAGTCGATATTAATTCAATTGATTTCAGCAAGATCAAAGTTGATGATATCAGTGATGACCAGATCAGGCAAATGATGAACAAAGCCGCTGAAAGCGGCTACACCCGCCAGCAAATCGAAACTGCCGCCCTGTCAAAAGGAATGTCACAGACCGAAGTGCAAAAACTCCGGTTTCGGATGAACACGGTGCAGACCCTGGGTGTATCAAAAGCACCAGGAACCACGGTTACCGGTCAGTCCAGGCAGGAATCCCAGGCACGGAAACGGGAAGACCTGCAGCCGGAAGATATCCTGGCACCCTTATTTACATCCCGGTCTGACAGCCTGCAACCGGAAGATCCCCGCAGGAAGATATTCGGTTATTCCTTATTCAATACCCGGGACCTGACCTTTGAACCCAGCATCAATGTCCCGACCCCTGTAAACTATGTCCTGGGACCCGGAGACGAGGTTAACATTGAAATCTGGGGCGCCTCACAGCAGAATTACAAACTGGTAGTCTCACCAGACGGTTATATCAGCATTGACGTGGTTGGCCCTGTTTTGCTGAGCGGTCTGACAATCGAGGAAGCTTCGAGGAAGATCACTACCCGCCTCTATTCAATCTATGCCGGGATGCGCGGGAACAATCCGAATACTTACGCTCAGATCAGCCTGGGAAACCTCAGGAGCATGAAGGTGATCCTGCTGGGCGAGGTTTATTTACCCGGTTCTTACACACTTAGTCCCCTGGCACGTGCCTTTAATGCCCTTTATCTTTCCGGCGGTCCCGGTATCAACGGTTCGCTGCGGAACATTGAAATTGTCCGGAATAACGAGGTAATTGACAGCATTGACGTATACGACTTTCTTTTCAAAGGCGACATTCAGAAAAATGTGCTGTTAAAGGACCAGGATATTATCAAAATAGATCCCTACTCAATCCGGGTAATTGTTTCCGGTGAGATCAAACGACCCCTGATATATGAAATGAAACCTGCTGAAAGCCTTTCCGACCTGATCAGGTTTGCAGGCGGATTTTCCGGCAAAGCTTATACCAACCGGATCAAGATCATCAGGAATACATCCCGCGAGAAACAGATTCTGGATGTTTCATTTAACGATTTTAACGGAGTTAAACTTATGAACGGGGACAGTGTGGTGGTTGAGCCCATCCTGGAAAGGTTTGCAAACCGGGTGGAAATCAAGGGCGCTGTTTACCGACCCGGAGAATTTGCCATCAGGGACAGCCTGACTCTTTTAAAGCTGATCGAAAAAGCGGAAGGACTCAAAGGGGATGCTTTTTTATCCCGTGCCATGATCTACAGAACAATGCCGAATTATACGCTGGAATCAATCCCGGTGGACCTGGTTTCCCTGATGAACGGATCCTCTGCTGACCCGAACCTGCAACGGGAGGATATCGTTTCCATCCCTTCCATTTTTGACCTGCAGGAGGAATACTTTATCCAGATCGATGGTGATGTAAGAAACCCCGGGAGATTTCCCTATATGTATAATTCAACGGTGGAAGATATTATCCTGCAGGCAGGAGGTTTCCTTGAATCCGCATCCATGGCCCGACTGGAAATCGCCCGCCGGGTCAGGGATACCGAGGCTACAACCACCAGTAATAAGGTAGCCGGTATCTTTTATTATCCCATTTCAAAGGATCTGAAACTATCCGAGGCAGGAAAAAAACTGGTCCTGGAACCTTTCGACCGCATTTTTATCCGCCGTTCGCCGGGCTATGAAGAACAAATCACCGCCAACATCAGCGGTGAGGTATTATTCCCGGGTGAATACAGCATATCCACCAAGGATGAAAGAATATCGGATCTGATCAAGAGGTCGGGCGGGCTTACCAACGATGCTTACCCGAAAGGAGCCAGCCTGATCAGGGTTTTCCCTGTAGATGAAAAGGAAAGGACCAAGGCATTTCAACCCGGGGGTTTGTTACGAAATAATTCAGGAACGATGAACCTGTCAGGCAATAATCCGGGTAGCATTGTAACAGGTAACACCCTGCTGGATGAAAAGAAGCTGCAGGTCCTGGATTCCATATTGAACACGGCATCGCAATATAAGAATGTGCAGGCCATTGGCATTGACCTGGAGCGGATTTTGGCAGAACCACACAGCAAATTTGATTTGATCATGCAGGAGGGAGACATGCTGAAAGTCCCCAAGCTCCTGCAAACCGTAAGTCTGAGCGGTGCATTGCTCCATCCCATCACAGCCAGGTTTGATAAACGTTACAAATTCAAGGATTATGTAAGTAATGCGGGCGGATTTGCCCCCGGAGCCCGGAAATCCAAAGCGTATGTAATATATGCCAACGGCAGTGTGGATATTACCCGGCGTTTTTTGGGCATAAAGAATTATCCCAGGATCGAACCCGGAGCCGAGATTGTAGTTCCCATGAGGGATGCAAAAAAAGGGCTTTCACCCGGGGAGATCATATCACTGAGTTCTGCCGTTACATCCATGGCATTGATCCTGGTGACGCTCCTCAATAACCTGTAACATGGCCTATATATAGAAAACGTAAAAATGGAAATCAATTTTTTTGAATTAACCGGCAAAATAGCCAGGAACCGGGTATTCGTTTTCTGGGTGATTCTTGCCTTTATGGTGGTCGGACTCCTGGTTGCTTTTCTTAGCCCCAAGGAGTACACCACGCAAATCATCATGGTTTCACAGGCTAACACGAAAAGAAGTATCGGTGGAAATATTGCAGGACTGGCAGCCATTGCAGGGTTGAATATCGGCGGACTCGATGATGCGGATATACTTTCTCCTTCGGTTTACCCTCAAATCGTCAACAGCGTCAGTTACCTCAAGGAAATAATAAACGCGAAATACCACTTTGAAGGTATCGATCATCCCATTAGCCTGATGGAATACTATTACAACGACAAATACCGGAAGCACAGGGTTTTGAAGACTATTGGAAAATATACAGTGGGTTTGCCGGGCCTGATCCTGCATGCCGGAAAACACGGGAAGTATGGTCCTGTCAGGGGACAGGATTCCATTGTGGTGATCACCCAGGATGAGCATGAGTTGATCAAGAAAATGAAAAAGGTTATCCGGCTGAATAATAATATTAAAAACGGGTATATCACTTTGCAGGTGGATATGCCCGAACCGCTTGTTTCTGCAGAAATGGCTGGAAAAGCCCAGGAATTACTGCAAATTTATATTACCGACTATAAAATAAGAAAGGCTGAATCGTACCTGCATTTTATTCAGGAACGCTTTAGCGAAGCCCAAAGCGATTATGAAAATAAAAACAGGCAACTGGCAAGGTATGTAGATGAAAATCAGAATACCATTTCCAGTGTTGCCCGGGTACGGGAAGAAATGCTCCGGAATGAATATACATTGGCCTATACACTTTATTCCGATCTGGCCCGTGAGCTTGAACAGGCAAAAATAAGCGTCGAAGAGAATACACCCATATTGACAGTTCTGGAACCCGCCGTAGTGCCTGTAGAAAGATCAAAGCCACAAAGAGCATTGATCCTGATTATGTTTTTGTTTTGCGGATTATTCTTCAGTGGCTTATCTCTGATCATTCTACCCGTTATGTCCGATGTATATAAAAACAAAAAGTGGAGCAGCTTTCTTAAACCCTGAACCAGGTTGAAAAGCCGCATCATCATCCCATAATTCTCTAATATGCCGGGACAGAACCTATTTAAAAAGTTATTCATTTATGGAATTGGCAATGTGAGTGTCGCTGTGGCGAACTTCTTTTTTGTGCCATTCTATACTTTTTATCTTTCCACTCAGGAATACGGAATTTATGACCTGATCATTTCCACTACCACCCTGCTCCTGCCGTTGATCACCCTGCATGTTGAGCTGGCCTTGCTTCGCTGGTTGCTTTCTGACAAGACCGACAGCCGCAAAGCACTGTCAAATGCCATCGTCCTGTTGTTGTGCAATATATTCGTCTTTGCCCTTGTATTTTTTATCCTGATGCGATTCATTCAAATCCGCTTTGGGGGATGGATCTTTCTTTTCGCCGTGACCCTTTCGTTTTATTCGCTGCTCAGGCAATATATAAGGGGAATCGGTAAGAATGTGCAGTACGTCCTGGCCGATATAATCTACCTCCTGACTTTCCTTTTACAGGTTCTGGTTTATCTCGGGTATATAAAAATGACGATCAAAGGATTGCTGATGGCTTCAGTTTTCGCCTATATTTTTACCTTCCTGTATTTATCCTTTTACAGCAGGATATGGATGAAATTCAGTTTCAGGCTTGTATCTGCCTCTGTCATCAGGGAATTTCTCAAATATTCAATACCGCTGATCCCCAATACGATCAACCTGCTGCTCATGGGCATTGTTCTAAAGTATATTATAGCCTGGACTATCGGGATCGAATACAATGGCCTGTTTGCCGTGGCGTTTAAGTTTGCATCGCTGCTGTTCCTGATCAATACGGTCTTTTACCTGGCATGGCAGGAAATGGCAATCCAGACTTATGCGAATCCGGATTCATCCGTTTATTTTACCCGGGTGCTAAATATCTACCTGAAGATTATGGCATTCATCCTGATCGCGTTTGTATCCGTTCAGTACTTTGTATTGCCTGCCCTTGTTGCACCGGAATACCATTCGGTCACATTTTACATACCTTTGCTGCTGCTGGGAAATTTCTTCATGGTTATCGGTAATTTCTATGGCGTGATCTACCAATGCGAGTTGAAAACGCGAAGCATTTCATTTTCTTCGCTGACAGGCACTTTTGTAACCCTTGTAATTGCCATTGTATTTGCCAGGTATGCCGGAATGTACGCCATACTGATTGCCTATGCTTCCGGGAATTTTGCTTTATTCCTGTACAGGATCATCGATACAAAGAAATATTTACGGGTGGATATTCAGTTTTTAAGCATTTCCATTGTGATTTTATTCAGCATTTTTATGACAGTCTTACAGCACTTCGCCGGCACCATCTGGATGGTGATCCTGGGATGCACGATTACAATATTGTTTATAGCCTGCCATTACAGGATCATCCTTCATGGCAGACAACTGATCCTGGGTTCACTTAAAAACATCAAAATGAAATATTGAAATAGTAATGACGCTCTGGATCTTACTTTTAACCTGGATACTATCTTTCATTGGCTATATTTTTAAGGCCTATGATTTTACCGTGCTGTTTTCATTTGCCGCCTACCTGATTTTCTGTTATGCTATCATCCGGTATACCGGTATCAATTCAATAACCTTTGTTTACCTGGCTTTATTCGGATTGTACGGTTTCAGCGTCCCTCTGTCGATCAGCCTTGGCGCTGATATCGGAACATATCGCCAAAGGGATATCCAGAACTGGTTTAACATATCAGATTCGTTATATTCTTTTGTGCTGATTAACCATCTCGCCTTGCTGGGAATGATAATTGCCTATATTATTCATTACAGGGACAAGCCATTGTCCGGTTACCGCAAACCGGATCAATTCAGCACCCGTGACATCAGGAATCTTTCCTATATTATTGCCGTGGTTTCGGGAATATTTGAAATAATTAATTTCATCAGAACTGGCGGTTTTAATACAATAAGCCAGGGTAAACTGATATACCAGTCCGCTCTCTCAGACCTGTCTCCTACCCTGCCCTCCGAATTATTCTGTTATTTGTCTTTTATACTGTGGGCGGTATCCTTAAAGGATTTCAGGATCAGCCATATCCTGTCCATCCTGCTGGTCAACAGCATTTTCCTGGCCTTCAATCTCTATATCGGGGAACGGGGCACGCTGATGACAATATTTATTATTTTGTTCCTGGGATTCACTTACCACATTACGATCAGTAAGGTAAAACCCCTGCATGTCATGGCTTTACTGATCATTTACATGGTAGTTGCATCCCTGGCTGTTTACCGCAATGTTTTCGCTCTGGGGCTGGGGAACAGCATCTCCTATTCACTTGTCAGCGACTACTTAAAACAGAATTCCAAAACATTACTTTTTGTATTGAATCCCGCAAACAGTGAATTCGGTACATCCTGCCTGAATTACCGGGTATATTACGAGCAGGATCCTCTGAAAAAACCCTTGTTTGGCAAGACATACCTTCATTTTTATTCACAGCTGCTGCCCGAAAGGATCAATCCTTTCTACGACCCGGCGGTGACCGTGCAATTCCGGGACCGGTTTTTCCCCGAAAGGGCGGAGGAAGGTGCAACGGGCGGAACAGCCTATTCATCGCTGCTGGAATCTTATATGAATTTCAGGGAGATCGGGGGTTTGCTCCTTTACATGGTATTCTTTTATCTGCTTTTAAAGATGGAAGTCATCCGATACAAAACGGGAAATTATTTTGTGCGAAGCTTCTACCTGATACTGAGCCTGATGGTTTTACTGTTTCACCGGTCCTCATTTGAATATGTGATTTATACCTTACTATATATGTGCGTGTACCTGGGGATCGTTCTTCTTCTTTATGACAACCTGAAAATATGGCTGACCTGGGAAAATAAGAAATTAAAACCTGCAAATTGAAATTGCTGTTTGTCATCGGATTTTATCCCGAAATCACCGGAGGGGCTGAATACCAGGCCAGGATCATTGCCGAATGTTTGCGCAGGAATTACAATGACGAGATATTGTTTATTTCATACGGGCATGAAAAAGATGAAAGCTGTCATATAGATGGTTTCAGGGTATACAAACTATCCGTCAATACCGGCCTTTTTGAAAAAATGATGTTATACCGGGAATTTTGCAGGAAAGTAAAATCCATCATTGAAAATGAAAATCCGGATATTGTCTACCAAAGGATCCTGAACACTTTCAGTTACCGGATATCATCAACCTGCAAAAAAAACAACATTCCTTTCATCGTTCATGTTTCCGACATTTATTCCATTAAATTCAGGATGACCCCCATAGGACTTTTAAAGAAAATACTTTTTAAAAGGATCATTTACAACCATGCCGGGATTATAGCACAGACTGCCGAACAGGTCAGACTCCTGAACAGGGTAAATGTTTCTCCGGGTTTGCAGCAATACAATTTTCATCCGGCTGCCGGGAAGAATACCAAAAGGTTTCCGGACCATAAAAAGATCTATTGGATCGGAAGCTTCCGGAAAGTCAAGCGGGTGGAATTATTCCTTGACCTGGCCCAATATTTTAGCAGTGAGCGTGATATTGAATTTATTATCATCGGGCGAACCGAACCGGGCAGGTATGGAAAGGAAATGCAAAAAAGGATAACAAAGCTGGCCAATGTTACGTACAAAGGGCAATGTGCGAATACTCAAATCAATGAATGGCTCGAAACAGAGGCCTTTTGCCTGGTCAACACAAGTAGTTCAGAAGGTTTTTCAAATACTTTTATCCAGGCCTGGTTACGAGGTGTGCCAGTGGTTTCACTTTGCGCTGACCCGGATCAAATGTTGAACAAATACAAAATTGGCTTGCCTTGTGGCGCATCGATGTCAAAATTGAAGTCAAAATTAAAAGTTTTGATTTCTGACAGGGACCTGTATCATGAATTATCGCGGAATGCGGCAAAAATATCGGCAAACCTGTTTACGGAAGAATATAATATACCTACCCTGGAGCAATTCCTCCGGAGTAATTTACGAAGAAGCTCATGACCCTGGAAATATTAATGGCTACCCTGAACCGGAGTGATATTGGGTTTATTGATCCATCGATCATAGACCAGGTAAAAGGAAGCAAAAGGATATCCCTGCTTGTGATAAACCAATGCACCGATATTCCAGCCGATTTACAGGTTGAGAATGGAAGGATACGGATCTGTTCTGTTTTGCAGACGGGACTGTCAAACAGCCGAAATATGGCGTTAAAACTGGCCAAAGAGGATGTATGTCTTTTTATGGACGATGATTGCAGACTGTTACCCAACAGCTGCGAAACCATTTTGAAATACCATGAAAAGCATTCTGAAGCCATCCTGACCTTTCAATTGAAAGATATACATTCGGACCGGAAATTAAAATCGTACCTTCCTTTTACTTTTTTGAACAACAAGTTTACCATTGGCCGGATAAGTTCATGCGAAATAAGCTGCAAGCGAAAAAAAATATTGGAAAAGAATATTCAATTCAACACACTCTTTGGTTTGGGAGCTATATACAAACGGGGCGAAGAGAATATTTTCCTGGCGGATTGTTTAAATAACAAATTGAAAGTCAGATATATTCCGGCCTTAATTGCATCCACACCAACGGTCACGACCGGTTCAAAACTTATTGCGGATACCGGCTATACAATAGGCCGGGTAGTCAGGCTAATGTTCAAAAATTACCTGTCGGGATTGATGTATCTGACTGCATCTAATCTTTTAAAATTCAGGAATTTCAGTACAAGAGAGTTTTATTATTATTTTAAAAACCTGGTCAGGGGATATGCTGGTTAGTGTAATTTGTCCTGTCCATAATGAAGCCCGGTACATCGGCGCTCTCCTGGATTCCCTGCTGCTCCAGGATTATCCGCATGAATTACTTGAGATCCTGATCATTGACGGCATCAGTACTGATATGACGCGCGACAAAGCCATGCCTTACAAATCGAAATTTCCCTGCATGGAAATCCTGGACAATCCGCATCAATTTGTGCCCCATGCCCTGAACACAGGCATCCGGAATTCAAAAGGGGAAATCATTGTCAGGATGGATGCCCATTCGGAATACCCGGTCAATTATATCAGCACACTGGTACATTACCTCATAGAACTGAAGGCAGATAACGTGGGAGGCCAATGTATCACAAGGCCCGGAAACGGAACCGGTGTTGCATTGGCGATTGCCGTGGCCACATCGTGTGGCTTTGGTATAGGAAATGCCAGATTCAGGCTTCACACGGAAGAGATTACGGAAGTAGATACAGTGCCTTTCGGATGTTACCGCAGGGATGTATTTGACCGGATCGGTTTGTTTGATGAGGATCTTTCGCGTAACCAGGATGACGAGCTGAATGTACGGCTCATAAAGAGCGGGGGTAAAATCTTCCTGATCCCCCAGGTTAAAATAGTCTACTTTGCCAGGGAAACGCTCACAAAGCTATCCAGGATGTTCTATCAATATGGCCTTTTTAAACCCGTGGTGGTAAAGAAGACCGGAACTATACTGACGGCAAGGCAACTGGTCCCGGTCATCTTTACACTTTACACGGTAATGATCCTGCCTTTATTGGTGTTGATAAATTCATTTTACCTTTATATCCTGTTACCCTTTTTTTTCTATATTGCGATCAGTTTATTTTTCACCGTACAATTAATCTTAAAGCAAAAGAACCTCTGCCTTCTCAACCTGCCCTATATTTTTGCCATCATTCATTTTTCATATGGATCCGGTTATTTGAAAGGAATTATGCAAATGATTAACCATGATGGCAAATCAAAAATTAAACATTTACAATCAAGCAGATAACCATGTTTATTCCATTTTCACCCCCGAGGATCGATCAAAAAATTATCGATGAAGTTGTTGACACGCTGAAATCAGGCTGGATTACTACCGGGCCTAAAACCAAATTATTTGAAAAGAAAATATCCGAATATCTTGGAGTTGAGACAACGCTTTGTCTGAACTCTGCGACGGCAGGTCTTGAAATTATGCTGAGATGGTTCGGAGTAGGTGAAGGAGATGAAGTAATCGTCCCTGCCTATACCTATTGTGCCACAGCCAATGTGGTTTTGCATTGCGGTGCGAAACCCGTCATGGTAGATATTAACCAGGATGATTTTAATATTTCGATCGATGCAATCAGGAATGCCATCACGGACCGGACCAAAGTGATCATGCCGGTGGATATTGCCGGATTGCCCTGTGATTACGAATTACTGTTTGAACTTATCCAGGAAAGGGAAATAAACAAATTATTTAAACCTGGTAATGAAATACAGCAACAACTGGGGAGGATATTGGTGCTCGAAGATGCAGCCCATTCACTGGGAGCTATTTATAAAAACCTGAGGACCGGTGCTATCGCCGATGTCACTGTTTTCTCTTTCCATGCAGTAAAAAACCTGACCACGGGTGAAGGAGGTGCTGTAGCGCTACATTTGCCGGAACCGTTTGACAACCTTGAAATTTACAATTATCTCAATATCTATACTTTGCATGGGCAAAATAAGGATGCGCTGGCCAAAATAAAAAGAGGTAACTGGAAATACGATGTTGTCTGTGCCGGGTACAAGGCAAATATGACAGATATACTGGCATCTATCGGACTCGTAGAGATTCAGCGGTACGAAAATGATACGCTGGTAAGGCGCAAGGAAATTTTTAGACTCTATACGAAGGCGCTTTCGGGATATTCATGGGCTGAATTACCGGTATGTAAAACCCCGGATAAGGAAAGCTCATATCATATCTACCTGTTAAGGATCAAAGACATTATCGTAGAACAAAGAGACCGAATGATTGAATTAATATTTGATGATGAAGTATCTGTGAATGTGCATTTTACACCATTACCTATGTTTTCATTATATAAATCGCTGGGTTATAACATAGCCGATTATCCGGTTGCTTACCATAATTATTCCCGTGTGATCACTTTACCGGTTTATTATGATCTGAAAAATGAGGATATAGCCAGGATTGTCAGAACAGTGATTGAATCGGTAGAGGCAGTACTTGAATCAGCAATGACAGGTCTTGAACCGGCGGAGAAAGTCGTATGATTAACAAAGTATTAATCCGGTTTTTTGATGTTATCATCGCAGCAACCGGTATTATTATATTAATGCCGGTTTTTGTGACTATCGCAATTATTATTATGTTTGAAAGTGAAGGCGGCGCATTTTATCGCCAGACAAGAATCGGAAAGAATTATAAGGCATTCCATTTGTTCAAATTCCGCTCGATGTACCCGGATTCAGCGAAGAAAGGCTTATTAACGATAGGCAACCACGATCCGAGGATTACAGGGATAGGGCAATTTCTCAGGTCCAATAAGCTGGATGAATTGCCGCAAATGTTCAATGTTTTGCTGGGTGACATGAGCATGGTGGGCCCCCGGCCTGAAGTCCGCAAATATGTTCAGCTCTATAACCAGGAACAAAGGAAAGTATTATCCATCAGGCCGGGGATCACCGATCTGGCCTCCATATATTATGCCAGCGAGAACGAGATCCTCGGAAGATCCAATGACCCTGAGAATATGTATATAAACATTATCATGCCGGAGAAAATCAAGTTAAATCTTTTATACGTGGAAAAGTACAATCTGCGGCTATATTTTCAGATCATTTTTCGCACCCTGTCAGAAATATTCCTTGTAAAATAATTATACAGCCCGCAGGGATTGCATTTTATTGACATATACAATTTCACGGTCAATTTCCTCAAAAACTGAATTCTTACTGATAAATTCCGGGACCGTTCTTTTCATTTCCCTCACGACAAGCATCGCATTCTGACTGGCGACAGCCTCTTCCAAAACAGCAATCCTTTGCTGTACTTCTGAAAAATCCACTTCACGTACTTTTGCGATCATGATCTTCGGATGGTGAGTGATCAATGTATCTTCCGCTTTGTGCAATAATTCCTCGTACAGTTTTTCCCCGGGGCGGAGACCCGTATATTCAATCTGTATATCAACACCCGGTTCGAGGCCTGCCAGCCTGATCATATTTTTTGCCAGATCAAGTATCTTTACTGATTTGCCCATATCAAAAACAAAAATCTCACCTCCCTTTCCATACGCTCCGGCTTCCAGGACAAGCTGGCTCGCTTCGGGAATTGTCATGAAATACCGGGTAACTTCAGGATGTGTTACAGTAATGGGTCCGCCGGCTTCGATCTGTTTACTGAAAAGCGGTATGACCGATCCGTTTGAACCCAGGACATTACCAAAACGGGTAGTGATAAACAGGGTCCCGGAAAAGTTATTCATGGCCTGAATATACATCTCGGCAATCCTTTTGGACGCTCCCATCACATTACTTGGATTTACCGCTTTATCAGTAGATATAAAAATGAATTTCGAAACATTATACAGGGAAGATATATCGGCCAGGACCTTTGTGCCGATGGCATTATTCCGGATTGCCTCCATGGGATTACATTCCATCATGGGCACATGTTTGTAAGCTGCAGCATGATAAACGATATCAGGCCGGTATGTGCTGAATATCTTATCCATTCTATGCCGGGAAGTTATATCCGCCACAATGAACTCGAAGGAACCAGTACTCCTGAAGCGGTTCAGTTCATTCTGCACATTAAACAAAGCCGTTTCAGCCTGGTCGATCAATATCAGGCGCTTAAAAGAAAATTTCATGATCTGTCTTACAATTTCGCTGCCAATTGAGCCGGCAGCTCCCGTGACAATTATGGTCTTATTTTCAAGCTGATTTTCAATCGCGGTCTTATTTAAAGTAATCTGGTCACGGGTAAGAAGGTCTTCGATCCTGAATTCCCTTATTTTGGAGATTTTATGGTGATTGATCCAGTTATCGATATTTGGCATGTTAAACACTTTCACTTTTTCATTCAGGCATATTTGAACAATGGATGCCTCCAGATCGGAACTCAGCTTGCTGCTGGCAAAAACAAACTGGTCAACATTGTATTTATGAATTACCTTTTCAAGATCCTCAAACGGATAGATGGTGATCCCTTCAAATTGTTTTCCCGTTGTGAATGATGAAGTGCTTATAAAGGCGACTACCTTATAATGATTCCTGGGATCAAGTTCGAGGGTTCTTTTGGCGAACATGGCCATTTCCTTTGAACCGTAGATCAGGATCCGGGTTTTCGGAATTGAACCATGGCCAAATTCCATATACATTACCTTTATTCCCAGACGGTATATGATCATATAAAATGCAGTAATAAAGAAATCGATCCCGATGATCGAAAAGGGAATAGGATATTCCTTTCCAAGTACGGCTGCGATGAAATTCAGGAGCAGCAGGCCAAAAGTACCTGCCAGGATGATCATGAGGATCCTGAGAATATCCTTTACATTTGTGTATCTTACAATACCGGCATAGGCACGGGCTACAATAAAGCTTAGTAACCTGATCCCGGTCACGAGGATTACAACATGACCCAGTTTCTGACCCTCCTGTTCAGAAACATTAAAATTAAAGCGCAGCAAAAATGCCACAGTGATCGAGAATATACATATGAGACTGTCAAATGTGAAGATCAGCCAACGTGGATTTGTTCTTCTGAAAAAGAAAAAGGAATATCCGGCAGAACCTGATTTTGTTTCACTGCGTTCCATGTGAGAAAATAAATTAAACTGATTAACTTTTTACTTCAAATTGCATTACAGATAATACTCAATTAAATTGTCTTAACGATATTTTTGTAAATAGGGTTGCTATTTATAAAATATTTCCTGAAAGCAGAAGATCATTTATATTGGATTCATAAAAAGGGATTTAATTAATAAGATTAAAAATGACTGAAATGTAATTTGTCAATAATTTATTTTTCAACAATATCCATCCTGCATTATATACAGATGCAGATAAATGCCAAAAGGTTGCCTGGACTGGGAAAGAATCAATCTAAATTACCGTAGCCTTATAGCGGATCAAAAAATCCACCGCAGGTTCAAACCGATTCCTGCATGATTGCCAAGCAGATCTCCCTGATCAAATCCCAATGAAAGCACACCCCGTAATTTGTCCGGGAGTATATATCTCTCCAGGGATAGCAACAGGCTGTTTTGTTTTTTTACAGGATCGAACAATACAATTTTTCCCCCATAGTTTTCGCTGTGGCTGAATATAAGTTTAATGCAGTTGTTTCTCCCTAACAATTCGATGTTAAGAACGTGGCTTACAACGCGATTATTAATGATATGCTCTGAAGACTCAGGATTGGGGAGCAAAACGGGTGAAGTGATCAGGGGATTTCCTATAGTATATTCCTGGTATGTCCAGCCGGACCGGTAAATGGAATGATTGAAGTAATCATCACTGCCTCCGGTAAGTGCCCCATTTTTGATCTTAAAGTTTCCGGTTTTGCTCCGGAAAAATTCATATCCTATCTTCATCTTTCCCGGATTTTCTACCTGTATTCCCCATAGACCATCCGAAATATTCCTAAATCCCAGGCCTGTTATATCCTCAATAAAATTCTGCCAGTAAGCTTTTATTTTCAAGCCGGTCCGGAGTCGGTAATCGACCGAGATATCCCGAGTTCCCTGATGATTTCCGAAACGGTTTGCCCATTCATTCCAAGGTACGCCGGGGATTGAATCCCCACCACCCCGTGCGAGGAAAACTTTAAAGAAGTCATTCAGATGCGAGGGCATCCGGCCATAGACAGGTGAAACGCCTCCCCATTGGGCAAAATGGTGAATTCCCGTGGTCAGGTGAAATGCATGGGACCCGCCGAACCTCAGGTACAGATACTTGTGGTGCAGGTAAGCTTTTTTGACATACCCGTCCCTTCCGAACCAGCTATGGGATATTCCGCCCTTGAATTCTGCAAATCCCTTTGTAAAGGGGATGCTGACAAAATCAGGCGTTGACAGCGATACCTTCGGGATAGGCCTTGCATTGCCGCTCCACGGGAGGAATCCACTGGACAGGTCCGGATCCTGGCTCCCAAAATGCTCTTCTTTCAGTCCGGCAAAAAAATAAAATATCCCTGCCTTCCCCCCGATATATCCCTGCTGGAGCCATCCATACAGTTTCCTGTCATAACGGCCAAATATTTCTGCGCCCCAATCCATTCCGTATTTCTTATCTTTCCCAATGCTATCGGAGAAAATTCCGGCATCGATCCAGGTGTTTTGCGAAGCAGGTGTGAATCGCCCGAAGCGGTTTGACATCATCCAGAATGGAATCCTTCCCCCGGTCCCGGCCATGATACCGGTTTCGGCGAAACCCTGGATTTTTTGATTTTGAGAGTAAATGGAAGGTGGAAGGAGTAAAAAGAGCATTGTTAATATAAAACGTGACGCGTGACGCTTGACGCGTGACTTGCAAGACAACCCAGACTTGCACGACTTGCAAGATAATTCAGACTTGCAAGACAATATATAGTGATATTGAAACATCAGAATATTAAAAATGCCACCATAGACTCCTCTCTCCTCTCTCCTCTCTCCTCTCTCCTCTCTCCTCTCTCCCAACTCCCCCTCTCCCCTTCACCCATCAACTTCCTTCCCTTTCCCCAGATACTTGTCAATCAGCCAGTGCATGAGATAAATTAGCGGGGTAAGCAGAATGGCAAGGGAGACCTTATACAGGTACTGAACGATGCCGACCCGGATCACCTGCTCCATGGACCAGTTACCCAGCCAGTAAAACGCTACAAAGAGGATCAGGAAACTGTCGATTACCTGCGATACGATTGT
>Ga0105104_10001667_pt1 | contig 16629 bp, 15 predicted proteins | sample PPLLaktember2015_3_FD_87034 | JGI IMG/M metagenome (GOLD analysis project Ga0105104, IMG submission 87034) | Freshwater sediment microbial communities from Prairie Pothole Lake near Jamestown, North Dakota, USA - PPLs Lake P7 Core (6) Depth... | ecosystem: Environmental > Aquatic > Freshwater >... | reverse complement strand
CCTCGAAGAAATCAAGAAGGTATCCCTACCGGCGTGCCGGAAGTTCGATGTAGCTCGGCTCGCAGCGTTCGGCTCCGTGAGCAGGGGGGCGGGGACGGCGTCGAGCGATGTGGATCTGCTGGTGGAGTTCCGGGATCCCGATCGTCTGCCCGCCCGGCGCTTCTTCGGCCTTCTTCACCAGTTGGAGGATTCGCTGGGTTGCAAGGTAGACCTTCTGACTCCGGCTAGCCTGAAAAACCCATATTTCAAGCGGCAAGTTCTGCGGAGCCTGGTTCCGATCTATGAAGGATGATCGTATCGTCTGGGGGATCATCGAAGAGAACCTGGGCCTCCTTTTGACGGACATCAAGAAGATTCTTATGTAATCCACAAAACTGGCTGATTTTACACCCCGGCGGGCGGCGTCGTGAAAACAGACTGGGGACATGAGGTTCGGCAAGCCTGACCCGGCTATGGACAGAGATGTCCGGCCGGAACTTTTTTATCCTATACAGATAAACCCCGATAGGGGGATTGAAAAAGAGGGTTATCTATGACCACAGGAATGCGTCTGGGTTCCATCCTTATCTTTGGGATGCTTGTGCCAGGACTCGCTTATGCAACGCCCTTTGCATACATCACTAATGGTGCTTCCAACAATGTTTCGGTAATCGACACGTCCACCGACTTTGTCACCGCCACCGTGAACGTGGGAACGTCCCCGTTCGGCGTGGCAGTGAACCCAGCCGGCACGTATGCGTATGTGGCAAATAGTGGAAGCAATACCGTGTCGGTGATCAGGACGTCTGACAATACCGTCACCGCCACCGTGAACGTGGGCGCCAGCCCATACGGTGTGGCAGTGAATCCCACCGGCACATATGTGTATGTGACAAATTATGAAAACAGTACCGTCTCGGTGATCAGGACGTCTGACAATACCGTCACCGCCACCGTGAACGTGGGTTCTTATCCGATCGGCGTGGCAGTGAATCCCGCCGGCACGTATGCGTATGTGACAAACATTAATAACAGCCTTACCGCGTCGGCGATCAGGACGTCTGACAATACCGTCACCGCCACTTTCAACGTTGGCACGGATCCGCTGGGTGTGGCAGTGAACCCATCCGGCACGTATGCGTATGTGGCCAATAATTCCGGCAATACCGTGTCGGTGATCAGGACATCCGACAATACCGTCACCGCCACCGTGAACGTGGGCTTGTGGCCGGAAGGCGTGGCAGTGAACCCAGCCGGCACGTATGCGTATGTGGCAAACTGGGGAGCCAATACCGTGTCGGTGATCAGGACGTCTGACAATACCGTCACCGCCACCGTGAATGTGGGCGCAGGTCCGCTCGGCGTGGCAGTGAACCCAGCCGGCACGTATGCGTATGTGGCAAATCAGCTTACCAATACCGTGTCGGTGATCAGGACGTCTGACAATACCGTCATCAAATCCATAAACGTTGGTGCTGGCCCCGGTGCCTTTGGGCTGTTTATCGGACCGGAACCATCCCCTACACCGTCTCCTACCCCCACCAAAACTCCGTCGCCATCCCCATCACCCTCAACATCGCCGACACCTTCGCCGATTACACCAACTCCATCGCCAACACCTTCCAGGACACCCACACCCTCACCATCTGCATCGTCTTCACCGATTCCTTCACCGATTACGCCCACTCCTTCACCTTCGCCCATTAAAACGCCAATCCCGGCTCCCACCCCCTGGAAGCTCACACTCGACGCCGATGACTTCGACGGCGACGGGGCGGGTGACATCGGCCTCTGGCGCGCCTCGGACGGCAGCTGGCGAGTTCGGGACGTCAGCATCGTCTACTACGGCATGAACAGCGACATCCCGGTCACGGGTGATTACAACGGCGACCAGACGGCTGACTACGGCGTTTGGAGACCATCCACCGGCAGATGGTGGGTCCGCGCCCTCTACACCAATGCCACCCCTCTCGCCAACTTCTACTTCGGGATAAACGGCGACGTCCCCGTCCCCGCCGACTACGACGGAGACTTTAGAACTGACACCGCGATCTGGCGGCCGGTCAACGGCTACTGGGCGATCAAGAACCAGACCCGTTTCTACTACGGATTCACCGGAGATGTCCCTGTCCCTGCCGATTACAACGGTGATGGCCGGGCAGACCCGGCCGTTTTCCGCCCAGCCGCCACGAGCGGCGTCTGGTATATCCGCAACATCTCCCAAAAAGCTTGGGGCTTGGCCGGGGACAGCGTGACGCCAGGAGACTATGACGGCGACGGCACAACCGAGCTCTCCGTCTTCCGCTGTTCCTACAGCCGGTGGTATATCCTCGGCAGCCCATCGGTGGTCTTCGGTCAGTCCGGCGATATCCCGGTCGTGATCGACTACGAGGGTGACGGGACCTCCGATCGCGTCCTCTATCGTCCGTCGGAAGGCAACTGGTACATCTACGGCGTGACGACGATCAACTATGGCGTCGCCACCGATGTGCCGGCGGTGGGCAAAACTTACTAAAACCTGGGGGAGACATCCCGGTTACGCGGTAAAAAACAGGCTGGTTTAGAAAACAGGGGCAACCCTCGTTTCGATGACGGGGGTTGCCCTTTTGTCTATACCGACTGGGGACGCCGAGGAGTCTACCGGGAGAGAGATCGTCGGTTATACGGAAGCCTGGGAGGGTTCCTGGCGATGAAAACTGGCGATCATTGGGTACACGGAAGGCAGGCGTAATTGTTTGACAATAAATCTTCCGAGACACCTTGACTTCCAATACCAAGGGGAAGATTATTGTCCCCAGTGGTTCACCATAACCCCGGCAGGAGCTGTTTTGAGAGCATACTGGGGACATGAGGTTCGGCAAGACTGACCCGGCTCGGATAGAGATATCTGGCCGGGTATTTCTATATCGGGGGAAACGAGTGTAGAGCTATACGCAATAATGCGGCCTAATATCCGTTGGGCACCAGGGGAAACTATATGACTGAGCAGGTGTCACCACCATTCAATCGCTCGAACATGCCAGTGTGGCAGTTGCTGTTCTCATTCAAGGGCCGTATTGCGCGTTCAACTTGGTGGGCAACCTTCGTAATCAGTGTGCTGGCTTGTCTGTTGACAGTGTCCATGCTCGTAAACACCACGAAGGCAAGCCCGTCTCCTCATCCTATTGCAGCCATAGCCTTCGTCGCTATATTCGCTTTCGCCGTCTGGGTCAATCTCGCCATCGGCGCTAAGCGCTGGCATGACATGGATAGGACAGCATGGTTATGCCTTGTACTCGTTATTCCATTTATTGGCCTTATTGCCTTCATTTTTTATGGCTTTGTCAGGGGCAGTGCGGGTCCCAACAAGTATGGCGCTAATCCCTTAGCGGTTCCTGCGAGCGTCGACACCCAACTTGGCGTTCGGCGGAATGAAAGGAGGCTCGATATGGGCCTGCGATTTGAAAAGGCAACCACCGGGGACATCATCTTGTCCATTATCATCCCTGGCTGGGGCGTTCTCATTGGTCTAATAGCACTCTGCAAGGGGGAGAAGAAGCGAGCAGGCACAATGATCATCATTAGTGCGGGCATCATATTTCTCTTTATTCTGAGCAGACAATTCTGAGACGATGGAGGGGAAATAGCAGCCATACAGAGAAATCGCCGAACACTTATTAGACCTCCTCCTATCAATAGACAAAATAATCCTTAGCCGGGAAAGCGATACTCCCCCCCGTTTCCTGTATGAAAAGAAAAGACGGCCGAGGGGAATAATACCGGAGGGGAACTTAGGCTCTCCGGTCCCGGCCGCTTCACAATACTAAATGCCGGCGGGGCTGAATTATTCCCGAAAAATGAACAAAATGTGGCGGGGAGACCTGACCGTCCGGCCTGCCCCGCTGAGAAAAGGAGAACCAATGAGGATCTGTATGCTGGCGGTTATACTGTGCTTTGCGGGGGTACAAATCGGCTGCGTGTGACCGCCGGCCCGAAAACTCCTGATTTCGCCGGTTTGGAAGCTACTCTTTTTTGGGCATGCGACTTGCTACACCGATCATCTTGAGCCGCTGTTTACGGAACTCTTTAGCTTCAGTTGCTTGAAATAAATCCCAAAACGGCCGCTAGCCGATATGTGAAGCCACGAAGAAGACGAAGAAAATGGGAGATTTCAAACCGGCTGAATAAGATAACTTTCAAAGTGGCGTTCACAGGCTGCGTGAGTGTTGCCTACAACAACCGAGGGCTTGAAAAGAGCGAACTAGGAGATTACCAGGGGGCGATCGCGGACTACACGAAGGCGATAGAGATAAATCCGAATGATGCCGAGGCCTACAACAACCGAGGGCTTGCAAAGGGCAAACTAGGAGATTACCAGGGGGCGATCGGGGACTACACGAAGGCGATAGAGATAAATCCGAAGAATGCAGAGGCCTACGACAACCGAGGGAGGGCAAAGCTCAGCCTCATAGACAACCAGGGGGCGATCGAGGATTTCACGAAGGCGATCGAGGTTGATCCGAAGGATGCTGTGGCCTACCTCAGCCGAGGGATTGCCAAGTTGGCCCTCGGAAACCAGCAAGGGGCTTGCCAGGATTGGCGGAGAGCGGCGGAGTTGGGGAACAAGAGCGCCTTGGAGATAATCAAGGAATACTGCCAGTAGCCGGGAGGCGGAAAGTCCAAGCAATCAGTCAAGCCGGCGGGAGATCGTCGGTTATACGAAAGCCTGGGAGGTTGTTTTATGACGGAAAGCCCGAAATAACCCCGGAAGGACGTGAATTATGGCAAGGGGGAATCCCCAGTCCCCGCCAGATCACCGCTCCTGGAGCCAACAGGAGGCGGGAAAGGGGTAACGCAGGTTGTCCTGGTGACGCGGGAATAGCCATTGGGGCCCTCTTCCTCGGCGACGAATCTCTGGATAGCCCCCGACACCGGCGAATACTCCTTCCCGCACCGGCGGCAGACGAGTCGTTCCTCCCAGATGGGACGGATGCTCGGGGTCATGGGTCACCTCCCAGGATAAGGACTGGCATCCCGAGCAAATCCTTGCAAAATAATTGACTTTCCCGGCTTCCTCGTGGTACCGTCAATTCGAACTATGGGAGGTTTCCATGCTTTTCGGGGGTGAGGTTGAGCTGTTTATTGGACCCGGTGCTGGAAGGTAATCCAGGCCGGGCTCATTATTTATAGGCATATGATCAAGCCGATAAAAGCCGATAGCGTTCTTCCCAGTTTGGGCTATCCGAGCGCAGAAATGCACCTGCTTTTGTCCTATTTCAAGCAAAACACCGAAGGCATCGCCATCACTGATCTGACCGGCAGGATGTTGTTCGTGAACCCGGCATTCGCCAGAATGCACGGTTACCGCACGGATGAATTGTGCGGTCGGAACATCACCGTTCTCCACACCCGCCAGCAATTGTCCACGGTCCTATCGGCCAACCGGAAACTGAAACAAACTGGACATTTCCTGGGCGAGATTTGGCATCGCCGGAAGGACGGCACTGTATTTCCAGGTGTTATGCTCAATTCGGTTATCCGCGATATAAACGGCGAGCCAATGTATATGGTGGGGACGCTCCGCGACGACACCCAGAAGAAACAGTTGGAGCATAAGCTTCGCCAGAGTGAAGAGCGGTTCAGCAAAATGGCCAACGTCACCTCGGCCGCAATTCTGATTTACCAGGGAGATAAATTTGTCTACGCCAACCCGGCGGCGATACGGCTGTCCGGGTATACCGAGGAGGAAATCCTCTCGAAACGTTACTGGGACTTGGTGCATCCCGATTGCAAGGAATTGGTAATTCGCTGTGGCCGGGCGCGGCAGGAAGGCAAATCGGCGCCCAAGCGCTATGAGTTGCGAATCGTGACCAAGTCGGGCGATGAACGCTGGGCAGATTTCGCCGCCGATGCCATCACCTACAATGGACGGCCAGCGGGGATCATAACCGCCATCGATCGGACCGGGCACAAACAGGCGGAGGAAAGCCTACGGCGCTCCGAGGAACGTTACCACTGTCTGGCGGACCATTCGCTCAACGGCATCGCCCTCGTCCAAGAGGGGAAGCATATCTATGTCAACGATTCATTCTGCCGGATATTCGGTTACCGGAGGCGGGAACTTTTGGGGAAGGATATGCTTTGCATAGTGGCGCCGGGAAATCGAAAGTTAATTCAAGAAAGGGTGAAGCAACGGCTGGGAAGGAAAAAAGTTCCAGTACGATACACCTTCCGAGGATTAAGGAAAAATGGGAAGACAATTCATGTCGAAGTGGCGGCGTGTGTGATGAGGGTGAATGAAGACGCCCCCATCCTGATGGCGATCTTCAGGGATTTCACCGAGCAACGGCGCCTGGAGAATCAGTTGCTCGAGCATCGGAGCCAGCTTGAGCACATGGTAGAGAAACGGACAGCTCGACTGCGACTGATGAATGAAAAACTTCGGGGCGAGATTCAAAAACGCGAAGAGACTGCAGCCGGGCTGGAGAGGAAGACCATCGCCCTCCGCGAGGTTCTCTCCCAGTTGGAGGTGGAAAAGCGGTGTCTTTATGACGACGTTATAGCCAACATCGACCATCTGGTGTCACCGATTATCAACCGACTCAAAATGGCAGATGGCCGGGAGGATAGGGACTATCTGGGACTATTGGAGAGAACCCTTAAGGAAGTCACCTCGACCTTCGGCCGAAAAATCAGCGATGCCCGCCTTAAGCTCACTCCCCGAGAGATCGAGATCTGCGATTTGATCAAGAGCGGGCTTTCCAGTAAGGAAATGGCCGCGCTTTTGAAGCTCTCCATCAAGACCTTGGAGGGACACCGTGAGACCATCCGGAAAAAGCTGACCATCACTGACCGTAAGATCAGCCTCTCCTCTTACCTTCAGACCTTCTGATAATTTCCCTGCCTTCTTGCCACCCCTGCTTGACCGGGGAATATTCCAGGTATTTTACCCAGGTTGACCATTCCCCTTTTTCAGCCCACCGTATTGGCGATTCTATGAACTTGCCCGCGCGCGGTGGGTTTTTTGAAAGGGGCCCAAGACTTATAGCTAGTCAGGCCGAGCGAATCGAGGTCAACGCGATGAACAATATAAGACAACCTCTTTCTCCGGAAATGCTTGCCCGGATTAAGGCCGAGAAGAAGCGCGTCGCCAAGAACCTGGCAGCCAGCATAGAAAAGCAGATGGTCGCTTCTCTGCTCCATCTGCCGGCGACAGGGAAACGGATGGGGCGGGATACGTTTGGCGACATACTTCCGGTGTTATCCGCTCTCCCTAACGTGACCGGCCGTTGGCTGCGGCTCAAGCTCACCCCTCGCGAAATCGAGGTTTGCCGCCTGATCCAGACCGGTCGCTCCAGCCGATCGATCGCCCGGCGATTGCGTATTTCCTTAAAAACGGTGGAAGGGCACCGGGATGCTATTCGCCGGAAAATTGGGATCAAACGGAAAAAAATCAACCTCCAGTCTCTCCTCGGCGCCATTGGACTGTGAGCGCTGTGAACGCCGCTTTGAAAGTTCTCTTTTTCAGCCGGTTTGAAAGTTCCCTTTTCTTCCCCTCCTGAGATCCAACGGATCATATTCTTCCTTCTTCGCGGTTCCCCCCGATAACGTCCTTCCGGTTCCATGTTCACCGTGATCCGGCAACCGGAGGAGGCCCGTCTGCTGTATCCTTCCCGGCTTGCTTTCCGGGAGGGAACGATGAGCACGACAGGTCTTCGAAGATGTTGCCACTGTGGGACTTGGTTAAAGCCGCACCCCCGTAACGCCTACCACCAGCGCTTCTGCGTGAACCCTGCCTGCCAGGCGGCCAGCAAGCAGGCAAGCCAGCGGAAGTGGTGCCGGAAGAACCCAAGCTATTTTCGCGGGGAGCACCAGGTGGAACGGGTCCGAGTCTGGCGGAGGAAGCATCCGGGATACTGGCGGCAGCGGGGGGCGGACAAGGGGGCGGCGGAGGGGGGTGCGTTACAAGATGTCTTGATGGCGCAACCCCTTGATGGCCATGTGGATAGTGTATTGAGAAATCGGTTTCTGGAGGAGATATCCAGACCGTTACAAGATGTCTTGACGGCGCAATCCCATGCCCTGGTTGGGCTTGCCTCCCTGATCACGGGGGATGCGCTACAAGAGGACATTGCGAAGGTTCTGACCGCCTGCTACGAACGCGGGCAACGCATCGGCGGCATTATGCCGTGGATGGCGCGACAGGAGGTCAGAGATGAGAGGACATCAACCGATCGTTCCAGAGCGGCTGCGCCGCGTCCCGCCGCAGTTCAGCTGGGTCGATCACCGTCTGGTCCGTGAAGGGCGCATCCGGGGACTCAGCGCTTATGCGCTGGCCCTCTACCTGTTCCTGGTCACGGTGGCGGACGCCGAAGGCTTGAGCTGGTATTCCGAGGCGGGGCTGTGCCGCTCTCTGTCGTGGAGCGAACAGGAGTTGTGCCGCGCCCGGGCTGAACTCGAAGCGGCCGATTTGATCGCCTACCGTCCGCCGCTGTATCAGGTGCTGGATCTTGCCCCCGCGGCGGTTGTTGGCGAACGATCACGCGAACTAAGGACGCCCGCCGCCGTCTCCCTGGGAGACGTTCTGCGCGGCATGCTGACGCCGGCGCGCGAGCCGACGACGCCAGGGGGAGGCGGGCGATGATCGACTATCCCACCTGGCATCGGATGAAGGAGATGGCCGAGCGCGACCGCCTCACCGCCGCCCAGATCGCCCGGGAGCTGGGACTGGCCCCCAGCACCGTACGGGGATGGCTGAAGGAGCCCTACCGCCCCCGCAAGATCGGCCGGCGCCCCAGCACGCTCGATCCGTTCAAGGGCTTGATCCTGGGGATGCTGAAGGAGCACCCCTACTCGGCCGTGCAGATCCTCTCCCTCCTGCGCGAGCAGGGGTTCCAGGGCTCGATCACCATCCTCAAGGACTACATCCAGCAGGTTAGGCCCAAGGGGCGTGAAGCCTTCCTTACGCTCTCCTTCGCCCCGGGTGAATGCGCCCAGGCGGACTGGGGGACATGGGAGATGCTGCCCGTCGGATCGACCCGCCGGCGCTTGAGCTTCTTCGTCATGGTCCTGGGCTACAGCCGGCTTCTCTATGTCGAGTTCGCCCTGGGGCAGAGCCAGGAGCACTTCCTCTCCTGCCACCGCCATGCCTTCGAGTTCTTCGGCGGCGTTCCGTTGAGGATCATGTGCGATAACTGCAAGACCGCCGTCCTCTCCCATCCCTTCGGCCTCTCCCCCGTTCTCAACCCCCGCTACGCGGACTTCGCCCGCCACTACGGCTTTTCCGTAAGCCCCTGTAACGTCCGCCAGGCCCATGAGAAGGGGATGGTGGAGAACGCCGTCGGCTACGTGAAGCGCAACTTCCTCTCCGGCCGACCGCTCCTCGAGTTCTCCTCGCTCAACCCGGCGGTGGGGATCTGGCTGGATGAGATCGCCAACGTGCGACTTCACGGGCGCACTCATAAGCGCCCCGTGGACCTCTTCGTGGCGGAGAAGCCCCAGATGAAGCCTCTCCCGGCCCACCCCTACGACTGCGCCCTCATCGAGACCGCGGTGGTCAACACCCAGTTCCGTGTGCGCGTGGACGGCAATCGCTACTCCGTGCCGGCGAGCTATGCCGGACGCAAGCTCATCCTGAAGCTCTACCCGGAGAGGCTCTGCCTCTACGACGGGGCGAAGCTTGTGGCCGAGCACCTGCGCTCGTATGACCGGGGGCTGGACATCGAGAACCCGGAGCACGTCCAGGTCCTGCTCGAACGCAAGAAACGGGCCGACGAGCAGCACCTCTTGAAGAGGTTCCTCGCCTTGAGCCCCCAGGCCGAGAGCTACTGGCGGGAGCTGGCCGAGCGCAAGCTCTCCTGGCGGCTCCACCTGCGCCGGATCGTCGCCTTATCCGACGTCTACGGGGCGGAGAAGGTCGCCCGGGCCATCGATGACGCGCTTGTCTACCAGGCCTTCGCCAGCGACTACATCGCCAACATCCTGGAGCAGCGGGAGCGAAAGCTCCCCGACCCCGGCCCGCTCACGCTCCTGCGCAAGCAGGACCAGCTGGAGCTGGAGCTTCCCGACCCCGATCTGTCGGTCTACGAACCCAAGGAAGGAGAGAGCCCCCATGAGCCCCAAGCACGATGATCTGCCCAGGAACCTGCGCTACCTGAACCTCCCGCACATCGCCCAGTTCTACGAACCGATGGCGGAGCAGGCGGCAAAAGAGAACTTGGGCCACGTGGACTACCTGGCGAGGCTTGTCGCTGGGGAGGCCGGAGCGCGCTACGAACGGAGCGTCGAGCGGCGGGTGAAGCGCGCGCATCTGCCCGTCCTGAAAACCCTGGAGCAGTTCCAGTGGTCCTGGCCGGCCCGGATCAACCGCGTCCAGGTTCAGGAGCTCTTCCGCCTGAGGTTCATCGAGCAGAAGGCCAACGTGGTCTTCGTGGGCTCGGTCGGGTTGGGCAAGACGCATCTCGCCGTCGCGCTGGCGCACACCGCTTGCCTGCGCGATATCCCCGTCCTCTTCGCCCCCGCCGTGGACATCGTCAACGCCCTCTCCGCCGCCCAGGCCGTGAGCCTCCTGCCCAAGGTCCTGAAGCAGTATCTCCTGCCCAGGCTTCTCGTCATCGACGAGCTGGGCTATCTCCCCATGGACAAGCGCGGAGCCGACCTGCTCTTCCAGGTCATCAGCGCCCGTTACGAACGCGGCGCCATGATCGTCACCACCAACACCGCCTACAAGAACTGGCCGCGCATCTTCAACAATGACTCCACCATCACCTCCGCCGTCCTCGACCGCCTTCTGCACCACTGCCAGACCGTCGCCATCGAGGGCAAAAGCTACCGCATGAAGGATAAGGACAAGGCATAACGTGGAAGGGAACTTTCAAACCGGCGAAATCAGGAGTTTTCGGGCCGGCGGTCACAAGCGCCGTACCACCCCTGCCCATGGGGGGTATTTTATGGGTGATTTACCAGGGTTGACCGGGGGATCGAAGGCGGAGAGAGTGACTGGTACAAAAGACAAGGATCATATATTCGCCCAGAGAGTCCCGGCGCGATTGAAGTGCGCAAACTCATTGTCGGGATAACAATTGACCAACCGAACAAGAGTCCGGAATTGACTCAGCTTCCAGGCCAAAGTCTTAACATGGGTGGCCGATAAGGAAAAACACGGGAGGAGGGGACGATGAAGAGATGGGCGATACGTTTAGTTGTGCTGTTGGGTTTGAGTTGCGGTTCGGTCTCCCTGGCGGCGGACTTCAACGGGGACGGGACGGGAGATATCGCTGTTTTTCAAGCCAGTTCCGGTCTCTGGTCAGTCCGGGGATTGACCCGGATTTACATGGGATCCACGGGGGACATTCCCGTTCCAGGAGATTATGACGGGAGAGGGATGGATCAGGCGGCGATCTTTCGGGCAACCGGTGGATTATGGTCCGTCCGGGACGTCACCCGCGTGTATTTCGGGGGCGCGAGCGACGCTGCCATGCCGGGGGACTACAACGGCGACGGCGTATATGATGTCGCTACCTTCCGGGGAAGTACAGGGCTCTGGGCGGCAAAAGACATCACGCGGGTATATTTTGGAGGTTCAACTGATGTCGCGATTTCACCCGGGAAAGCCAGGACTTCCGCAGGAGGGAGGCTCCTTAAAACCGGCCAAACGATAAATTACCATGGCGGTGATGATGGTTATTACGAGAAGGGCTTGGCCTTCAATTATCAGACATCAACTCCGGGAGGGTACGGTGAAGTTGTCACCACCGACAAGGTAACCGGTCTAATGTGGGCTTCGGACGGAAACGCGGCCGGATGTTTCTACGGTGGTACCAAAGCTTTTGACGCGGCGATTGACTGGGCTGATGGGCTATCGTTCGCTGGTTTTTCTGATTGGAGGATGCCGAACATAAGAGAACTTAACTCGCTGGTGAATTACGGGACTCATTCTCCCGCGATCAATACCACATATTTCCCGAATATGAAGATCAGCCAATACTGGACCGGCAGCAGCGTCGATGGGGCGGCAGGCGGATGGTACATAGACTTCGACTATGGATATGTGAACAACTGGGATAAGGGTGGCGGTCTTTACGTTCGCGCGGTCCGTGGAGGCGAGTAGCCGTTGGCTGGACAATTTTGTGCATTGCGCACTCCGATTTATCGGGGTGGTAACGAAGTCGGGCGGTTTTCCCGGCAACGGGCTGGATTTTTGTCCAGGCCGGATAATTTATTTGGCTGGGATATGAGACCAGACTGGAGAAGCAAGGCTCACAAAACCTCACCCGGCGACAGATAGGAGGGTCCGCCTCAGTATCTGTATAGAGAATGGATGGTGTGGAAAGAACAAAAGGAGGAGTGACGGTGAAGACCTGGGCCATGGGTTTAGTCGCACTGATTGGCTTGAGTTTTGGTTTGGTTTCATGGGCGGCTGACTTCAACGGAGACGGGACGGGTGAGGTCGCTGTTTTTAAAGCCAGTTCCGGTCTCTGGTCAGTCCGAGGAGTGACCCGTATTTATATGGGGGCTGCAGGAGACATCCCCGTTCCTGGGGATTACAACGGAAGCGGGATGGATCAGGCGGCGATTTTCCGGGCATCGAGCGGATTATGGTCCATCCGGGACGTCACCCGGGTTTATTTAGGTGGCGGAAGTGATTCGGCCTTGCCTGGGGACTACAATGGAGATCGGATTTTTGACATCGCCATCTTTCGGCCGGATTCCGGCCTCTGGTCAGTCAGAGACATCACCCGGGTTTATTTTGGAGGCCCAACCGATGTGGGCATAGCGGCCGGGACCGTCAAAGCGTCCATCCGAACGATCAATGGTTCCTTCACCGCTCAGGCTGCGGGGTACTATCAGGCCTTCGACCTGGCGACTGTGCAACCTGATCTGTCTTCTGCCAACATCCGGAGCGGAATCACCGTCTTCGGCGTCGCGGGTGACCCAAACGTCGTAGACACTTCCTCTGGCGACGCCGCAGCGTCGGATATCAAGAGCGGGAAGATCGCCTGGGTGGACGGAACCGAGGTTACGGGAACTATTCCCACACAGAACGTAAGCGCTAGCACGGTGAGCCAGCCGGCTGGGTATTACGATGCCTTCAACCTCCAGACGGTAGATACCGATCTCGCGGCTGGGAACATCAAGAAGGATGTTGTCATTTTCGGGGTTACCGGCACTGCCTCCAGCGGCGGTCTTCTCTGGACCGGCCAGACGACTGTTTATCGGACGGGTGACGCCGGGACTTATCAGACAGGCACGGCCTTCAGTTACCAGACCTCAGACCCAGCCGGGAACGGCGAGATTGTCACCACCGACAATGTGACCGGTCTGATGTGGGCTTCGGATGGAAATGGAAAAGGCTGCAATTTCGGGAACCAGACCGACTGGAACAGCGCCATTGATTGGGCGGAAGGTTTAACCTTCGCCGGCTATTCCGATTGGAGACTGCCGAACCGGAGAGAGCTGGAATCACTTATCGATGGCGGAAAATATAATCCCGCGATCGATACCACATATTTCCCGAATGCCTCGGCGGGCGACCACTGGTCCGGCAGTACCAACGGGGGCAATCCGGGCTTGGCATGGGACGTATACTTCGTCAATGGCATCGTCTTCGACCACGATAAGAGTGAACTCTACCGCGTTCGCGCGGTCCGTAGCGGCCAGCAGCTGTGATAGTGAATGGGGAATAGTCAGCTTCGGATGGCAAAGGGAAGGGCGATTCCGAAAGCTTGCCTGGCTTTTTGTTATAGAGGCTGAAGTTTAAATAGCATCAACTACTGGGAGGAGAGAATGAAAAAGTTATATTGGGTCGAGGTAGTCTCTGTAGTGCTGCTGTTGGTTCCGTTGGTGGTTGGCTGTGCTTCCATTATCAAGGGCAGCACATCTACCGTGAACATCCAATCCTCGCCCACTGAAGCAAAAGTAAAAATTTATGATGCTCGCTCGGGAATGATGATTTCCGAAGCACAGACTCCTTACATGGTTACATTGAAATCTGGAGCCGGTTACTTCTCGAGCGGAACCTATAGGGTAGAGTTCAGTAAAGCTGGTTATCTTCCCACGCAGCTAATATTAGATGGCAAGATGAGTGGTTGGTATGTTGCAAACTGTGTTTTCGGTGGCCTTATTGGATGGTTGATTGTTGACCCCCTGACTGGAGCAATGTGGAATCTTTCCCCCGAAACGCTTTGTGCAACTCTTGCTGTTGATGAATCAGAATCGAAGCAGATGAAAGAAAACAAAGAGCTGATTATTATTGATGCTGATAAGGTTCCAGCTGAACTCAAGCCATATATGAAGTCGCTTGGTACTGCGAGTGGTGGGGCAACCTCCACACCTATAGCGGAAGTCTCAAATACTCCGGTTGCCATACCTCCCACAGCTCAGACACCTATTATCGAGAATGCACCGGCTGTGTCTGGGAATGCTCAGTAAATCTAATTGCAGAATGATATTATCAAAAGTATCAGTAGTTGCTTTTATAGCGCTACTTTCGCTATTTCCGAGCGGTTATAGCTACCCAGAAGATGGGGGGCCAGCATCTCCTCATCTTCTGGGTAGTTCCTCTTCCACTCCCGTTCCTTCTTCAAGTCGGGATTATTACCCACCAATATTTGGGTTTATCAAGGCATACAGGTCATTTATCAGTGGAGCCAAAACTGTTCCTTGCCCAATGTATCCGCACTGTTCATTATACGTTGAACAAGCTTTCCAAAGGAAGGATCCCATTGAGGCGTATTTCCTTGCTGCGGATCGCCTTCTTCGTTGTGGGCGAGATATAGATAATTATGCAACCGTTAAGATGCCTGATGGGACGAAATTATATGACCCAGTTCCGGATACTATAAGTTCTAAGGGACATAAAGACACAGAACCCAAATCTGAATGCATTAATATTTATCCAAATATCAGTGAAAAGGACGATGAATCTCGGCTATTCGACTTCGCACAATATTTATATACATCCAAGGAATATGAGTTGTCAGCAATAGAATTCCGGAGGTTGATAGCGTATTACCCGAGTTCACGATATAAGTCTCAAGTGTTGATACAGATATATTACTGCTTCTACAATAGAGAACAATATATCGAAGCGATTGGTTGGGGCCAACATATTCTCAGCGAAATGGGCTTAAACACAACCGAACAAAACCACTTGAGGGTATCTTTAAGTTCTGCGTTTACAAATATATCTAATTACGAGAATGCGAGGATTTATTTATCGAGGATTGCAGATTCAACAGATGGAGAGTTACAAGATAAAATGCTATTGCTTGAGAGTAAAATATTTGCAAAAGAGGGAGATTGGTATAAATCAAAAGATATATTGTTGAACATTCCAGCCGAATCGAAGTATGTCGATATTGCTTCGAAATGGGCATCAGTAGCTGACGAAGGCATAAATCTCTCTTATAAGAGCCCAACATTAGCTGGAATATTATCAATAATTCCGGGGTTGGGTTATCTTTATGATGGATATTATGAGACTGCACTAATGTCGTTTGCCGTTAATGGCGTTCTAATTTGGGCAACATATGAGGCATACGACGAAGGACTGAATGGTTTAGGCACAGCGTTGGCTATGTTTACGTTTGGGTGGTATGGAGGTAACATATACGGTTCTATTGTGTGTGCGGAAAAGGAAAATCGCAAAATGCAGGATGATTTGCTGTTAAGGCTGAATGTGGGAATCAGCTTTTGATTCATACAATGCGAACAATTCCTTAGCCAAGGAGAGGATTGTGAATATCGAGGCGAGATCCGACTGGGAAAACGAGGTTCAGCGAATCTAACCCGGCGACGGATAGGGGTGTCCGGCCGTGGTATATTAATCGGTTGGTCTGAAAACAAGGGAACCAAAAACGAAGGTGGTGTGATATGAGGATACTCGGACTGGTGGTTGTGCTGTCGCTGGCAGGGCTGGGGACAGCGTCAATGGCGGCCGACTTTGACTTTGAATCCTATGTGACAGGGTCTTTCCCTGCAGAAGCCGGTTGGGAACTTATTTATAATGGCTCCGGCAATGAAGACCAATATGTTGATAATTCCCACTCGGTCTCAGGAGAAAAATCCCTTCGCCTTGAGGGATCAGTTTGTTGGTCAGCTAACGCTTACTACGATTTGTCCTTGCCCGACCAGGTAAGTTTCGAATCTTACATATATTTAAGTGGGATAGTGACTGGTGGATGTACTGATTTCGTAGCGTACATAAGCATTTTAGATAGGTATTTTCATCCCTGGACTAAGAAGTTTGCCTTGGTAGGGATTCAGAATGATGGGAATGTATATGGTTCTTCCATGGATGACAGCGGCGCGTATCATCATCACCTTATCGGGTCATTCATTGCTCAGACGTGGTATAAATTAAGAATTGAGGCAAGATTTATCGATAGAAGTTTTGATGTTTATATTAATGATGAATTAAAGATAGAAGGAATACCCATCGAAGCCAGTGGAGTACCCACGGGCATTGAATTTGCTGCCGGCCACGGAAACCCAAATCCGGTCGCATGGTTTGATGACGTAATAATCATCTCCCCGGTCTCCTCTTTCATCGACTCCGGCGACTATAACGGCGACGGGACGAGTGACATGGCCATTTTCCGAGGCGCTTCCGGAATGTGGTCAGTCCGGAATTTGACTAGGGTTTATTTCGGTTCGGCGACGGATGATCTT
>Ga0105104_10001666_pt1 | contig 16636 bp, 29 predicted proteins | sample PPLLaktember2015_3_FD_87034 | JGI IMG/M metagenome (GOLD analysis project Ga0105104, IMG submission 87034) | Freshwater sediment microbial communities from Prairie Pothole Lake near Jamestown, North Dakota, USA - PPLs Lake P7 Core (6) Depth... | ecosystem: Environmental > Aquatic > Freshwater >... | reverse complement strand
CATGAAGGCGGCGGGGCACATGGGCGACCGGCGCGTGACGACGAGGAACCTGCGCGTGGAGCGCGTGGACGCCGAGCAGAACCTGCTCATGCTGCGCGGGGCGGTGCCGGGCGCGGACGGCGGCTACGTGATCATCCGCAAGGCCGTGGCGGCCAAGCCCGAGCCCAAGCCCCAGGTCGAGAAGCCGGCCAAGGGCGCGGCCAAGGGCGGCGCGAAGAAGAAGTAGGGCGGGGCTTTAGCCCTGCCAACAGGCGGGCTTCGGCCCTGCCGGTTAGGCGAAGAGCCATGAATGTAGACGTCGTCAATAACCAGAACGAGAAGGTCGGCACGCTCGAGCTGAGCGACGAGCTGTTCGGCGGCGAGATCGCCACCCACCTGGTGTGGGAGTCGGTGGTGCACGCCAACGCGGCCGGCCGGCGGGGCACGCACGCGACGAAGACCCGGGGCCTCGTGAGCGGCACCGGCAAGAAGCCGTGGCGCCAGAAGGGCACCGGCCGCGCGCGGGTCGGCGAGTCGCGCAACCCGCTGTGGCGCAAGGGCGGCACGGTGTTCGGCCCGCAGCCGCGGAGCTACGACTACAAGGTGCCGCGGAAGGTGGAGCGGGGCGCGCTGCGCGCCGCCATGGCCGCCAAGCTCGCCGAGCAGGCGGTGGTGGTCGTGGAGGCCCTGGCGGTCGAGACGAGCAAGACGAAGGCGGCCGCCGAAATGCTGCGCCGGCTCGGGGTGGACGGCAAGGCCGTGATCGTCGACGTGAAGCCCGACGACAAGCTGGCCCTGGCGGTCCGGAACCTCGAGGGCATCCGGGTGGTCGAGAGCAGCCGGCTGACCGCGCGCGACGTGGCCGACGGCGGCCGCGTGGTGGTGACGAGGGCGGCGCTCGAGCGGTTGCAGGCAGTGCTGGGGTAACGAGTCATGAAGCTCACAGACGTCATCCGCAGGCCGCTGATCACCGAGAAGACGACGATCCAGCGCGAGGACGGCCGGACCATCGTGTTCCAGGTGGCGGCCGACGCGACGAAGATCGAGGTCCGGCAGGCGATCGAGAGCCTGCTCGGGTCGAAGGTGGAGAGCGTGCGCACCACGCTGGTGCACGGCAAGGTCAAGCGCCAGGGGCGCTTTTCCGGCCGCCGCTCGGACTGGAAGAAGGCCTACGTGCGGCTGCGCGAGGGCCAGAAGATGCCCGAGTTCCTGGAAGGGGCGTAGGCAACAGTGGACAGTGGACAGTGGACAGTGGCCAGTGAATCACGCGTGATCCGCTGACCACTGGCCACCGGCCACTGTCAACTTGAAGGGTTCAGAGTATGCCCATTCGCACATACAAACCGACGTCGGCGGGCCGGCGGTTCCAGACGGTCCAGGTGTTCGACGAGATCACGACGGATCAGCCGTACAAGCCGCTGACCGAGCCGCTCCACAAGTCGGGCGGGCGGAACAACCGCGGCGAGCTGACGTCCTGGTGGCGCGGCGGCGGCCACAAGCGGATGTACCGGGTGATCGACTTCAAGCGCGACAAGCGCGACATCCCCGGGAAGATCATCACCGTCGAGTACGACCCGAACCGGTCCGCGCGGATCGCCCTGGTCCAGTACGCCGACGGCGAGAAGCGGTACATCCTGCAGCCGTCCGGCCTGAAGGTCGGCGACAGCATCGTGTCGGGCGCCAACGTGGACATCCTGCCCGGCAACGCGTTGCCGCTCAAGAACATCCCGCTGGGCACGATGATCCACAACGTCGAGCTGAAGCCCGGCAAGGGCGGGCAGATCGCCCGCGGCGCCGGGTCGGCGGTCCAGTTGATCGCGAAGGAAGGCGAGTACGCGACGGTGAAGATGCCGTCCGGCGAGCTCCGCAAGATCAACATGGAATGCCTGGCGACGGTCGGCCAGGTGGGCAACCTCGACCACGAGAACGTCTCGCACGGCAAGGCCGGGCGCAGCCGGTGGCTGGGCAAGCGGCCGCACGTGCGCGGCGTTGCGATGAACCCGGTGGACCACCCGCTCGGCGGCGGCGAGGGCAAGACCTCGGGCGGCCGGCACCCGGTGTCGCCGTGGGGCATGCCGACCAAGGGCTACAAGACGCGCAACCGCAAGGCGACCGACCAGTTCATCGTGCAGAGAAGGCCCAAGTAGCCGGGGGCCGGCAGCAGGCAGCCGGCAGCGAACGCTGCCGGGGCCAGGTGCTGCCAGCCGCCCGCTGCCAGGTGCGAGCTACGGGTAAACAGATATGAGCAGATCGCTGAAGAAGGGACCCTTCATCGACACGCCGCTCCTCGAAAAGGTCGAGGCGATGAATCGCGGCGGCGACAAGAAGGTGATCAAGACCTGGTCGCGCCGGTCCACCGTGGTGCCGGAGATGGTGGGGCACACGCTGGCCGTCCACAACGGCAAGAAGTTCGTGCCGGTGTACGTGACCGAGAACATGGTCGGCCACAAGCTCGGTGAGTTCGCCCCGACCCGCACCTTCAAGGGCCACACCACGAAGAGCGAGAAGGCGGCGGCGACCGCTCCGGCGCCCAAGCCGGCCGGGGGTGGCGCATGATCGAGGCACAGGCCACGGCGAAGTACCTCCGCACGTCGGCTCAGAAGGCCGGGCTCGTGCTGGACCTCATTCGCGGGCGCGAGGTCAACAAGGCTCTCGCCCTGTTGCAGTTCTCCCGCAAGCACGTGGCGCGCGACATCGCCAAGGTGCTGCGCTCGGCGATTGCCAACGCCCAGCAGAAGGAAGGGTTCGGCGGCGACGTCGAGCGGCTCTTCGTCTCGGCGTGCTACGCCGACCAGGGGCCGTCGATGAAGCGGATCCGTCCCGCCCCGATGGGCCGCGCCTTCCGCGTGGTCAAGCGCACCGCGCACCTGACGGTGCACGTGGCCGAGAAGGCGCAGAAGATCTCGGCGGCGGCGCCGGGCGCCGAGCCGGCGCGGCCGCGGCGCGCGCGCGCGCTCAAGTCGCAGGGCAAGGCGGCGGAGGCGAAGTAGGCCGCGGAAGGCGGTAGGCGGGAGGCAGGAGGCGCAGAGCCTCCGCCCTCCGCGCCCCGCCCTCCGCCTCACAGGAGCGAGCGAGTAGGCGGCAGGCGGCAGGCGGCACGGTATACGCCCTCCGCCCATCCCCCTCCGCCTTCGTGGTTCAGTAAAGCGAGGAGCGTCTCGTGGGTCAGAAGGTTCACCCGTACGGATTCCGGCTCGGCTTCAACAAGACCTGGCGGTCGCGGTGGTACTCCGACCGCGACTACGCGAAGCTGCTGCATGAGGACCTGGCGCTCAGGAGCGACCTCAAGAAGCGCTTCGCCCACGCGGGCGTCTCGCGGATCGAGATCGAACGCGCGGCCAACAAGCTGAAGATCGACATCCACACCTCCCGCCCGGGCATCATCATCGGGCGCAAGGGAGCGGAGGTCGACAAGCTCAAGGAAGAGGTCAAGCGCCGGACCAGCCGCGAGGTGTTCATCAACATCCAGGAGATCCAGAAGCCGGAGCTGGACGCGCAGCTGATCGCCGAGTCGGTGGCCATGCAGCTCGAGAAGCGCGTGGCGTTCCGCCGCGCGATGCGCAAGGCCGTCGAGTCGGCGCTGCGTTTCGGCGCCCGCGGCATCAAGGTCCGGGTGTCGGGTCGCCTGAACGGCGCCGAGATCGCCCGCTCCGAGTGGTACCTGCACGGCCAGCTGCCGCTGCAGACGCTCCGCGCCGACCTCGACTACGGTTTCGCCGAGGCGAGCACCACCTACGGCCAGATCGGCGTGAAGACCTGGCTCTACAAGGGCGAGCGCCTGGAGCCGCGCGTTGGCCGCGAGGAGGACTACAGGGTCCCGCGCCGCCAGCCGCGGGGAGAGGCACGATAGCAGGTGACGGCTTCGGGCTTCCGGCTCCGGGCTCCCGCAGCCTGAAGCCCGCAGCCCGAAGCCATCGAAGGGTGTCGTTATGTTGATGCCGAAGAAGGTCAAGTTCCGCAAGCAGCAGCGCGGTCGAAGGGCCGGCAAGGCCTGGCGCGGATCGGATGTCTCGTTCGGCGACTACGGGCTCAAGGCCCTGCAGCCGTGCTGGATGACCGCCCGCCAGATCGAGGCGGCCCGCGTCGCGATGACCCGTTTCATCAAGCGCGGCGGCAAGATCTGGGTCCGGGTATTCCCCGACAAGCCGGTGACGAAGAAGCCGCAGGAAACCCGCATGGGCAAGGGCAAGGGTGCCCCCGAGGAGTGGGTCGCGGTGATCCGGCCGGGCAAGGTCCTCTTCGAGATGGAAGGGGTCACCGAGCAGGAGGCCCGGCAGGCGATGCGCCTCGCGGCGGCGAAGCTCCCGATCAAGACGAAGTTCGCCACGCGCTTCGCCGAGGAGGCTGTGTCATGACGAGCGCCCGTGACCTGCGCGAGCTGAACGACGAGGATCTGAAGACCCGCGAGCGCGACCTGAACGATCAGCTGTTCCGCCTCCGGATCCAGAAGGCCATGGGGCACCTCGACACCCCGCTGAAGCTGCGGGAGATCCGGCGCGACCTCGCGCGGGTCAAGACGGTGCTCCGCCAGAAGATTACCGCGGCGGGCAGGAGCTAGGACGATGGCAGACAAATCACGCGTCGAGGGAATCGTCACCAGCGACAAGATGGAGAAGAGTGTCGTGGTGGCCGTGGAGCGGCAGGTCCGCCACCCGCTGTACGGGAAGATCCAGCGCCGGACCTCCACCTTCCTCGCCCACAACGAGGACAACGCCGCCAAGGTCGGCGACCTGGTCGAGATCGTCGAAGGCCGGCCGTTGAGCCGCCGCAAGCGGTGGGTGGTGGTCAAGATCCTGCGCCGCGCCGTGGACGTCCGGGCGCGTGAGGCCGAGGCCCAGGTGGCGGCCAAGACCGAGCCGACAGGAGGTGCGTCGTGATCCAGATGCGGTCCATCCTCGACGTGGCGGACAACTCGGGCGCCCGCAAGATCTCCGTGATCAACCCGATCGGCGGGTCGACCGGCCGGTACGCGCGCCTGGGGGACATCGTCACGGCCTCGGTGAAGGAGGCCCAGCCCGACTCCAACGTGAAGAAGGGCTCGGTCGTGAAGGCGGTCATCGTGCGGACGCGCAAGGAGCAGCGCCGGAAGGACGGCAGCTACATCCGGTTCGACCGCAACGCCGCCGTGCTGATCAACGACCAGAACGAGCCGATCGGGACCCGCGTGTTCGGCCCGGTCGCGCGCGAGCTGCGCGAGCGCAAGTTCATGAAGATCATTTCGCTGGCGCCGGAAGTGCTGTGATTAGGGCCTAGGGGCTAGGGACTGGGGACTAGGGCCGGAACACCGCGCCTGCTAGCCCCTAGCCCCCAGCCCCTCGCCCCTGGCGGAACCTGAATATGTCACGTCTAGAAACGCCAATCCGCAAGAACGACAACGTCCTGGTGACGACGGGGAAGGACCGCGGCAAGCGGGGCCGCGTGCTCAAGGTCGACCCCGGGAAGAACCGTCTCGTCGTCGAGGGCGTCAACTTCGTCAGCCGCCACACGAAGCCGAACCCGGGCAAGAACATCAAGGGCGGCATCGCGAAGCGCGAGGCCGGCCTGCACGCGTCGAACGTGCAGCTGGTGTGCCCGGAGTGCGGCAAGCCGACCCGCATCGGGCACCGCCTGCTGGGGGACGGCCGCAAGGTGCGCATCTGCCGCAAGTGCGAGGGAGTGGTGGACAAATGAGCCGGCTGAAGGATCGCTACCTCAAGGAAGTCGTCCCCGGCCTCCGCAAGGAGTTCGGCTACAAGAACATCATGGCCATCCCGAAGATCGAGAAGGTCGTGGTGAACATGGGCCTCGGCGAGGCGACGCAGAACGTCAAGCTGATCGACGCGGGCGCCGACGAGGTGGGCCGCATCACCGGCCAGCGCGCCGTCACGACCCGCGCCAAGAAGTCCATCGCGGCCTTCAAGGTCCGGCAGGGGATGCCGGTCGGGACGATGGTGACGCTGCGCGGCGAGCGGATGTACGAGTTCCTCGACCGCCTGATGAACATCGCCCTCCCCCGCGTCCGCGACTTCAAGGGCGTCTCGACCAAGGGATTCGACGGGCGTGGCAACTACACGCTCGGCCTCCGGGACCAGCTGCTGTTCCCCGAGATCGACTACATGAAGGTGGACAAGGCGCGCGGCATGAACGTCTCCGTCGTCACGACCGCCAGGACCGACGAGGAGGCGCGGCGACTGCTGCAGCTCCTCGGGATGCCGTTCAGAACGAGCTAAACGCAGTGAGCAGTGATCAGTGGTCAGTGGTCAGCGCGTCACGCGTGATCCACTGGCCACTGGCCACCGGCCACTGGCCACTACGGGGATTGCAGAATGGCCACGACCGCGAAGAAAGTGAAATCGGCCGGGACGCCCAAGTACGGGATCCGGCACCGCAACCGCTGCCGCCTGTGCGGCCGGCCGCGGGCCTACATCCGGAAGTTCGCCCTCTGCCGCCTCTGCTTCCGCAAGCTGGCGCTCGAGGGCGACATCACGGGCGTCATCAAGAGCAGTTGGTAGGCGACGGGCCACGCCCGCGCCGCCGGCCCCAGCCGGGCCGATGAAGAAACGGCATCCCGAACTGTCCGCGCCCGCGCGGACCACCCGGGAGAGGAACGACAAGGTTCACGAGCTATGACTGATCCCATTGCTGACATGCTCACGCGCATCCGCAACGCCGCGGGGGCCAAGCGCTCGCGCGTCGACATCCCGGCGTCGAAGGTGAAGGTCGAGATCGCGCGGATCCTCCAGGACGAGGGTTACGTCCAGGGGTTCAAGGTCGTCGAGGAGACCCCCGAGGGCGCGCGCACGAAGCAGAAGTTCCTTCGTGTGTTCCTGAAGTACGGCCCGCGCGGCGAGCGCGTGATCACCGGGATCGAGCGTATCAGCCGCCCCGGCCGCCGCGTCTACTTCGGCCACGACGACGTGCCGCCGGTGCTCGGCGGCCTCGGGATCAGCATCCTCACCACCTCGCGCGGCCTGATGACCGGCCGCCAGGCGAACAAGGCGGGGGTCGGCGGCGAGGTGCTGTGTAACGTGTGGTAGAACCGCGTAGCCGGCAGCTGGCAGCCGGCAGCTGGCAGGAGTACGCCGCCACCCGGCGCCCTGCGAGCTGCAAGCTGCGAGCTGCCCGCTGCCAGCCATAGAGAGTCAGCCATGTCCCGTATTGGAAAGAAACCAATTCCCATCCCCAAGGGCGTGACGGTCAACATCACCGCCGAGGCCGTCGAGGTCCAGGGGCCCAAGGGCAAGCTTCGGCAGGCGGCCCCGCCCGGCATCCGCTACGAGATGCAGGACGGCCAGTTGCTCGCGCGCACCATCCGCGAGGACAAGGAGCTGGGCAAGTTCCACGGCCTGGGCCGCAGCCTCGTCGCCAACGCCGTGCTCGGGGTCACCGAGGGCTTCAAGCGCGAGCTGGACATCGTCGGGATCGGCTACCGGGCCGAGGTGAAGGGCCGGCAGGTGGTGTTCGCGCTGGGCTATTCCCACCCGATCGCCTTCGACATCCCGCAGGGGATCGACATCGCCGTGGAGAAGCAGACCCACGTGACGGTGACCGGGATCGACCGGCAGCTGGTGGGCCAGGTCGCCGCGGACATCCGGCGCCTGCGCAAGCCCGACCCCTACAAGCAGAAGGGCGTCCGGTACACCGGCGAGGTGCTGAAGAAGAAGGTCGGGAAGACGGGCGCGTAACGATCAGTGGACAGTGGGCAGTGATCAGTGGCAGTGGATCACGCGTGACGCACTGGCCACTGGCCACCGAGCACTGGCCACTTCGTGAAGTGAGGACCTCGGGGTGGGATGCGCCCCGTGAAGACACAGAGCAGGACGTCATGAAGATTCGGACCAAGGAAGACCGTCGGGATCGCATCAAGCTGCGCCTCCGGAAGCGGATCGTCGGCAGCGCCGAACGCCCCCGCCTCTCCGTGTTCCGCAGCGTCGCGCACATCTACGTCCAGGCCGTGGACGACACGTCGGGCCGGACGGTGGCGGCAGCGTCGACCGTGGAGCCGGCGGTGAAGGCCCAGATGGGCGAGAAGGTACGCGGCGGCAACCGGGCAGGCGCCGAGTTGATCGGCAAGACCATCGCCGAGCGGCTGATCGGGAAGGGCTTCAAGCAGGCGGTCTTCGACCGCAACGGCTTCCTGTATCACGGCCGCGTGCGCGCGGTGGCCGAGGCGGCGCGCAAGGCGGGGTTGGAGTTCTAACATGATTCGAACACGCGAGAAGATCGACCCGGCGCAGCTGGACCTCAAGGACACCGTGGTGTCCATCAACCGCGTCACCAAGGTCGTCAAGGGCGGCAAGAACCTGAGCTTCAGCGCCCTGGTCGTCGTGGGCGACGGTCACGGCGTGGTCGGGTTTGGTGTCGGCAAGGCGCGCGAGGTGCCGTCGGCCATCAAGAAGGGGATCGAGGCGGCCAAGAAGTCGCTGATCCGGGTGCCGCTCGTGGGCACCACGATCCCGCACGAGATCGTCGGCCGCTACGGCGCCGGGAGCGTGCTCTTGAAGCCCGCGCCCGACGGGACCGGCATCATCGCCGGGGGGGCGGTTCGCGCGGTGGTCGAGTCGGCCGGCATCACCAACATCCTGACCAAGTCGCTCGGGTCGGACAACGCGCACAACGTCGTGCGGGCGACCTTCACCGGGCTGATGACGCTCAAGGACCCGGTGTCCGTGGCGCGGATGCGGGGCAAGTCGCTCGAGGAGATCTCGGGGAAGACGCCGGCCGCGGCGGCGCCCGCCGAGGCGTGATCGAGCGAGGTGGCACATGGGACAGAAAGCTGACATGGGCAAGACGCTGAAGGTGACCCAGGTGCGGAGCACCATCGGCTTCAACAGGAAGCAGGGCGAGATCGTCCGGAGCCTCGGGCTGCGGCGCATCCGCCACACGGTGGAGCTCGCGGACACCCCCGAAGTGCGGGGCGCGATCCACAAGGTTCGCCACCTGGTGCAGGTGGACGGCTAGGCGAGGTCTGGATTGTCCACTTGTCGAGGGGGCACATTGGCCAAGTGGTCAGGTGCCAGGTCGCCAAGTGACGTCGTGAGAACGAATATGGATCTGAGCAATCTCAAGCCGCCGAAGGGCGCGAAGCACTCCAAGAAGCGCGTGGGCCGCGGGCAGGGCTCGGGCAACGGCGTGACCGCCGGGCGCGGGGAGAAGGGCGCGAAGTCGCGCTCGGGCTTCAAGCACAAGCGCGGGTTCGAGGGCGGCCAGATGCCGCTCCACCGCCGCGTCCCGAAGCGGGGCTTCTTCAACCTCTTCCGGGTGGAGTACGCGGTCGTCAACCTCGACGACCTCGCGCAGCGCTTCGAGGCGGGGACCGTGGTCACCCCGGAGCTCCTGCGCGAAGCGGGGATGGTGAAGGGCCCGGCGGGCCAGATGATCAAGGTGCTCGCCCGAGGGGACATCGACAAGGCGCTGACGGTTCGCGTCCACAAGTTCAGCGGCAAGGCCGCCGAGAAGATCGCGGCCGCGGGCGGCGCGGCCGAGGCGATCCAGGCGGCGTCGCCCGAAGCGTAGGACTCGGCCTGGGGCCAGGGCAATTGCTATGGTTGAAACCCTGCGGAACATCTTCGCCGTCCCGGACCTGCGCAACCGCGTGCTCTTCACGCTGGGGCTGCTCGGGGTCTACCGGGTCGGTAATCACATCCCCACGCCGGGGGTCAACACCGCCGCGCTGGCGCAGCTGGCCGAGCAGGCCCGCAACAACATGTTCGGGCTCTACGACATGTTCTCGGGCGGGAACCTGTCGAAGGTGACGATCTTCGCGCTCGGCATCATGCCGTACATCAGCGCGTCGATCATCCTGCAGCTGCTGACGGTCGTGTGGCCGTATCTCGAGCGGCTGTCGAAGGAAGGGGAGCTGGGGCGCCGCAAGATCACCCAGTACACCCGGTACGGCACGATCCTCCTCAGCGTCGTGCAGGCGCTCGGGATCGCGCTCTACCTCGAGCAGCAGACGAACATGGTGGGCGGCCTCCCGCTCGTCTACAGCCCGGGCTGGGGCTTTCGCGTGATGACCGTGCTGACCCTGACCACCGGGACCACGTTCATCATGTGGCTGGGCGAGCAGATCACCGAGCGGGGCATCGGCAACGGGATGTCGCTGATCATCTTCGCGGGCATCGTCGTCGGGTTCCCGCGCGCCATCCTCAGCACCTTCGACCAGATGCGGACCGGGCAGATGGGACTGTTCCGGCTCCTCCTGCTGATGGTGTTCATGGTGGCGGTCGTCGCGGCGATCATCTACGTCGAGCGTGGCCACCGGCGGGTGATCGTCCAGTACGCCAAGCGGGTGGTGGGGCGCCGAATGTACGGCGGGTCGAGCACGCACATCCCCCTGAAGGTGAACACCGGCGGCGTCATCCCGGTGATCTTCGCCTCGTCGATCCTGGCCTTCCCGGCGACGATCGCCGGCATGTTCGGGAACGAGCCGGGGAGTTGGTCGGCGGCGATCACCGAGCAGATCTCGTACGGGATGCCGCTGTACAACCTGCTGTACATCACGGGGATCATCTTCTTCGCGTACTTCTACACGGCGATCATCTTCAACCCGGACGACGTCGCCGAGAACATGCGGAAGTACGGCGGGTTCATTCCCGGGATCCGGCCGGGCAAGCGGACCGCCGAGTACATCGACACGATCCTCACGCGGATCACGCTCGCCGGCGCCATCTACCTGGCGCTCGTGGCGATTATCCCCGAGTTCCTGATCACGGGGTTCAAGGTGGCGCCCATCCCGTTCATCGGCGAACGGCTCGACGCCGCGCTGCCCCGGTTCATCACCGAGGGGATGAACGTGCAGTTCTACTTCGGCGGCACCTCGCTGCTGATCGTCGTGGGCGTGGCGATGGACACGGTGCAGCAGGTCGAGTCGCAGCTGATCATGCGGCACTACGACGGGTTCATGAAGAAGACGCGGATTCGCGGACGACGGGGGTAGCAGGCAGCGGGCAGCAGGCAGCCGGCAGCGAGTCGGCTGCCAGCCGCCAGCCGCCAACTGCCAGCTGACTATGGCACTGAACCTGGTTTTCCTCGGGCCCCCTGGGGCGGGCAAAGGGACGCAGGCGAAGCAGTTCGCCGCGGCCCGCGGGATCCCGCACGTTTCGACCGGCGACATGCTGCGCGAGGCGGTGGCGGCGGGCACCGAGCTGGGCCTGCGCGCCAGGGCGGTGATGGAGCAGGGCCGGCTGGTCGGAGACGACATCATCATCGGAGTCGTGCGGGAGCGATTGTCGCGGCCCGACGCACAGCCGGGGTTCGTGCTCGACGGCTTTCCGCGGACGGTCCCGCAGGCCGAGGCGCTCGACGGGATCGTCGAGGGCCGTGACCCGCTGGTGATCGTGGACATCGCGGTCCCGGACGAGGAACTGGTGAGGCGCCTCACGTCCCGGCGGGTCTGCGGGCAGTGCGGCGCGAATGCGGCCGTCCCCGCGCCGGGCGAGCCGGTGCCGGCCCAGTGCCAGCGGTGCGGCGGGCCCCTGACGCAGCGTGCCGACGACCGCGAGGACGTGATTCGCGAGCGCTTGCGGGTCTACGCGCGCGACACGTTTCCGCTCATCGAGTACTACCGTGCCCGGCCCACGTTCCGCGCGGTGGACGGGGCACAGTCGCCCGACCAGGTGGCGGCGGACCTGGCGGCCGCGGTGGCGTCGGCGGCAGCCGCCGACGGGCGGTAGCCGGAGCGCGCCGTGATAGTCTGCAAGTCGCCCGCCGAGCTGGACCGGATGCATGGGGCCAACCGCCTGGTGGCGGAGGTGCTGACCAGCCTTCGGGCGACAGTCCGGCCCGGTGTGACGACGGGGGAGCTCGATTCGTTGGCCGAGGCCCAGATCCTGGCGGCGGGCGCGAAGCCGGCCTTCAAGGGGTACCACGGCTACCCGGCGACGCTGTGCATCTCGGTGAACGACGAGGTGATCCACGGCATCCCCTCCCCGGCGCGGTCGCTCCGCGAGGGCGACATCGTGTCGATGGACGTGGGGGCGGTGCTCGACGGCTACGTGGGCGACTCGGCGATCACCGTGCCCGTGGGGCGGGTGAGCGAGCAGGCGACGCAGCTCCTGCGGGTCACGCAGCAGGCGCTCTACCGGGCGATCCTGCAGATGCGGGCCGGCGGGCGCGTGTCGGACATCGGGCACGCCGTGCAGCGGCACGTCGAGGCGCATGGCTTCTCGGTGGTGAAGGAGTTCGTGGGCCACGGGATCGGGACCGCGATGCACGAGGAGCCGCAGGTGGCCAACTACGGCCTCCCGGGGCGCGGGCCGCGGCTGGCCGAGGGGATGGTCCTGGCCATCGAGCCGATGGTGAACGCGGGCAAGGACAAGGTGCGGGTGCTGGAGGACGGCTGGACGGCCGTCACGCGCGACGGCAGCCTGTCGGCGCACTTCGAGCACACCGTGGCGGTGACCGCCGACGGGCCGTTCGTCATGACCGCGCGCGAGGACGAGGCGTTCGAGGAGGTGCTGGCGGCGTCCGGTGTGGAGGCTCCCAAGGGGCTTGAGAACCGGTGGCGAAAGACGACACGATCGAAGTGACGGGCGTGGTGCTCGAGTCGCTCCCGAACGCGATGTTCCGCGTCGAGCTCGAGAACAGGCACCGGGTGCTCGCGCACGTGTCGGGGAAGATGCGGAAGAATTTCATCCGCATCCTGACCGGGGATCGCGTACTCATCGAGCTGTCGCCGTACGACCTCACGCGGGGGCGGATCACGTACCGGTACAAGTAACGGCAGTGGTCAGTGGCCGGTGGCCAGTGGCCAGTTCGCCGGGCGAGACAGCGGTCGTCGGCTGGCGCCAGACCGACCTGTCGCACACGAGGCCGTGACGCACTGACCACTGGTCACTGTCCACTGGCCACTACAGGTGTTCGAATGAAAGTGAGAGCGTCCGTCAAGCGGATCTGTGACAAGTGCAAGGTCGTCCGTCGCCGCGGCGTGGTGCGGGTGATCTGCACGAACCAGAAGCACAAGCAGAGGCAGGGATAGAACAGTGGACAGTGCGCAGTGGCCAGTGACCAGTGGATCACGCCCCTCGATGTTGCTCGGGGCGTCCTGAGCCAGTCGAAGGACGCGTGACACGCTGACCACTGACCACTGTCCACTACGAGGAAACAGCTATGGCACGAATCGCAGGGGTCGACCTTCCCCGCACCAAGCGCGTCGAGATTGGCCTGACCTACATCTTCGGGATCGGCCGGACCCGGTCGAACGCGATCCTGAAGGAGGCCGCGGTGAGCCCCGACATCCGGGTCAAGGACCTGTCGGAGGACGACGTGCGGCGCATCACGCGTGTCATCGAGGACCAGGGCGGGGTCGAGGGCGACCTGCGCAAGGAAGTCTCGATGAACATCAAGCGGCTGATGGACATCGGCTGTTACCGGGGCATGCGGCACCGCCGCGGCCTCCCGGTTCGTGGCCAGAGGACGCGCACCAACGCGCGCACGCGGAAGGGTCCGCGGCGCGGCGCGGTTGCCAAGAAGAAGACGGTGTAGCGGATGGCGAAAACAGATCCGACCGAGGGCGCGGGAGTCAAGCCGGAATCCGGGAAGCGTCCCGCCAAGAAGGCGTTCAAGAAACGTGGTGAGAAGCGCATTGTCCACCACGGGATTGCCCACATCCAGGCGTCGTTCAACAACACGGTGATCACCCTCACGGACACCGAGGGCAACGTCGTGTCGTGGTCGAGCGCCGGGGGCATCGGCTTCAAGGGGTCGCGCAAGGGCACCCCGTTCGCGGCCACCCAGGCGGCCATGAACGCGGGCAACGCGGCCAAGACGTTCGGCATGCGGTCGGTCGAGGTCCGGGTGAAGGGGCCGGGCGCCGGCCGCGAGTCCGCCATTCGCGCGTTGCAGACCGTCGGCATCGAGGTGAAGTCCATCCGCGACGTCACCCCGATTCCCCACAACGGCTGCCGGCCGCCGAAGCGGCGCAGGGTCTAGGGCGGGAATCAGGAATCAGGATTCAGGAATCAGGAGTCAGGAGTCGAGGGACGTCGGGGGTTCCCTGAGTCCCGAATCCTGAAGCCTGAATCCCAGAGGAATACCGAGAATGGCGAGATACAGCGGTCCGGTCTGTCGCCTGTGCCGGCGTGAAGGCATGAAGCTGTTCCTGAAGGGCGAGCGGTGCTACACGGAGAAGTGCGCCATCGAGAAGCGCAACTTCCCACCGGGGCAGCACGGCAAGCGCCGCGCCGCGAAGCTCGCGGGCTACGGCCTGCAGCTGCGCGAGAAGCAGCGCGTCAAGCGCATCTACGGCGTGCTCGAGGACCAGTTCCGGCTCTACTTCGAGTCGGCCGAGCGCCAGCGGGGCATCACCGGCGAGATCCTGCTCCAGCTGCTCGAGCGGCGGCTCGACAACGTCGTGTACCGGCTGGGCCTCGCGACCTCCCGCCCGCAGGCGCGCGAGCTGGTCCGCCATGGCCACTTCGCCGTCAACGGCCGGAACGTGAACATCCCCTCGTTCCTGGTCAAGGCCGGCGACGCGGTCGGAGTCAAGGCGCGCAGCCAGAAGAACACCACCATCCAGCACGCGATGGAGGAGGTCAAGGGGCGGGGCGTGCCCGAGTGGCTGCAGCTGCAGCCCGAGCGGTTCGAGGGCCGGGTGGTCTCGCTGCCCACGCGGGCGCAGATCAACCTGCCGATCCAGGAACAGCTGATCGTCGAGCTGTACTCGAAGTAAGGCGGCCGGACGCGGGCGCAAGGGGTCGCGAGGCCCGCGAAAGCGGGTCGAGAGACTCTGTGGAGGGCGTGCATGCCCTTCCACCCGCAGCAGGCGCAAGAAAGGACTGAGTCGATGTTGTGGAAAGGTTTCCAGCGGCCCAAGCGGCTGGAGTTCGAGCGCGAGACGCAGACTGATCGTTTCGTCCGGTGCCACGCCCAGCCCTTCGAGCGCGGGTTCGGCACCACGATCGGGAACGCGATGCGGCGCGTGCTGCTCTCCTCGATCGAGGGCGCGGCCATCACGGCGGTCCGGATCGAGGGCGTGCTGCACGAGTTCTCGCCCATCCCCGGCGTGGTCGAGGACGCCACCGACATCATCCTCAACCTCAAGACCATCCCCTTCAAGGTCAACTCGGACCTGACCAAGACCCTCTACGTCAAGGTCGAGAAGGCCGGCGAGGTGAAGGCCCGGGACATCGTGGCCGACGGCGACGTGGAGATCCTCGAGCCCGAGACCCACATCGCCACCGTGTCCGAGGGCGGCCGGCTCCAGATGGAGATGCGCCTGAAGCGCGGGCGCGGCTACGTGGCCGCCGACCGGAACTTCGACGACGACCTCGGCATCGGGTGGATCCCGATCGACTCGGTCCACTCACCCGTCAAGAAGGTGAATTACCTCGTTGAGGCCGCCCGCCTCGGGCAGACCACCGACTACGAGAAGCTCACGCTCGACGTCTGGACGAACGGGTCCATCACCCCGCGCGACGCGGTCTCCAACGCGGCGAAGCTCGTCCGGGAGCACCTCAACATCTTCGTCAACCTCGAGGACGGCGCCGACCAGGCCCTCGACGCGCCGGCGGAGCAGGGACGCGGCGCGGCCTCGAACGAGAACCTCGACAAGAGCGTCGAGGAGCTGGAGCTCTCGGTCCGCTCCTACAACTGCCTGAAGAACGCGAACATCCGGACGATCCGCGAGCTCGTGCAGAAGACCGAGGCCGAGATGCTGAAGACCAAGAACTTCGGCCGCAAGTCGCTGAACGAGATCAAGGAAATCCTGCAGACGATGGGCCTCGGCCTGGGCATGCGCCTGGACCAGCCCACCCCGCAGGGCCAGACGGAATAAGACAGAACTTGGCCATTGACCATTTGGCGAGGGAGCAATCGGCGAGGGAGCAAGTTGCCAAACGGTCAGTCGACAAATTGCCAAGTGACAGATCGCAGATAGAGGATTACCAATGCGTCACCGATTAGCTCACCGCAAGCTGGGGCGGGTCACCGAGCACCGCATCGCGCTCCTGCGGAACCAGGCCCACGCGCTCCTCCAGCACGGGCACATCGAGACCACCGTCCCGAAGGCCAAGGAGCTGCGGCCGTTCGTGGAGCGGCTGATCACCATCGCCAAGCGCGGCATCGCCGACGGCGGCGCCCCGACGCGCGCGCTGAACGCCCGCCGCCTCGTCCTCCGGGACATCCCCGACCAGGACGTCGTCGGCAAGCTGTTCACGGAGATCGCGCCGCGCTTCGCGTCGCGGCCGGGCGGCTATACCCGCATGCTGCGGGTGGGCTTCCGGCAGGGCGACGCCGCCGACGTGGCGCAGGTCGAACTGGTGGGCAGCGAGTACGACGCGAAGGCGAAGGCCGAGAAGGAAGCCAAGGGCCAGGGAGAAAAGCCCAAGGCCAAGGGGATGGGCGGACGGCTGAGGGCTGCGGCCGACCGGCTGCGCGGCAAGCGCGCGGCCGAGGAAGCGGAGTCCGAAACGGCCTCCACCGACACCAAGAGCCAGGCGCGCGCGGCCGCCCGAAAGGGTACCGGCGGGTCGCGCAGGGCGCCGAGGGCCAAGTAGGACGACTGTGGCCAGTGGCCAGTGGCCAGTGGTCAGTCGTCACGGAAGTAAGGGCCGCGCGGTCTCAGGCCGCGCGGCCCTTCGGCTTGTACGCCGGCGTGTCCGTCACGCTCGACAGCTCGCGTGACGGCGTGATCTACTGGCCGCTGACCACCGGCCACTGTCCACTGATCACTGCTTTT
>Ga0105104_10001665_pt1 | contig 16637 bp, 9 predicted proteins | sample PPLLaktember2015_3_FD_87034 | JGI IMG/M metagenome (GOLD analysis project Ga0105104, IMG submission 87034) | Freshwater sediment microbial communities from Prairie Pothole Lake near Jamestown, North Dakota, USA - PPLs Lake P7 Core (6) Depth... | ecosystem: Environmental > Aquatic > Freshwater >... | reverse complement strand
GGTGTGGATTGCAGCATCTGGTAGAGAGCACTGGCATGGCTGGTCGCGGTCAAGGGCTGTCCGTTTGGATCGACGGTGACAGCCGCAATTTCGCCGATATCTGCAAAGACATCCTGGATGGCCTGGACGCAGTGAGTAGGGAAGTTGGAGGCTGAGATAGGTTCGGCGGGCCGGCTTGTCTCGCAGCAGCCTCCGGAGAGCAGCTTTTCGACGTCGCCGGCAGAAAATCGCCACTGCTGCCCGATCTTTACGCCTTTCAGGCGCCCGTCATCCAGCATCCGGTAGATGGTGATCCGGTCGACTTTAAGGAATTCCTGGACTTGTTTGGTGGTGAGGTAATCTTCCATGGCCTTCTGATATATAAAGATATAGAGTGATATATATTGATATAATAACTAGTATGTGCAGTAGTTCACAAGTGACATTTGTTTGCCTGACCGGTGATGAATGTCACGCAAAATTTCGGGGTTAATAGTATAATATATTCATAATAATGAATATGAACGTAGGTATCCCCCATTTATATGAAAATGTTTCCGGAATTTTCCAGGCGCTCAGCCAGCCGGCCCGCCTGCGCATTCTGGGTGCTTTGCGAGGTGGAGACGCGTGTGTATGTCACCTGGAGGCCGGTTTGGGCTACCGGCAGGCCTACTTATCTCAACAGTTGACTGTACTGAGAGAAGCCGGCCTGCTAGTTTCCCGGCGAGAGGGCAAGCATATCTATTACGGTCTGGCCGATCCCCGGGTGGTCGACCTGATCCAGGCGGCCGGCAGCCTGGCCGGTGGTATGGAAGATTGGCTCCCGGCTCTGACCGGTGTCACCCTGGCGGGCTGTGTTTGCCCGCACTGCCAGCTCCATTCTGAAGATATCGAAAAGACCACCTTATAAGGAATTGCAGAAGCATTCATGATCCCACACGATAACGCTATTACACAAAAACGATTATTTCTATCCCTCCTCTTGACGGCCACAATCCTGGCTGCCGAAGTTGTGGGGGGATTATGGACCGGCAGCCTGGCTTTGCTCTCGGATGCTGCGCATGTCTTTATGGATATCTTTGCCCTGGGCTTGAGTTTTCTGGCCATGCGCCTGTCAGCCCTTCCCGCGGATGACCGGCATACCTATGGTTACCACCGCCTGGAGGTTCTGGCAGCCCTGGCCAATGGGCTGAGCCTGGGGGGGATTGCCATCGGGATTTTTATTGAAGCTTACCGGAGATTTTTATCCCCCGAGCCGGTTAAAAGCCTGGAAATGCTGCTCATCGCTGCCGTTGGCCTGGCCGTCAACCTGGTGGTGGTCGGGGTGCTCAGCGGCCGTACAGACAGCCACGCCCACGATGGGCACCAGCACGCAGACCATGCGGGCAGTGACCTCAACGTGCGCAGCGCTTTCCTGCACGTAGTGGGTGATGCGATCTCTTCCGTGGGCGTAATCCTGGGTGCCTTGATCATCTCTGCCACCGGGTGGCTGTGGATCGACCCAGTGGTGAGTGTGCTGATCGGTGTTTTGATCGTGGTCAGCTCGTACCGGGTGTTACGCAGCTCGCTTCATATTTTGATCGAGGGAACCCCGGAAGGTTTATCTCTAAAAAACGTGGTCCAGGTGATGGCCGAGGTGCCCGGGATCCTCGACGTGCATGACCTGCATGTTTGGAATATCTGCTCGGGCCGCGTGGCGTTGAGCGCGCACGTGGTCGTGTGCGAGGATGCGCGCCAGGACGCCCAGGTTACCCTGCAAGATATCAAGCAGCGCCTTGCTTCGGGGTTTGGCATCCAGCATACTACGGTTCAATTCGAAACCGCCGCAGCCACCTGCGAGCAGGGCCCATCCGCCTGCCGCTGCCACTAGAAAATAAAAAAAACCGTCGAGAAATCGACGGTTTTCGCCCTTAAAATGCCATTGACTTGGGTGAGGGGGGCACCCAAGTCAATGGCACATATATAATAGCACGTAATCCACAAATATACAAGGGAGTAGGTTAAGAAAAATATGAGAGTTTTGTTGAATTGCGCTTCTCTACCGGCTTGACATGCACTTTTACCGATTCTATAATCATTTCATCCGTTTCCCAGGCAAAAACCTATGTGCCCTCGTCGCTCCCGAATACTTCTCTGGCTTTTGTTCGGCTTGTTCACCGGGTTTGGGACATCTGCATTTTTGCCCAGCCGGCAGAGCGTTTCTCCGCCATATCAACAAACACCCCAACCCGGGGTGATGCCTCCAAAGGGAGGTCTGATCTATCCAACCTTGCCCGCCAACGCCACCCAGGTCGACTACGGCGCTGAGGCCTACCGCCTGGTATGCAGTGCCTGTCACGGGGATGTGGGCCAGGGTCTTACCTCGGAATGGCTGGCGACCTGGAACCCTGCCGACCAGAACTGCTGGCAGTCTAAATGCCACGCTGCCAGCCACCCACAGGATGGTTTCGAACTCCCGCACTACGTGCCCGCCATAATCGGCCCCGGCAAGCTTGCCGGGTTCCGTACCGCTCAGGATTTACACGACTACATCGAGAGGACCATGCCCTGGCAAGACCCGGGTTATCTGCAGCCCGAGGAATACTGGAATATCAGCGCCTTCCTGGTCCGCGCTAATGGAATTGACCCTATGCTGGAGCCGCTGACAGTCGAGAGGGCAGGGGAGATTATGGTTAACGAAAGTGAGCCCACGGTGAGATCAGAGGTCGAGCGTGGTGAAAATCTTGGGACCGAGTCAATCGCACAACAGCCAGCCTTTTGGGCGTGGGTGATCAGTGGCTTATTACTGATCTCGGGCGGGGTGGCCGGGTTAGTGATCTTAGGGAAGCGTGGGAGGAGATAAGGTTTATTGTAAGTCGCAACTGTTCTGGATTTATTCGAACTTAATCCCATCTTTAGATTTAATTTACTGATTTATCCCAAACTGGACGATAGAGTAAATATGCATCCAGATATAAACGAATCCTGGTTTGGTCTTTTGTTCGAAGATCCAATTAGCCATTTATCTTCATCAACAATTGAGTAGAGTCAAAGGGGTGGATCACTAATAATAATTTGGAGCATTTATGTTCGATATTGGCCATCTTTTGGGTTGTGGAATTGTTTCTGATGTACTCGATGAACTCGGTTATCGAGATTGCTTATTATCTCCCCAATTTCGACCAATCTTTCCATTAGCTCATGGCTGGGGAAAAGTCAGAACCATTCAGTTAGCGGTTCTTTCCCCAGGTGATGACCCAAATGACGTCCATAAGGGTTTGACTTTGATGGATAACTTGAAACCCGGTGATTTTATTGTGGTAGCCGGTGGGTCGATGGATTACGCGTATTGGGGCGAACTGATGTCAACCACTGCTAAGGTTAAAGGGGCCGTTGGCGCCCTAGTCGATGGCCTTACTCGTGACTTGGCGCCTGTGATTCAAATGCAGTTTCCAGTATTCTCTCGTGGCTCGTATGGTCGAGATATCAAAAATCGCGGGATAGTCGTGGATATTGACATCCCAGTGGTTATCAATCAGCTCACAATTTTCCCGGGTCAGTGGATTTTTGCCGATATTGATGGAATTGCCGTCATCCCGTTTGAAATCGAGCTTGACTTCTATCGTGCGGTAAAACGGCAGTTGGAATTAGAGAGCCTTGTTAAAAATTCGATTATTAATGGGCTTCAACCGACCGAATTAATCCGGACGCATGGGGTTTTTTAAACCATGCATATCGCTATAGTTTTTGCAAAAGAAGGTAGTATTGGGTTTCCGGGAAAAAACATGTTTCTTCTCCATGGGAAACCATTGATCGGGTGGTTGATTGAAGAATTAATAAAATCCAATGTTTTTTCTAATATTTATATATCTACAAACGGGGATGAAATTGCGCGATATTGCAATAATTATCCCCAGGCCCACGTAATCCGGCGTCCGGATGATTTGGCAAAAAATGATCGCTTTGTGGATGCGGTGCACCACGTGGTCAGAGGTCTTCCGACTATTCCCCAAACGATCACCATTCCCCAGGTTGTTCAACCGATCCGAGAAAAAGGCATTTTTGAAAGAATTATCGCGCTGCATCGGCCGGGTATCGATAGTGTTGTTACCGTCAAAGGCCTGGAGAGCAGTCTGCACTGGATGTATTATCTTAAAGACAATGCAACTTTATCGGTACCCAGTCAGATCGGACCTGTTACCCAAAATCCGGTAATTTCTCGTGAAGAAAACCTGGTTGAAATAGATAATGCGATCGTATCCTTTACTTACTCTAGTTGGAAAACGGGGAAAAGTATAACACCCTGGCCATATCTGGGTGAACATATTGTGGGTGTAATGCAGAATTATCCGAATCGGAATATGGCAGTAGATCTGCATACTCCGGAAGATGGTGAGTGGTTAGAGTATGTGATGGAGTTTACGGATTGGAAACGCAAACACTCTTACGCTCGCCAGTAAAACCGTTTGAAATCCAGGGGTACCTTTTTGGGGAAGTATCCAGGGTATTTCAAATGGAAATTGAGGCCTTGGAAACCGCGCAAGGTCGGGTCAATGAGGCGATTGTAAAAGCTGCGCTGACAATCTTATCCACGCGTGGAAAAATTATTCTTTTGGGGGTTGGTAAATCAGGCCAGGTTGCTAGAAAGATTGCCTCCACTCTCTCTAGTACAGGATCCCCAGCTGTATTTATTAATGCAGCAGAAGCTGCCCATGGTGACATAGGTGTATTACAACGCGAGGACCTGGTAATTGTGGTCTCAAATAGCGGGACAACCATGGAATTGGTTCAAATTGTTCCTGTTATCCGATCATTCGGTCCGCAAATAATCGGTATTATTGGCAATATCAATTCACCGCTTGCCTCCCAAATGGATTTGGTGATTGATGCCCGGGTAGCCCACGAAGCTGATGTATTAGATACTATTCCGACATCCAGCACAACCCTCGCAATGGTCATTGGGGATGCATTGGCGTCTGTGCTTATGCTCGCGAGAGGTTTTACCCGCCAGCAATATCTGGTGAACCACCCCGCTGGCCACCTAGGTAGGAATTTGATGTATAAGGTAGGGGATATCATGCGGGTTGGTCAGGATATTCCTACGGTCAGCGCTGATACACCGCTGCTTGATGTACTTTTAGAGGCTTCAAGTAAGCATTTAGGTGGAGTTTGTGTGGTCAATCAAGAACAAAAATTAATGGGAATAATTCTAGATGGGGATATCAGGCGCTATATCCAAATGAACCGCCAGATAGAGGGGATCGTCGCTCAAGAGTTATTAAACCCCACCCCACTAACTTTGTCACCCGAGGATTTATTGATTGATGCAGAGCGGATCATGGGACAACCATCCTGTCCTCGCGCTTTCGTGCCCATAATTCTTGAAGATCATCGGTTGCTTGGTGTGTTATGGTATTACGACTTGATATCATCCGAAAAGGGGACAAGTGGATGGTAGATTGTCGTTCATTTGCCGGATTATCGCACATTTGCCAGGTTAGTTCCTATCATTATTTCTGAGAATTTGGCGGAGTCTGGCCCTGAGGTAGTATGAAAATCCTGTTCTATATTGAACCAAGCATAGTCCTCGACAATCCATTATGTTATGTTCCTTGGTGGGGTTTTTCTTTTGAGTTAATCATGACCCTGTTAAAAGATAAGGATCATGAGTATGAAATCTTGGTTATTACAAACGAATCTTTAAAAAATCATATCGAAAAAGAGTGTTTAGAAAACCTCGTTCGAGTCTATTCCATACCCCAGGAAGAGCTCCTCAAAAAATTTAATTTGGATTACTTGAAAGCAACCATTGCATGGTATCAGGAAGATTTTGATGATTCTCAACTGGAACATATGGCTGGTTTGATTAAAGAGAGCATCCAAGGTTTTATTCCGGATGTGATCATCACGTTTGCTCCTGTACCTTTCTTGAAGGTCATTTTCTCGGAAGCGGTAATATTGCATTATGAACTTGGTATGATTTCACGATTGCCCTTCCACAGGACAATTTATCTTGACCCTGAAGGGATGTTTTGTCATTCTTCTCTTATAAAGTATAAGGATGACATAGTAAACCATTCAATTGATGCGGACCAGAAAGAAAGAATCACAGCTTTTCGGGATCATTACATTACCTTAATCCAGGAGAAAAACCCCTTCCGTGAATTCCTGGATCCGATCCGTGAAAAATATTCAAAAATATTGCTGCTGCCGCTTCAATTTTCCAGGATTTACTCATTTGATGGTCTATCAAATTTTACATCCCAGTTTCACTATCTCTTGTCTGTATTGAGTAATTTGCCATCGAATATTGCCTTAATTGTGACGAACCACTCCTTTTGTTCTATTCTTACTCCCGAACTGGTCCAATATTTAAAAACGAGGTATGAGAATTTCTTCTTCACACCAGAGTTTGATTGGTTTTTAGATGTATCCCATTTCTGTTTGGGATATGTAGATGGAGTGATCAGTGTTTCTTCAGCAGTGGGGTTGCAGACCTTGATTTGGCAAAAAAAGCTTATAGTCCTGGGGGATTCACATTTAAACCTGATTGCAGATGCAAACGATTTGTCAAATATCTCCGAGGTCTTGGATGCCCCGCAGAAAAATCGGGATGCTATACTCCACTGGCTTTTAACGCGATATTACATTCCGATAGCTTATCTTTACGAGCCCACCTGGTTATCACGGCATTTAACGACTGCTGTAAAAATTCATCGCAATCACCAGAATTATCGGGGTCTGTTTCTTCCCCATTCCGATGAAGCAGAGCTGTTTGACTTGTTAATCCAGAAAGGATTTCCGGAGATACCAATTAAGTCGTTGAGACATCCCTCTCCTCAGACTGAACCAGATTTTCGCCAACAGCAGATCACTCAGTTCATTCAATATGCCGACTTGGCTGCTGGGAATGAAGAGCATGATTTCGCGATCCAAATCCTTGAAAACTGTGTAAAAGAATTCCCAGATGCTCGAGAGATTTATCCCCTCCTGGCAATTTTATATTCCGGAAATCAAGATTTCGCTCAAGCTGAATGGAACCTCCTGATGGCTCTCCATTTTGACCCCACCAATGTTGAATTGATAAACCAATTAGGAGTAGCACGTTACTGCCGGGGAAAGCTCTCGGAGAGCCAGCAAACCTTTTCAAAGGCCTTATTGTTGGCTCCAACTAACCGGGAAATTCAAAATAATCTCATTCAGATCGTGAGTGAGCTGGAAAACAATTCGAAAAATATCCACTAAATACCCACGATCCGTTGTTCTCGCGGATTATTCGTTCGATATGCCGATGTTTCTCTTGATTACCCTGCTCATTCAGCGGGGTTTTTGTATTTATCTGCCGTTTATGAAATTTTCATAGCGATTTTACAGTCTCAGACCTCAAGTTTTGGATACATTAGTTTTGTACTCATATTTGTTTTTCTATCCTGATTGGCAAGCTGAAACTATATATCTGTCTATAAACTTCCGGATTTCTACGAAAATTCGACTTAAATAAATGACGAGTTTATGGTGAGACAATGACCTTAACAACGAAAACATTCACTCCGCCCGAGAATTTTCCAACACCGATGCATGAAGTAGGATACACGCCCAATAGCCAGCTCGAAATGTACTTGACCAATGCGGATGCATCCTTTTCAAAAGGCAAAATTCTTGCGGCGATCTTTGAAATCCAAAAAGCCCTGGAAATTGAACCGCACGATCCCTCCATCATTAAAATCTACGGCAATCTTCTCTTATCGGCTGGTGATATAAATTCTGCTCGCCTGGAATTTCAGAAGGCCGTGAAGATTGCACCGGATTATGGGCCGGCTCACCTTGACCTTGCAGGTGTTCTCTATTACCTCGGCTTATTCGATGAAGCCGAGAAACATGTACGCACTTTCTTATCGATAAACCCGCAGGATACAAATGCATTAGCTCTCCTCGCTCGATTGACAGAATCCAATGGGAGGTCTGGTGAGGATGACCTACCCAATGAGATGAGCACGCAAAATAGCGTCATCCCGAGTGTGAGCACAGAAGATAGCGTTGAGCAAGCTGTAACGCTTCCCTGGACTGGGGAAAGGTATTTACCCTGGTTGGGCGAATCCGAAGGCGCCGAAATCCATTATGAACACCTCCACCGATATCGTTTTGCTTATCAGTTAGCAGCGGGGAAACGGGTTCTTGATTTGGCTTCTGGGGAAGGGTATGGCAGCGCGATGCTGGCAGAGATGGCCGCTGAAGTGGTAGGTATTGACATCAGCGAGGAGGCAGTCCGGCATGCAAGCGATAAATATCAACGCAACAACCTGGTATACCGAACGGGTTCAATTTTACAGGTTCCGCTAGAAGGTAGCACGCTGTTTGATCTAATTGTGTGCTTTGAGGCTCTGGAACACGTGGCAGATCACGATCAGCTCATGTCAGAGGTAAAACGGCTGCTGAAACCGGATGGCCTATTTCTGATTTCCACACCCAATAAATCTACGTACAGTGACCATGATGATTTTGATAACCCATATCATGTCCGCGAATTGTATTTGGATGAATTTAAAACACTTTTATCCAGGTATTTTGAAAATTACCGGATCCTGGGGCAGAAATCTTATCCCGCTTCTTACCTGTACTCGTACGGCGAAAGGTCACCGTTTGCTAATATTTATAACCTGGATAAGGAGGGAGGGTATTACTCCTTCCGTTCGGAAGTGGATCCGGAACCGCGTTATTATTTGGCAGTTGTTGGCGGCGAGCGTACGAATTTTGCAGATTACACCCTTGACACGGTGCTCGTCGATACATCGCGCAGTTTATTCGATCAATATAATTCCCAAATCAAAGATTACCGAACCATCCTTGCCGATCGGAATGCGCATATTGCAAATCTTGAACTGATGCTGGAAGACCAGAAGAAACTGATGTTGGAAGAGCAGAAGAAACTGCATTCGGAACCGATTGCCTCGAAAGAGGAAGGTGATATTTTACGGGGGCGAATCATAAATGCCCGACGCGCTGATCTTCAGAAAATTGTGCTGACCATTCAGGCATATAACAACAAATATAAACGATCGGTCACCCCGGTAATAGCGGATCTTTTTGATGAAAATTATTATGTCCAGAAGTACAGGGATGTGGTAGAAACAGGCAATTCCCCCTTATGGCATTTTCTCGAAACCGGAGTTCACGAGGGACGCAACCCCAATCCCTTGTTCGATACGTATTTTTATAGATCTTCATATCCCGAAATGCTGGCATCCGGACAGCTGGCAGTGGAACATTTCCTTCTGATAGGCGCAGAGAAGGGATACAACCCGCATCCAATGTTTGATACATCCTTTTACTTGAAGAATAACCCGGATGTCGTTCAAGCAGGTTTTAATCCCCTGGTTCACTATATTTGCTATGGGGCCTATGAACGACGCGATCCCCATCCTCAATTCAGCACAGATCAATACCTGAAGCAATACCCCGAATTAATAACATCAGGGGAGAATCCACTCGTTCACTATCTCAGAAGTACAAGAAACCTTTAGTTCCCTGATCCAGACGTACCTGGCTGCTTTCGATAAGGAATTAGTGGAAACCGCATCGTCAGGGTAACAATACTGGGATAGATTTGCTTTTACATTGTTTATCGCCATTCTTGCAGGAATAAGATACATGAGCCTTATACGCGAAATTTCTCCTAATGATGATATGTATCAAGGAAATCAGGAGCATTACTTTTATGTTGGAGAATCGGCCATCCAATGTATCCTGACCGGTCTGGCAGCAGTTGGCAAAGACCCCGCGGAGATCAGCAGTATTCTGGATTTGCCTTGCGGTTACGGACGAGTGCTTAGACAATTGAAAACGACGTTCCCGAACGCAGCTTTAGCCGGATGCGATCTCGAACGGAATAGTGTCGATTTTTGCGCCAGGACGTTTGGGGCAGCTCCCTTCTATTCCAACAAAGATATTTCAAAAATTTCGATCGATGGAACTTTCGATCTTATCTGGGTAGGTTCTCTCCTCACGCACCTGGATTTTCAACACTGTCAGGATTTTTTTCGGTTCTTAACCGGCAAACTGAATCCATCGGGTTTGCTGGTCGTTTCGGTTCACGGACCGGATATTATCCGAAAAATTGTGCAGGAAGAGAGTACCTATGGACTGGATCAGGCTTCACTCGCTTCATTGATTTATCAGTATCACGAGAATAAATTTGCATACGTAAATTACCCGGGGAGAGAAGATTATGGCATCAGTATCTCCTCGATTGCGACTACAAAAGGTCTGATTTCAGGGATTCCTGAGCTTAACTTTATTCAGTATCGTGAGAATGCCTGGGATAATCACCAGGATATTTTATGTTGCCAGAAGAGTGCGGCCATGGGTGTGAAAAGAACGCAAAATGTTGCGGCAACACCCGGCAGAAAACAGGTTATCGGGGCGGAGAATGAGACGGGCAAGGATTATCACGTTGTATTCTCTCTTCCCGAAGGGCTTACCATCGGTGGTGTGACTACCTGGTCCGTGGAGATGTCTCGGCAGCTGCGAGGAAACGGGTACCCGACCGCGCTGGTTTCCCATCCTTCTCGCTATCATAACCCAGAGGTGGATTTCGGCATTACAGACGATGATTTTTTGATTGATTGTACGGGCCTTCTTCACCCAGATGATCCGGAATTAAATGTGCAGGATTACGAGCCGTATTATCGACAGGCGCTGCCGGGTGTGATTATTCCAAACTGGTCGTGGGGAACCTACGCGCTGGCTGCCAGGATCGCAGCAATTACCCCGGAAAAACAGCGGGTAATTGCAATTGGTCATGCGGATGAAAGTGGATACTATGAATGGCTGGTCCATTATGAAGCGATAATTCATCGCTTTGTCGCTGTCAGCCAGGAAATTGGCAGCAGGTTAAAAAGGCTGCTTCCTCATCGTGCAAACGATGTGTTCGTTCGGCCTTATCCTGTCCGAATCCCGAATAATCTAACCCGAGAATATTCGGCGAAAGGCTCGCCGATAAAACTAGTTTACGCTGGGCGGATTGTCCAATATCAGAAAAGGGTGTTCGATCTGCTCGATCTGGCAACCCGGTTGGAATATGCAGATGTTGATTTTCAGTTTCGCATCATCGGGAGTGGGATTGACAAAGAACCGTTTTATGCCCGGGCCGAACAGCTACCAGAACGAGTGAGAAGACGGATCTCTTTAGAAGCTGCCGTCCCACCCTCGCAAATGAGCGAGGTGTGGCGGACATCTGATATAAACATTCTGGTTTCGGATTTTGAAGGGACTTCGATTTCCATGCTGGAAAGCATGGCAGAAGGCTGTGTACCGGTCATGACCCATGTGAGTGGAACGTCGGCAGTCATCCACCCAGGTGAAAACGGCCACCTGGTTCCGGTGGGCGACCTTGACCAGATGGCGCATGCGATCAAGAATCTTTATCTTGATCGTAATCAACTTATCTCCCAGGGAGAAAAAGCTCATCAAACCGTTAAGGCGAAATATTCCTATGGGGATTATGTAGCCTGGTTTTCTGAAATGGTGGACGATGTCTGGCAGGAACCTGCGCGCCCGTGGCCACCCAAGACCAAACCGGTTGAATTTGAAGAAGTGCGCCAATGGGTTCAAAGATCTTACGAGCCAAGATCTTTGAAACCGATCGACCCCCAACCGGATTCTAGAACGAAAATCCTGTTTATCTCGCATGACGCCAATTGGGGTGGGGCGCCTAAGGTTTTATATTCGTTGGTGAAAGGATTGGACCCCAAGAAGTGGAATTCGATAGTGGTTGTCCCGGATCACGGCAGGCTTGAAGAAGAATTCGGTAATATCGGCATCCGAACCATAGTTTCGCCATTGGTCTGGGCTACAACGAATGCGAGCCGCCGTGCGAACGATTATCAATATTTTTGCGATAACCTCGGCGAAAGAACAAGCCAGATCGCTGAAATCATCGAGAAAGAACGCATCCAACTGGTTATCACCAATACCGTCAGCATCGTAGAAGGCGCCCTGGCGGCGAGAATGTCCGGCGTCCCGCACATATGGTATGTGCATGAACTAATCAGTCAGGATGACCAGCTAACTCCAATTCTGGATTATCCCGCGTTTTATGCCACATTGGATGAATTATCGAACAAACTGGTTGTGATCTCGAAAACTGTGGAGAATGAGATCGTCCAATTTTATCCATCCCAAAAAATTGAGCTGATTTATACAGGGTTGGAAAAGCCGCCGGCGATAAGCCCGGATCGACAGGAAACACTTGGGATTGCCCCGCACGATCCGGTCATTACCTTTGTAGGAGTGCTTTCCGAGAGGAAGGGGGTGATGGGCCTGGTAGACGTCGCGGCTGTTGTGGTGAAGAAGATCCCGCAGGCCAAATTTGTCCTGGTAGGCCAATTGGTCAATGAGTTGGCCGAGAAGATGAAAGATCAGATTCGGCAGAAAAATCTTGATGATCATTTTGTATTCCTCGGGTTTCGGGATGATATCCGGGAAATCCTATCTTGCAGTGACGTCGTTGTGATCCCTTCTTTAGTCGAGCCATTTTCTTTGGTGGCAGTAGAGGCGATGGCAGCCGGAAAACCGGTTGTGGCAACCAGAAGTGGTGGGCCAGCTGAAATTGTCATTGATCAGGAAACAGGTATCCTGGTCCCGGTGAATGACCCGTATTCCATGGCACAGGCGGTGATAAAACTATTCGCAAACTCTGCTTCGATGAGAGCAATGGGTAAGAATGGAGCCCGTCGCTTTTTGAAGGTGTTCCGATACGAAGAGTATATTCAACGTTTCGATCGGTTAATTGAAGAAGTTTTGGCTCAACCCCAGGAAAATGCTTGCTTTGCTCAAAAAGATGTGGTCGACCGATTTGTCCGTCTGACGGCCGTGGCTGCTCCGGTGAACATCCAGCGCGGCGACCAGGATCCTTCTACGGCGGCCAGGCAGCTCTTGAATTATCAGGGATACCAGCCGGTCGTCGTAAAATCTGTTCCGAGCAAAATCTCGAGACCGAAAGTCAGCGTTTGTCTTCCAGTCTATAACGGGCAATTGTATGTTCGCGACTGCATCGAGAGTATTCTGGCTCAAACCTTTACGGATTTTGAATTGATCGTTGTGGACGACGCCTCCAGGGATGATTCGGAGAGCATCATTCAAACTATCCAGGATCCACGGGTTCGCTATGTTCGAAACGCAAAGAACCTGGGGTTAATTGGAAATTGGAACAGGTGTCTTGAGCTCTCCACAGGTGAATTTGTTTGCATATTTCACCAGGATGATCTGATGGATGCCACAAACCTGGAGAGAAAAGTGGCCCTGATCGATTCGGATCCCAGGCTTGGCTTTGTCTACTCAGATGTAACCATTGTCAACCAGGATGGAGATCGGACTGGCACTCATTGGTTCAACCTGGTGAATCCAAATGTAGATTTTCGGCAGTCCAGCAGCGCAATTTTTGATTTGCTCTTTTCCAACCTGAACCTGGTTTGTTGCCCAAGCGTCGTTGTACGCAGGGAGTGTTATGAGAAATTAGGCAGTTTTGATTCTCGCCTACCGCTTACCGTGGATATGGAAATGTGGTTGAGAATTGCATTATTTTATGATGTGGCCTACATCGCGGATCCATTAATGCAATACCGCTGGCATGATAAGAATTTGACGCATAAGTACCTGGATTTGGACCTGGTCCATCTCTATTTGAGCAAGCGGATGGTGCTGGAAAAATTTCCCGAGAGGTTCCGCGATACGGAGTATGCTTCACAATTATTGGAGGATTCCAGCCAGCGGATTTTTGACCGGGCCATTCATCATTTTCATCAAGGCGATTATCGGTTAGCGAAACAGCACATGGTGGTTTTGCAACAGATCCGGGGTGAGTTTAACTCCGGTGAAGTATTTGATGTCTATTGTCGTGAGCTGCAAAGAAATATCGATCAGGCCTTTGAATACTGGATGACACCCTTTGCAGTGAGTCGAGACATTTCACCATCCGCTGGTGAAGAAAAAGGGGTAACGCAGGTTCCTGTCACCCGGACAGGTGTCGCTTACCTGCTGTCAGTCATCAAATCTTTATTCAAGATCGATCGGGCGGAAACAGCGAAAAGAGTTGTGATGGACCTCCTGGAGCTAATTCAGGAGGCCGGTGATGATCAGCTCCTCCTTGAAACCAAGGTAGACCTGAGTAAAGTATTGATCGATACTGGTTGGCTGTCGGAGGCTGAAAATCTATTGAAGGAAGTCAGCCTCAAGGCAAAATCTCTGTATCAAACGCAGTTCGAAAAACAATGTGAACAAAATATGGAAATGATTGCGGAGATCCTGGCTCCACTCAAGAGGTATGAAACTGTTTATCAACCTTCCCTTGAAAAGGGTGGCAGCCTGATCCAGGCCGGTAAGATCAATGAGGCACTAACCGTCATCCGTTCGGTATTGGAGCACGCGAAGCGGCTCGAAGGCTCACCAGTCATCATCGAAATAATCCTGGAAAGTAGCCGGTTGATCGCAAAAACTGGAGAGGTGCAAGAAGCAGCTCTTTTTGGAAAGAAGGCATTAAAACTGGCCGAAAAAGTTCCCCACCCCTTCTGGCGAAACCATGTGCGGAGCTATCTTGAGAGGTTGGCTGATCCTGACCAGGTCGAGGTTGTTCGAGAGCTCCAGCCACCCCTCTCCATCTCTTCGAACGCTGATCGAAACCCTTCACACCCGGAAGTGGATGTGGTCATCCCGATCTATGGCCAGGCTGACCTGGTGAAGGCTAGTGTTGAGAGTGTACTGAAGACTGTAAAAAATGCCAGACTGATCCTGGTTGATGATCACTCTCCAGATGATGAGGTCGGACAATTGCTGGATATCTACCAGGGTCACCCCTGGATCACCGTGATTCGCCTGGAAGATAATCAGGGCTTCATTGGCGCTACAAAATTGGGCGCGGAACAGGGCCAGGCTCCGTATATTTTATTCTTGAATTCAGACACCAGAGCTATTGAACCAAACTGGTTGGGAAAAATGATCCCGCAAGACCCCCAAATTGCAGTTGTGGGCGCTAAACTGCTCTTCTCGCAAAATATGCCGGGTCCTCTGGCGGGGACCATACAGCATGCAGGAGTAGCCCGGAATTTACAGGGCGAACCGTTCCACCCATACCTGGGTTGGCGAGCAGATGCATGGGAGGTAAACCGGCAAATTGAGGTGAACGCTGTAACCGGCGGTTGTTTTTTGGTTCGCAGAAAAGTGTGGAACGAATTGGGGGGGTGGGACCCAATGTTTGGTAAGGGAGTTTACGAAGACGTAGATTTTTGTTGGCGGGTGAGGAAAGCCGGCTATAAAGTCTTATACCAACCAACGGTAACCCTTTATCATCACAGTTCCGCCAGCATAAACACCAATGGGCATCATTTATTGTATGACCATAAGGATGAAAACCTACGCCTCCTCAAACGAAAATGGCCTGACTTGAAGAGCGATGAAGTGATTTTCATCGGCGAAAAACAGGTCAAAACTTGGCGAGCTGCGAAGCAGGAGATGCCGGCGATCCTGGATTTGGCGCGGAAAGGGAAGAAAACACAGGCTCTATCCAGGGTGCGCAACCTATTGAATGGTGCGCCCGATTACCCAGATGGGCTGGCCTTGTACGCTACCTTACTCATTGATATGGGCAATCACGAGAAAGCAGTTCCTCTCCTGGAAAAGTTAATTTGCCAGGAGCCGCTCAGTTGGGAGATGAGATTGAAGTTGGTTGATACCCGTCTGCATGCTGGCCAATTCGATGTAGCTCGGAGAGAGCTGGACAAGCTAGCCGAAGCATTGCCTTCATCACCAGAAATTATCCGGCTGAGAGAGCGCCTGGTTTCCGCGACGAATGTTTCCGGTGATGAGATTATTCTAAATACCTCATCGCCTCTGGACGCGATGGAGTTGTTTGAGGTTTTGCTAAACGCCCCGAATCTTGAAGCTGCCTTGCAGCAATATGAATCGGATTTAGGTAAAGATTTATATGATCTGGTAGCTAAGCAAATTCAAGCTGCCAGAGATGAAGGAGAGACAGACCTGGCAGAAGGTCTGCAGAACCTCGCGGATTATATTCATGGGGTGATGGTATTACGGGAATAAAACCGATACCGAGATAATTGTTCCAGGCCGGCCTGTAAGCCGCATTCTGTCCGGAAGAAGGGTATCCCCCGTAGGGGGACGGTCTCTCCCTGGATGAGCATCTCTCTCGACCTTCTGTTGCCAGAAGGCTCTAGCAGTCTACCCGGGATTGGATACGAAGACGGGTCGTCTCCGGCTTTTTACAGCTTCATCCCTGCTCGACCTTGCTCCAGATGGGGGTTGCCTGGCCGCCGGTATTGCTACCGGCGCCGGTGGTCTCTTACACCACCTTTTCAACCTTACTCCCTTGCGGGAGCGGTTTGTTTCTGTGGCCCGATCCAGCAGCTTTCACCGCTCCGGGGGTTACCCGGCATCTTACCCTGTGGAGTGCGGACTTTCCTCGATCCGACCAATGGTGGGACCGCGCTCATCCGGCCAGCCTGGAAGAGGAATCATACAATAGCCTACCCGAAAAGTCAATGAACAGGCAAATCTGCCACGACCCTGACTGCAAAACTGACCCCGACCGTGGTGACCCGCGCTCTCTTGCTAAATGGCATTCCCGGTCTGGCGTGCGGATATCTGTACGTGCGCTACGGCCTGGAAGC
>Ga0105104_10001664_pt1 | contig 16639 bp, 21 predicted proteins | sample PPLLaktember2015_3_FD_87034 | JGI IMG/M metagenome (GOLD analysis project Ga0105104, IMG submission 87034) | Freshwater sediment microbial communities from Prairie Pothole Lake near Jamestown, North Dakota, USA - PPLs Lake P7 Core (6) Depth... | ecosystem: Environmental > Aquatic > Freshwater >... | reverse complement strand
TCAGCCCCCTCGTTAGCCCCCGCTTGCCCGCAACGACGAGTTAGCTTGCCCGAAAGGAAAAATGAAATGACTGATCTATTTGTCGGTTTGGCAATTGGTCTTGTGGTGGGTTTCATAATTGGTTGGCGTAAAGGCTCGTATAACGAGCGGATTGAAATGGTCAGGCTTTCCCTGCGTAACAGGCGGGCAAGCTAACACGATGATGACCAAAAGCCCGCAGAGTAGTGTCCTCGCCTCGCCACCGAACGGGGCGCGGGATCATTCACGTAGTTCTTGAAAGGAGATGATGCGATGCCTGAATATCTAAAAGACATTTCGGTAGTAAACCATAACCAAGAAGCATTGGAATTAGAAATCCGCTCGGACAAAAGCGCTTGGCATATTTATTTCAATGTGCTGGAAGATATGAGCGATTTTCTAAGTCGGTTGCAACTTGAGTGCACGAGGGCTATAGGTGATGTGCAATCACGCGCCACCGAACTACGGAATGAAGCGGAAGGGGCGGGGGACGAATCCAGTAACATGGAACTTTGTGGAAATTGTGGAGTTCCCCGTTTTATTCATGATGGGACGTTGGAGAAGTGCCCGAATTGTGGCGATGACGAATGGGACTTAGCACTAAGAAGCGAGTACCCATGACCCCCGCCCACTCCGCTTATCCCGCGCCCCGTTAGGCGGACTCGCCCAGGAAAGGAATTTTATGAACGCAGTAGAACTTGAAAAAGAGTTATGGAAGATAAATAATGAGTTAGTCAAAGCGGGTATCTTTCCTCGCGAATATCCCACCATGCACGAGGCGGTCGCCGAGTTGGTCAATCGTTATAAAGCCGCCCAACAAAGCGCGAAACGGATTGGCGGTACTGTGTGCGCCGAGTGTGGGCGTCCAGCAAAAGGTCACGATAAGATTGGCGTGCGCCATGTATTTACACCCGCCAACCGCTAACGCGAGCCGTTCGGTGGCGCTCGGAGACGCCAAGTAAGCCGCCCCGCTTATCCCGCGCCCCGTTGGAAGACTAAGGAGAAAAATGAGTTTTCCGTATCACACACAGAACGCCGTTGAAGAAAACCATGACAGGGTTTGCATGAATTGCGGAACCACATGGAAGGGTAAGCGTAAAAATGAAGCCTGTCCATCGTGCCAATCTCGTGAAAGCGTACGCTTTCTAAAACCACGCGCAGCGGATGAAGCACAAGCTGACAACGATCAAGGCTTGCGCAAGTAACGCGGAGCTGTTGGACGGACTCGCCCTGGAAGGAATTGAAATGGATTGTAGAACTGCTTTGCTAACTTTGTTGGATCAAGTGGATTACACAGCTGGCAATTGTCGCCCGAACGAAATGGTTGGGGCAGTGTTGTCAAAAGAGGTAATCGCCTTGTGCCGTCAGGCTGCCCAACACCCCGCGCCTGGGTTGCCTATTGCTTTTTGCGAGGCGTGCCAGAAGCACCACGAAGTCAACCCCTCAGACGGGTAACACAAGCCGTTGGGCTATCTATAAGCAAGTTCTATGATTGATGAATAGATAAGAGCTCCGTTGCTCCCGTTTCCATATGTTTGTTGTCCTACATGCTTGTACAAACCATTGTTCACAAGGTACTGAAACGTACTTGTGACAAAGGCTCCTCCCACCATAGGGCTTATGCGACTTGCTTCTTCGTTTCTTGCAAATTCGACAATATTGGTGGGACCATCGTCAAAGTAAACCAGCCTCACACCTGTTGGGCTTGTAGTTGTATTAGGATTCCACGCCAAAACCCAGCGCGCGTAAATTAGCTGCCTGCCCTGTAGGAAATTTCCCAGGAACGACTTTGTGTTTGCAGTCAAAGCCACTCCAGGGAACGCCCAATCTCCTCCAGAAACCGATCCCACAATTGGAGAATAAGAATTCTGATACAGATCGATGTATATTATGTCGGCGCTCAACGTGGGAGTTGATGTCGGGGTATTTGTAGCAGTATAAGTTGGTGTTCCTGTTGGTGTCGCGGTGTTCGCATCCGTGTTTGTTGCGGTCGGAGTCTCTGTACTCGTCGCGGTGTCTGTCGCGGTTAGAGTGCCTTGCGTTGGAGTGTGCTCCTGGTAGCAGACGCTCCCGCCCGGAACGTCCATGCAGATAGTCGGCTCGATTTGCGCATACTTAGTCTGCGCGCGGGGGACGAGCAGGGATGCAAGCAGGAACGAAATCGCGAGAAGTTTAGTTTTCATCTACTTGATTATCCTCACCCCGTTGCGGTGGATTGTGCGGTAGGCATACAGAGCTCCCATGCTTGTACCCATCTTATTCCCGGCCTGTTCTGGGGTCATCGTCCAGGCGCCCTCTTCCTGGGACGTGAATGCTGCGTCCCTTCTCCATTTGTCGATAAACTGACTCACATTCGAACATCCGCAAATCGGACGGTCAAATTTCGAGGCTGCGAAATATGCAATGGCGTTCTTCCAATACGGGTCAAGAGTCGCCTTTGGGCGCGCCAGGCTCTGTCCCTGCCAGCCACTCAAGTACCAGACCCGAATCTGATCCGGCGCGCGGCAGGCGGTCCACTCCTGGGTTGTAAACTCGGAATCTGCTGCGCTCCAGGTAGCGGGGGCGGGAACGATAAACCCCAGGCGGTGGTCACGCAGGTGGAAACAACCTGCCTGGGTGGAGAACTGGCAGGCCGAGCAGGATCCGCAACAATTCGAATTCCAGGTATTCTCCCACATGAATTGCAGTTGAGTAGCCGGGTCGTTGTAGACCCGGTAAATATCCACGGCGGTCTCGTAGCTGGCTGCGGACGCTGCGTCCAGAGGTTGAACGTCCAGCTCTTCCAGTTTGGACTCGTCCACAATCTGCCAACTCTTGAAGGTAATCACGGCATTCCCGCCAGTAAGCGAGACTTTGATCGGGCGGATCTCCCAGATATCCTCCCCATCCTTGCCAGGGTAGAAGATGTGGATCTCGTTCGCATCCGTCACGCTGGTGGGTTCAGTCACGGTACAGGTCTCGGCGTAGCCGTCCCCATCCACGTCCGTCATCACTACCGGTGCGCTGCCAAAGATCAGAGACTTGGCGCGCACGCCCCCGGAGATCACAAGCCCCTTCCGCAGCTCTACAGAGTTCAGCATTCCGCGCGGGTTTGCGCCGGTCATGTTGTAGGCGCCTGGCATAGCTGGCACGGGGTAGGGGAGGCGTTCTTCGGTGGTCCAGTCGGGCATGAGATTGAATCCGGCCTCGGCTGCCATTTCCAGTTCGGCTTCACGGACGGCACGCGCGATGGTATCCCGCCCGATGCGGTCGGAATGCTGATAATCGTATTGGAAGAACACATCGCCGCAAACGTTGTTTGGGAAGAGACTGGAATAAAGCCCGTTGAAGTTCAGCGGGTTGAGACCGATAATCGTTGCAAATTCATCGAGAGGGAGCCAGGTTGGTGTGTCCGCGCGTGCCATCTTTACTCCGTCTGTTGATCCCTTCCGCCTTGCGCACGGCCTTCCTGAAGTAGTAGAGGAACTTCCTGTGCGCCGGCCGCATCTGGACCAACCTATTCAGTGCCTCCTCAAGGGAGGTGGTAGAGTAAGAAATGACTTCCCTGCATTTACACTTCTCACATGTAAAACCCCGCGCGGTGGTCAGCTTGTCGAGTGGCCAACTCTCCAGCCGATCCATGTCCACCATCTGCTCATGCCCACAGGCATGGCACCGCCACGGGAGTTCATTCATGCCTTTATTATACTATCGTTATAGAACAGATGTTTCCTAATTCCCCATCCATCGATCGACCAGGATTGCCCCGGCTGAGAAAGCAAAAACCGTGGCGATTTTTGTTGCCAGCAGGGGGGCGATCAGGAAGAAGAGAAACCATCCGAACGCTACCCACATCGATGCACACCACGTACACGACAAGATCCCTGCCAGCACGTTGTCAGGAACCATGTAGGGGAGTCCTTTTTCGTCGTGCCCTATCCCGGCACGCTCCCGAACCCATACGAATAAATTCCACGGACCGCGCTCTCGTACCAGCATGGAAGAGAGCCGCCAAGTCGCAAGAGCAAACAAGGAGAATACGACGAAGGTCATCAAGTTTTTTTACCTGCAAAAAGGAAAATTGCCGAACCGGTTGCAAAAAGGAACGCTAAAGGAAATATTTCCGGTAGCTCATCAAGGACATTAGGCGTCACCTCGGCAATCATTATTGCAAAAAGAATCATAAAAGCACCGAGCTTCTCAAAGAAAGACATTTTATTTTCTCCTCTTTTGCCTTCCGATTCGTTCGTACCTGCGCTGGTATTTTGCGCGCCTACGTTCCTTCACAATAAGCCTCTGCCGCTCAGAAGAAGAGACAAAGGACAAAAAAATCTTTTGGAGCGCATGAGCCATTTCCCTAAAAGCGACACCGACTTTATTGCAAAGATCGGTCAGTTTTTCAAGTTGCTCGGGAGTGAGTCTATTTTCCATAGACTATCCTGTTACCGGCGCTCCCAGGAACACAGACGGGTCACGCGCGTCCAGGGTAGTCGAAGTCAGCAGCACATACAGGGGGCGGTTGTTCCCGTCCCTCTGGCTCGTCAGCCACTCAGCGTCCCCAAGGAAAACTGCCTTCTGTTTGTGCCCGGTGTTGTTTCCGAATCGGTAGGTGATCCCATTCTGCACCCGCGAGCGAATCGAGAATGTCTGTTCGATCTGTCCCACATATTCCACCTGCACCATGTCGGTGGCGATCTGCCCGGTGTTGACCTCCTGCTCAGGGGCAAAGTTTCCCGAGGAGGAAAGTGTGCTTTTTGGTTTGGTTGTTACTTTTTTCGTTCCTGCGCATCCGCACATCATGACCTTCTTTCCTAGCCTGTAATCCGGCCACTTCTTATCCATGTAATCACGGATAGATTCAATTTTAGCATAATCCGCCTCTCTTTTTGTGGAGGTATGCAGACGGTAGACGAACAGGGGTTCCTCCACGTGGAAGGCGCAGAATCCCAGGTGATGGATCGCCATCTGGTAATCCCAGTCCTCCATGCCGGGGATCTGCGAGTCGTACCCGCCCTGCAGGGCAATGACCGCCTCCGCAATGTTGCGCGGGACTAGGATGGAAGACCCAGGGTACTGCATGGTCCTGGGGATCAGCGTTGAGTTGAAGTTTCGGTAGCGGTAGATGCCCTTCTTCCCGTTCTCGTCCTTGATCAGGTCGGAATAGATCACTCCGTTGTTGTTCTCGGCGTGCGCCACCATGATTTCAAGGAACCAGGGCACCCAGTAGTCATCAGCGTCCATCCATACGATAAAGCGCCCGCGCGAGTGTTTGTAGCCTTCGTTGCGCGCGGCAGACGTTCCTTGGTTACCATCCATATCCACCACTTCCGCCCAGGGCACTCCGGGGATGTCCTTTTCCCAGGCGGTGCCCGTGTCGTTCACCACGACACACTGCCAGTCCGGGTAGGACTGCGCCAGGATCGAATCGAGCGCATCCACCAGGAAAGGCTTGTGCCCGGGTCCGACCGTCACAACCACGGAGACTACTGGATACTGGTAATCGTTTACGTACCAGAATTTCCGGTCTCCAGGTCTTCCCTGCGCGCCGAAGGGGACCAGGTGAGGGCGGGGATGTTTCCCGCCATGCTTGCGCAGGACGCGGATGGCATCCGAGTATTCCCCGGCGCCCATCCGCCATGGGAACCAGGCGGTCCAGTCGGGTTCTCCACCCTGTTCCCGCCACTCGGTTGCACCCTTGCTGTCGTTGCGTTCTCTGTGAAAGTACGTGATCGCCTGGGTAACTTTCTTTGCCCGGAATCCGCCCGAGGTCGCGCGGCACCAGAATTCGGCATCCTCGTTCCGCTTCATGCGCTCACGATAACCGCCTGTCCGTTCAAGCACTTCACGCCTCATCATGACACAGGAGGGGAGCTGGTTGAGGTGAGCCATCTGCTCTTCCCAATTGAACTGATTGGGAGGCCAGCCGCCGCGCACCGGTTCGTTGTTCTTCAGGACCCGACTGCTGTCTTCCCGGACGGTTTCCAGATGACCGTAGGCGATGTGAATGCCCGGATCGTTGTCCAGGGCTTCAGCTTCCAGCGCCAAGCAGTTGTCTGCCAGGAAGTCATCCGCGTCCAGGTGGCGGATGTAGCGGCCGCGCGACAGGTAGAGTCCGTAATTGCGAGCGCCGGGCAAACCCAGGTTCTCGAGGGTCGGGCGGTAGGTAATACGCTTGTCTTCGCGGGCATAGGCTTCCACGATCAGGCGGGTGGATTCGAGCTGGGCATCATCGATCACCAGCAACTCCCAATCCGTGAGGGTTTGCCGCTTCACGCTCTCGATCGCTTCCGGCAGGAAACGGTCAAGTTTGCAGGCGGTCAGAACCACGCTCACACGGGGTTTTTCCGTCTCGTAAAAGTCCCTGTACACCTTTTTGAAGATATTTGCGTACTGCTCTATCCTCGGTTCCCAATTCCAGCGATTCCGCACATCGTCCAGGCAGTTGGCGGAGAGTCGTTCGCGCTCTGCCAGGCAACGCGAAATACACTCCGCCAGCGCCTTGTAGTCACCCGGGGGAGCCAAGTACCCCGTCTGACCCTGGACGATAATCTCGCTTTGTCCGCCCCAGTCCCATCCTGAAACCGGGACCCCGCATGCCATTGCCTCCAATGTTCCAATACCAAAGGTCTCGCGCGCCGTGCATAAATACACCCCGGCATTCGCCACGATCTCCTTCATGCGGTTGTAGTCGGTCACGCCGATCACTTTCACGTTCGCGGTTGGTTTGCCGATCGTGGTCCAGAAGGGAGTGCCCGGCATGAGGTTTGCGGCGCGCATCAAGTCATTGGGGTCGGAAACCGCATCAGCGCGCGCTTTGTTCCATAGGACGTACCCGCCATTTGTCCCGGGCTGGAAGTCCTTATGATCGATCCCGTGGTACACGACCTCAGGGTAGAAAAATCCACCGCGCCGGATGGCACGCGCTACCCATTCACTAGGGGCTGTGTGAGCCACCGCGCGGGCCATGCTTTCCACTACCTGTTCGTTCACTTCCTGGTAATTATCGCCCCAGGGCTGCCTTGACCAGTACAATCCGTGATTCACGTTCACGATCGGCTTGCCCTTTGCCCAGGTCAGCATCCCGCCATGATTGACGATGATGTCTGCTTCATTCAGGAAGCGCGTATGTTCCACGCCGAAAGCAGGCAGGTGGCGGATCATCGCCTCGCTCACGCGCCGAATCCCGCCATCCCCGTGGTCTTTGTGATCAAGATAGTCAGGGGAGATGTGGACTTTTATCATGACTGCTTTTCGCTGAAGATTTCCCTCTGCACCATCGGTGCGACGGGCGGCTGAGTGTATCCGCTATGGACAAACAGCCAGAGTTTCCCAAAAAACAAGGCAGAGAATCTCTCTCGCCACGTCATCTTCCATAGGGAAATACACACTTTTCCGTCTGTAAATACCGGAAGACTGCCGCACTCCTCGTCTGTCATGTTAGATGGTTTTGTCAAAGTCTTGTTTGCTTGTTCAAATTTTTTAGGTTCCATTACCTCACCACCTCATAGGCGATCGGGATTTTCACCATGGTGGGCGCTTCCTGCTTCGCTCCGCCGTTGTCCAACCAGTCTTTTGTCCGCTTCAACCCTTCCGTGAAGGATACGCGCGGTTTCCAGCCCAGGAACTCATTTGCTCTGCGCACGTCAAGGCAGATGTCTCGTCGGGGGTCGTTCTCCGCGCGGTGTTCCCACTTGTATCCAGGGACTTCATAGAGCTCTTCGATCCCGCGCGCCACCTCGTTCACAGAAAGCCTTTTACCCGTGGCAATGTTGTACGTTCCAGGCGTTCCCACCATGGCGCACTCCACCGCCTCCGCCACGTCTCCCACATAGACATAATCGCGTGTCTGCTTCCCGTCCCCGAATATCTTGAAGTCGTCCCCGAACTTGAAGTGGCGGATCATGCGCGGAATGACCTGATTGTCTCCGATGGGGGCCTGACGTGGACCGAAGACATTCCCGAATCTAAGCACCACGCTTTCCTGGAAGAGTGTCCGCAGGTAATGCTCGGATGCCAGTTTGGAGATCCCGTAGGGAGACTTGGGTTCGCAGAAGTCCGATTCCTTCAGCTTGCCCCAAGTCTTTTCGCGGTACACCGCGCTGGTGGAGGAGAATACGATTCGCCGCGCACCGAACTGCCTGGAGGCGGAGATCACATTCAACATCCCCCCGATGTTGGTGTCCGCGTCGAATTTCGGGTCTCTCTCGCTGACCGAGATCGCTGCCTGAGCTGCCAGCAGGATCACCACCTCCGGGTGGAAGCGCGAAAAGGCATCGTCCACATGCTCGCGCTTTTTCACGTCCAGCATGTCGAACTTGATGCGCGTGTTGTACTTCTCTGAGATCAGGTGCCGGACGTTCTCATGCCGACCGGTAGAGAGATCATCGAAGATGAAAAGCTGGTTAGATTGGTTTTTGTGGAGCAGATCCACGACATGGCTGCCGATGAAACCTGCTCCGCCCAGGATCATGATCTTTGTCATCGGATTGGTAATCCCTCCTCGTCGTATTTCATGTGACCTTCCTCGTCATCGTACTGGAATGGCTCATAGAAGGCATACAGCCCGAGCGCCTGCAGGCGAATGACCATCATATGAGCGGCAAAGAGGTTGGAGGAGTGGATGCGGAAGATTGGTTTGCGCTTTCCACCTGGCCAGCCGCCGCACTTCTCGATGTAGCGCACCACTTCCATGCCTGCTTCGGGGGAGTCGGGATTCTCGAAATCCACGCCGCGCAGGTCGTGATCCAGGCGGACTTCATCGAAGTCCTGCCGCACCAGCAGGCGTAGCGTTTCCTTGACGTTGGTGGCGATGGTCACATCCCACTTGTCTGAGAACTGCCGGAGAGCAGAATGAATGCGCCGCGTCCGGTCGTCCAGGAAAAGCATCTTCTTTTTCTCTTTGCGTTCGAATACCAGTAAGAGGGGGCAACCTAAAGCGAAAGTGTTATCCACAGCGTCCTCCTAGCCTTTGTACACAACATAACTGCCGCGCTCTTCCACGTTGAAGAAAACGCGACGCAGTCCGACAGCCTCATATACCGCAAGCTGATCCTTTGGCTCTGCGATCAGCATCAAAAATCCACCACCGCCCGCACCGCAAATCTTCCCCCCCTGCGCTCCTGCCAATTTTGCGCGGTCATAGATTTGGTCGATCTCCGCGGTGGTAATGGTGGCGAGTTTCTTCTTCCAATACCATGCCGTATCCAGCGCATTTCCCAACCCGCTAACGTCTCCATCTTCCAGATTTCTGCGCGCCAATATCGCCGCATCTGCCAGATTCAAGGCACTGTCATATGGTTTGGTTTCCAGCATGGCAAGCGCCTGCTCACCCAGGATGCCTTTTGCGCTGCGGGTCGTCCCGGTCCAGAAGAGCATGACGTTTTGTTCCAGGAAGGTTCGGAGTTTGTCTGTCAGTGGGATCGGCTCTACGTTGACCGTATCGTCCGGGTTGAACTGGTAATACTTCAGTCCGCCGTGGGCAGCCGCGTAATGGTCCTGCTTGCCAACCGGATGCCCGCACAGGTTGCGTTCGATCTCGTATGCCATTTCCGCAAAAAAAGACGGATGGGCGTCCATGTTCTCGCCCATGTAGGCTGACAGGGCGGTTACCAGACTCACTGTGAAGGCAGAGGAGCTTCCCAGTCCACTGCCCTCACCGGGGATATCTGAAATGGATGTGATCTCCAACCCTCTCAGACCAAAGTATCTGAGCGTCTCCCGTACCAGGTCGTGTTCCAGGTCTTTGGGGTTATCCACCATCTCGGTCTTGGAGTAGGAGACGCGCGTTCTCCCGTCAAATTTTTCATTCACAGACACGTAGATATATTTATTGATTGCGAAGCTCACGACCGCGCCGGTGGACTGGGCGAAGAACTCGGGCAAGTCCGTGCCGCCGCCGAAGAGAGAGAGCCGGAGAGGGGTTTTCGAGATGATCATGACTTTTCCTCGAAAAGAAATGGGTAGTGGTCATAAATCCAGTCCTCGGGGATGCGGTACTGCTTGGCGCGTTCCAGGTTGTAACGAACCGATTCCAAGCGCATTTCATAGCCGTAAGAATCTGCCAAGTCAATAGCTTTGGAAATCTGCTCAAAATTTTCAGGCCAGAATATCCCTCGAGTGTCAAAGAAATCGTCAATATTCGGGCATCCCAGGTAAATGGGGATCGTCCCGACCGCAAAGCAATCGATCAGTTTCTCAGAGAAGAAATCATGGGTCTGCTCGGCTTCCACGATCACCGCGAAGCGGTAGGGAGCCAGGGCGGTCAGTTTGTCCACGTAACCATCCAAACCATAGACATCCAGCTTGTCCCCGAACTTCTCAACTACCTCGTGGAATTTCTTGTGGCCCCATAACTGTTGTTTGGGGGAGAGCAGAATAGAGACATTCCTGCTCTTCTCATGGACTTTCCAGTCAGCGAAGTCCACGAACGACCCGCCATGCGGATACCACAGCCAGCCCTTATGTTTGGCAAAATAGGAGTTGTGGGTCAGGACGTAATCGAAGGGTTTCTGCAGGGCTGTCAGGTAATTCTCGGGGTGCAGAAAGAACGTCTCCAGCAGGAACGCCACCTTGCCCGGACCTTCCACGAATTGCAGGTGGCTATCGGTAACGAACCGCGCGGTTTCAGGATCCGTCAATTCCCAATCGAAATGAGTGGGAGGAACGACCTTGTTTCCTCCCCCGAGTTTGGCGGTCTTCCCGTATTGCAGGAACAATGAATCGGCAATAGAGACTTTCATTTCACCTCGTAAAGCAAATCAAGTTGTCCCACATATAATTCAGGGGACTCTCGATGTTGGAGAACAAATGCGCCAAGCGCAGGGTCAGGTATCCATCGTAATGGAGACCGCGCAGGATGAATTCGTTATGCCAGTATTCGGCGGGTTTACAGGAGATATGCCCGGTGCCGGCCTGTCCAGGGCGCGCGGCGGAGAAAATCAAGTGGTGGTCTGCTCCCATTTTCAGGTTGCTTGCCAGGGTGTCGCACAGGGTTGCGTGGGCACTTTCGTGGATATGCTCGGCTACTTCGAAGGAAGTCACGATATCTACAGGCTCGGGGAGTGCGAACTTATCGACCAGGTTGACGTGATAAAACCCCTCGCCCCAGCTATCCTCCACCAGTTGATCCAGCCCATAAGCGCGTACTCCCAACTTCTGGGCAGTGCGCACCATGACCCCGGTCCCGCACCCGGCATCCATGTAGCTTTCAGGGATACCCAGGAGCGCGAAGATCGCCAGGATGTGCTTTATGTTATATTTATCCATCTCGCCCAGCCCGTTCATCCAGGTCTCGCGCTCCTCGCCGTCATACAGGACGCTCATTCAATCCTCTTGAACCACATGGCTTTCCATCCGGCAGGACGCGCGTCGCACAGCTCTGGCAGGATGCGCTCTACTTTCACATCCCCGATATCCTTGGCGAAGAACTCTGTGTCCCAGTCGTGGACGATACAGAAGTCTCCGGGGGAGGTGAGAGGCGCAAAGATTTCCCACTCGCGCGGCTTGTTCCCGTCATCAAAGAAGATCGCCAGGGGTTTCGGGGAATCCCGAATCACGCGGGCAATCTCCATCGCACCGGCTGCGGAGAAGAGGTCGATCCGATGGAACCGCTGGGGCAATCCGAGAAATTTGGAAAACGGGTCGGTGAAGTAGTCGAACCACTGCTGGTGGTCGTAGGTATTGAAGTCGATCCCGCGTTTTGCGCACTGCAATGCAAAGAAGGTGGACATCCCGCCGTTGCCTGTCCCCAGCTCAATGAATGTTTTGAGGGGGTTTTGCTCGAAGAACGTTTCCCAGATCAGGAAATCGTTATAGTCCTGCGACATTGGAATTCCAAGGAAAGTGGTCATTGGAAAGACTTCTCCGTCCCCAGGTGGGCAAAGATGCCCCAGCCCGGGATGTCTGCCGGCCGCCAGATGGCGGGAACGTTCGGGTTGGTTCGGAAGTTGTGATCCTGGTGAAGTTCGATTTCTCCCGGGTTACGGTCTTCTGCAAACGGTCCACACGCTTCCGAAAAGCGAATATGCCGAATATGGGGATTTCCCGAGTAGGCGTAGGCGGTGTTGCGCAGGTAATTCAGGTAATGGATCCCGCTGTGTCCGACGATCTCCACCTGCGAACCAACTGCCAGATGACCGAGCCTGATCATGCCTATGTCTTCCCGATCGTGGAGAAGCTGCAGGTAAGGCGAGAGTGCCAGAGGCCGGCGCAGTTCCCAGTCGTCCTCCATCCACAGGACAAATGGGGAGCGTTCGTGGGCGGATCTCAGCCCGAGGTTCCAGCCTTTCCCAGCGTTGTATGTGCCGGGTGCAAATTTTTCGTTATGGTACCCGATAATGGTGAACCCGTTGATCACGATCTCCTTCAGGATGGCGTCCACGTGCTCGCGCGGGCTGCCGTCATCGGCTACATACCAGGCTACTTTCTCATGGGGATAGGCAAGGAAGTTTCCCAATCCCCGAATGGTGCGCAGCGCCAGTTCGGTGCGCTTGTAGGTCACCATAACCGCGGCAAGGATGGGATATTCATCCATTTTTCCTCTCAATAATTGCTATCTCCACATCCCCCCGAAAAACCATCACGCTTATACCTTTTTCAGGAAAGACTTCTTTACACGTTTCCACAAAATCACGAATATCCCCAAGAGTGTGGTTTTCCGGGAATTTTACACACAGCATCTGCCCTGGCTTCAATTCCAGTTTTTCGATCTCCAACCTGACAACTTCAAAGATTTTTTGTTTAGGCATTTTTCAATAACTCCTCCAGCTCCTCGCGCGTCAACTCAGGCGCGACATCGCTGGTATAGGGTTGTTTGGATGCACCGAATTTCTTATGGGTGGTCGGGTAGAGCAGGAAGAATTTCCCCTCCGACAGGGCGAACCAGCTTTCCTCGCTTGTGAGGAGGCATTCATGGATCTTCTCGCCGGGTCTGAGGGGGATGATCGCGGATGTGTAGTTCTCTTCTCCCAGGGTATATTTGGCAAGTTTTCCTATCGGGAGCGCCGACATTTTCGGGATGTAGATGCACCCGGAGTCATAGCGGAACGCGTCGATCACATAGTCCACCGCCTGAGCAGGGGAGATCCAGAAGCGGGTCATGTTCGGGTTTGTGATCTTGATCGGCTCCTTACGCGCGACAGCCGCCTTCCAAGCCTCCACCACCGAACCGTTGGATTCCAGAACATTCCCATAGCGAACCAGGTGAAATTTGGTTTCGGTCCCGGCGCGTGCGAATTCCTGGAAAATCTTCTCCATCAGGTACTTGGTCGCGCCGTAGGCGTTCGCGGCGTGACAGGCTTTGTCTGTGGAAATACCCAGCACGTCCTTTACTCCCGCGCGCACCGCCGCATCACAGACGTTCAACGAGCCCATCACGTTGACCTGAATGGTGTCGATGGACTGGAATTCGCTGACCGGGATGACCTTCACAGCCCCGGCATGGATCACGCAGTCATGCCCGACCATGGCGTGATAGAGGGTCAGGGTGTCGCGGATGTCACCCTGGACGATCGCAACGTCCGGGAACTCCCGCTTCATCTGTTCAAGGATATGAGTATGTCTGGAATAAACTGTGAACCTGCCTTTCCACCCGTCCTTCTGCCTGCGCCGCGCGATTGCGTGACCCAGGGTTCCTGCACCGCCCGTGCAGAAAATGTTTGCTTCCCTTATGTCCATCGGCTTCCTCCGAAAACAAAAAAGCCACTCACCGGCCTCCATTCTGGAGACGTGGTAAGTGGCTAACGCATTAGTCACATGTCCCGCCCGTGACGCATCAGGGGCGGTGTAAGTTGTAAATCAGTCTATCACTTTCCCAAACGCTTGTCCAGAAGTCCGTCGATAAAACGGACGATATTTCGCAGAAAGTGCCATTTGTCATATACCGCAGCGCGGTTCTTCTCATCCAGTTCTTTTCTCCACTGGCGGTTCTCTTCTTCCCACTGTTGCTGGCGCTCGATCCGCAGGATTTCCATGACCATCGGCTTGTCCTCGGGTATCCCCAGGCCGCGGCCGGCTTCCTCGATCTTGCTCTCGAGGTTTTCTCGGATGGCTTTCAATCTTTGAAGCGTTGCGGGTCCCATTTTCTTGTCCATGACGACTCCTATGGAAGAAACCTCAATAAATCACGAATGATTCCAATACGATACAGATAGTACAACAAATACGCCAACATCGTCACAATAAAAAACCCCACAATTACAACTCTTAGGCAATAATTACCGCTTCCCGGCTTTTGAGCCACCATCTTTCCTTCTTCCCAGACGATTTCATTCAAACAGAGTTACATTGTCACTGCATTGCAATTTTGAAAGCCTGCCCTTTCGGGCGCACAGTAGAACCGTAAAAGGAGGGTGGGGAAGCGTCACGTTCGCAGGGCTGGCCTAACCATGCTATCCCTTTACGGCTCAATTGTACACCCGAAAAGGCAAGAGAAAAGGGAGTGGCGGGTCTGCGCCACTCCCAAAAGGTTACACTTTTTGGACTAGGCTCCTACGCCGGGTCCGCCCAAGTTCCATTCACTGAATGGGCTGGGGAACGGCCGTCCGGTCGTAACGCCACCATTGACGTGGTAGTCCTGGCTGGGCAGCGGGTCATCCGTGTGCTGCAGCGGGATGTAGACCACGTTCTGCAGGCGTCCCGCAAGCTGCGGGGTACGCAGGATCAGGCGGGGTTCGATCTTGGAGATGACCTCGATACACCAGTTATCCGGTGCCTTGAGGCTCCACAGCGCCACGCCGTTGTCTGACCAGAAGAAGGTCGGCAGGGCATGGGCGTCACCGGCGGCCGGCAGGACATCGTTGCGGTAGTCGTAGTATTCCATGTAGAGTGTGCGGTACGACCCGCCCATGATGCTGAACGGCACAAAGTAGATGTCCGAGGAGAACCCACCGAGCGGGATGGCATCGTTATCCGAGGTGGTCTCTTCCATGATGCAGTCATCGAGGATAACGGGTACCTTACGACCATCGATCAGGAGGTAGCGATTGTTGCGCAGGTCGTCCCGGAAGCGCACCGCGTCGTTCATATTGACTTCCTGGGTGTTGCTCTGTCCGACTGCGCAGCCGTCCGTGTTGTACTGGCAGGGCCAGGCTCGGGTGAGCTCGTAGAACAGAGGCTCGCGCATGACAATCCGCAGATCAACAGGCGCCATGCCTTGCTGGACAGCTTTGCGGGTCAGGATGCGGTACATTGTGGTCAACGTGCGAACGATGTTGGGATCGGCGTTGGAAGACACGTTTTGGTAATTGAAATCCTTTATATCGCTGTACAGCGATGGGCAGGATGTCCCGGTCTCAACGTCCACTTTTGTGGTCGAGATCAGGAGATCCAGCCCGGGGAATTCCTTGTACCCGCCACCCGCGCTGTTGTTGGAGGGGTTTCCGGTAAAGATGTGGGGGCAGAACCAGCGTTGGAACGCCACAACCACTTCCACCAGCCGCGCCACCATCTCGCGCCCGGCGAGGATCTGGTTCTGCTGGCTGAGTCCGTTGCCGTAGATGTTGCCCATCAAGCCTGCCATCTGCGGGACCAGGGGACTGTTCACGATCCGCAGATCCATGAACTCACCCCGGTTCAGGCGCTGCCCGATGCGGTTGATCTCCGCCTGGCGGGTCTTGAATTCCTTGCGCCCAAACTGTGTGGTCTGGATACAGGTCTTGAAATGGTTCGCCTCCGGGGGGTCATCGCAGACCAGGTTCTTCTCCTGCTGATCACTGCGCAGGTAGCCAGTGATGTAGGGGAAGAGCGGATTCGTGTCCCGGCTGCCCTGGATGGGCAGCAACTCGCCCAGACTCCCGGTGAACTGGGTATGGGTCGAGATCACGTCCTGCGAAAGGCCGCGGATGCCGAACAAGCCGCCCGGACCGTGGATGTAAGGCCCAATCGGGTTTCCGGCCGTCTGGGTCTTCTGGATATTCTCCCCGCCAAGACCTTTGGACAGGATCTCGATAAGAGCCTGTGTGATCTGTGCGGGATCAACTGTTCCGTCAATAACATTGGGTTTCATGATTGCACCTCCTGATTAGGGGCTTTATTGCGTTAGCACCGGCGTGGAGTTCGTGGCCTGTGAGAGCCAGTAGCCTTCCGGTACGCCGGGAGCTTGTTTCTTGAGTTTTTCGGCTTCCTCGTCATCGGGCACGTTCTTGTCCGACGCCGAAGCGCGCGCTTTGTTCATCCAGGAATACCGCTCGGCTGGGGGAGTGAGCATCTCCACCAGTGCCTCTTCCTTGCTGCCCTGCAGGTCTTTCACGAGGGCTTCCAGAAGGGGGACCTTCTCGGCGGTTTCCTGAAGCTGGGCAAAGGCTTCACTCAGGTCCTTCATGCCGAACTGCTTTTCGATGGCTTCGAAGATCACCTTCAGTTCGGGAGTGGCTGCGGGCGCGGGCGCCGCTTCTGCAACCGGGGTCTCGGGAACGGCAGGTACTTCAGGTGTTTCATCCTGTTTTTCCTTATTCTCGATTCCGGCAGCTTCCAGGGCTTCCTTCTTCAAGCCGGTCTTCTGGATGAAGGCGTTTGCCTTCTCTTCACTGCCCAAAATCGTGGCCAGATATTTCGTCTTATCCATGTCAGCCTCCTTGGTGAGGATTTCAAAATCTGTAAACGGATTGGCCGCGTTCTCGAGCGGCAGGTCCGAGCATTCATACAT
>Ga0105104_10001663_pt1 | contig 16640 bp, 29 predicted proteins | sample PPLLaktember2015_3_FD_87034 | JGI IMG/M metagenome (GOLD analysis project Ga0105104, IMG submission 87034) | Freshwater sediment microbial communities from Prairie Pothole Lake near Jamestown, North Dakota, USA - PPLs Lake P7 Core (6) Depth... | ecosystem: Environmental > Aquatic > Freshwater >... | reverse complement strand
TGGATAGAGGTACGATATGTCAAGATCATTGAAAAAGGGCCCGTTTATCGAGCCAAAGCTTTTGAAGAGAATTGAAGCGATGAACCAGAAAGGCGAGAAGAAAGTATTGCGCACCTGGAGTCGTGCCAGTGTGATCTTCCCTCAGATGGTTGGACACACGATCGCCGTGCATGATGGTCGCCGGCATGTTCCGATCTATATTACCGAAAATATGGTCGGACATCGACTGGGCGAATTTGCCCCAACGCGCACCTTCCGTGGTCACATGGCTGGTGAGAAAGCCGCCTCTGCCTAGGCAAAGGAGAATAAAAAATGACTGATATTCAGGCACATTTACGCTTTCTCGGCATGTCTGCCCAAAAGGTACGTTTGGTGGTGGATCTGGTAAGAGGCAGAGATGCAAACGAAGCGTTGGAAATGCTGCGTTTCGTTCCAAAGGCTGCCGCACTGCCAGTCCGCAAACTACTTGCTTCTGCTGTGGCAAATGCTGAGGAAAATTTTGGTGTCAGCCGAGACGACCTGATTGTTGCAAAGATCTTTGCTGATGAAGCTCCCACTCGCAAGTGGCGTCGATTTGGCGCACGCGGCCGTTTCAAGCCGATACTTCGCCGCAGTTCCCATGTTACTGTCGTCTTGCGCGAGCGCGGGGCGTAGAAGGTAAGGAGAAATTATGGGTCGCAAAGTTCATCCAATTGGTATACGCCTTGGGATTAATCAAGGTTGGCAGGGACGCTGGTTTGCCGAAGGTTCACAATATCGTGAGCAGTTGCATCAGGATTTCGCCATTCGCAGCCTGTTAACGGGAACCACTTCCAAAGGCGGCGCTGCAAAAGACACTGACGTGCGTAAGCTTCGTAAGGAATTGCCCGATACCGTTAAGAATGGCAAGGCAGGTATTGCCCGTATAGAGGTCGAGCGTTATCCCGGGAAAGTTCGCATTGCAATTCATACTGCCAAGCCTGGTATTTTGATAGGCCGTAAGGGCGAAGGTGTAAAGAAAATTCGCCACGCACTGGAAACCCTGGTTGGCAAGAAAGTGGACCTTGACATCAAGGAAATCGCTTCACCTGATACTGATGCCACCCTCGTAGCACGCAATGTTGCCGATCAGCTCGAGCGCCGTATTGCTTATCGACGTGCAATGAAGCGCGCGATCCAACAGGCAATGCGCCAGGGTGCACAGGGAATCAAGATCATGGTTGGTGGTCGCCTGGGTGGTGCAGAAATGTCTCGCGACGTGACGCTGCGTGATGGACGTGTTCCACTACAGACCTTGCGCGCGAACTTAGATTTCGCTAAGACTGAAGCCAGTACAACATATGGTCAGCTTGGTGTTAAAGTCTGGATTTACAAAGGCGAATCTATGCCTGAAACTGAAGAAAAGGTGGAGGCAACTGAAGGCGTATACGTGAGCGAATAGCCATGTATCAAAGTTGTCTCTTAATGAGGTAGTGATTATGTTGATGCCAAAACGTGTAAAGTGGCGCAAGCAAATGCGCGGTCGAATGAGGGGCAAAGCCCTGCGCGGTGCGGAAGTGAGCTTCGGTGAATTTGGTTTGCAGGCTCTGGAACCAGGCTGGGTGACTGCCCGGCAAATCGAAGCAGCACGCAGGACCATTGTCCGGGAAATGAAGCGTCGTGGTAAGGTTTGGATCCGTATTTTCCCGGCTAAACCTTATACACACAAACCACCTGAAACCCGCATGGGCTCCGGTAAGGGTAATGTTGAATACTATGTGGCAGTCGTCAAACCAGGCAGGATCATGTTTGAGGTCGGCGGCTTGGATTCAACAACGGCGATTCAAGCGCTCAAAAATGCCCAGTATAAGTTCTCGATTAAAACCAAGGTTGTAGCTCGCCATGATGCAGGAGAGCAGGCATGAAGTCAACAAAAACTAGTGATCTGCGCAACCTGAAATCGGGTGAAATTGAGACAAAGGTGACTGATGCCCGTGAAGAACTTATGAAACTTCGCTTTCAACAGGTGTCGGGCCAGTTAACTGATACCAGCCGTTTGCGCATTTTGCGCCGTGAGATCGCCCGCATGCAGACTATTCTGCACGAGCAGGCGAAGACTGAGACAGCAACGGAAGGTGAAGCATGAACAATCGTCGTCGCATGACTGGTTTTGTCACCAGTAACAAAATGACCAAGACCGTTGTGGTGGAGATTACGCGTAAGTTTCGTCATCCTCTGTACCGCAAGGTGGTCCATTCCAGCAAGCATGTAAAGGCCCATGATGAGATCGGTTGCCAGATTGGCGACCAAGTTCAGATTGTTGAGTCTCGACCGCTCTCTCGTGACAAGCGCTGGGTTGTAGAGAGCGTTGTGAAGCGTGAGATCCGTACGGCGGATACCGGCGTCGCTGATCTGAAAGTGGAAGTGGAAGTGGGCGAAGAGGCAGAGGTGAGCGATGATTCAGCATGAATCTCGTCTGAAGGTTGCTGATAATTCTGGCGCACGCGAACTGCTTGTGATCCACGTGCTCGGTGGTTCCACTCGTCGATATGGAAGCATTGGCGACATTGTAGTCGCTTCGGTGAAGTCCGCAACACCGCAAGGTGGTGTAAAGAAAAGTGAAAAAGTGCGCGCTGTCATCGTCCGCTGTTCAAAGGAATGGCGCCGAGAAGATGGTTCCTACATTCGCTTTGATGATAACGCCGCTGTGATTCTGGATGCTGACGGAGTCAACCCGAAAGGCACTCGTATTTTTGGCCCTGTTGCCAGAGAGCTTCGTGAAAAAGGTTTTATGAAGATCGTTTCACTGGCTCCAGAAGTGCTATAGGTTGAGGAGTATTTAGGTATGAGAGTCAAGATTCGTAAAGGCGATACCGTAGAAATCATTAGTGGACGCCTGGAAGATAAGGGTAAGCGCGGTGAAGTGATCAATGTGTTATTGGAAAACCGCCGCGTGGTTGTCCAGGGTGTGAATATTCGCACCAAACACCAGAAGCAGGTACAGACCCAGGCCGGCCGCAATATTAACCCGGGCCGGATCCAGTTCGAAGGACCGATCGATATCTCGAACGTGATGCTGGTATGTCCGAAATGCGGTGAGCCGACACGTGTTGCCGTTCAACGCGATGAAGATGGGGCTCGTCGAGTGTGCAAAAACTGTCAGGCGCTGATTGATTAGCCGCGGAGTAATAGTAATGAATAGAATGCAAGAAAAATATAACAATGATGTTGTCCCTGCTCTGCGCAAGGCCTTCGAGCTGAAGAACATTATGCAGGTGCCACGCATTACCAAGATTGTTGTGAATATCGGGATGGGCGAAGCTATGGACAATCCCAAGTCGATGGAATCTGCTGTTTCCGATTTGACAACCATTACGGGCCAAAAGCCGGTAATGACGAAGGCACGTAAGAGCATTGCGAACTTCAAGCTGCGCGAAGGCCGCTTAATCGGAACCAAAGTCACCCTGCGTGGTGAACGCATGTGGGCTTTCCTTGATCGTTTGCTGAGTACTGCTCTCCCGCGTGTGCGCGATTTTCGCGGTGTATCTGCTAATGCATTCGATGGCCGCGGGAATTACACGCTGGGTCTGCGTGACCAATTGATCTTTCCCGAGATCGAGTATGACAAGATTGATAAACTGCGCGGCATGGAGGTCACAATTGTGACCACTGCCAAGGACGATGACCAGGCGCGCGTGCTGTTGCAGTTGCTTGGCATGCCGTTTAGCAAGAAGGAAGCGTAAATTATGGCAAAGAAAGCTATGCAATATCGTGAGGCTCGTCGGCAGTATGCCACCCAGGTGCGCAATCGCTGCGTCCGCTGTGGGCGTCCACGAGGCTATATCCGTCGTTTTGGCTTATGCCGAATATGTTTTCGTGAAATGGCATTACAGGGCAAGATCCCTGGTGTCGTGAAGTCCTCATGGTAAGCGGGTGGAGGTGATAGCATGACTATTATGGATCCGATTGCTGATATGCTGACTCGCATCCGCAATGCCGTGACGGCGGGTCACACTTTGGTTGCGATGCCGAGTTCGAAGCTCAAGATCGAGATTGCCAAGATCATGAAGGATGAAGGTTATCTCGAAGGTTTCGATGTGGCTGAGAGTGAACAATCACCTCAGAAAGTATTGCGCCTGAAAATCAAGTACGTTGGAGAGCGCCGTGAGCGCCGCCCGGTCATTTCCGGAATCGAACGCATTAGCAAACCTGGACGACGTATTTATACTAAGAAGCAGGAAATTCCCTGGGTGCTTTCAGGTATTGGAGTTGCCATCCTTTCAACACCTAAGGGTGTTATGACCGGTGCTCGCGCCCGACAATTAGGCGTGGGTGGCGAGATCCTTTGTAAAGTATGGTAGAAGGCAGGAGGTATTAAGTGTCTCGCATTAGACGTTTACCAGTGGCAGTTCCGAGCGGAGTACAGATCAATGTACAGGGTTCGGATGTTCATGTGAAAGGGCCGAAAGGCGAATTGAAAAGAACATTTTCCTCGCTGGTCGGTATTGCGTTGGAAGATGGCCAGGTTGTTATCACGCGTAAATCAGACAATCCAAGGGAACGCGCAATGCATGGGACAACCCGGGCTGTGATCGCGAACATGGTGCATGGGGTCAGTTCTGGTTTTGAGATTGTGCTTGCAGTTGAAGGCGTGGGCTACCGCGCCGAGTTGCAAGGCAAAGATCTGGCTCTGTTTGTTGGTTATTCACACCCGGTGAAAATGGAGCCCCCGACTGGAATTTCCTTTGAAGTTGATCTGAAGACGCGCCAGATCAAGGTGCTTGGTTATGACCGTGAGGTAGTTGGTCAAACCGCATCCGAAATTCGGCGTGTTCGACCGCCTGAGCCATATCATGGCAAGGGGATTCGTTATGCTGGTGAAAAGATTCGCCGCAAAGCCGGTAAGGCTGGAAAGGGAGCCAAGTAGGCCATGGCAAAAAATTCTCGTTCTATCGCACGGGTACGCCGTCATACGCGCGTGCGCAAAAAATTAATGGGATCAGCTGAACGCCCGCGTTTGAACGTCTTTCGAAGTTTATCTGCCATTTATGCACAGATGATCGATGATCAGACGGGCCGTACTTTACTGGCCGCTTCAACCGTAGATGGTGAGTTGCGCGAAAAAATGAAGGGCCTGAAAAAATCGGAACAAGCTAAACTGGTTGGTCAGACAATTGCTGAACGTGCTAAGAGCAAGGGCATCCAAACAGTTGTTTTTGATCGCGGTGGTTATCGCTATATTGGACGCATCAAGGCACTTGCAGATGGTGCGCGCGAAGGCGGCCTGCAATTTTAGGCTTGAGTGGAGAAAGAAATGGCAGAATTCGAAAATACTGAACAGCAGAATTATGAAGCGCAGGACCAGTTCGAAGAGCGCGTGATTGAGATTGCCCGTGTTGCCAAGGTTGTAAAGGGTGGCCGCCGCTTTCAATTTCGTGTTACCGTAGTGGTCGGCGATAAAAAGGGTACTATCTCCATGGGTGTTGGCAAGGCCAACGCTGTGCCAGATGCCATGCGTAAGGCTTCAGAACGCGCCCGCAAGAATATGCGTGTTGTTAATCTCTCTGGCACAACCATTCCTCATGAAGTATTGGGAAAGGTCGCGGGTGCACGAGTGATGTTAAAACCTGCTTCTCCTGGTACAGGTGTTATCGCTGCTGGTGGTGTACGTGCCGTGCTTGAAGTAGCTGGCGTGCGCGATATTTTGACCAAATCCCAGGGTAGCGCTAATGTTTTGAATGTCGTACAGGCAACCTTCGATGCTCTTGAGCAGTTGAAGTCACCTCAGGCAGAGGCGGCTCGCCGTGGCAAAAATGTCAATGACTTATTGCCGTTCTGGGAACGGAGGAAGCAAAATGCCTAAACAGGAAACTGGCGACAAGACTTTACGCGTGACTTTGGTCCGAAGTCCTATTGGTTATACTAAGGATCAGAAACGAACAGTGCTCGCGTTGGGTTTGCACCGCATGCATCAGACAGTTGAACACAAAGACAATCCGGCTTTACGTGGGATGATCCGCAAGATCATTCATTTACTGCGGGTCGAAGAGTAGGAAAAGAAAGATGAAACTACACGATCTTGTGCCCAATCCGGGCTCCAAAAAGAATCGAAAGCGCGTTGGGCGTGGTATTTCCGCGGGGCAGGGGAAAACCGCTGGCCGCGGTACCAAAGGTGAGGGCTCGCGCTCTGGTCAAGGTGGAAATATGTATCGCCAGGGTGGCAACCTGCCATTCTATCGCCGTCTGCCATTTATGCGTGGTCAGGGATTTACACCGCGCAACCAGGTCGACTACAACGAAGTTAATTTGGATCAATTAACCGAATCCTTCAAAGCCGATGCTGAAGTCAACCCCGAATCGCTGGAGCAAGCTCGTTTGCTTCGTGACCCGCGCAATCCCATTGTCATTTTAGGACGCGGCGAAATGAAAGCGGCTCTCAAAGTGCGTGCTCATCGCGTCAGTGCTGGTGCCAAAGCAAAGATCGAAGCAGCTGGCGGCAGTGTTGAGTTGATCGGTTAATTCTGAGTTAAGAGGAATGTCCAGATATGCCTGAAAAGAAACAATCAGCGTGGCGTTTTCTATGGCGCTCGCAAGATATTCGGAAGAAATTGCTTATCTCGCTTGGGATATTGATACTCTTCCGCATTGCAGCAAATATCCCGGTGCCCGGGGCTGATCGTGAGGCTCTGGCAGCTTTCTTCCAAACGCAGGGCGGTTCAGGAGGCTTTCTGGGTTTTCTGAATTTGCTTTCTGGTGGGACAATCTCCAACTTCTCGCTCCTGTCAATGGGTGTATATCCTTATATTACTGCCCAGATCATTTTGCAGTTGTTAATTCCTATTATTCCTGCCTTGCAGCGCCGGATGCAGGAGGATCAGCGTGAAGGCCGCCGCTGGATGGAGAAGTGGACCTATTATCTTGCCGTTCCGATGGCAATTCTTTCGGCAATTGGACAAATCAACATATTTAATTCGCTTTCCATGCAGGCATTGGGCCGGCCAATTATAGCGTTTGCTTTTACCAGCGAGCTCTGGCTCCCTTCCCTTGCAGTTCTTTTGGTAATGACCGCAGGAACGATGTTTGCGATCTGGTTGGGTGAATTGATCTCGGAATATGGAATCCGCGGCCAGGGGCTCTCGCTTGTGATTTTTGCAGGGATTGTTTCGCAGATTCCTGTAAATATTGGTACGCTTTGGCTTGATGAGACCAATCGTTGGACGTTGCTGGCTGCAATGGCGTTCGTGATTGTGTTGACTGTATTGGCGATTGTCTATGTTCAGCAGGGACGCCGCAATGTGCCGATCATGTATCCCCAAAAGAGCCAGGTTTTCTATGCGATCCAGCGCGGTAAATCAGTCAGAATGCCTCAGCCTACTTTGCCCTTGATGGTCAACCTCTCAGGTATGATCCCTCTGATCTTTGCCAGCGCCATTCTGCAGTTCCCAGCGATCATTGCGAGTTACTTTGTCCAGTCACAGACTGGCTGGGTAAGCACACTCTCGACCAGTGTTCAAAACTTCTTTAATCCCACCGGTCTAAACTCATGGGGCTACTGGGTGCTCTATTTCATCATGGTTGTGAGTTTTACCTACTTCTATACAACGGTTATTTTTGAGCAACAGAGTTATGGCGATAACCTGAAACGTTCTGGTGCTCAAATCCCTGGTGTGCATAGTGGCGCTGCGACACAAAAGTATCTGAGTCGCATACAAAGCCGTATCACCCTGCCGGGCGCGGTGTTGTTAGGCACGGTTGCGATCATGCCGTTCCTGTTACAACTGGTTCTACCTGCCGCCTCGGGCAGCGCAGGGCTTTTCCTGGTCTCTTCGTCCGGTCTGCTCATTGTGGTTGGGGTCGTTCGCGATACCTTTATGAATATTGAGGCCGAACTTAAGTTGCACGGTTATCAAGAAAAACTTCTCATCAGCTAGGAGTATTTAGTATTTATGGCGACCTTCATTGTCATGCTTGGTCCTCCGGGCGTTGGTAAAGGTACACAGGCTAAGATTTTGTCCGAAAAAACGGGACTGGCACATATCTCTTCGGGTGACCTGTTTCGTGAGAACCTTAAGAATCAGACTGAGCTTGGAAAACTTGCTCAAACCTATATGACCAAAGGGGAATTGGTCCCGGATGATGTGACTGTTGCCATGATCAAAGATCGCCTCTCTCGTCCGGACTGTGAGGCGGGGGCCGTTTTAGATGGCTTTCCCCGTACCCCGGCCCAAGCGGATGCGCTGGAGATCATGCTCCAGGACTTCAATGGCCGTGTGGATATCGTGCCCTTTATCACTGCGGGTGAGGATATCCTCATTGAGCGATTAAGTGGTCGTTGGACCTGTCGTGCAAATGGTGGCCACGTTTTTAATGAGAAAACGAACCCGCCAAAGAACGATAAAAAATGTGATTTTGATGGAGCAGAACTTTATCAACGTGATGATGATAAACCCGAAACTGTGAAGAACAGAATCAAGGTCTATTTTGAGCAGACTTCACCGTTGATTTCCTATTATCGAGATCACGGTAAGTTGGTTGAAATCGATGGGAAGCAATCTATAGATCAGGTAACAGATGACCTGTTGGTTGCATTGAAAAAGTAGTACTTATGAGTTGGTCACGTCAGATCCATATCAAAAGCCCGGCCGAACTACAAATTATGCGTGAAGCTGGCCGGATCAACGCAACTGTCCTGGCGACAGTAAAAGAACTTTTACAACCGGGTGTTTCCACTGCCGACCTCAACGCGGCTGCTGAGGAAGTGCTAAGGAAACATGGATGTATATCGCCGTTCAAGGGATATGGGCACCCGCCTTTTCCTGCCTCGATCACGGTCAGTATCAATCAAGAGCTTGTCCACGGCATTCCGAAAAAGGCTCGTAAGCTTAAAGCGGGGGACATCGTCTCGATTGATTGCGGTACAGTGCTGGATGGCATGGTTGGTGACTCAGCGTTCACTGCTGGTGTCAGTGAAATATCTCCTGAAGCACAGGGTCTTCTTGATGTCACTTTGGGAGCGTTGAATGCAGGCATCGAAAAGATGTGTGTTGGCAACCGAACGGGTGATGTCTCGGCGGCGATTCAAAATTATGTGGAAAGCCGTGGCTATCATGTGACACGCGAATATACGGGTCACGGCGTTGGAAGACAAATGCATGAAGGACCGCAGGTGCCAAACTATGGCAAGCCTGGTACCGGGATGCCGCTCAAGGCAGGTATGACAATTGCCCTCGAGCCGATGGTACTTGTAGGTACAGCAGAAACACGTGTCCTTCCCGACCAGTGGACGGTAGTATCTGCAGATGGATCATTGACAGCACATTTCGAGCATTCTGTAGCTGTCACCGAAGGAGAACCTCTACTCCTGACTGTCCCGTGATCCTGATGCGGTATTTCGTGTAATCTGGACGAATGAAAGACGAACGTGTATAATCAAAAACTTGGCTATGTAGATAATGGAAATTGGTAAGGAGCATCGTTATGAAAGTTTCTCCGTCGATACGGAAGCGCTGCGCCAAATGCAAAATTGTTAGGCGCAAAGGCAGAGTGTATATTATCTGCGAAAATCCAAAGCATAAACAGCGACAGGGATAGTTGAACTATGGCGAGAATTGAAGGTGTTGATCTGCCCCGCAATAAGCGGGTTGAAGTTGGCTTGACCTATCTCTTTGGGATAGGACCGACTCGTGCGAAGCAAATCCTGGCTCATACAAAGGTCAATCCCGATGTCAGGGTGAAAGATCTTTCTGAGGCTGATGTTGCTGCGATCCGCGAGTTCGTGAGCAAGAACTACAAGGTGGAAGGTGACTTGCGCCGAGAAGTTCAAATGAGCATTAAGCGCCTGATCGAGATCGGGTCTTATCGCGGTATGCGTCATCGCCGTAATTTGCCGGTCCGTGGTCAGCGGACGCGTACAAATTCACGTACCCGTAAAGGCACCAAGAAAACGGTTGCCGGACGCGGACGTCGTCGTGGTGCGAAGAAATAAGAGGTTGAGAAGTTATGGCTCAAAGTGTACGTTCCACACGCCGAGGGGCAGGCGCGAAGAAAGCCAAACGCGCCATATCCTCCGGGCAGGTGCATATTTTTGCATCATTTAATAATACGATTGTCACCGTTACAGACACGGAAGGCAATACGGTTGCATGGGGCAGTGCAGGTTCAGCTGGATTTAAAGGTTCCCGCAAAAGCACGCCGTTTGCGGCTCGTCTGGCAGCCGAACAGGCGATCAAAGCTGCTCAGCAATTAGGAATACAGGAAGTAGAGTTGTTTGTTAAAGGACCTGGTCCTGGTCGTGAAAATGCAATACGTGCCGTCCAGGCAATGGGACTGAGGGTCCGTTCAATTTCTGATATTACACCAGTGCCGCATAATGGCTGTCGACCGCCGAAAAAGCGCCGCGTGTAATTTGACTTAGAGGAAAGAAATATATGTCGAAGTATCTTGGTCCAGTTTGTAGACTGTGCCGGCGCGAAGGCGAAAAGCTCTACCTAAAAGGCGAACGCTGTTTCACTCCGAAATGTGCGATCGACCGACGCAGCTTCCCGCCTGGTCAACATGGACGTACGGGCAGCCGAGGCAGCCGCTCTGGTCGCGAGTCCGATTATTTGCGACAGTTGCGTGCCAAGCAACGCGCCCGCCGGGTTTATGGAGTTTTGGAACGTCAGTTCCGTCGCTACTACGCGGTTGCACTTCAACGCCGTGGCCTGACCGGTCTAAATCTTTTGCAAATTCTCGAGTCGCGCTTGGACAATGTTGTCTACCGCCTCGGTTTTGCAGCCAACCGTGCGCAGGCTCGTTTGATGGTGACCCATGGTCACTTTACGGTGAACGGTCGTCGTACAGATGTGCCTTCCATGCTTCTCAAGGAAGGCGATACCGTTGCAGTGCGCGAGGGTTCACGCGGCTTGGAATTTTTCAAGGTCATGCCTGATTTGGCAGAAGGCCGCACATCACCTAGCTGGGTGAATCGTGACATAAGACAGATGTCTGGTTCCATTCAGCGTCTTCCCGAACGTGCGGAGATCGACGGTTTCCTGAACGAACAGCTTATCGTCGAATACTACTCACGGTAGTAATTAGTTTTGCTTGTGCTGGCGGTACGTTCAGCCAGTGAAGTTTCTACTGTTTTCTTACAGGGAGAGGTGAACCGTGATGGGTATCACGAATATGGTTATGCCGAAAATCGAGCGCGAGGCTGAAGCTCGAAATTACGGTAAATTTGTTATCAGCCCCCTTGAGCGTGGCTATGGTGTGACTCTGGGCAATGCGTTACGCCGTGTTTTGTTGTCTTCCCTGGAAGGTGCGGCCGTGTCTTCCATCCGCATCGCAGATGTGTTGCATGAGTTCAGTGAGATCCCTGGTGTCCGCGAAGACGTAATCCAGGTGACTTTACAGGTCAAGCAGCTGCGCCTCAAACTTGATGGCGTGGATACCACCCGTATGAATCTGGAAGTACGCGGCGAAGGGACAGTCACTGCAGCAGATATCATCACACCTGCCGAAGTTGAGATTGTCAATCCTGAACTGTACCTCTTTACAGTGGATAATCCCAAGACCAAACTTGATCTTGAGTTCACGGTGGAGAGGGGCCGAGGATATTCGCCGGCTAACGAGCGCAGTGGACATATGCCCATTGGTGAATTGCCGATTGACGCGATCTATAGTCCTGTCAAGCGCGTGAACTGGGAAGTAACATCCGCTCGTGTTGGTCAAAGCACGAATTATGACAAGCTCGTTCTAGAGATCTGGACAGATGGTACTATTTCTCCCGAAAGAGCACTCAGCACTGCTGCCAAACTTGTTATTGATCATTTGCGTTATATAGCAGGTGTCAGTGAAGAAACTCTGGCAATTTCCGTTGAAAAGGAAGTGGGTAGTAGTCGTTTGACCAGTGAACTGGCTGATACACCTGTAGAAGCCCTTGACCTCTCAGTGCGCGTCTTTAACTCGCTCAAGCGCACAGGTATTACCACTGTTGGTGATGTGCTTGATCTTCTAGAAAAAGGTGAGACAGCAGTCATGTCCATTCGCAATTTTGGTGAGAAAAGCCTCGATGAACTACGCCAGAAGATGCGCGAAAAGGGCTACATGAAAGACGAAACGAGTTCTGCGGAGTAATTTGCAATGCGACATCAAATATCAGGTTATAGACTTGGAAGGACGACGGGTGCACGTGTAGCGCTCCGTCGAAACCTTATCAAACAGTTTTTCATACACGAGCGTATTCAGACCACACGCGCCAAAGCGAACGCGATTCGGGGTGATGCGGAACGTCTCATCACGATTGCACGCAACAGCGCCTCGGGAGATGATGCTCAGAAGGTGCACGCGCGCCGTTTGGCTATCTCCAAACTAGGAGATAATCAGGTGATCAAGCGTCTTTTCGATGAGATCGCCCCTCGCTTTGCAACTCGCCCCGGTGGTTATACTCGTATCTTGAAACTCGGCCCCCGCATGGGTGATGCGGCTGAGATGGTGATTTTGGAATTGGTTGAAGAATAGAAATTTCAGCATTCGGCCAATCGCTATCCGCTAAAGGCTGAAAGCTAAAATGGCACGTTACCAATTGACTCTTGCCTACGACGGCACGGACTTTTTCGGAAGCCAGCGGCAGGCGAAAAACAGAACGGTGCAGGGTGAACTCGAAAAAGCCTTGTGTAAGTTGGGCTGGACCGGACGCTCGGTACTTATGTCTGGGCGAACCGACACAGGCGTTCACGCGACAGGTCAGGTAGCTGCGTTTGACTTTGACTGGTCCCACTCTGACGCGGAGCTTCTCCACGCGTTGAACGCTGTTTTACCCGCCGATGTGGCTGTTCATAGAGCACGGATGGTTCATGAAACATTCCATCCGCGTTTTGATGCAATATCCCGCTGTTATTGTTATAGGTTATTTTGCCAGCGATTACGCGACCCGATTAGAGAACGCTTTGCCTGGCGGGCATGGCCTGAAGTAAGCGGCGAATCTCTTGCAAAGACTGCAAAGCTTTTTCTCGGAACACACGATTTTTCTGCCTTCGGTTCCCCGACCACTCCCAAAGGCGGGACAGTGCGAACCGTGATGAAAGCTGAGTGGTTGCAAACCGAACAGGACGAATGGCACTTCGAAGTGCGAGCCAATGCCTTTTTATATCGAATGGTGCGGAAGCTGGTATTCGCCCAGGTGGCTGTTGCGCAGGGAAAATTTCCGGCTGAGACAATCGCCCGTTCTTTAGCAGAACAGGCTCCGGCTGGGATGAGAAGCGAAAAAATTCCTGCAGGGTTAGCTCCCGCACATGGGCTGACATTCGTCGAAGTGGCATATCCAGTCATTGAGTCAATTGGTCAATAAGAAAAGAAACGGAGATCAGAAAGTGTACAAGTCGTACTATCCGAAAGCAAGTGAAATCGAACGCAAGTGGGTGCTTGTGGATGCCAATGGCCAAAACCTTGGACGGATTGCCACGCGCATCGCGCAGGTCCTGCTGGGTAAACATAAACCGACCTTCACGCCTGGCGTGGAAATGGGTGATTATGTTATAGTAATCAATGCTGAGCGCGTCACCGTGACTGGTACCAAGAGCAGCACAAAGCTGGACACCAAAATATACTACCGCCATTCAAATTATCCTGGCGGTCTTAAAGCCATTTCGTTGCGCGATCAACTGAAGCAACATCCTGATCGTGTTTTGCACGCCGCAGTGTGGGGCATGTTGCCGCACAACCGTATGGGACGTGCATTGCTCAAACGATTAAAGATCTATGCTGGTCCGAGCCACCCGCACACGACGAATAACCCAGAGCCACTGGTGTAAAGAAAGAGGAAAGAAGATATGGCACAGTATTATGAAGCAGTTGGCCGTCGCAAGGAAAGCACAGCCCGCGTCCGCTTGATGGACGGTTCTGGCACCTTCACGGTGAATGATAAGGATGCTGCTGTATATTTCCCGCGACTAGGTGATTTGCAGGATGTATTGCGCGCGTTTACGACTGTTGGTCAGGATGCAAGCAAATACGATATCAGCGTCAAAGTGAATGGTGGCGGTGTGACAGGCCAAACCGAAGCAGTGCGCTTGGGAGTCTCCCGTGCTCTGGTTCTGATCAATGGCGATTGGATATCTGCTTTGCGCAAGCGTGGTTTGCTCACCCGTGATGCCCGCGTCAAGGAACGCAAGAAACCAGGCCTCAAGAAGGCCCGCAAGGCTCCTACCTACACCAAACGTTAATTCTCAAATATATAACGGAAGTGAAATACGTAATTCGTAAGATACAATTTACGAATTGCGTATTTTGTTTTAACTGGAGGCTTTTATGAACTTTATCCTGGTTGCCAAGACTTTTGACGCGCTGCGCATCTCTCCACCACCAAAGCTGATCCTGCTCGAAGCGCGGACTCTTTCAGCCGCGCATGTTCCGCCTTACCCACCCGATCTGCCGGTTCTGCTTATAAATATTGACTCGCGCGAACTTGCTGTACAGTTGAAGAAGGTACTGCTGACAACATATCCGCAAGAGCATGTAGTTTATGTGGAAGAAGAGGGAAAGAAGAAAGAGCAAAGATTGGAAGATATTGGGAATGATTTTTCCGTTTCAATCAATCTATATATTCCTCCGCTCGGGGAGGGGACCTCATTCGAGTCGTTTGCTGAGATCGTTGCCCATTTACGGGCGCCGAATGGCTGTCCATGGGACCGTGAACAAACACATGAGTCTTTGAGAAAACATCTGTTAGAGGAATCCTACGAAGTGATTTCTGCCATTGATTCCGGCAGCTTTGTTGATATGCGCGAAGAGTTCGGCGACTTGTTGTTGCAGGTCGTTCTACAGTCCCAGATCGCAAATGAAGAAGGCCAGTTCAACGTCAATCAGGTTGTGCAGGGAATATATTCGAAGATCATCCGACGCCATCCACATGTATTTGGAGACTTGAAATTGGAAGATGTTGATGGAGTTTTGACAAACTGGGAGAAGTTAAAAGAAAAGGAAAGAGGTAGAAAGAAGGATGGTAAGGGATTATTGGATGGTGTTCCTCTGGCCCTGCCTGCCTTGAGTCAGGCACAGGAATATCAGGATCGCGCCGCCCGTGTGGGCTTCGATTGGCCCGAAATCGAAGGTGTGCTCGAGAAAATTGCGGAGGAAATCGAGGAGGTAAAACGAGCGACGGATGAAAAGGAACTGGCGGCTGAGATAGGAGATTTATTGTTTGCCCTTGTCAATCTGGCGCGCTGGAAAAAAGTGGATGCCGAGTCCGCGCTGCGTGGAACGAATGTGAAATTCAAAAAGCGCTTTGCTTATGTGGAGCAGGGTGCAAAAAAGCAAGGTCGTGAGCTATCCACTCTATCTCTGGATGAGATGGAATCTCTGTGGCAGGAGGCGAAAAAGTACGATGGATGAAACACCACCTTGTTCATCTGGAATCGCAACAAAGGCAACTTCCATGGTTGTGAAGGGGGTTGCAATTGCCGATCAAAAGCGTATGCCATACGCCATAGGCGGGTGGGCTGCCATGGGTCTTTTTAGCAGGTCTCCAGCATGGAGGTAGCAAGGATGTAGCAAGGATGGTTCCCAACAACCCTAATTTATGTTTTAGCAATACCGCCATAATGAAAATTGAAAATCAAAAGCGGGAACGACTACCCCGAAGTCGGGCATCTGTCACCCCGCCGCATGCCTCCGGGAACTTTTCGGCTGGTCTGCGCATCTACAGCATGCAGTCAGCACACGCACCGACCTGATTTCGAATTGCTATAAATTGCCAAGCAATTCAAAATTCGTAGCAACTCACGGACGCTAGCCGGGCAGAACCGTTTCCATGGACAGTGGGAGCTTGCAAGCGTTTGCGACCGACATCCTATAGTCATCCTATAGTCAACCTATACTCATCCTATACTGATCCTATAGTCAACCTATACCCTCTCTCATAATTCAATCGGCCAGCCGGCTCGCAATCCTCCTTTGAACGTGTCGCCGCCTTGGATCGCCTGCGAAACGCGGGCATCCGAAGGATGCTCTCATAATATCCACCTCGGGCTGATCTTCCAGGCTTCCATACAAGGCAGCCTAGAGCAGTCCTTCTTCAACATACCCTCATCCATCTCTTATCGCGAAAAATTTCTTTCATATCACCCGAAACGCCTCCCATGAATATACAACAATATTGTATTTCTATTTCATGAATTGTTCAGCGCGATCGATTGCCTGCTTGGCCTCGGCAAGTCCTACACCGGTCAATTCACGGTAAATCTTAATCGCTTCAATTTTGTTGCCGCGTCGCAATGCATCCTGGATCTGAGGTGCAAGCACCGGGTCGGAGTTGGAGGCCAGATAGTCGATGTTGAGCCTGCGATAAAGGAATTGCAATTTATCTTCCAGTTCGCTAATACGGGATTTAAGGGCAAGGACTTCAGACTCTGTTACCATATGATTGCTCCATGATTAGTGATTGAGATTACGAACCATCCAATGAATGAACCATCAGATATTCGTCGTAGTATTTGCCTTCATAAAAAACCACCCGCGGTTCGGTACCATAGCTCTTGAAGCCGCAACGCTCGTAACAACGGATCGCCGGTGTATTTGTTGCGGCAACCCCTAATTTGGCAAGGACAATGTTCCTCGCCTTCGCCCAGGTGAAGCATGAAGTAATAAGCTCTTCTGCAATATGCAAGCCTCTCCATTCAGGCTTTACATAAACTCCCCAGATC
>Ga0105104_10001662_pt1 | contig 16645 bp, 12 predicted proteins | sample PPLLaktember2015_3_FD_87034 | JGI IMG/M metagenome (GOLD analysis project Ga0105104, IMG submission 87034) | Freshwater sediment microbial communities from Prairie Pothole Lake near Jamestown, North Dakota, USA - PPLs Lake P7 Core (6) Depth... | ecosystem: Environmental > Aquatic > Freshwater >... | reverse complement strand
CGGTCCGGTTGTAGACCCAGCCTTTGAGAGTCACCTCCTGGCCGTCATACTTGGCAATATCCTCGATGTACACGTGCGGCATTCATGCCCTCCGGAAAGGTTCAAGAGTTTCGCGGTTCAGGGTTTTCCGGTTCAGGGTTTTCCGGTTCGGGGTTTTCCGGTTCGGGGTTCCGGTTCAAGGGTTCCCGGTTTAACGGTTCCTGGTTTAGTGCCCCTTAGCCTAACCGTTGAACCTTGAACCTTCCTGAACCTTCGAACCGGGAACTTAAACCGGGGAACCCCTTAAACCGGAGAACCCTCAAACCGGAGAACCCTTAAACCGGAGAACCCTGAACCGGGAACCCTTATCGGTCTTTGTCCGTGACCAACTTGGTCACTTCGTTTTCAACAAGGGATTGAATATAAGGGAATTCCCGAAGGGACTGCAAGGCTAGCGACGCCCTGTGCAGAGAACCCGCCACGTACTGCTCGTAGATGAAGTTTCCTCGCTCGGTGATCTGGTAACCGTAGGTGCCGAGCGCCTTGAGCAGCCGCTGGACGGTCATGAGGTCAAATTGTCGTCTGAGGACCTTCTCATCGAGTAAAGCCGGGGAATTCACGGCTCGCGACTGGTTCACGTAATAGCCGATGTACCAGTCGACTTCTTGAGGCGTGAGCTGAATGGAGTCCTTGAGCAACGAGGCTAGGTCGTAGAGCGCGGGCCCTTGCCGGGCGTCCTGAAAATCGATGATGTAGACCTGTTCGTCCTTCACCATCAGGTTGCGTACGTGGTAATCGCGATGGCAAAGGAAGCGCGGGTAGGAAGCGAGCTCCTCGGCCAAACGTCCCGACTCCTCGATCAATCCCTGATCGTCCGGCAGCGGCAGGTGGCGGTAGTTGCCATAGTAGCGTCGAAAGAAAGCCAGCTCCCAGCTCAGCTTTTCCTTGTCAAAGGCGAGCCGGGCCGCATCCGTGTTCGGCGGCACCACTTTGCTGGCTTGGGTCTGAATCTGGATCAGGAGGTCGATAGCCCGGCACATCAGCCTGCAGTGCTCTTCTTGAGTGCTGTGCCGCAATCGCTTCTGCACCGATTCGTCCCCGAGGTCTTGCTGCAAGACGATGCCCAGCTCACCGTTAGCGACGATAATTTCAGGTACGGGCAGGGCGACCGCGCGGAAGATGTCGTAGACGTTCTGGTAGGTGAAGTCCTCCAGTTTAAACGGCTCGGGGTAAGCCGCGAGGACATACGACCCTTCGTTCTCGAAGACCAGTCGGAAGTACTGGCGGGAAGAAGCGTCGCCGATCAGTTTCTGGACGTTGTAATGATTGTAACCCAGCTGAAATCTGTGCCTTATGAAGTCCATCAGGCGCTGCTGCACCGGGGGGAAGGAAGTGGCGTCCATTTATTAAATCTTCTCCTAACGGCCTTGAAGGTTCAAGGTTGGAGGGCAGGCTGCACGGAACGGAAAATCAAAGCGGCCAGATCACGAGATCACCCTGTAGCCGGCCGCCTTTGTTCTGCAAAACTCCCCCAAAATCGCCCGGGGGAGCATCCGGAAGCGGCGTTAGGATCGCGTTCGCGAACTGCGCACCCGCGGGGACTGTGATATTACCGACAGCGATCACCCGGTTTAGGTTAGCCCGCTCACCAATTGTAACGTGGTCCCAGATGATAGTGTCACGTACTCCTGCGCTCGGGTGCACTTTCGCATTTTCGACCGTAATTACATCATTCTGCATGCCTTTTCGCCGCAGAACCTCAAAGGACTTTTCCAGGTAGCGCGCTGGCGTGCTGGTCTCACACCAGTAACCCTGGCTTACGAATCCGTTGACTCTCCGGCCTTCGCTGATCAGTTGCATGTAAAGGTCACGCACGGAGTCCGAGGGCCCGTCCGGAATCCGGTCCAGAAGCTCCGGCGAGAGAACATGCACCCCCGTGAAAACGAAAGGAGCGTCACCTGGTGCGGGCTGGTAGTGCGGACCGAATCCTCGCACCTGCCGATCCTTGGCCACGAAGACCGGATTGAACCCCGGGTTTTGGTCAATGGGGACGAGCACCAGCGTGGCGAGAGCTCCTGTTTCACGGTGAAAAGAAAGGGCCGCGGTCAGATCCTCTTCGAAATAGATCTTGCCATTGCAGACGACAAAATCGTCCTTTCTGAGAAAATCTCGCACTTTGGCGAGGGCGCCGCCGGTCCCCAGGATCTCCGGTTCAAAGGAGTAGCTGACGCCGGGGAATCGGTCTCCGACGGCCTGTCGGACGGTATCAGGCAGGTGGTGCAGGTTCACGATTACCTGGTTGATTCCCGCTCGATTGAGCATTTCCAGGGAATACTGAATGATGGGACGGTCCAGAAAAGGAATCGCAGGCTTCGCGCGAAAAAGGGTGAGCGGCACGAGCCGCGTGCCGAAACCCGCTGCCAGGACGAGCGCCCTCACCGGCGTCTCTCCAGGTAGAGATCGACGTAGCTTTTGGTGATGAACTCCGTCCACCCGAAGCGGGCTGCCACCTGCTTGATGCCTTCCGCCTGGCCCTCGATTTCAACGAAACAGCCGACTGGGGTTTCGTCCAGACAGACCTGGAGCTGTTGTCCCCCATGCTCGATCAGCAGGATTTCCCGGTTCTTTCGGTACCCGAAGGAGACAACCATGCCCAGGCGCCCGAGGATCCTCTTGAGCGTCTCGCCCTGCTCGACGTGCGTCTCGATCTCTTCGCGCTTCTTCAGCAGGGGATCGGACTGGACCGGACCCTTGAACGTCAAAAGACTCTGGCCGGCATAAGAACGAAGCCGCAGCGCGCAGCCGGAACGGGCCAGCCGGCCATCGGGGAAATCGTAGAGCTCGTTCTCTTCGGTGTTCGGCCCGGCAAATGGCTTTGCCCCCAGCTGAATCAGCTGGTCGCGGACTTTGTCGAGCTCGCCGCGCGCTACCTCGAATTTGGCTTCGGTTTCGATGTGCATAAGCGCTGAACTCGTCAGATCGGACGTGAAGTTTTACCGGGCCGCGCACCGGGGACGAGGTTCAGAACGCGTTACAGAGCCACCCACTCCGTGCGCGGCTCTGTAACGCGTTCTGCGCTCAACGCTCTGTCACCCTGTTAACGCTAATACAGCAAATACTTCTCCCGCTTCCGGCTGAAGGCTTCGAGATCCTGCTGCCATCCGGCTTCGATCTTCTCGAGCGGTTCCCCACGTTCAATCTGCTCCCGGATCTTGCCGTTCCCGAGCAGGATGTCGATGGGCAGCTTGTCGTATTCATACTCGTAAGGGGGTTCCTTCCACCGGAAGTGCCCTGGTCCGAGTTCCCGGTAGGCCATCATGAGCGCCAGTCCGGCGCTAAAAGGCTTGAACGAGCGCCTGTCAAGGATGTGGATGTGAACGCCTCCGACCATACTCCCATTCCACTTATGAAAGGTGGGAATAAAGTGAATCGGGCGGAACTTCACTCCCGGAAACCGCATGCAATTGAGCTTGTTCGCAAGTTGGTCCGAATGAATCCACGGTGCCCCGCTCATCTCGAACGGCCGCGTGGTCCCCCGGCCTTCAGACACGTTCGTTCCCTCGAGCAGGCACAGGCCCGGATAGACGATGGCGGAGTCCAAAACAGGGATATTCGGGGACGGCATGATCCAAGGCAGCCCCGTGTCATCGAAGAACATATCCCGATGCCAGCCTATCATCGGGACCACCTCCAGGCGGCATTTCACGCCGCACTCACCTGAGAAGTAGCGGGCCAGTTCTCCCACGGTCAGCCCGTGGCGTATCGCCAGCGGGAAAAGGCCAACGAAGGAACGAAAAGCGCGATCGAGCACCGGGCCCTCGACTTGGACCCCGCCGATGGGATTCGGTCGATCCAGGACCATGAACTCCAGGCCCTGTTCACCGCAGGCCTCCATGGCCAAAGCCATGGTGTAGATGAAGGTGTAATAGCGGGCTCCGACGTCCTGAACGTCGAAAACTAACACATCGAGATTTTTCAGCATCTCCGGAGTAGGCTTGCGCGTCTTCCCGTAGAGGCTGTAAACCGGGAGTCCCGTCACCCGGTCCCGATAGTCCTCCCATTCGATCATGTTGTCCTGGGTCTCGCCGCGCGCGCCGTGCTGAGGCCCCATGATCGTGGTCAGCTCGATGTCGGGATGACGGTGGAACAGGTCGACAATGTGGTCCAGTTCGGCGTTGACCGAGCTTGGATTGGCGATGACGCCGACCCTCCTCCCTTTCAGCAGATCAAGTCGCTCCGTCAACAGGACTTCTAATCCGGTCTTTACCATACGCCCTCTGCCCTGCAGTTCACGGTAACAAATTCAAGAGGCCTTACCTCACTGATGATCCCAAGCTCCGCTGCAAAAGAAAAGAAGCATTCGAGCCCTCTCCGATTCGGCTCATCCAGCGAGTAATCAAGGTTCTCAAGCAAATAACGTCTGATTTCCGGAGGCGGAAGCTGGAGCCTCTGCCCGTAGGTCTGGCAGATCTCGGGGATGTTGTTCATTCCCGCCTCGCGCGATCTATAGAAAACGGATCCATGATCGCCTATATCAAAACCCGACCGGACCGCCCAGAAGGCGAAGACAAAGGGCAGACCCGTAAACCTGTTCCATTCCCCCGCAAGATCGTAGACCCTAAGACCTCCCTGGCGGATCTTCAACGCAGGATTGCCGATCACCAGAGCCGCATCATGCCTGGAGAGGAGGCTCTCGGGATCGGGGGCGGCTGGTTGAAATTCGACATCCGGGTTCAGGTAATACTTCTCAAGAAGAATCCTAAGAAGGGCCACGGAAGTGCGGCTGGCGGTGTCCACCGCGACTGACGACACTTTCTCGATGGGAATCTTGCTGACGAAAAGGACACTCCTCACCTCGTGCTTTGAGGCGATCGCGATGTCCGGCACGACTCCCAGTCCCGGGATCCGCTGGTATTCGATGACCGGAATCAGCCCCACGTCCGCTTCTCCACGGGCCAGCTTGTCGGCGCATTGTGAGGGCACGTCCAGGAAGAGTTCCACCGAGTCTCTGGCTTCTCCATGAAGCAGTCCCCACCCGAGCGGGACCGCGTTAAGGAACTCGATAAAAGAGACCTTCATCGTTGAAAGGATATCGGATTCGCGGGGAAGAAGAAACCGGCTGGGCCGCCTCCACTCGCGAACATTTTCTTTCGTAGATTTTCCGGCTCGAGCGTAATAGCTAATAGGATGAATAACAGCGAATCGTTCTACTACCTGGCCTTATCACTGGTGCCGGGTCTCGGAACCACCCGAATTCACCAGCTTACTCGCGAACACGGCGGTGTTCCTTCAAATCTTTTCAAACTCCCGCGGTCTCAGCTGCGCCGGTGCGTCTCGGACGACATCGCCAGCTGTATTGCCGGCGGATGGGCAGTCAAAGCGACAGAGACCGCTTTGGGGGAAGCCGAGAAGAAAGATATTGGCATCACCTCAATCGCGGATGACCGCTATCCGCATCTCCTGAGGACGATCCACGATCCCCCGGTGATTCTGTACAGCCTCGGCGATTTCACCTTCGTGCAGCAACCGGCGGTCGCGATCGTCGGTGCGAGGCGGGCCTCCGTCTACGGACGCCAGGTGACGCAACGGCTCGCTCGGGAAGTCGCAGAGACCGGGCTGGCCGTGGTTAGCGGGCTCGCGCGCGGAATCGACTGTTACGCGCATGTTGGCGCGCTGGAAGCAGGAGGGAAAACAGTCGCCGTGATGGGCAACGCCGTGGATGTCGTTTACCCCCGGGAAAACCGGAAAGTCTACGAGCGGATCCGGGAAAAAGGGTGCATTTTGAGCGAGTTTCCCATCGGCACTTTTCCGGCTCCGCAGAACTTCCCGATTCGCAATCGGATCATCAGCGGCTTGAGCTACGGGACGCTGATTGTTGAGGCCTCCGAGTTTTCTGGATCGCTGATCACGGCGCGGCTGACGCTTGAGCAGAATCGCGAAATGTGGGCCGTGCCTGGGAACATCACGAGCCCGGGAAGTTACGGTCCGAACTATCTCATCAAGCAGGGCGCTCGCATTGTGCTTGACCGGCAAGACATCCTGGAGGGACTTCCCTTGTACGTGCTCGACCAGCTGCGGATCGCGGCCCAACCTGCGGAATCCGGTGCCTCGAAGCCCGACCTTCCTCCTGAAGAGCAGTCTCTTCTGGCAGCCGTGCCGGTTGACGCCGCGATTTCTTTCGACACGCTCCTGGAGAAGTCCAAGCTTGATCTGCCGCAACTTAACCAGTCTCTTCTGCGTCTTGAGATGAAGGGTTTGATCCGCCAGCTCCCGGGCAGGCAGTATTGCAAGGTCTGAAATATCGACCGGTTGAGGCGGACACGGGGTTTCGATGCGGCTCGCCGCCCACCGCAAAACGCGGCACTCAACCGCTGCGGCCGCCTCAACGTCTTGCGTGAGGAATCGAAAGGGTGGCAAGAGCGAGCCGTGAGAGCACGGCGGTTGAGTGGCGCGTCTTTTGCGGTGGGCGGCGAGCCGCATCGAAACCCCGTGCTCTCGCGGTTCGCGGCTTGGCCTCTAGAGCGCCTATGGCGTGGATGTACATACTCCAGTGCTCGGATGGCTCATACTACGTCGGTTCGACGACAGACCTGGAACGGCGACTGTTCGAGCACGAAGCGGGTGAAGGAGCCAAGTACACAAAGTGCCGGCGTCCGGTGACCCTGGTTTACTCGCAGGAGTTCGACAGTATCGCTGAGGCGTTCTACTGGGAGAAGCAGGTTCAGGGTTGGGGACGCTCAAAGCGGGAAGCACTCATAAGAGGAGAACGTCAACTTCTGCCGGGGTTGGCACGCAAGTATTTTGGGGCGCGAACCGACGATTCGGGCACGACCGGCTAAGGCGGCCGCGGGGTTTCGATACACCGCAAAAAACGCGGCACTCAACCGCCGCGGCCGCCTTAACCTAGTGCTTCCGAGGCAGGAGTGGGCGTTGTGAACGTGCGCCGTGGAAGAGCAAGAGCGAGCCGGGCACGGCGGGGGCAAGAGCGGGCCGGGTGGGCACGGCGGTTGAGTGGCGCGCTTTTTGCGCTGTATTGAAACCCCGTGCCCGCCCGAATCGCGGTCGAAGGTCAGAGGCGCCCCTGCTCCCGGCTGTCGTTGTCGGGTGGATTGTGTTATAGATCAGTGGGGGTGGGAATTCGAGAATGGCAAAAGCAATAGTCATCGTGGAATCGCCGGCCAAGGCGAAGACCATCGAGAAATACCTGGGCAAAGATTACCAGGTCCGCGCCAGTGCTGGACATATCAAGGATCTTCCTGCCCGCGCCTTAGGCGTGGACATCAAGCACGATTTCCGGCCTACTTACCGCGTCATCCCGGGCAAGGAAAAAGTCGTTCGTGAGCTGAAGAAAGCAGCCGAGAAATCGGACGTCATCTATCTGGCCGCCGACCCGGACCGCGAGGGTGAGGCGATTTGTCAGCACCTCGCCGAGGAGCTCGACGGCCGGGAAGACCGGACCGTATATCGGGTACTTTTTAACGAAATTACGAAGAACGCGATCCTGGAGGCCTTCAAGAACCCGGGCTCCATCAACCGGAACAAAGTGTCCGCTCAACAGACCCGGCGCATACTGGACCGTCTGGTCGGATACAAGATCAGTCCGCTGCTGTGGCAGAAAGTCCGAGGCGGATTGTCAGCCGGACGTGTCCAATCGGTCGCGCTCAGAATGGTAGTGGACAGGGAACGGGAGATCCGTGCCTTCATTCCAGAGGAATACTGGAACTTCTCGGCGCTCCTCGAAGCCGCCGCTCCGCCGCCGTTTACCGCCAAGGCGGTCAAATACGACGGCAAAAAGTTCAAGATCTCCAATCAGGAAGAAGCCGATCGCCTCCTCGGGGAGCTTCGCCAAGCCGATTTCACCGTCGACTCGATTGAGAAGAAAGAGAAAAAGCGCCGCCCGGTTCCTCCGTTCATCACGAGCAAGCTCCAGCAGGAGGCTTACCGCAAGCTTCGATTTTCGGTGAAGAAAACGATGATGCTCGCCCAGCGCCTTTACGAAGGCGTGGAGGTGGGAGCCGAGGGCCTCGTCGGTCTCATAAGTTACATGCGAACCGATTCGACCCGCGTGGCGGAATCAGCGCTCCAAGAGGTGCGCGAGTTCGTCAAAGAAAGCTACGGCGATCCATATCTGCCCCCGAAGCCCGTGGTGTACCAGGGCCGGAAGGGGGCGCAGGATGCCCACGAGGCGATCCGGCCGACTTCCGTGATGCGCCGGCCTGAGCAAGTGCGTGACTACCTGGGCCGTGACGAATACCGGCTTTACGAGCTCATCTGGAAGAGGTTCGTCGCATCCCAGATGAACCCGGCTCTCTTTGATGAGACGCAGGTCGACATTGAAGCAGGCAAAACGCTCTTTCGGGCCGTGGGCTCGGTGCTGAAGTTCGACGGCTTCCTCAGGCTCTATCAGGAAGGGCAGGACGAGACGCCGGTCGAGTCCGAAGAAGCGGCGCTATTACCGCCGCTGACGGTCGGAGAACGGCTGAAGGTGCAGAACCTTCTGCCCGAGCAGAAGTTCACGCAGCCGCCACCCCGTTATACAGAATCCAGCCTGGTCAAGGCGCTCGAAGAAAGAGGCATTGGGCGGCCGTCAACCTACGCGCAAATCGTCTCGGTGATCCTGGATCGGGAGTACGTACAAAAGGACACTGAGGGCCGTTTTCTGCCCACCGAAATTGGGGAAGTCGTGACGGATCTGCTCGTCGCCCACTTCGACGAAATTTTCGATTACGACTACACCGCCAAGCTCGAGCAGGATCTGGACGAAATCGAAAATGGGCAGGAAGACTGGATCCACACGCTGAAGGAGTTTTATTCGGAGTTTGCCCGCGAGCTGCAGCAGGCCAAGGTCGAGATGAAAAACCTCAAAAAAGAGGAGACCCCGACCGGGATCCAGTGCACCAAATGCGGCTCCGAAATGATGATCCGTTGGGGGCGTTTCGGGAAGTTCCTGGCTTGCAGCAACTATCCTACTTGCAAAAATACCCAGGAGATCTCGAAAGAGGCTTCTGCACCGGGAGCGCCCGAAGGTGAGGCCCCTGCGACCGATCCCTGCGACAAGTGCGGCCGTCCGATGGTGCTGAAGAAGGGCCGTTACGGTGATTTCTTTGCCTGTTCGGGATACCCCGACTGCAAGAACACGCGGAAGATCGTACGGGTCCAGGGCCAAACCAAGGTTCACGCGGACAAGCCGCTCGACGAGAATTGCCCGCAGTGCGGCGCCAACCTGGTTGTCAAGCACGGCCGATTCGGAGAGTTCACCGCCTGCTCTCGCTACCCGGACTGCAAATACATCAAGCGGCAGACGACGGGTGTCAAATGCCCGGAATGCGGCGAAGGGGAATTGCTGCAACGAAAATCCCGGCGGGGCAAGAGCTTTTACAGCTGCAGCAGTTATCCCAAGTGCCGGTTCGTCGTCTGGGACAAGCCTTTGAACCAGCCTTGTCCGAATTGCCAGGGACCCTACATCCTCGAACGGTTTACCAAGAAACAGGGCCTCGTGCGCTACTGCCCGAACAAAGAATGCGATTATCGGGAAGCGGTAGTCGAGTCCTCGCCTGAGGCGGTCCCCGAGCGAGTCTGACCTCGGTTGCCCCTGGAGTCGCGTTACAGAGCCGCGCACGGAGCGGAGGGCTGCGGAGCGCTTTCTGCAAAGCAGCCTGGAGCGGAGTAAGCGGGCAACCCATCGGACAGTAACGGTGCGTTGGGTTGCCCGCTTACTCCGCTCCAGGCTGCTTCGCAGAAAGCGCTCCGCAGCCTTCCACTCCGTGCGCGGCTCTCTAACGCGACTCCAGCTCAGATTGAGGAGTCTGCTGCGCTCACGGCTCTGTTGATACTAGTCAGCACCTTCCGCAACCCCATCATACATCCCCCCTCCAATGAGATAGAATTGAACTAAATCTAACGATCGGTTGTTCTTCACGGTTCTCTTCTCATCGTTTCCGGACTCTTAGAACCCCGAAATCTCCCGCAAAAAAGGAGGGGAAAAATGAATTTCAGTAACAACTCCGGCGGACGCATCCGCCCCCGACTGGCTATCGTCTTGGCTGTTGCCGTCGGCATCCTGGTTGGCCTGGTTCTCGCTTTGAACTGGCCGACCGGCGCCGCTCCTCAACTGGCAACGAATAGCGGGACTCCCGCGACGCGAGGTCCCGTGTCATTCGAGACCGGCTTTGCCCCCATCGCGCGAGCCGTCTTGCCTGCGGTTGTGACCGTCACTTCCACTCGGATAATCCGCGCCGAGGCGAGCGACAACCCGCTGTTCGAAGACCCTTTCTTTCGGCGTTTCTTTGGAGGCGGCGGATCTCAAATGCCTCAAGAGCGTAGAGAACAAGGCCTCGGATCAGGCGTGGTCGTTTCCGGTGACGGACTGATCCTCACCAACAACCACGTTGTGGAGGGCTCTAGTGAGGTGCTCGTCCTCTTTGGCGAGAATGAAGAGTACCACGCGAAAATTCTGGGGACCGACCCGCAGACAGACATCGCGGTATTGAAAGTAGATAAAGCGAAAAACCTGAAACCGATCGTCTTCGGTGATTCGAGTAAGGTTCAGATCGGCGAGTTCGTCCTGGCCATTGGCAACCCGTTTGGCGTCGGACGAACGGTCACAATGGGCATCATTAGCGCTACGGGCCGAGGGGAACTCGGAATCACGGGGTACGAGGACTTCATTCAGACTGATGCTGCAATCAACCCCGGCAACTCCGGCGGTGCGCTCGTCGATCCCGAGGGCCGGCTCGTCGGCATTAACACCGCAATCCTCAGTCGAAGTGCTGGAAACGTCGGAATCGGGTTTGCCGTCCCGGTCAACATGGCTCGCGGCGTCATGGACCAGATTGTGAAATCGGGCAAGGTGGTACGCGGCTACATGGGTGTTAACATCCAAGACCTGACTCCCGCCATCCGATCAGCTTTCAAGCTGTCGCAGGATCAAGGCGCGTTAATCAGCGGGGTCGAGAAGGGCGGACCAGCCGACAAGGCAGGACTCCAGCGCGGGGACGTGGTTCTCTCTTTGAACGGCCAGCCGGTGGCGAACAGCCGTGACCTCCGTTTCCGGATTGCGTCGCTGCGGCCCGGTTCCACCGCCCGTCTGGAAGTGCTCAGAGATGCCCAGCGTCGCGAGATCAACGTCACACTGGGAGAACGCCCGGAATCCGCGGAGGAGTCGCCGGTCAGTCCGGAGGGAGAATCCGAAAGCTCTTCATCGGCCCTGGGCATCCAGGTACAGGATCTGACGCCCGAAATACGCCAGCAACTCCAATTGGACGCTGGTACTCAAGGTGCTGTGGTTGCGGGCGTTCAGCCGGGAAGTCCCGCCGCCGAAGCGGGTTTGACTCAGGGGGACGTCATCCAGGAAGTGAACCGCAAGCCGGTTCGCAACGTGCAGGAGCTGCGACAGGCGCTGACTTCGGCTGGCAAAGATCAGCCGGTTCTCCTGCTGATCAACCGCGGCGGAAGCACGACGTATGTGGCGGTAGAGAGGGAGTAATCAAGGAAAGGAAGAAGGAAGAAGGAAGAAGGATGAAGATGAGTACCAGGATTTCATCCTTCATCCTTCTTCCTTCATCCTTCATCCTTTGTTTTCTCGCCACTCCACCTGAAAGATCTTGACTGGCTCTGACTTGCCTTTGACGACGACGTTACCGATTTCAGCCAGAGGATAGTCGCCACGCAGCAGGGCTTGCGTGTGCTCGCTGATGATGATCTCGACCTTGTACTCCTTGCAGAGTGATTCCAGTCTCGACCCGAGGTTTACCTGGTCGCCAATCACCGTGTAACTGCGTATTGATTCCGACCCGACGTTTCCGACGATCATTTGGCCTGTATTCACTCCAACCCCGGAGCGGAATTCGCACCGTCCCTCTGTTCTCCATCTGGCGTTCAGTTCCTGCAGCCTCCGCTGCATCGCTATTGCACAGCGCACCGCGCTGTCAGCATGATCGTCATCCGCCAGCGGCACATTGAAAAGGGCCATAATCATGTCGCCCACGAATTTATCAACCGTCCCGCGATGCTCGAAAACGACCTCGACCATCACTGAGAAGTACTCGTTCAGTTGATTGATCAATGCCTCCGGCTCGGTTTTTTCCGACAGAGTCGTAAAACCGCGAAGATCGGAAAAGAGAACCGTTGCCAGTGTTCGTCTGCCTCCAAGAGCCGCGGCCGACGGGTTGTTGAGAAGCTCGTGAAAGACGTCCGGGGACACGTAATGGGAGAACATCTTTTTGATCCGGCGCTTTTCGGAGCCTTCGATCCAATACTGGTAGACGTAACCGATCGCCAGGGCAATGGCCCACGAGAGCATCACGGAAACGATCGGTGTCTGGACATGGCGCCCGAACGCCAGATGCGAAGAAACGAGGTAGCCTGAAGGCACGAGCGAGAGAACAAGGATCGCGCCCCAAAGGGGGAAGACCAGAACAGCTCCGACCGAGACGCAGGCAACCGCAAGGACGATCGCCGCCGAGTAGCCCGCAGACAGGGGTTTCAGGTACCGATTGTGCAGGAGGCTATCCAGGATATTTGCCTGTACCTCCACTCCCGGCATTTTGCCGAAGATCTTCTGCGAGTCTCCGATGGTTGCCGCGCTTCCGCTGTATGGGGTCGTGAAGAGATCATGGAGAGCCGCCGCCGTCACTCCGATCAGGACGATCTTTCCCTTGAACGTATCAGGATCCAAACCCGGTTTCTGTCCCTCCTGCAGCTGGATCGCCGAATAGAAAACGTGGGAGAACGGGTAGCGGCGGTACGCACCAGGCGGCCCGTTAAACCAGATGGGTAACCGGGAGTCGTGATCGAGCGGGGCACATACCGAGCCGACGCGGATCTCCGTTTTCGTCACCTGGAGGTCCTTCAGCTGCAGCCCCTGGAGGGCCATCGATGCAGCAAGAGGGAGCGATAGGAGGGCTCGGTCGCGGAACCGGGCTATCGGAAGCGAACGCCTCCAGGGGCCGTCGGCATCGAGCCTCATCGCAACATGTCCAATAGCTCTCGGGTGTTTCCGGACAGCAGTCGTTGGCAGAAGAATCCCGATGTAGTCGGGAAACGAGCCTCCGGCCTGTATCGAATTCTGTCTGAGCGCGTTCCAGTCCGGATCTCCCAGGTCTTGCTCGTCAAGATAAGCAGCGTGAATAACTCTGCCGAGCTCCTCGGTCGCTCGTCCGAGGTCTTGGTCAGCGTCGGGATTTTGTTTGTCCGCTTCCGTGAGAAGTAAGTCAAAAATGATGAGTCGGACGCCCGCCTGGCGCATGAAATCGATCAGCACCGCGTACACGTTTCGGGGCCAAGGCCATCGGCCGACTTCCGGTTCCAGGAACTTGATGCTTTGGTCATCCACGTCGACGATCACGATATCCGGGCTCGCGGTTGAAGTGCCGGCCTGCAGCCGAAAGCGGTAATCCAGGGTTTTGAGCTCAAGAGTCTGAAAAAAGCCTAAACTGGCGATGGCCGCGGCTAACCCAGCGGCAACGAGCGACAAGAGCAACCATCGGACCCACCTCGAGCCTGCCAACCCTGCCCACATGGCCGCTATTATCCATGAAGAAGGGGCCGTGGCAATCAATACATGCTTAGCGCCCACCGCGATGGACGAAGTGGACGGAATGGACTAAGTGGACCTATTCGCTGTCCGCTTTGTCCACGGTCCATCCTGGTACCGCCACAATTTGTTCGTGGCTTCTACCTTTCCGAAACCTGTTAAAATGAGCGCCGGTTGTGTTAAGAAAGCGAGGATTTCATGAAAAGGCTCAGTCTGCTGCTGGCGTGTTTGCTGGCCTTGCTGTTCACGTCGACAATCCCGGTGAATGCCCAGTTCGGGAAGCTTGGCACAGTCCTCAAGAAGGCGAAGAAGATTTCCGATATGCAGATATCGGAAGCAGACGAGATCGCTCTTGGGAAGGCCGTCAGTGAGAAGATTCGAGCGACCTACGGCGTCCAGCAGGATGCGGAAGCGCACCGTTACGTGACCCTGGTCGGACTCGTCGTCGCCCAGAGGACAACGCGGCCTAACCTTCCCTACCAGTTCATCATCCTCGATTCGAACGCGATTAACGCCTTCGCAGCCCCCGGTGGCTTCATTCACATTACCCGCGGAGCGCTCGCCTCTTTCAAGGACGAGGCGGAATTGGCAGGGGTCCTGGGTCACGAAATCGCGCACGTCACCGAAAAACACACCATCAAGGGCCTTCAGAAAATGAAAGGTATCGAACTGGCGGAGGATCAGACAAGCCTGACCAGCAACTCCGAGGTGTTTGCCAAGATTACCGACAAGACGACCGAGGCCCTGCTGCAGGGGTTCGGGCGCGCCGAGGAATTGGAATCGGACAAGGTTGGTGTCCGTTTTGCCGCCGCTTGCGGCTACACTCCCCAAGGACTGCCTGGCTTTCTCCAGACACTCGAGGCCCAGAACGAATCCAGCAGCGCTAAGGCCGGCCTTTTTGCTTCGCATCCGGAGACCCAGGAGCGAATCGATAAGCTCCAGGCCCAGATCAAGTCAGAGAAACTCGGGGAACAGGCAAACGCGGTCCTCGCCGAGCGGCTCCACCAGTTCATCAAGTACCAGCTGGAAAAGCCGAGTGAAGCGGAAGCTGCCGTTCAGGGAGCCAAAGGCCTGACGGGATCGGGCTCAGGCTCGCAAACCAAGGACGCGAAATCGCAGGATTCCCAGCAGAATAAGCAGCAGACCCAGCAGCAGGACGAGAAGAAGAAAAGCGGTTTTTCGCTTGGTCGGCTGAAAAATCCCTTCGGTTCAGGAGACAAAAAGGAATCAGGTGAGGTCACGGGTGCAGGTGCCGGCCGAGGAGTCGGCAAAGAAGACCCGAAAGCAGCCCAGTCCGACAAGCCGAAGAACCCGACGGTCGTGCAGGTGACGGTGTCACCCACCGATGTTCAAAAGTTCCGCGCGGACGGGAAACTGAAGTAGAGCAGCGTTATGCACTTATCAGGTTCGTTCGTAGCTTACCTTGTCGTGTTGATTGCGGTGGGGGCGGTCATTCTGCCCCTGCAAGCGATCACTCGGAATGGGTTTATTCGGGGTAAGTTACGCTTCAGCCTGCTCGTAATCGTCGCTGCCGCCGGCTACGAGATTGCGTCGAACTATTATCAGCTCCATTATCAGCTCCCGACAGATCAACCTTCGGCAATCGGCAAGCTCTTGTTGGCCCTGGCGATAGTCAATGCGATTGCCGCCTTGCTCTTCAATCCCTTCAGACAGGAGAAGATATCCGACCGTTACCCGAGGATCGTGCAGGATGCAGTGGTTGTCGGGGCGTTCGTCCTGGTCGCCACTTCGGTGGCTCCCGATAAGCTGTGGGCCACCTCAGCGATTGGCGGTCTCGTTCTCGGTCTCGCGTTACAGGATACGCTCGGAAATCTCTTTGCCGGCCTTGCGATTCAAGTCGAAAAGCCTTTTGGCGTGGGAGATTGGATCAAGGCGGGCGACTATGAGGGTCGGGTGGCAGAAGTCACGTGGCGAGCCACCAAAATACGGGCAAAATCCGGCAAATTCGTGGTCATTCCGAATAGTCTCGTTTCGAAAGACACTGTCGTCAACTACTCCAAACCGTCTCCGATCCAGCGGATGAGCTTCTCAATCGGCTTGGCCTATGACGTGCCCCCGAACCTGGTGAAGCGAGTTGCGGTTGAGACTTGTGCGGCAATCCCCTCCATTCTCAAGGAGCCTGCGCCTGACGTGCTTCTTACGCAGTACGCCGACTCATCCATCAACTACTCGTGCCGGTTCTGGATTGATGACTTCTCGCGCAGTGACCCGATCATCGACGAATTCGCGACCCTGCTCTACTATCGGCTGAAACGCGCCCATCTGAACATACCCTTCCCGATCCGTGATATCCGCATCACGCAGCCTGTCGCCGAAGACCAGGTCGAAGCAGATGGTTCTCGACTCGCATTCGTGGAAAAAGCAGGCCTGTTCCGAAATCTGGAGATGGCAGACAAAGAGGCCATCGCGAGGATTATGCACCCCGTCACCTTTGCGGCCGGCGAGACGATTATCCGGCAGGCCGATGCCGGCGATTCAATGTTCTTTGTGAAAAACGGGTGCGTGAGAGTCGTCCTGGAAAGCAACGGCGAACGGCACGAGGTCACTCAACTGACCGACGGCGACTTTTTCGGGGAAATGGCGCTGCTGACCGGTGAGCCCCGGTCGGCAACCGTGATGGCCGTGTGTGATGTTGAAGCCTATGTGTTAAGCAAGGAACCTTTCCGGGAAGTCCTGCAGCAGAACCCAGCGATCGTCGAGAAGATCAGCGAGACGATGGCGCTTCGAAAGGCCATGCTCGAACAGCAGGCCAGCCAGATGAGCACTCTGGCTATCAGAATCCAGGCCGAGGAACAGCAGAACTTCCTGGTAAGGATCCAGCGGTTCTTCGGGTTGGGGTAGAGCCCAACAATCCCGCCCACGCACGGTCCCCGCAACGCAAGACCACGCACGGTCCCCGGCACGCGTTACAGAGCCGCGCACGCAGCGCAGGGCTGCGGAGCGCTTTTCAGCGGAGCAGCCTGGAGCGAAGTAAGCGGCTCTGTAACGCGTGCCGGGGACCGTGCGTGGGCGGGATTGTTGGGCTCTACCCCAACCCGAAGAACCGCTGGATCCTTACCAGGAAGTTCTGCTGTTCCTCGGCCTGGATTCTGATAGCCAGAGTGCTCATCT
>Ga0105104_10001660_pt1 | contig 16645 bp, 10 predicted proteins | sample PPLLaktember2015_3_FD_87034 | JGI IMG/M metagenome (GOLD analysis project Ga0105104, IMG submission 87034) | Freshwater sediment microbial communities from Prairie Pothole Lake near Jamestown, North Dakota, USA - PPLs Lake P7 Core (6) Depth... | ecosystem: Environmental > Aquatic > Freshwater >... | reverse complement strand
TTTGTCTTGACGTGAGACAATATAGGTCGGAACCGACCGCTGTCAAGCGTGTTCTGGTGCAATTACTGGAGTCCGCCGGGCCAATATTGCACCACAAACGAACAAATATCGTCAGAGGAAGGAGTTGCGACCATCGCAGTGACTAGGCGATGGTGAAAATAGTTCCTAAAAGGCCAGTACGCCCTGGAGGTCCGTCCGAGTTCGGAGCGCTGAACGAACAAATGTGGCTCCACGCTTTCCACCCGGCGGGCGGTCGCCGGAATCGATACGGGCAATATTGCATCCTGGAGAAACAATACCAGGCGACGCGGGGGAAGGTGCCGCTGTCCTAGATCCTCAGCGCTGGCGCAGCGACCGGCTCACCGCCTGCAGGTCCTCCGACAGCTGCTTCACTTCGCCGTCCAGCTCGGCGAAGGTCTCGTCGGTGCCGGCCTGCTCTCCCGCACGCGCCGCCGATTCGAGGCGGCGCGCCGCGTCGTACGCGCCTGTCTGGGCGAACAGCCCTATCGAACCCTTGAGCGCGTGAGCGGACGCAGCCAGCGCCGCGGCGTCATGCCGCGCCAGCGCTCGTCGCGCCTCGTCCAGGATCCTCGGCGTATCGGCGAGGAACAGGTCGATGACTTCGGCGAGCAGCTTGCCGTTGCCGCCGAACGCGGCGAGAAGTGCGTCGGCGTCGGGAGACTGCGACGCGGGTCCGTCGGCCGGCGGGACGCTCCTCACCGCGTCTCGCTCCGCGGGCGGCGAAAGCGCGGCCTCGATCGCCGCGAACAGCTCGTCCGGCCTCAGCGGCTTCGAGACGTACCCGTCCATGCCGGCTGCCAGGCACCGCTCCCGATCGCCCGTCATGGCGTGGGCCGTCAGGGCCACGATCGGGACGCGCCTTCCGGTGCCTTGCTCGCGTTCGCGGATTGCGGCCGCCGCTTCCAAGCCGCTCAGCTCGGGCATCTGGACGTCCATGAGAATGAGGTCGAAAACCTGTTCCGCCGCTCGGGCCAGCGCTTGCCTTCCGTCGGACGCGAGAACCACGCGGTGGCCCTGCTGCTCGAGCAGCGTCACCACCAGCTTCTGATTGGTGGGGTTGTCTTCGGCTACGAGGATCTGGAAAGCCGTCGGCCGCCCGAGGGCGCGGCGCCGGGGAACGCGCTTGGCTTGACGCTTCGCCTTGGCGGGTGGGCCGAGCGTGGTGAGGATGGCGTCGAAGAGGTCGGACTGTTTGACCGGTTTGCTGAGACAGGCCGCAAACCCCGTGCGGCACGCACGCTGCCGCACCTCGGGCAAGGCCGCCGAGGTCAACATGATGAGGCTCACGCCGGCAAACCGCGCATCGCCCTTGATCTCTTGCGCGAGGATGAAGCCGTCGACATCGGGCATGAGGGCATCGATCAGCACGAGACGAAATGGGTCGCCCGCGTCGTGCGCCGATCGAAGCAGGTTGAGGGCGGGCGCGGCGCCCTCGACTGCCGCGGGGTTCATGCGCCAGCTTTTCAACATCTCCTCGAGGATCCGCCGGTTGGTCGCGTTGTCGTCCACGACGAGCACTCGCAGCCTCTCGAGGCTCACCGAGCCCGCCGGCTGCGGCGATTCGGGCAACCCGGGCGGCACCGCGAAGCGGCCGGCGAAATGAAACCTGCTGCCTCGACCGACTTCGCTCTCGATCCAGATGCGCCCGCCCATCAGCTCGACGAGCTGCGAGGAGATCGCCAGCCCCAGGCCGGTGCCGCCGTATCGTCGCGTCGTGGACGCGTCCGCCTGGACGAAGGGACCGAAGATCTGCCACTGCTTCTCGGCGGGGATGCCGATGCCGGTGTCGGAGACGGTGAACTTCAACACGACCTCGTCGCCTTCCTGCCGTTCGAGCGCAACGTCGATGATTACCTCGCCGTGGTCGGTGAACTTGACGGCGTTGCCCACGAGGTTCACGAGGACCTGGCGGAGCCGCCCGGGGTCGCCGATGACCACCGGCGGCACATCGGGCCGGATGCGGCAGCCGAGTTCGAGCCCTTTCTCGTGGCCCCGGGGCGCCAGGAGCCTCACGGCGTCTTCGACCGCGTCGCGGAAGTCGAAGGGCACGCGATCGAGCGACAGCTTGCGGGCCTCGATCTTCGAGAAATCGAGGATGTCGTTGACGAGGGCCAGCAGCGCCTCGCCCGACTCCTTGACCGTGCGGAGGTAGTCAAGCTGCGCGCTGGTGAGCTTCGTCCGAAGCGCCAGCTCGGTCATGCCGATGATCGCGTTCATCGGCGTGCGTATCTCGTGGCTCATGTTGGCGAGGAACTCGCCCTTCGCGATGGTCGCCTCTTCGGCCCGCCGTTTCGCGACTTCCAGTTCCTTGACCAGCTGGACGAGCCGTTCCGCGTTCTCCTCCTGTTCACGCTTCGCCTCTGCCATTTGGAGTGCGTAACGCCTCAGCTCCTCCTCGGCCCGCTTGCTGTCCGTGATGTCACGCGCGGCCGCGTAGATGAGCCCGGCGGACCTGACCGGAGCGGCAGCCCACTGGAGCCACCTGTACGAGCCGTCCGCACAGCGGTACCGGTTCTCGAACGCCATCACCTCCACGTCGTGGATCAGCGTCGATCCCGCGTTGCGCGTGGCCTCGCGGTCGTCGGGGTGCACGAAGTCCAACCAGGGCCTCGCGAGGAGCTCCTCACGCGGAAGGCCGAGCACGCGTTCCCAGGCGGGATTCAGGCGAAGGAAGTAGCCCTCGAGACTCGCGATGCAGAAAAGGTCCAGCGACAAGGTAAAGAAGCGGTCCATCTCCTCTTCGGCCCGCTTCCGGCCCACGAACAGACCGACCTGGCTGCCCACCGTCGTCAGTGTCGCGAGCAATTCGTCGTCCGGCTGCCGGATCTCGCGGCTGAAGAACTCCATGACCCCAAGGACCTCGCCATCGCGGAGGATGGGGAAGCCAAGCGCGCTGTGGAGACCCGCCCGGTCGGCAAGGGACGCGCGGGGGAAGTTCGAATCGTGCACGACATCCGGAATCCACGCCGACTGCCGCGCGGCCCAGACCCGCCCCGGCAGGCCGACGCCGGATGCGAACTCGACCTTCTGGCTCATCGCCGTGAACTCGTCGAATTGCAGAGTCGGGTGATGCCACGTGGCGACGCAGCGCAGCACCATCCTGCCCTTGTCCACGCTCCAGAGCGCGCCGTGCTCCCATCCGAGGGCGCGACAGATGGACTCCAGCATGCGCGGGCCCGCCGCGGCGAGCGTCGACGAGTCGGCCAGCGCGCGCGCTGTCTCGTAGACGAGGCGTAATTGCTGCGCCCCGGCGTGGTCCGTTCCGGAGCCCTCGGATGGCGCGCCCATTTGACCGCACCTCCTCTTCCGCCTCCGCGCAAGGGCTACGGCGGACGCGCCGAAGCCTCGGGCGAAGGCGCGGATTGGCGGGATGAGTATTAGACTACCTTGAAACCCACTCGTTTCGAACCGTCCGGTCCCGTTACCCGTCGTCCCAACGGGGAGGTGATCAATGAGGCCGTCTACCGACGCGAAGCGCCGGATCCTCGTGGTCGATGACGATCGTGCACTTCGTCATGCGCTGAGTACTCTATTGGAGGAGGCGGGGCACATCGTCCTCCAGGCGAGTGACGGACCTGAAGCACTCGCCAGACTCGCCGGCGCTCCGACGGACCTGATGCTGCTCGACCTGGGGCTGCCTGGCATGGGGGGCATGGAGGTGCTCGCGCGGGTCCGGGCCCTCGCGTCGCCCCCGCGGGTGGTGGTCGTTACCGCGGATGACACCCCCGAGACCCTGTTGAAGGCCATCCGCGGCCAGGTGGATGGCTACGTGACAAAGCCTTTTGCACCCGGCGGGATCGTCGAGGTGATCGACGACGTGCTGGCGAAGCCGCCGGCGGCGGCCCTGCCGATCGAGGTTGTCTCGGCGCGGCCCGAGTGGGTGGAGCTCCTGGCGCCCTGCTCCCTGGACGTGGCGAACCGGATCCAGGGGTTCATGATGACGCTGGAGGCCGACCTGCCGGAGAACGTTCGGGAATCGGTCGGACAGGCGTTCCACGAACTGCTCTTCAACGGTATCGAGTGGGGCGGGAAACTCGATCCCGCCCGCAAGGTGCGGATTTCGTGCATCCGCTCGCGGCGAATGCTGCTCTACCGGATCGCGGATCCCGGCGAGGGCTTTGACATCGGCCGCCTGTCGCATGCGGCCATCAGCAACCCTGCGGACAATCCGCTCCAGCACGCCGAGGTGCGCGAGGAGAAGGGCCTGCGCCCCGGCGGACTGGGTCTCGCGATCACCCGGACGCTCGTCGACGAGCTGGTCTACAACGAGAAGCGCAACGAGGTCGTGTTCGTCAAGTACCTCGACTGACAATGGCGTGCCCCCGGCGGACGAAGTCGTTCAGGCGCTGAGCCTGAGGAGTTCGACGATCATCGCCACGGCGCGCTCCATGTCCTCCACGTAGATGTGTTCCTCGGTCGAGTGCTCCAACCGCGCGCCGATCCCCACCACGCCCATCTCGATGCCGTGGTTGTTGTAGATCGAGGCATCCGTGAAACCACACATGACGGCGGGCTTGGCGTCGATGTCCAGCGTGGACAGCGCCCGCTGCGCGGTGCGCACCGTCCAGGCGTCGTCCGGTATGAACGACGCCTGGCACAGGTTGTCCGCGCGGATCTCGACTTGCGCGCCCGATGCCTCCACTTCCCGGCGGATGATCGCTGTCATCTCGCCGGCGACTGCCTGGCCCCGGCTGTGGGTGAGGCTCCGGCACTCGGCCGCGAAGGTGCACGTGTCGGGGACCCCGTTGCGAATCATTCCGCCCTGGATGATCCCCACGTTCGCGGTCGTCTGCGCGTCCAGGCGGCCGAGCGGGAGCGCGGCAATTGCGCGCGACGCGGCTTGTATCGCGTTGATGCCCTTCTCCGGCTCCATGCCCGCGTGCGCGGCCTTGCCCGTCACGGTCACGTCGATCGCGAAGTAGGACGGCCCGCCGGTGATGATGGTGTCGAGTACGTCGTTGTCGAGCAGGAACCCGCGGGTGGCGGAGATGCGGCTGAAGTCCATCTGCTTGACGCCGAGCAGCCCGACCTCTTCCTGCCGCGAGATCGCGATTTCGACCGCTGGCCGGACCGGGGCGATTCGCAGCGCCTCCAGCATTTCGGCGATGCCCGCCTTGTCGTCCGCGCCCAGGATCGTGTGGCCGGCGGACCGGATCACCCCGTCCTGCAGCACGGGCTGGATGCCCTTGCCCGGCTTGACGGTGTCGCCGTGGCAGGAGAGCAGGATCGGCGCGGCGTCGCTGTTCTTGGCGGGCAGGGTCGCGATCAGGTTGCCGTAGGCGTCAGGGGCGGCACGCGCGCCCAGTTCCTCCAGCCGTGGCGCCAGCCACGCCATGAACCGCGCTTCGTCGCCCGACTCGCTGTCCACGCGCACCATGTCCATGAACTGCGCCACCATCCGGTCGGTGTCCATCGCCACGCCAAAGCGCTCGCGAATTGCCACGTCGCACCCCCCTTTGGAGAGGAAATCAAAACGCGGTTAACGTTTCTTCGTCGGACGGTCGTCCGACTCGGGAGGCCAGAGTGCGCCCAGCCGAAGCTCCAACGCCTCGAACGGCTCGGCGCGCACGGCTTGGTCGCCGACGTGGATCGCGAGCACCATCCAGCGACCGTCCTGCAGGCGCCGCACTTCGAGGGTACGGGCGACCGGGTCGATCAGCCATGCGTGGGACACGAGCTCGCCCGCGTAGATGCCCATCTTCCTCGCGCGAAACGACGCGGTGCCCGAGGACGCGATCTCGCAGACCCAGTCGGGCGGGAGCGAGAAGTAGGCGGTGTCGGGCAGGTTGGGCAGCCGCGACCCTCGCCAGCCGGCCAGGCTGGGAACGAGGATATCGGCGCCGAGGTGCAACTCGGGTTCAGGGAGGATCTGCCAGCTGTCTGGAGCCGCGTGACCGCCGGGCGGCCGGAAGAGCATTCTCCCAAGCGCCACCGCCGCAGCCGCCACGCGAGGCGCCGGACGCGGGCTGGCGTGGAGCTCCCCATCGAGGATCTCCGCCACCACACCGTCGGGAAGACCAACGAGGTCGTCGTAGGTGGCGGGACGATCGAACGGCGGGACGCGCGGCACGACGGCATTGTACATCGTCGATTCGCATCGCCCGTGGTCGCTCTGACGTGGCCACCCTCGCGGCCTGCTATCTTCCCGCGAGGCGCGCGCTGAAGGTGAATCCGCTGCTGGCGCTGCGGCGAGTCCTTCCCGCCAGACGCGGTGTCGCCGCCAGGCGACGAAACGCGCGGCCGGCATCGCAACAACTTCTGTTCCGTGCTCAACCGATATAGGATGTTCGCCGACCTGGGCCGGCCCGGGGAGGAACACGCCTCGAGCCGGAGACGATCGGGGCTGCGAGAGCCCCGCGCGCAAGACCTCCTGAGAAGGCTTCCCAGGATGGTCTGTTCGCGCATGATGGCGCGGCAGATGCTGTGGCGCCGGACCGCGGACGCAGCCCACAAGAGCGCCATGACCATACCCGACCCGACCGGCCCGACCGCTGACCGCCTGGCGAGAGTCCGCGCGCTGTACGACCAGATCAGGTTCGAACTGCCCTTTTCGCGCTGGGAAGACTACCCGGTGTCATCCATCCCGGGATGCCAGTACGAACCCGGCGACTTCGCCATCCAGAACAACCGGTCCCGCGATGTGGCAGGGCCCTGTTCCGGAGGATGCGCGTACTGCTGGGTGTCCGAGAAGGCGAGGCACCTGCGGCGGGCTGACAGGAACGGGCGGCCACCGATCGGCCAGGACACGATCGACGGGTATGTCGATGCGCTGGTGAGCATGGGCGTCCCCGTTTACCTGGGCGGAGAGGATACGCTCGACGACCTCGAGTCGTTCTGGTGGACCCTCGCGGCATACGAAGATGCGGTGGCGAAGTATCGACACGCGATTCCCAAGTACTTGCTGAGGGTGATCAACCACCTGCCGGAAAGCAGACAGGACATCGAGCGCGGTCTGCACAGGCGGCCACCGAGGTTCGGGTTCACCACCAATGGGGTGCACTTCATCAGGAATCCGGAACACACCGAGCAGTTCTTTCGAGAGCTGCGAGACCGGCTGGCGAGCGACACGGCGCTGTGGATTTGCCTGAGCTGGGATGCGGGTAAAGTGCGGTCGTACGCCCGACGGCTGCGGATCGGCGAAGACGACGTGTACGACAGGATGGCACTCGTGCTCGCCTGGTTCACCCGGTATTTCCCGTCCGACCCGTGTCGGCACATCAACGATCAGAAGCACACGCTTTCGCTGTTTCAACACGACTTCGGGACCGGCGGGACGTACCGGGAGACGCAGAAGGCCTTTCTCATGAACGTCATGAGGCGGGCCGCGCGGTCTGTCCGGAACATGGGCCTTTCAAGGGTGGACGTCGGGACGAAAATCGTGACGTTTCGGTACTACACGCAACGCGGGGTGCGTTGGGGCATCAACGAGGGCAGGCTGCGGCCATCCGATTTCTGGCCCGTCAGTGAGTTCTTCGAACGACACCCGATCGCCGCGCTTGGCGCGAGGATCAAACACAAGCCGTGCCTGGACTACGCGTCGGAGACCGTCAGCTTCGACTACAACTTCCAGGAGTTCCTCCGGTTTCGCGTGACCCCCGACACGCTCGAACGCGCGTTTGTGGAATTCCCGTTCAGCAACCCCGTCGTCCGACAGGGCGGACATTACAGGGACCACGTTCGATACGCGCTGGCTGTCGTTCCGGAACTGGCTGCCCAACCGGTCGTTTCGCCGGAAGAAATCATCTCGTACATCTATTCCGACGAGACCTTGAAGCTGAAGATCGAACTTCTCGCCTTTCTGGATTGCCTGCTCACGACCGAGACTGGAGGTGGCGACCTCCTGTCCGTGCCGCTCGAGCTGATGCCGTGCGTGTGCGCCGACGATGTGCTCGAAGCCTATCTGCGCTACTGCAACGCGGTGGAGCTCCAGAAGGCACGATTCACGGCGCGGCATGGAGCGGCGTTCGAGCGTGAGACGAGCGGCGGGAAGAGCCTGACGGAAGTCATCGCGGACAACCGCGCCGCCGATCGCGCGCTCTTCCGGCAGTACCTGAACCGAACGGTTCTCGCCCGCCTGGCCGAACGGGGGGTATTCGGCGCCGAACCGGTCGATGTCGCGCGCATCCGCGGACAGTCCCTCGGTGAGGTGCGGCCGCCTCGATTGCCGTACCCGTCCCGCGCGAACGGGCGCGGCGCAGACGACCCGTCCACGGTCGCTGCGCCGCCGATGCCATCGGACCCCTCAGGCGGTCAGTGACTTCGAGCACAGGTTGACTTCGACGGCAGAAGTCAGGAACGGTCCCAGCCGTCGCCGGATGAATGCCATCATCGGCGCATTGTCCAGTTCGGTGCGGAACCACGCCGACATGGTGTCGAGGTGCCCGGCGATCTTCCAGTGGCGCTTCATGGATTCGACCAGCACAGGAATCGCCCGGCTGGTCGCTTGAAAGCGGTGCATGACGTACAGGCGATCGTAGAGCAGGCCCCCCGGAGGATCCCGCCTCTCGGTGAGCATCCAGCCGACAATCTCGCCGTTGTGGCGCAACCCGACGCTCGTCAGCGGATCGACGCACTTACCCGGTATGAACGGGTCGAACCTCGTTCGATACAGCGGGGAGTCGGGCGAATGGCGCCGCAGCGCATCGAGTTCTTCTTCTCCCGCCTCGCACCACGGAAAGAGACTGAAATCCCGGGGCAGGTGGCAGCGCTGCACCCATGGCGCCTGAAGCAACCTGCGAAAGTCGTCCCTCCGGACGTTGCAGCTGACGTGGCTGCCGACGGGGTTCTCCCAGCCGTGGTTGCGGAACAGTCTCTCGAGAATGACGCTGTTCCGGCCCTCGACCGCGTAGTCCGTGCGCACGTGCCGGCACCCGAGCGCGCGCAGCTCCGCGTCGAGCCGTCGCAGCAATGCGGTCGCGATGTGTTGACCGCGGTGTGCGCTCGCGACGAACAGCCATAGCAGGGTCGCGTCCGAACGCTCCTCGCTGAAGTAGGCGAGCACGAGCCCGAGAGGAGTCCCTAGGACGCAGTAGCAGATTCCTATGACCGGCCCGGCAGGACGGCACGCGAGCAGTGCGGGGCGACAGGACCGAAACGTCAGTCCGAGGCAGGACGGGGCCGATTGCTGATCCAGCAGCTGAATGGCAATCACGCCCCGTTCCCCTGTGGTCTTGCGACTCTCAGCACGTGAGTTGCTGAGTGGCATCGAACGAAGACGTCACCGAGGCCAGCGTGTTCGTCGATGAAACCTGATTGGTGACATTGATGCCGCGCAGAATGGAAGCACTGTACGCGGAACGGCCGGTCGTGTTCTCGGAGGCACTCAGTCCCCCGGCGACGGCCGCCAGGTCTTCCTCGGAGAGCTCGTCGCAGGCCGAAGGACGATACGGAATGACCAGGTACCGCGTGTCCTCGGTTTCCTCGAGCACCTTCAGCGTGAAGGACGCCGGGAGCTTCACGCCATAGGCCGCCTCCACCGCCCTGGCCGGATCGGCGATGAGCAGCGCCTTGAACGCCTCGTCGCTCCAGGCCCGCGTGACGAGTTCCTCGGCAACCCTGGCTCGTTCGTGCAGCAACTCGATCTCGCTCATGTCATCACCTCGCCGTCAGATCTCGGCACGGGCATGAATCGCGCTACTGCCGGCTGTCAACACATCGTATTGACCGACTGCGACAGGTTCGAGGTCATTCCATCAATCTGCGTCGTGGACGCAAGGGGATTCGATATGGAGATGCCACGCAGAATGGTCGATCTCGTGCTTCCCCCGCTTGTCACCTCGTTCGAAGCACTCATTCCGCCGGCGACGGCGGCCAGGTCCTCATCGGTCAGCTCGTCTGCGGTTGACGGGCGATACGGGACGACCAGGTACCGCGTGTCCTCCGTTTCCTCCAGGACCTTCAGAGTGACCGACGCCGGGAGCTTGAGGCCGTAGGCGGCCTCCACGGCCTTGGCCGGATCGGCCATGAGCAGCGCCTTGAACGCCTCGTCGCTCCACGCGCGCGTGATCAGCTCCTCGGCGACCCTGGCTCGTTCGCGCAGCAAATCCGTTTCTTTCATGTGGCGTGCCTCCTGGCGTCGGTCGTTGACGTCGAACGTGAAAACGTCGGCAGGGCCGTCGCAAATCGGCCGGATGATAGAGAGTCCAGCCCCAATTGTCCAGCCGGAAGGTGCGGCACAGTTCACTGCCACAAGGCCACGCAGGGGAGACTGCCCGGCACGGTCAGTCGCAGCAGCTCGTACCCGATGCCGGCGGTGCCGCGGAAAAGCGCCGCATTACCGACAGCCCACGGCAGGTCCGGGTGCAGGCAGAAGGAGCCGGCGGCCTGCCCGGCAGCGGCAACGCCGGCGGCTCGGACGCACGCTGCCTTGTGAAGGTTTGGCCGCTCCAGGGCCTGTGCGGCGGCCGCCAGGAACACGATCCGGCCGATGTTGCCGCAGCACAGTGAATCAACCCCGCCCGGTTCCTCGGCCAGGGTGGCCCGCACCGCCGCTTCGATGTCGTCCCGGATGGCTGGTGCATCCAGGCAGGCGAGGCCCGCGATCCTGGCGAGGCCGATTCCCGCAGCGCCATGACAGAGCGCGTTGCGGAACACCGGCTGCTCGGGAGGGGAACCGAACGCCCGCCAGTTGTCCCGGACGGGCGAGAAGGTCGCCCGCTCGAACGCGATCGCCTCCGTGGCGGCATGCAGAAACGGCTCGTGGCCGGTCGCACGGAAGAGTCGAAGCAGAGCACAGGCGATGCCCGCCATGCCATGTGCGAAGCCGGAGACATGCCGTCCCCCGATCGTTTTCCACGCCAGCTGACCGGACGCGCTGAGCGTGCGAGCGGCGAGAAGGTGGTCCCCGCAGGCGACGGCCCGCCGCAGGAGTACCGGTTCCCCGGTGACGTCGTGCAGAGCGAGCAACGCCGCGATCGCGCCTGCGGCACCGTCGTACAGATCCAGGTGGCGGTCCCCGGCGATCCGTGTCTCGGTGATCAAGTCGGCCGCCCGTCGCGCGGCATCGATGAGCGCCACGTCGTTCAGCAGCATGCCGGCCTTCAACAGGCCGTAGGCAAGTGACGACAACCCGCTTGCAGCCCCAATCGTTGCCTGCGCCGGAACCACTTGCGAGTCCGCGATGGAGCGGACCGGCCTCAACGACTCGCGGGCCAGCTCCGCCGCGGCGTCCTCACCGGACACCCGCGCGTGGGCCGAAAGAACGAGCGCGATGCCACAGTTGCCGCTGTACAGAGACGCATCGGATGGGACCAGGCGATAGACGGTCATGCCCGGCCGGTGCACCCGTTCTGGAATCGGCCAGAAGACCCCGTCGCGGGTGTGCACCGCGGCCGCGGCAATATCGCTGACGATTGACGACGCGGCGCGAGTCAGGAGCGCGGCGCAGTCCTCGTCGTTCTGCCTCGCGCCCGCGTCGCGCGTGTCGGTAATCGCGACTCCCGAGCCGGCCGCTGCCTGCGTCGGCTGCTCGCCCAGCGCCGCTGCCTTCAGGCAGAACGACGCCCTGATCATTTCGACCTGGCGTTCGAGGTCATCGCCACCGAGCTCCTCGACCTTCGCGAAGACCTGCGACAGGGGGGATCCGGTGAACTGTGTCGCCACGTCCGACGCGGAGCCAAGCCGAAGCTCGCTCTGCGTTGTCGAGACGCCAAACCAGGGCACATCCAGCCGTTCGAGGGAGCGAATCTCCTCACGACATCGCGGAGCCAACGTGCCGAGGACCTCGGAGGGCACCGGAAGCCGGTACAGGCGTTCGAGCAGCAGGCTGCGGTCCACCCCGTCTCTCAGCACGTCGGGCTGCAGCGACCGACGGCACAAGCGCTCGTAGACACCCGTGTCCTGGAAGATCGGGCGCGTTCTCGCACGAGCGAACGCGTGCAGCGGACTCCCCGGCGCCAGCAAATCCGCCTTGTGATCGAGAAGGAACCGATACATCTCCCGAAACCCCATCTCCACGCCGTTCGACGATTCGGCCGTCGTCAGCGAGGATGCGGCGCGCGGCACGACATCCAACCCTCCAATCCACCGGAAATCGGCTTCCCCACGGCCCTGCCACTCGGGAAGGAAGCGGGTGCGCAGGACACCGTCGGGAAACCGCCGCGAGAGGTCGGGGCCTGTCAGGCGCACGCGCGGCTGCATCAGCGTTTCCAGGTCCACCAGTACGGGCTGCCGCTCGCACGCGACGACGTTGTCACCGAAAACGTCCGTTCCGCCGAGGAGGTGCAGCAGGCAGAGCAGCGCTCCGCCGGTGCGCCAGAATCCGGCCGCGTCAGCCGCGTCAGCCGAGACGTTGTCGGCGCACTCCATCCAACCGTAATCGTCGCGGGAAAGGACCTTCAGCGACGTGAAGCGCGGCGAGAAGCCATGGTCGTTGAGCCACGCCAGCAGCGCATACCAGGTCCTCTCCATCTCGAGATTCCTGGGCTTGAAGAACAGGGCCAGGCCCGAATCGAATGTCAGCCGCATGACCGTGCGGCCGCCGCAATGAGGGTCGGAAAGCCCGGGCCGAACGTCGACGACCGAGGTGAGAGCGCGCCCGGGCGCCGCAAACATGTCCTGAATGGACGAGAGGTCGTGAGCCAGCCATCCGAGAAACGAGCTGACGAAATCCACCCAGGAATCGATCAGCGTCGAGAGCAACCTCGCGAGAACGGGAAACTCGCGGAGAACGGTGACCCACGCGCCCGACATCAACCCGTCGCGGAATTGCCGGCTGGCCGGATCATCGGCCTGATACGTGACCGGCATCTCGACCAGGGGATACCGGACCGCGCGAAACGCTTCGAACTTGAGGCTCAGGACGGCCGCGGCCGTATCGGAAAGCCGGCGCACCAGAAACGCGTCGAGTTGCTTGACCGCATGCGGCGAGAGCAACCGCCCGTCGCCGGAGGCAACGTGCGCGAGGCGATCTCGGGCAACAGTCAAGAAGGGATCGAACACGGTCTCGGCGGACGCACGGCCTCCGGATTCGATCTGGCGGAGGACCATGGCAAGGGTGTCGACCCATGCGGGCAACGGCTCGCGCGCAGCCAGACGCACCGAACCGAGTCGCTGGCGCACACGCTCGAGGTCCCACCCGTCGGCAGCGAGCCGGACCGTGAACCGCGCCCAGTCGCCGGCGGCGGCGTTCTCACACCAGCGATCCAGGCGGCGCGATACGAGCGCGCCGTTGTGATCGTGCGCCGGGCCAGGCACGAAGCGAGGCGACAACCGCTCGCCGAGCGTGCTGGCACGTTCGCAGACGCCGACGAGATCGGCCGCGCTGATCGTCATGACATTGCTGTGAGCCGGCGCAACACGTCGAGCCCCTGCCGCAGGATCTCATCACCTTCGGCGACCACGCCGTCGCGCGCCGGGTCGACGCGAACGTCGGGAAGGACACCGATACCCTGGAATGGCCTTCCGTCGGGCCACGTCACCCGCATCCCCGTGAAGCTGACGCGGGCGCCGCCGGGGAGAAAGACGAAGGCCGCATTCCCGTGACACCCGGCAGTCGGCTGGCCTACGAAAGTCGCGCGCCCGGCAATGCGGAGGTACATGCACAGGTCTTCCGCCGAACTCTGCGTCTCGGCGCTGATCAGGGCGACGACAGGCTTGTCGTAGACGCGCGGGCGCGGCTCCACGTCCTCCGGGCGCACGGTGTAGCGGATGATCTGCCACCGCCGGCGAGTCGCGACGGGCCCGCCGGCGATGGGTATTTCGTATCGCGGGGATTCGACCGGGCCGTCGCACAGCCGCCGGACGAACGCGTGCTGGAAGTGCACGCGCGGATACCCCCGCAGGTCGAGAACGAGACCGGACGAATCGCGAACCATGTCCAGGGCAACGTCGAGCAGGCGTACGCTCGGAATCTCGAACGGCATGAGGCAGGCGAGACGGTCCTCCGTCATGAGAACCGCGTGGCCGCATCCCGGAAGGGTGAGGGCCGCAGCGGCCGCGGCGCGCCCGGTGCGTGGCGGCTGCATGGCTTCCCGGCGCACGGTCACGTGCCGCACGACACCTTCGCGGCGGTACGTCACCTCCGCTTCACTGTCTTTCGGGCCCAGGCACGCCCGGCGGCACAGGTCCCTGAGAAAGGCCTGTTCGGACGACGCCGAGATGCGCCTCCGCCATGCGTCCATGATGTCGGGAAACGGCCGGCCGTCGATGCCGATCACTTCATCGCCCGGCGACAAAGGCACACTCGAGGATGCGCGTCGGACGACCAGCCTCCCGTCGCTCATCGACAACTCCGCCGGGATGCGGGCGGTCATTTCCTTGTCGAGCGCCGGATGCGCAACCGCCGCGTGGCTGTCGTTGAGCGAGGCGACCAGCCGTTCCAGCACCAGGCAATAGTCCTTCCAGCTTGCCGCGGCCTCCATCGCGGGGAGCCATCGCCGCAGCACGTGGTCAGCGCGCAGACCAGCGAGGGCGAAATGCGGGTAGAAGTGCTTGAGGACGACCGTCAGCTTGGCGAGGGCCATCAAGCGCTCGGATCGCGAAGGAGCGGGCCCGGTCGCTGACGTGTGCCGTTCCGGCATGACCACGGGGCGGCCGGCCAATGACGCCGCGGACCTGGCGCCGGTAGCCGCAGGGGTCTGCAACTGCGCAAGTGCCGTGTCCGGTATCTCGCTCTCGACGACAAGATCAGGCGCGAACCGCGGGAACGTGAGATTGAGATGAACGCGGATTCCCGACGGGTATCGAAGGCATCGCCGCGACGGGACCGAAAAGGGACCGGTACGCTGCCACACGACCCTGACGTTCGCGGTGCCGCGAAGGACCGACAGTGCGTCGCTGAAGTGAAGTACGGATGCGTTGTCCACGAGAAACAGCGTCGGGAGATCGGTGGGTCGAGCAAGGCGCCCGAACGGCTTGTGTCGCGGTGCTTCCCACCGGTGGGAGTACACATACTCGGATGTCAGCTCGTGCCACCCGCGATGCACGCGCGTCACGTGGACGGGCGTCCTGCACTGCTCGCTGGCCCAGAAGCCGAGGAACGTGGTCGGGACCTTGCATTCGACCGCACATCCCCACCGCAAGTCGACAAGGAGGAGTGCGGCGTTCGCCGCTGATTCGAGGGCACGCCGCAGGTCGGACAGGAACGTCCGTCGTGCGAACGCAGGCGGGCCCAGGCTGATGTAATGCGCTGTGGGCGATCCAGGAAGCTGCCGGCAGACGATGGCAGAAACGGAGTGGTGCGCGTCGCTGGCTGTACCGGGCAGAACCCGCGCGAAGGAAAGTGGGTCCCCCAGGGGTGCGAGGAGCACGTCGTTCAAGATGCCGACGCACCTGGAGGCCGAAGTGGTCGTCTCCAGGGCGGCGAGAGAATCCGCGAAGATGCGGTTCAGGTCCACCGGCACCTTGGCATCTGCAATTGCCGGATGGAACAGACAGATCTCGCCCCAGAGGTCGCACAGCATGCCAAGACGATGGGCCGGCGTCAGGTCCGTCACGTGCCTATCGTGCGCAGGGCGAAGTACTCCTCGTTGCGATAGGACCTGACGATCTTGTTCTGCAGCGTCAGGTGCTCATGGAGCGACCGCACGAAAGACCTCGATTCCTCGAATCCAATCCCGTGCTCCAGCCGGTAGCCGGGCCGGTCGCCGGCGGTCGGCCCGGCCGCTTCCAGCACCACCCCGAACGCCGCCGGATCCCTGGCGATCGGGCTCTGCGGAGTCAAAACCCACTGATTGGCCGCGAGAGCCTCGATGCGGCCGGCATTGTCGGCGAGAAAGCCGATCGTCTGCTCGGCCTCTTCTGTCGTCTCGCCGGGGAACCCGAACATGACGTGGCACTCGACCCGAACGCCGTGTCGCGCGCAGGCTTCGAGCGTCTCCTCGATACTCTGTGGCTCGATGCCTTTCCGCATCAACCCACGCACGCGCGGGCTTGCCGACTCGAGCCCGAGAGAGAGGAAGGCGAGGCCACCCTCCGCTGCTCGCGGGATGATCTCCGCCAGGCCGCGCTCGAACCTGGCCATGGTCCCGAAGCGGATGCCCAACCGCTCTCGCGAAATCGCGTCGGCCACCTTCGAGATCATTCGCGGCGGCATGGCTTCGTCACAGAACGATACGAATTCAATTCCGTACGTTCTGCGATAGGTCGTGAGCGACTCGAGCAGCGTTTCGATCGGGAGTTCGCGAAACCGCCGGTCGAGCGGCACGGCATGGTCGCAGAACGCGCAGCGGTTCCAGTAGCAGCCGCGCGACGTCATGAGCGGCGCGGCGCGCACGCGACCGAGGTACTTGCGGCCGATCGGAAGGCCCTCCAGGTCGAGGCTGGGCAGGGCTTCTCCGGCCAGCGGCGGTGACGGCGGCCCGAAACGGATCGTCTGCGCCGCGTGATCTACTCGGACCACGCCGGCTATTCCATCAAGCGACCGCCCGGGCGCAATCGCCCGGCAGATCGCCGCCATCGGCGCCTCGCCCTCGCCATCGACTGCTGCCGTGTCGATCATCGACGCGAGCAGATTCGCGCACGTCGGCGTGCCCACGCGCAGCGGAACAGTGCGCCCGGAAGACGGCCGCAGGTTGATGCACAAGGCGCTGACGAGGGATCCGCCCGTGAGGATCGGAACGCCGGAGAGCTTGCGGCGCAGCTCTGCGATCATGGTGGCCGCGAAGGCCACCTGGCGCTCGTACCC
>Ga0105104_10001659_pt1 | contig 16664 bp, 15 predicted proteins | sample PPLLaktember2015_3_FD_87034 | JGI IMG/M metagenome (GOLD analysis project Ga0105104, IMG submission 87034) | Freshwater sediment microbial communities from Prairie Pothole Lake near Jamestown, North Dakota, USA - PPLs Lake P7 Core (6) Depth... | ecosystem: Environmental > Aquatic > Freshwater >... | reverse complement strand
GATAATAAGCCACTACGTTCTCGTGGGGCAGGTGACAATCCACGCATTCGGTAAATTTCTCATGGGGTGCGTGATACCAGTTTTCGTATTGTGAATCCATCACGTGACAGTTGGCGCAGGTTTCCGGTGCACTACCCCCGTAGGCGGGCGCGTCAGACACATAAACAAAAAATCCCAGGGCAATGACTGCTACTGCTATGGCGAGGAAGAACGGGAGTTTGGACATGTACAATCCTCAAGTGAAGATCACATTGTGCCGCACAACAGCAAATAACCAGTTTCATTTCCAACATGGCGGCTCTGCAGAAATTGGTTGCTGACAGGAAAAGCAGTACTTTAATTTAATATACAGGCATCAATGGGATCGTATTGTGACTTTTGTCACATTCTAGCACGAAAAAACTGGATTAATTCCCCGTACTTTCTACGAGCCCGGGCATCCGGCTTTTGTTACGGTTTGGATGAAGTTATCTCCCCGACGATTTCGGCGTATATACGCGACCTTTCCAGCTGGCCCCTTTGCCAGAGAGAATTCTCCAGGTGGAAGTGAACATCATCGCGGCAAATATCGCCGCGCCGAGCGGAAGCGTGAACGCGTACCACGGTGAGATGCCCATACCGATAGCGACACGCGCCCGCGCGTAAATAATGATCGTCCAAAGGATCAACGACTGAAGAATAACACTGAGTGCCAGCCAGCCGCCACCTTGCAGATACCAGACGAGACCGAGCAGCGGCCAGAATGGCAGAACGAGCGCGGCAACCAGCAGAATGAATGCGCCGAATGCCCCGAGCAACATCAATGACGGTTGATCGCTCAAACCCAGATAAATATTTTTTGTCCAGCCTTCCCACATTTCGGGCAGGGATGTGTACATGCGCGTCCACGCGACCGAATATCCGTTGGCTACGATCAGGCGATGGCCATTCCATTTGACCTGCTCTGCAATCGCTTTGTCTTCCACGATCTGGTCCTGGATGCGTTCATGTCCACCGATGGCATTGTAGACCAGGCGTTTGATCAGGATGAATTGCCCGTTCGCGATCGCATCTTTTGTTTTTGGGTCATTGACCTTGCGAGGGGAAAACCCAACCGACAGTGCGCTCATCACGATCGGCATCACCACCTTTTCCCAGAAGGAGCCGAGAATTTGAAAGGTCATGATCGTGAACATATCCGCGTGGGTTTCGATGGCTTTTGCGTAACATGACGAGAGAGTTGTCGGTGAAAGAAAGGTATCGGCATCTACGAAGCAGAGCCACTCGCCTTGTGCCGCAGTCGATGCCTGGAACAAGGCATGGGGCTTGCCTGCCCAGCCCGCCGGTAAGTCCGAGCCGGAGATGACTTTAAATCTGGTGTTCTGAGCAGCTATGCCACGCAGAATCTCCGGTGTCTTGTCAGTGGAGCGGTCCTCCAAAACAATGACTTCGAAGTTCGGATAATCCTGCGCGAGAATGGCTTCGACGCAGGCGCGAATATTCCGTTCCTCATTGCGGGCGGGAACACAGACAGAGATCAGCGGTGCATCAGATGGGGGAGATGTTGGCTTGACGACGATGTCGAGATGGTATTGGCTATGGATCCAGTAAACAATAAAGATGCCGCCGATGAAAAGGACGGTGGAAATATAAAAATAAATCATGATTTATTTCGCACTAGGCGGCGTCTCGCCGCCGTCTCACAAAGTGCCCCGCAGCGGACGGCGGGTGAGCTATGTTTTTATATCACTCGCAGTGTGGAGCCGCGATCGGTCTTCTCGACTTCAATCCGTGTGGGGAAGGCGTCTTTGAGCTCATCAAGATGGGTGATCACAAGGATCTTGGCAAAATCATGTTTCACCAAATTGATGGCTTCGATCAAGCGTTGGCGGCCCTGGGTATCCTGTGAGCCAAAGCCTTCATCCACGACCAGGGTTTGCAGGCGCGCGCCCTTGCGCTGCGCCAGGATTTTGGAAAGCGCCAGCCGGATCGCGAAATTGACACGGAAGGCTTCACCCCCTGAGTACATCTCGTAATTTCGCATGCCGGCGGTATCGCTGATCTGAATCTCGAGGGTCTCTTTCAGGTCATCACGTTTCTTGTCTTTGTATTCCGTTTGCGTGACAAATCGAACGGACATGTGCCCGTCGGATAGGCGGTCGAGCAATTCGTTTGCCTTGTCTTCGATCTGCGGCAGGGCCTGTTCGATGAGCAGGGCCGGAACGCCATCCTTGCCGAACGCGCGTTCGAGCGTCCGATGCCGCGCGATCTTCTTTTGCAGTTCATCGCATTCCTTTTCGAACGCGGTCCTGCGTGTGCGTTGGACTTCAAGGACATCCACCCTTTGCTGAGCGCCACCCAGTTCGCTGCGCGTTTTGTTCTCTGCTTCGCGCAGGCGGAAAAGCTCACGTTCGGCTTCATCCAGATCCGGAGAGCCTGCCTCCGCAGCATCCAGGCTGGCTTGGGCGGTTTGGTAGTCTTCCTCCAGCTTTTCGATTTCAACTTCGCGCTTCTTGATCTCGGATTTCAAGTTTAAGATTTCGCTCGCAATTTGTTTGTTTACTTCCTTAGCAGATTTCAAACTGGCATGCTCTTCTTCAACCCGGCGCAGCTCAAACTCGGTTTCCCGGGCACTTTCATGTGCGGGGACATCGTAGCCGAGTTTTTCCAGCTCTTTGTCCAGCTTTGCCAGTCGCTTCTGTTCATCTGCTGCGTACTTGCCCGTATCCAGAATCTTTTCCACTTCTTTCAGGCGCTTCCGGCCTGTGGATTCCCAGTCGTGCGCGAGGGCTTGCAACGCGCCCAGGCGTTCGGTGAACTGGGAAATTTCACTGGCATATTGGACGCGTTCATTTTCAGCAGAGGTCAATTCGGCAATCTGGGCTTCGTAATCTATAATTTGTTTGGCAAGGTCAGCCGATTCCGATTGATTGGCGCGGAAGCGGTTGCCTTTCTCCTTGCCTTCACTTTCCAGTTGTTCGAGCGTTGCTATGCGATGTTCAGGAGACAGTTCTTGTCCGCATAATGGACAGGTTGCGCCTTCGGCGGCTTTCAGCGAGTCAATGCGCTCCTTAAGCTCGTTCATGGTTACTTTAAGCGCCTCATTTTCCGCCTTCAATTCGGCTTGTCTTTCGCGGGAGGCGTTTCTTTTGCCTTCAATTTGGGCACGTTCGATTACCCTTGCCTCGGCCTGCTTTAGCAAGTTCTCAGTGGAGGCAATTTGTGACTCCAGATCACTTACCAGTGACAACTGATCACTGGTTGCTGAAGCCTGCTCCTGCAGCCCCTCCAGCTCCTGCTCCAGGCGCGCCCTTTCCACCGCGATCTGCTCGAGCAGAGGCGCGCGTTCTTTTTCATACTCACGGAACCGGGAGGCGATCGCCTCCCACTCCTCCAATGCCGCGCGGGATTTTTGCCAGGACTTGTACGTGGACTCGATTTCTCTGGCACGATTAACGAGGGCGGCATACGAGTCGCGGTCCGCCTGCCTGGCGGCGAGACGCTTCTCCAGTCCTGCGCGCGCCGACTGCGCCCGTTCGAGCCCGTCCAGTAACATCGCGGTCATCTTGCGCTGTTCCTCGATCAACGCCGCGTTCCGTTTGATATTCTCCAGAATGGATTCCTGCGCGGTGCGCGCAGTGGTCAACTGCTTGAGGTTGGATTCGAGTTCTGCCAGCCTGGCTTTGCGTAAATCTTCTTCAGCCAGCTCAGCATCGATCTCCCGGATGCGCCCATCGATCTCATCCACTTCGCGTTCAAGAGACTTCCTTTTTTCAGCGGTTCGATTTTTATAGGTCTCCCACATCTCGAGGCCGAGAATGTTGCTCAACACTTCCTTGCGTCGGCTGGCATTCTGCTGTGTGAATTGATCGGCTTTGCCCTGCAAAAAAAAGGAGGCATTCACGAACGTCTCAAAATCAAGCCGCAGGGTTTGTTCGATGCGCGCCTGTGTCTCGCGGGTCGTTTTTTCGGTGAGCGGTTTCCAGCCATTTTGAGTGCGAACCTGGAACTCAAGCAGCGTGTTTTTATTGCGAGGCAGGGTGCGCTGCACGCGATACGTATTTTCTTCGTGCTTGAATGTGAGTGTCACCTCGGCGGCTTTCACATCGGACTGCAAATGGATCACATCGCTGCTCTTGCCGCGTGCTTCACCGAATAAACTCCATGTGATGGCATCGAGCAGGGAGGATTTGCCCGCGCCATTGGCTCCCGAAATACAGGCAAGATCGAACTGGGAGAAGTCCAGCTCAACTGCATCACGATAAGAGAGAAACCCTGAAATACGTAGGTGAAGGGGGATCATAAGTTACTTATTGTACCTGCTTATGCACATTTGTTCTGTATATGTCATAGATTATAATCGAACCATTATGTTTGAAGCCTCAGATCCTGTCGCGCGCCGCCGTCTGGCATTGCTCGCGATCACGCTGGCAACCATACCCTGTTATTGCATTGGCTTTATTGCGCTTGCCCTTGCGCCGGACGCGCGGGATTTAACACCCACAGTCACAGAGACGGTTACGATCACGCCCACCCCGACCTTCACCCTGACGCCATTGGTCGTAACGGGTACCGCCACCAATACGCCTACCTTCACGCCCACCCCGACCAATACTGCGACAAGTACAGCTACGTCGACTCTATTCCCGACTCTGACGCCTTCATTAACGTTTACCCCGTCATTGACTCCATCGATTACCCCTTCATTGACGCCGAGTCTGACTAATACGCCTACCCAAACCCCTTCGAATACTCCAACGCCGACCGATACAGCTACTGCCTCGATCACACCGTTCCCAGAATAAATGCCGGACATTCTTCCATTTCTTAAGTCACTGATCTCTGTGTCTGGTCTTTCGGGCGATGAAACTCCCGTTGCCAATCTGATTGCAGAGAAGTGGCGTTCGCTGGTAGATGAAGTGAGCGTTAGCCGCGTCGGTTCCTTGCACGGACTTAAGAAAGGCTCCGCCAAACCTCCATGCCCCTCCGTGATGATCGCCGCGCACATGGATGGGATCGGGATGCGAGTCTCAAAAATTGTAGATGGGTTTCTTCATATCACGAATGTTGGTGGTATTGACCCGCGCGTATTGCCAGGCGCCGAAGTAACTGTCCATGCAACGGGAAGTAATAAGGAATTGCCGAGTATCGTTGTTATGCCACCCGCGCGCTTTCTACCTGAGTCTGCCGCAGAGGGAGTCATTGCAATCCAGCATCTTTTGGTGGATACGGGACTCCGGCCGCGTGAAGTGGAAAAGCAGGTACGTGTTGGAGATCTGGTTTCGTTTGCAAACATGCCGTTTGAACTGGCAGGCAATGTGCTCTCAGGTCATACTGTGGATAACCGTGCTTCTGTCGCAGCGTTGACGGTTTGTTTGGAAGAGTTACAGAATAAAATGCACACCTGGGATGTCTGGGCGGTGGCAACGGTGCAGGAGGAAGTCAGCTATCTGGGCGCCTACAGTTCGGCTTTTGCATTGCGTCCACAGATTGCCATCGTGGTGGATGGAGGCTTTGCATCCGGCCCCGGTGCAAATGGGTGGCAGGCGTTTCCCATGGGGAAAGGCGTTGGCTTGTGTATTGGTCCGAACATGCATCCCTTCCTGCATAAGCGGCTCAGGGAGCTGGCAGACAGGCTTGAGATTCCCTGGTATTTGGATGTAACACCTGCTGACTCTGGCACAGATGCGTTCGCGATCCAGATCACGGCCGAGGGGATACCGACCGCGTTAGTGGAGTTGCCAATCCGCTATATGCACACTCCTGTCGAATCCGTCGCGCTCAAAAACGTCGAACGCGCCGGGCATCTACTGGCAGAATTTGTTGTATCACTTGAAGCAGATTTTGTTGATATGATTGTATGGGAATGACTTTGGATACTTACGCCAGGTTTGGGAATGCCCAACTGAAACTTCTCGAAAAGCTCTGCAATGCCATTGCGATCTCAGGGGATGAGGGCGAAGTTCGCAAGATCGTGCTCGAGGAGGTGAAGCCTTATGCGGATGAGCTCAGGGTGGACGCGCTGGGCAATGTCCTGGCGACCAGGCTTGGGCGTACAAAGAACCGGATGCGCGTCATGCTGGATGCGCACATGGACGAAGTTGGTTTCATGATCGTTGCGGAGGACGGTGAAGGTATCTATCGCTTTGAAACTGTTGGCGGAGTGAATACCCTTCATCTGAGTGGGAAGCAGGTTTTTGTCGGCAGAGAGCGAACGCCGGCTGTGATCGGCGCAAAACCGATCCATTTGATGGATCGGGATGAAGCCACAAAAAAAGTCCCATTGGAGGCTCTGCGCATTGACTTGGGGCCCGGCGGCAAGACGGAGGTAGGTGAGCGCGTGGGGTTTGCGACCAAATTCCGGCGGGTGGGACCCTCCATTATGGCAAAGTCCATCGATGACCGCATCGGCGTTGCAACCTTGATCGAGTTGTTCAGGCAGGCGCCTCTCAACGTTGACTTGTGTGCAGCGTTCTCCGTCCAGGAGGAGATTGGATTGCGCGGTGCAAAGGTCGCAGCCCAATACTTCAACCCTGACCTGGCTATCGCCATCGACTCCACGCCTGCCAACGATATGCCATTGTATGACGGCAGTGAAAACACCACCTACAACACAAAACTCGGATTTGGGCCGGCGATCTACATTGCAGACGGCTCGACCCTTCATGACCCGCGGCTGGTTCGCTTCCTGCAAGAGACGGCCGACGCGGAAGGGATTCCGTATCAATTCCGCCAGCCCGGTGGCGGCGGCACAGACTCGGGTGCGATCCAACGCTCGCTGGCAGGCATCCCAACCGTCTCAGTTTCCGTGCCGCATCGTTATACCCATTCACCCGTCAGCCTCGCGCGCCTCGATGACTGGAAAAACACCATCAATTTGCTTTACGCCGCGCTGAAACGCATGACACACGAATTGATCGCTGCACGTTAAACATTCTGCCTGTATATTTCTCATTTACTTTATCTGTAGGTGAACTATGAATGGATTGATTAATCTGGTTGGCTCTGGTGAGTACTTACCAGTCATGAAAGACACCGATCGTTATTTGCTTGACAGCCTGAATTTAAATGGCCGGAAAGCACGCGTGGCTTGTTTGCCAACCGCCGCCGGACGTGAAGGTGGCAGCAGTGTGAATCGCTGGCTGACCATGGGGGTTCAGCATTTCCAGGACCTGGGCGCAGAGGTAGGCCCTGTTCGCATCATAGACCGCGAGACCGCCAATGACCCCCAGTGGGAACCGCTGCTTGAAAACGCCGATCTGATCTACTTCTCCGGTGGCGATCCGGGATATTTGTATGAAACCCTGAAAGGCAGTTGTGCCTGGAGCGCCGCGCAACGCGCCTGGGGACGTGGCGCGATCTATGCAGGTTGTTCGGCCGGTGCGATGATTCTTGGCAAACGCATGCCAAGCTTCCGCCTGGCTGGAACGCAGGAAGGGTTTGGGGTTGTGCCTGCCACGTATATTGTCCCGCACTTCGATGCCATTCCAGGGATTTGGAAGCCAATCGTTTTTGGGTTGCAGCGACAACTTAAGAAAGGTGAACGCATGATCGGTGTGGATGAGAACACCGCCCTGATCGGCAAACTTGGCGGCGAATGGACCGTCAGGGGCAATAGTGAAGTGCACATCTTTACACGCTCCGGCAAGACAAGCTATACCCATGGCGAGACTTTGATGCTTGATTAATTCAGATTGCTGCATGCGCAGCCTAGGGAACATTCGTGAAAAAACTCCTGCAAACATTGACAGAAACATTTGGTCCAGCGGGCCATGAAGATGAAGTTCGCGAGCTCGTGCGTAAGGAAGTGCAACCACTTGCGGATGAGATCAGGGTGGATGTACTTGGCAATCTTATTGCGCGCAAACGCCCCGGCAAAACTGCGAAGAACATAAAGAAAATTATGATCGCCGCCCATATGGATGAGAGCGGCGTGATGGCCAGCCATGTGGATGAAAATGGCTTCGTCCGTTTTTCACCGATCGGGAGTGTGTTCAGGAGATATGTTCTCGGCGCCCGGGTCCGCTTTTTGAACGGAACGCCAGGCGTGATCGGCGCGTCTCTCGCGAACCACCTTGATAAGGTCAACGAATTGCCAACGTTTGACAAGGTCCATATTGACGTTGGCGCGACCAGTCGAAAAGATTGCCCTGTGGAGATCGGGGATGTGGCTGTATTTGATCGGCCATACAGCGAGTTCGGGGATCGCCTTGTGGCAAAATCCATGGGCAACCGCGTGGGTGTTCTCCTTGCCATTGAAACACTGCGCAATCTCAAATCTGTGCCGTACGATGTGTACTTTGTCTTTACCACGCAGTCTGAGGTTGGCATGCGCGGCGCGGCCACTTCGGCGTATGGGGTTGATCCCGATATTGGAATTGCGTTGGATGCTACCCCTGCAGGGGATACCCCGCAGGCCCACGGAATGGAGATAGCCCTTGGAAAAGGTCCCTGTATTAAGATCCAGGACGCTGGCATGATCGCGGACACGCGCGTTGTGCATTGGATGATCGGTGCCGCGCAGAAGAATAAGGTCTCCTTTCAGCGCGAGGTTCTGGCAATAGGAGATACCGATGCCAGGATGATCCAGCGTGTGCGTGCGGGTGTTCCATCCGGTTGTATCTCTGTCCCTGTTCGTTATGTGCATTCGTCCTCAGAAATGGTGGATGCCTTCGATGTGCAAAATACGGTCAAGCTTTTGACTGCTGTTTTACACACGTCCATTGGTTTGTAATCATGCCTCGTATTTTTCGATTTGTTATTTCCGTCGGATTACTTTTCAGTGCAGGCTGCGCGTCGCTTGAGCCTATTCTCGCTTCCCTTACGCCACCGACTCCGGTTCCCACGAAAGAATCCACACCTACGCCTATTGCGCCCGTGACAGAAACTGCACCTGCTCAGTCAGATGCACCCCTTTTGCGCATTTGGCTGCCTCCCCAATTCGATCCAGCTGCTCAAAATGTCCCCGCGACCTTGCTGAAGCAGCGATTTGCCGACTTTGAAGCCCAACACCCGGGACTTAAGATAGAAGTCCGGATCAAGGGATCTGAGGGCGAGAGCAATATCGTAAATGTTTTGTCCCTGACAGGTGTCGCGGCGTCGAGTACATTACCAGACTTGATCATTTTGTCGCGGTCTGATTTGGAGGCTGCGGCAATGAAGGGGCTTCTCCATCCAATTGATGGATTATCCACTTCGCTTGAAGACCCCAATTGGTATGGCTACGCCCAGGAACTGGGACGCATCCAAAACACAGGGTATGGTCTGCCGTTTGCAGGGAATGCTCTGGCACTGGTCTATTATCCTGAACTCGGCACGATTGTGAATTGGAGAGATGTTCTAACCAGCCGAGGGCAGCTTGTTTTTCCGGCAGGCAATCTACAGGGATTGGTTGGCTTATCGATATATGCATCTGCTGGAGGCGAAATTTTGGATGCGCAAGGTTTGCCCACCTTGGAGGTGGAGGCATTGACGCGTGCCTTAGCTCTCGTTGAAGAAGGCGTTTCAAAAAATATATTCCCACCTTCTCTGGCGAACGTTTCCACGGAAGCACAAGTTTTACAGATCTATCGCACGGGAAGTGCCAATAAGGGGATCCTATGGATATTGGACTATCGCCCATCTTCGGATGGTGAGATCACGCCTTTACCCGGATTATTAGATGAAGCACCCTTCTCCTATGCCACAGGCTGGTTGTGGGCGTTGGCAGGTTCCAATCCGGCAAACCAACAACTGGCAGTCGAACTGGCTGAATTTCTGGTTGAAGATGAGTTTGTTGGAGAATGGACGCGCGCCGGAGGGTATCTTCCAACGCGCCCATCCATTGTTGAGGAAGGTGACAGAACGACGGCGGCAATTATCGAGTCTGCGCATCCAATCCCCTCGAATGAAGTGCTGGCAGTCTTAGGTCCGCTCATGCAAGAGGCACTGACGCGCGTGCTAAACGGCGAACAGCCCGACGATGTGGCAGGCAGCATCGTTCAAAAATTGAAGTAATTTTTTTGGGATGGGCTTGTATGGGCTATAAATGGGACAAATGCCAGGTAGCCATACTTTTTGTAAATTAATTGATATTACGGTGCAAACAAAGTGCCAGGAAATAAACATCAGGCTCCCAAGTTTGGGAGCCTGAATGATTTAGCCTGCTGGCTTGTTTTCCTCTTCATTGGCTGCTTTGCGTGGGATCAATACATAGGTCAAGGCGATGCCCGACCCAAGAGCGAAAGCGCCCGACGATCCGGGGCTGGCATAGGCGGTTAGCCCAACAAGCAAGCCAAAGAACCCGAGCGCCAGCGCGATCCGGACCTGCCACTCGCTCATCTTGTAGTTATCGAAAACGAAGCGACCGAGGCCATACCCGGCGAGCAGGAATCCAAAAAATCTAATCAGAAATCCGAAAAGACTAAACACATCGTTGATAGCAGGGGGCATATGATCCTCCTTGATGAAAGTTTTATAGCCAGGCCCACAGCATCCAGAAGCCTATAATCATGATGCCGATTATAAACCTTACACCGAATGCCCAGCCCCAGCCGATCATATAGGCTTTTGTGGAGGCAATTGCGGCATCACGGTCTTCCAATCTTCTCAGCTCCGCCAAAAACAAGCCAGCCGGTGCAGCGATCAAACCGACCAGGGGTGTCAGGAAAAGGCTGACGATAATCCCGGCTGCAAATGCCCACAAAATGGAGCTCCAGGGAATGTATTTGTCGCGCATTTTACGCGCGATGATGAGGTTGTCTCCAATACTGCCGGCGATCATCAGGATGGTGATCAAGCCAAACAGAAACCAGTCCCAGCCTGTCATGTTGCCTGCTGTGCTTTGGATCAACGCATAGAATAGTGTTCCCAGCCACATGATGACGAGACCAGGAAAGACCGGCACGATCAACCCCAAAAGACCAACGATCAAGGCGAAAAGTGTAAACGTCTCAAGAAGGACCTTCAGGAAAAATTCAAGCTCAGGTGTCATGTTCTCCTTGTTAACCTTGCGAAGGCTGCCCGAAGGGCGTGCAGCCTTCGCAAGGTTGTTTTATTATGGTCTGATTATATCGACTCCGCCCATCCAGGGACGAAGCACTTCAGGCACCCGGATAGAGCCATCGGCTTGCTGGTTGTTCTCCAGGATGGCGATCAGTGTACGCGGCAGCCCAAGTCCCGACCCGTTCAACGTGTGCAGGAAACGAGTCCTGCCACCATCCGCGGGACGATACTTAATATTCGCACGACGTGCCTGGAAGTCGCGCACATTCGAGACCGAGGAGACCTCGAGCCACTCATTGCAGCCAGGTGCCCAGACTTCGAGGTCATAGGTAATTGCTGCCCCAAAGCCAAGATCACCTGTGCAGAGTTGTTTCACCCGGTAAGTAAACCCCAGTGCGGCGCAAGTTGCCTCGGCATCTGCAAGCATCCTTTCGAGCAGCGCATCGGATTCTTCCGGTCTGGCATATATGTACATTTCGACCTTATCGAACTGGTGTCCGCGCTTGATACCGCGCACATCGCGGCCTGCGCTCATTTTTTCGCGGCGGAAACACGGGGTATAAGCTGTGTACATCAAAGGTAATTGTGCTTCGTCGAGGATCTCATCCATGTGTACGCCGGTCAACGGGACTTCCGCGGTGGGCACGAAGTAAAAATCTTCCTCATGATCTTTGTAGAGATTATCGGCGAACTTTGGCAATTGACCCGCGCCGAAGACGGTCGCGGTTTTGACCATGAAAGGCAGATACTTCTCCGTATAGCCCTGCCGGATGTGAAGATCGAGCATGAAAGCGATCAATGCACGCTGCAGCCGCGCACCAGCGCCGCTCAGAATATAGAAGCGTGACCCCGTGATCTTGGTGCCGCGTTCAAAGTCAATGATGCCAAGCGCAGGGCCCAAATCCCAATGTGGTTTCGGCTCGAACTCAAACTCGGGGACTTGACCGACCGTCCGCAGAACGACGTTTTCATCTTCGCTTGCACCGATGGGCGTCCGTTCATCCGGGAGGTTGGGAATCGTCGATGTAATGGCATGCAGTTCCGCCTCCACATCAGCAACTTCTTTATCGAGCGCGGCGATCCTGTCGCCGACTTCGCGCATGGCGCCGATCTTTTTCTCGCGCTCCGCCGGCTCTTTCATCTTGCTAATCTCTTTGGAGACTGCATTGCGTTCGGCTTTCAATGCTTCGACCTGGGTAAGCAAAGAGCGGCGCTTTTCATCAAACCGTAAAATATTGTCTACAGGAGACGCGTCCATTTGGCGGTTCTTGAGCGCCGTGCGGACAAGATCAGGTTTTTCTCGAATCAGATTCAGGTCTAACATGTTGCACCTCCGATGGTGTGGACGATGGACCATGGACAATTGACCATCTTATGGTCAATTGTCCATCGTCAAGAATAAAATACGCCCCCGGTCCATTTGCAGGACGAGGGGGCGTCTCGTGGTGCCACCTGCTTTACCCCCACCGCTCCTTCGGAGAACCTCCCCAAGTTGGGGGAGGCCGGGAGGGGGTTTCTCGGCTTGCGCTGTAACGGGCGCTCACGTCTCTCTTACAGTGCGTCACGTTTCAAACGTGACCTACTCCTCCGAGAGCAACTTTGATGAAGTGGAATTCGCTGTCTACCCGACCATCTCACACTGACCGATGGCTCTCTGTGCGGTTGAACAACTACTTGTCTTCACGCTGTCTTATTGGACGTGATTATACACTTCTGGAGAAGCGTGTCAAGCAAGCCAAGTCTTATATAATTAGTCATCAAAATCAGATGGAGAAACCATGTTAGCTCAAATGCGTCATTATCCGAAATTTGAACCAAAAGATTTACGAGTGATCCGCAAACGGGTGCAGGAGGGTATAGAGAGTCAATTGCTGGTGATACAAACTCCTTTCGGTTATCGGCGCGCGGCAGAAATGTTTCTCCCGGAAGCAGAGGGTTCCGGTGCAGCCATTTTGTATGTCCATTGGTATGAACCGGAGTCGCCTGATTCGAATCGCAGTCAATTTGAAGAGGAAGCAAAGGAGATGGCGCGCGCTGGCGGCGTGTGTCTTCTGGTCGAGACCTTATGGTCTGACCGCGATTTTTTCCTCAAGCGCACGCAGGAGGATGACGCACAGAATTCAATGGAAGAGGTTGTGAACCTTCGCCGCGCCATGGATTTGCTCTTATCCCAGCCAAACGTCGACGCGCAACGCTTTGCCTATGTCGGTCATGATTTTGGTGGGATGTATGGTGTGCTGGCCGGCAGTTTGGATCAACGCCCGACTCATTATGTTGTGATGGCGGGGACGCCTCGCTTCCCGGACTGGTATCTGTATGGACCCAAACTAGTGGGCGAGGCCCGTGAAGCGTTTATTCGCCAAATGTCAGAGATCGATCCGATTGCGCACATCCCGAATCTTGCCCCGGCTGAGGTGTTTTTTCAATTTGGGACGGATGATTTCCATGTTCCCAGGGAACGCGCAGAGGAGTTTTTCGCATCAGCGAAAGATCCCAAGAAAATGAAGTGGTACGAAGCCGGGCATGGCCTCAATGAAGATGCCAACCGTGATCGAAAAATGTGGTTGAAGGAAAAGCTGGGATTGCGGTAGTGAGTCGGGATCAGACTAGCCGCGCGAAATTTCTGAAAAGGGAGCAGGATTCGGCGTAGTCTGATGCGTTGAGCCTCATCCAGTAAGAAATTAATTCAAGATATTTTCAAATTCTATACGCAAGTTGTGGTATATTTTGGTGGGAGCAAATCATATGAATGAGCGTATTTTAATTATCGAAGACGATCAGCAAATATTGAAACTGCTTCAGCGCGGCCTGGCTTATGAGGGTTACACAGTCGACACAGCGACCGATGGCCGTATGGGGTTGATCCTGGCACGCGACCATACCCCTGATCTGGTGATCCTGGATTGGATGCTGCCGGGCATGGATGGCCTGGAGGTTTGTCACCGTTTGCGCACAGGTGGTTCGATCCCGATCCTGATGCTAACCGCCAAGGATACAGTGCAGGATCGCATTCAGGGTTTGGACGCGGGCGCAGATGATTACATGGTCAAGCCGTTCAACCTTGATGAACTGTTGGCGCGCGTACGCGCGTTGTTGCGACGAACTCAGCCCGAGCGCGTGCCTGTGTTGAAATTTGCCGACCTGACGCTCGATACCGGCTCACGGCAAGCCTCGCGGGGCAACCGCCAGATTTCATTAACTGCAAAAGAGTACGAACTGCTCGAACTGTTCCTGCGGCATCCCAAACAGGTGTTGACCCGCGAGGTCATCTTTGACCGGGTTTGGGGTTATGATTTTGGCGGGGAGAGCAATGTGCTCGAAGTGTATATCCGTTATCTGCGCCAGAAGCTGGAAGGGGAGGGTGAAGCTCGCCTGATCCATACGGTGCGCGGGGTGGGATACGTTCTACGCGAAAACCCCTAAATCTCTAATCACAAACTTTAAATAACCGTGTCTCTTCGGCTCCGCCTGACCCTGTTATATTCCACACTCATGGGTGGAATCCTTTTGGTGATCAGCGCGGCGGTCATCATCGTTGTCACGGCTCTGTTATTCAATGACATTGATAACACGCTTGACGCCGCGCACAAAGTCATCCTGAGTAAGATCAAAGTCAACGACCTGGGGAAAATACAAACGGACCTAAAGTCTACAGATATCAGTTCTGATGTCTATATGCAGGTTTGGGGACTAGATGGGGAATTGCAGGCGAATTTTGGAATGCTCGGAAATTTTGCCGATAAGTCCTTCGACGCGTATGCGCTTCACACCGATCAGCCTGTTTACCGGGATATCAATGAGGATGGTTTGCATATCCGTGTCCTGAGTATCCCTCTGCAGCAGCGTGGTCATGTCGTTGCCATTTTGCAGGTAGCTTCAAGCCTGGAGGTTGTGGATACCGCCCAGTCGAACCTGACCGATGTCCTTTCGATTATTTGGGTGGTCGCGGTTCTCTTTTCCGGAATTGTCGTCTGGTTTACGCTTGGACAAACGCTTAAGCCTCTGGGTGCCATTACAGAAACGGTCGAGCAGATCAACCGCGCTGATGATCTTTCACGGCGCATCCCCTATCTGGGACCTGAGGACGATGAGATTGGAAATCTGGTTGGTTCCTTCAATCAAACCCTGGAAAGACTGGAGGCGCTTTTTACTTCGCAGCAACGCCTGCTTGCAGATGTCAGCCATGAGCTGCGAACTCCACTGACGGTGATCAAGGGAAACGTGGATCTCATGCGTCGCATGAAGAGCCTCGATGAAGAGTCGTTGTCAAGTATCGATCAGGAAGCTGGGCGGCTGACACGTCTGGTGGGTGGTTTGTTGCTGCTGGCACAAGCCGAATCGGGCAAGCTGACGCTCAACATGAAACGCGTTGAACTGGACCTGCTCCTCACCGAAGTTTTTCAGGAAATGAGCATCCTGGCGGGCGGCAAGGTTCACCTGCGACTCAATGAAATCGATCAGGCGTATGTGAACGGTGACCGCGACCGGCTCAAACAAGTGTTCATTAATCTTGTTGCGAATGCGATTCAATACACTCCGCCGGGCGGCGATATTTTTCTGAGCCTCGAAACGATCAAGGAACAGGCACGCATCATTGTCCGGGATACGGGACCTGGCATCCCCTCCGAGGACCTGCCTCACATCTTCGAGCGTTTCTATCGCGCTGAAAAGTCGCGCACGCGCAGAGAGACCTCAGGGTTCGGACTGGGGCTCTCCATCGCGAACTGGATCGTGGAACGACATGGTGGCAGGATCGAGGTTAACTCACAGGAGCGGATGGGGACGACTTTTGCGATCTGGCTGCCGCTCTACAGTAATAACAAATAGTTAGAGACCTGACAGGTTTTTGAAGAAATTTCAGGGGATTCCCAGGCGTTGTGCAGCCTGCCTGCACAGACCGGCTCCGTACTTTTGATACCACTCAGTCAGCATGGTGCTTGACGTTGCGCCACTACGCGCGTCTTCATAGATCGGCGCGCCATAAAGGACGTAGCGTTTTGTTTCTGAGGGCCAGTTCCATTCACTGCGCGCGATCACACCGATCCCGCCATTGTAACCGGCCATCGCCAAACGCGCGCTGCCCCCGCCGGTCTCCAGCGCGCGTGATAAATAGTTCATTCCCCGCAGTGCATTCGTGTCAGGGTTGTAGGGATTTTCGCCAAACTTGAAATGGAATGGCATCACCTGGAACAATCCCATGGCTCCGGAGCGGGATGTGGCGCGCGGGTCGCCACAGGATTCGATCTGCATGACAGTGGCAGCCAGGTTCGGGTCCACGGATGCAGCGTTTGCCCAGCGAACGATGTCATTTCCCCAGTGTTGGATTTCCTTTGTGAAGATAGGCGAGAGACCGCTGGCAGAGGTCGAGCCCCCGGCCTCGGATGAGAAAGACCAAATCGGCGTGGGATTTCCCGCTGCTGCATCCTGAACAGGCGGGATCACAGGGTTTACCGAAGGCGCTGAGTTTTGGAGCAACAATGTTGAGTTGCTCACCGGCAGAGCTGCAGGTGAGAGCGGTGACTTGAGTGCCACAAACGCCACAAAGCCTGCAATCACAAGGGCTGCAAGCGGTGGAAGGATATAAAAAGACAAACAGCCGCTACCATTTTCAGAGGCCGCGGCTGTTTGCCAGTCGTCTTGATCTTGGAAGCGAGCACGGGGCATAGTAGGGTACCTCAATTCTTGATAAGGGACCCGAGCTC
>Ga0105104_10001657_pt1 | contig 16665 bp, 12 predicted proteins | sample PPLLaktember2015_3_FD_87034 | JGI IMG/M metagenome (GOLD analysis project Ga0105104, IMG submission 87034) | Freshwater sediment microbial communities from Prairie Pothole Lake near Jamestown, North Dakota, USA - PPLs Lake P7 Core (6) Depth... | ecosystem: Environmental > Aquatic > Freshwater >... | reverse complement strand
GTATGGACTGTAGTTTTGGGTAATTTTTTATCAAGAATTCTGCCTGATCATAGGAAACATCACCAATTTCTAGAGAGATGAGGTTTTGGCAATGCTGCACAATTGCTTTCAAGCCTTTGTCTGAATGGTAAATACTCGACCACCGGAGAGCTTTGAGATCTGGACAATGTGTTGCAATTCTTTGGAGGAGGCTATCACACATTGGGTTACGTGAGTGAGTTTTATTCCATTCTTCGCCGCGATCACCGCCACGGTCTTGAATGAGTTCGTGCGCCCATTCTTGAATGATGTGTGTATGACATTCTTTGCAGAAAGCTAGTTGGTCATACTCTGCTGCACGCAATTGGTCGCACTTTGTAAGATCAAGGGAAAACATTTTCGGGAACGTGGTCAGTAAATGCTTGGCATTTGTATAAGTATAATACGTTCCAGGAAAAACAAATGCGAGGTGGCTTTGTACTTTTTGGAGTGCTTGGATTCGTTGTGGAGGAATATTTCTCAAGTCTCCCTTCGCATCGGTGAGTACTCTCAAGAGAAGACCTGGTCGACTGATAAAAAATTGGTCTTCCGATGAACGAGCAGTGGCATAAAAACTTTTGCACACTTGCAAAAGGCGATCATTTGGCCAAAAAGTTTCCGGCAGTGCGTAGTCGAGAATTTTCGCCATCACAGGGAGAGGACACCATTTGTTGAAGAATAAATGAGCAGCGGAAGTTGGTCCTGCTTTTGTGGATTGGGATAGAAGGGTTACCTTCCGCTCATCGAGTTGTGGCTGATGATTTTCCACAACAGGCTGCAGGGTTAGAGCTTTTGAAAAACTTGTTTCATTAATTGGTGAGATCATAGTTTTGATCCATGAATTTTTATTTGTAAAAATTATAAATCAGAAATTTATAAACATAAATCAAATATTTGGAACGATGTATTGTCTGTAAAATACAATGTTTGGATATTGCCTCTTCAATTGTTTCTGTCGGGCGGAATCCAGCCATCTACCATCTCGAGTTCAGCGAAAAGGCAGGCCATTCCCGAGGAACACAGCGCCACTTTTTAAAATATTTCTTGCAGCTCAACACCCTTTTCTGTATTTGTTGATTAAACAATTAACTTTAATATGGAAATTGAATCCTGGGACACTTCGCTCCCACAACAATTTGTTGGCCTGCCGCAAGATCTGAATGCTGTCCAAGAGGAAAATCTTCTCCACCATCAGCGAGAAGGACACCTTTTGCAAAGCGGCGAGTCGGTCTTTGATGTTATTTGTGGCACTCGAGTCAATGAGAAAAATGTCAAAGCGCTTACTTCCATTCTGCAAAAATTCCTCGAAAATAAAGAGGAATATCATCTTGAGCTTTCGGAAGATAATCTGCAAAAATTACATACATTCACTCAATCGGTATTACAGTTTTCTCGAGGGACTGAAAAGACCAAGGCGGTGGCGGCGCAATTTCTCGCAACGCTTCCAGGGAAATATTTAGCACGATCATTCTCTCAGACAGAAAAGCATCCTTTGAACATCATCTTTTCCAAAGCCGGATCAGAGGACGTGCAAAAGAATGTTCTGCTCAAAGTAGCTCGAGCTGTGGCTGAAAAAAAACAGGATGCTCGTTGGCAGCCACTCTGTGCAGCAAGTGATCTCATCATAACAGAGCTGGACCCAGCTCATCGGCGAGAGCTACTCGACATTTTCATTCAAGAGCCCGATTATGAAAAAGCAGAAGTTGCAATCTTCAAACTTTTGCAAAATGAGGTCAAAGCTTGCCTTTGCGTTGATTTAGGCCTGTTCCGAGCACGTCGTTGGTTGCCCAAAATAAAGAGCGCGTTTCCTCATTCTCCGCAATTTATTTTATATTTCAAATTGGTCGATGAAGCGGCACAACTTCTTGAAAGTGCTCCCAAGAATCCCGACGAGCTGAAAGAATTTTTCGAGATTTTAAAAGATGGCAACTGGGGCGTGGAAGCATGGAAAGAAGCCATAGAATTACTGGGCTGTGTCTTGTCGAGACAAAGTCGGCAAGTACAAGAGCCGGTTCAAGATATAGCTTCTGGCTTAACAGCACGATTTCGGCAGCTCGTGCCGTCGGCTCGTCCCTCTGTGACAAAACGTGTTACGTATGAAGACGTGAAGTTCCAGGTACAGATCGTCGATGAGGTAAGTCGTGCTCTCGTGTTGGCAAATGGCTCTATCAACCTTGGATTGATAGATGTTGTCAAGAGAAGTATTGTGGAGGCAAAGCTTGCCGAAAAATTTCCTTCATTGACAGCACGCATGCTCAAAATTTTGGACGAGCTCAAGAATAATCCATCACTTATAGATCTCTTTCGGAAAACTCAAGTGCCTCCGCCTCAATCAACAGGAGAGGAAATTGTACGAGCCTCCTGTCAATTAGCACCTGATGTCCCCATTGGACTTTACGAAACGAATCGAACAATTTTATCGGCACTTTTCACGGACTGGCGTCAGTATTATTTTGGGTCATGTCATACAACAGCTCCGATTTTGGCGCTCGATCTCTCAATGTTGCGGATTCGCGATTGGCAGGAGATTCTGCAAACTGGAGGGTTGGTTCGAACATCGGAAGGGGAAAAAATGACGTTTCCTGCATCCCCACAACTTTTTCCGGTATTAGATGATGTATTTCGATTGGATATAGAGAACGCCTCCTCGCTTGCGCACGAGCCCTTCTTTCAAAGAATCAAGGAGTTGTTTGGATACACAGACGACGAGTTTATTGAGCGTATCGGGCAATTTCTCCAGGAACACAGAGCAGAGACAACACTTCCTGTTAGAAAACTCGTCGATGCCCTCAAACCAAAAGATTTTGACGATGCAAAAGGTCAATTCGTCTTGTATCAGTTCAATAGTCAATATCAGAATCCCCTGATGCAGTGTTGGCAAAATTGTTTGATGGGAATGTATTATCCGCCTTTGGCGTCCAATATGAATCCTATAACCGATTTTGAGTTCGCAGTCGAATCGGCTTTTTGGACTCTTGTAGAGGAGAAGCATTTCGAGTCGAATCCGTTTTTTTCGCAAGGTCATGAAACGCGGAAATATGTCGTCGATCAGTATCTGCATTGTAGGGTGGAGCCGCCACAAGATCCAAAACAAAAAGAGGCGCAAGTTTCGCTCTACAAAAAAAATCCGCAAGATCCATGGCATCCCGAGCGCATTCACAATGAAAAAGAATTTCAAGCATGCATCGGTGAAATGTTCTTCAAAATTACAGGGAGGACTCTCGAGAGTCGGGATTTTGAGTCTTTCATGAATCATTTCAGGCAGAAGGCGCGCGAACGGATTGGTGTCTTGAAGGAGAATTCTTCACCCCAAAGCTTTCTTGTAGCACAAGCTTTAGTGCAAATAACGGAAACTCCATGGAGCTTTCCATTCTCAATAACACTGGAAGAAGAAGAAGAGGGACTTTTTGAGATCTATTTGCAAACAGACAAAAAGGTTCTCGACTTACAATTGCAAGGGGATTTACTTGGAAGCATTCGCGAGTTTTGGGCTTGGGTGGCAGCTCAAAAAGCACATTATGGCAAGATACAAGGGATAAAGATTCCAGCGAAGGTTCATAATCATATGTTAACAGTGCTTCCGAACGAGCAGATGCTCGAAGATCCGTTGCCAGGAGTTCAAGAGTGGAAGGCAGAGCTTGATAAATATGTCTCATTGAATGATCCGCTGGTGGCACAAGCGACTAGCGCGTTGAAGCGGCATGTACTTCGAAGATTTCAACGTAAAGAGAAGTCCCGGGAGCAGTTGGAGCAAGCTCTCGAGGCACTTCCTCAAACCACTTTTACACAATGGTATCAAAAGTTTATTGAAGTGCTTGATTCGTTTGATTTTTTTAAGAAGCAAGACAGGGCTGCTTTTGAAAGAGAGGTCTTTACAGATTTCTTTCCAAAATCTTTAGAATGGCAGGCTAAGCTTGGCATGTATGTCGATCAGCTATCGTTAGAAGATTCAGCAATTCGAGAGGTGTGCCTAGAAAGAGAGAGTTTTTATCGTCTCGTTGTACCCAATATCGAGCAATCTGATAAGGAATTTGTAGCAAACCGTCCGAAATCTTTGAGTCAATGGGTTGCACAGTATGGCAAGCTCCTTGATTCAGTTGGCTATTTTGAAACAAAAGGGAAAGAAGGGATTGAAGAACAATTTTTTTCGCGTCTTCAGCCAAGAGATGAAAACGATTGGCAGTGGTCTGTCGACAGGTGTATTGAGCGTGTGGTATGGGAAGATTCCAAAAAACCAGATATCTTTCGTGCTTGGGAAGAGACTGTCGGAAGTATGATACCTGAAGACAAGCGAAAGTCGTATGTTGAAACCATAAAAAATATTCCTGCCACCACTTTTCAAGAATGGTACAAAAAGGTGATGGCACTTTCGGATTCCCGAGAGGTTTTCCGGGCATGTGGTAGAAAGAAATTCGAGCGAGCCGTTTTTTTGCGTCTTGTGTCTGCCAAGCCAGAGATTGCAAAGAAACTCGTGTACCAATTTGCAGATACCAATAACGATACATTTGTGGGGTTCATCGATAAGACGAGAGTCCCTTTGAATTATGGCTTTGCGCTTATACCAAGAGTGGAAGGCCCTCCTCGTTGGGGGATTGTAGAAATGAAAGGAGAATATGTAAGCGATGAATTAGATGTCAGAACATTGGAATATTTGAAGATTTTGAAATATCCCGGAAAATATTTCGAAGCAGCAGCCAACCAAAACCTCGTTGCTGGGAGTAGAGAATTGTCTGAGTCTGTGAAAGAATTGAGCAAGCCTGTTTATGACAAATTGGAAGAGGTTGCCGATACTTCATTGTCACAAGAAGAACGAGAACGGAAAGCAGAGGAGTGCCTGGCGGAGAGAAAGAAGGTTGTCGAAAAGATGCGTGTTCGATTGCAAAATTATGATTTCGATTGGAATGCGCAACTTTCCCCCAAAATTTTTGGTTTACCTGACGAGCACGAGTTCACTCAATTTTCCCAATGTCTTTCCCTAACGTCGGAGGAGCCATTGAAGAAGCTTCTTGAAAGTCTCCTCGCCAAAAAGAAAGAACAAAAGCCTGTTGCCATGGAGGTTGAAAAGCCAGCCGCGACTCCGGCTCGTCGAAAAACCCAAAAACGCTCACTTGAAAAGGACGCAATCCCGAAACAAGAGGTCGCTCAAGAGAAACCGCTCTTTCAAAGACAACTTCGGCCACGCCTGAAATAGTGGGTAGTACCGCGTCATGGTACTGAAAATACTCGAGATTCCGCGCCTCTCTACCCTTGATCTTATTTGCTCGAAGAAAGGTGGAGCATCGGCCAAGTATTAAATTTTTTATTTACCATCAATTCTCTTTTTGTTATGGGTGGCGCATAGAACGAAAGGAGCGTGTATGCAAGTGCCATCTTCGGTCCGGACGCCTCGCCAATTCCAACCCCAACCTATTCCGAGCCCGGGATTTTTTGCAGGGATGTGGCTTGCCTTAAAAATTCGCCTTTCGAATTTATTTAATGGCCCAGAGGATACAGTGCGAGCTGTTTTTCACGATGTGATTGAGAATACCCGCATACACAATACTGCAGAAAAAATAGGCTGCATCAACTGGTTGCAAGAGAAGCACTGGAAATTAATGATGTTGGAATTCGATTCCCGGATTGCTTCGGCACACGGAGCCGCGCAGCAGGAGTTTCTCCGCCAAGTGCGACGAGTCGTAGCGAGAAAATTGGGTATACCGGCAAACGAGGAGATGGTGGTGCGAGAATTGCTTGTACGCAATCTGCCACTTTCTGCGCTCAGCGAGTATGAAAATTTTTATAAGGGCAAAAAATTCTCCGAACAGGAGCAGTCTCTTTTACGGCGACTCGCTGGAAAAACTCTTGAGGCAATTGCAGGGACGAAGGAAGAATCCTCGCTTATTATAACTTTGCAACGTAGATTTTTAGCGGCAATAGAATCCTCTCAGGATGGCGAATGCAAAAATTTTTACCGAGCAAACGAGAACCGGTTTCGCGAGTGGAAAGGGCATTTTCAAGCTTTAGACATAGAAACGGCTTCCGCTGACGACATTTGGCATGCGGTTCATAGTTGTGTGCCTCTTCGCCACCTGGCGCTCGCCTATTTAAACCAACCCAGTGTTCAGCGACATGACTGGCGGGCGCTGTTGCGGCCAGTCTAATCCGAGCTGTATCCAGATAAGTATGCGCTCTCGTAGCGTGAACGCATACCATAGCCGAGAAGCGCAAGTCTTATATATTAAAATAATTATTTACAATTAGAGTGGTTTTGTGTATTTGTTAGTTATAAATAAAAAACATTAAAGGAGGATTTCTTATGCCTAATGTAGCACCACTGCCGCCGCAATCGAATGAAGGAGCATGGGAGGCGTTTAAGTGTAATGTAAAATCTTTCTTTCAGAGCGATGATTCTGTTGTAGATGATCTTTTTACCAATGTGATTGAGAATGCTAAAGTTTCAGACGCTGAAAAACTCGGTTGTGTTTCTGGATTACGGGAAAATTTGAAAGTGAGAGTTTGGAAAAAAATTGACGAGGAACCACACAAGCCGGAGGGGATACGAGCAGTAGTCGTAGAAAAATTGAAGACAGGACTTCCTGATGAGAAGGTAGTTGTGGCGAGCCTCATGAATGGAATAGCGAGGAAGCTCAATGTAGAGGTCGAAACTCCGGCATTTGTTCCTGAGTTGGAGGGATTGGTGAAGGAGCAGTTAGATAAACTTCCCAATTTGGATCAATCGGTGAAAAATAAATTAAGGATAGGATTTCTTGGGGATGTAGCAAGAGCGTTACGGGTAGAAGACCTCACATATATGGAACGAAAAAAAATAGAGTCTTGTGAATTCACTCCGCAGGAAGCAGAACAGGTACAAGCCAGTTTGAATACGGTGCAAGATGAGAAAGCATTTGTCATGAACCTCGCGCAAGCGATAGGCAAAACATTCCCCCCACCACTTTCGCAAGGAATATGGAAAAAATTAGGGATTTACTTGCCAAGGATGTTAGGACAAAGATTAGGTGTAGAACTTCTAGAAACGGAAAAGAGAAAATATAAAATGACTCCAGCAAACATAGAAATAGAGATGACAGCAAATTTAATAGGTAATGGGTATCCGCCGGCAGCCATACAGGTTTTTAAAAATGTTTATGCTTGGTTTGAAGATGACGCAGGTAGTGTCGGACCAGTAGGCCCATTACTAGAGCGGTTGGAACACCACTTATCACAAATTTCTCCAGCAGCCCTTAATAGGGCCATTCAGACTAATAGCAATCTCAAGATGGAAAGGCTTATTTCTCTTGCTGACGATTTGCGCGAGGTATTTGCTTTAGTTTTGAAAACTGCTGAAGATCAAGAGTGCCGATCCTTTTATGATGTTCATAGAGAAGACTTTGAAAGGCGGCCTAAGATATATGAAGAAGAAGAAGACCATTTATCACCGGCAGAACAAGTATGGACGCCTTTAAGTCTAGCAGTACGGGGCTTTTTACTTTCTTTTTTAACACCCACCGCTCTTAAATGGCTCAAAAGTTTACCGGGAAATGTTGAAGTGCAAGAAGGAGCAGAAGTGGACAAAGATACATTCAAGGTTTTTGAGGACTTTACGGCGAACAAAAAACCAGTAAGCTCGAGGGAGCAAGCAATGGACCAAAAGCCCAAGCCAGAACAGGGGACGGCGGAATCGACGAAAAAATAATTTCGCCGAGGCATTTAATGAGCAGCCATCCATCCAGCACAGCCTGCCGTAGATCAGTCAAAACGCGTTCGCATGACTCCAGAATTGGCTCAACAAATTTCAAAGTCGCAAGAGCCTCGATTACGAGCGGTGGCATTTATAATGAAATTTCGTCAAAATTTTGATTCCACACCATATATTGGGGACTCTCCGCAAGCAAAGGAAGAGAGAGAGCAATTCCGGCAAGAGGCGACCGAAATCTATAGTCTGTTAAAAACCGAAAAACAACTAAAAGCATTTCAAAAGGCAGTGGAGGACATCTGGGTACAATTCAAGACAAAAGAGACGATATATTGGGCTCCAGGCCTATACGACGAAGAGTAAGATCGTTCTGAAAAGTAAGCTACCGAATTGTGAGCCCCACAATTCCAACGACAAACAAGCGGACTGTCTGAGGAGCCCATCAAAAGCTTCCTCAAGAATGAGCAAAAATACAAGAAGCTTTTTCCCGTTCACGCATTATTTCATCTTCCACCTTTTCGGCCACCCAAGCTCGGGCTTTTGTAGCAATCGCCGCAAAAGCCTCTCTCTTTGCCTCGAGCATGTTCTGAAGATCGTCAATCGTGTAGAGAGTTCCCGCAGTACCAGGAGCAATATTCCTTGGCACAGAAAGATCCATGAGGAGTGGCTTGCAATCGTACGACTCAGGGCCGATCACATAATGGGGACATTTTGTTGCAGCAATAATCCATGCAAAATTCCGTGCCACCATGTCCAAATCATTCCATGGAACAAAGGCCGCTCCGAGAGCTTCGGCCGCGGCTTTTCCTGTCTCTTGTGTGCGGTTGCAAAAAGTAGCCGTGATACTTCTTCGTCGTAAAAAGCGAGCGATTTTCAAATTGATCTCCGAGGTGCCAATAAGCAGAGGCTCGGGCAATCGGCTTCCAAAGAAATTCCGCGCACATAAAAACACGGCATGCTCAAGACCCGTCGGTGGCGTTGCATACAAAAATCGCGTGCGGACATCTTTGCCAATCTTCAACGATTTTTGGAACAAATGGTGTAACTCTTTTGAAAGAGGACGCAGCTTTGACGCCGCCTCATACGCCGTACGCACCTGACCTTGGATTTCAGTCTCACCAAAGATCGCACTATCCAGGCCCGATGCCACAGAAGCAAGATGGCAAAAACAGTCACTGCCAAAAAATGAATAGAGGCTCTCTTCGAAATCGGCCGCAATTTCTTGGCGCAAGAGTGCAAGAATCTGGCTGTGGATAGAGGCAAGGGCAGGGCCAGAAAAATAGATTTCGGATCTGTTACAGGTCGAAAGGAGAACGAACGCCTCGATTGGTGAGGAGAAGCTAAAACATTTCAAAAAGGCACGAGCGACAGCATCACGTAGGGCAAGAGTTGCTACTTTGTAATTGATCCCAACAACACCGACGTTCATGTAAAGCTCGAAAGCAATCTTTCAATGACCTCGGGCTTTTCAGTAAAGAGGGGATTGTTTTCAGAAGACAAAACAAAATCTGGCCCTACTTTTTTTCCGCCAGCTGGTGCTCCTTCGCGGCGAATGCAATAGTAGTCCTCACACTCATATGTAGAGCCTGCGTCGCCATGCGAGATGAGCAGTTCATGGATCTTCTCGCCAGGCCGTATGCCGGTAATCGTATGGCTCACACCACGCACAAACGCGTTTGCCAGGTCAACGATCCTCACACTCGGCGATTTCGGTACAAAAATTTCAGCTCCTTCCATTCGGCAACAAGATTTTTTCACGAAATTCACGGCTTCATCGATCGTAATCCAAAAGCGCGTCATTCTCGTGTCGGTAATAGGTAGCTCTTTGGAGCCGCTTTTCACAATATCTTGCCAGAGGGGTAGAAGACTGCCTCTCGAGCCCATCACATTGCCATAGCGCACTACCGAAAAGAGTGGGTGGACACGTTTGCCCACATACGATTTTGCGGCCACAAATAATTTTTCAGCACACAATTTCGTCGCACCATACAAATTAATCGGGTTTACCGCCTTGTCAGACGAAAGCGCCACCACGCGCTCAACACCCGTGTCGATGGCCGCATTGATGAGATTCATCGCTCCATTAATATTGGTTTTGATGAACTCTGATGGGTTATATTCCGCCGCCGGTACCTGTTTCAAAGCCGCGGCATGGATGACGATCTGCACCTCATGAAAAGCTCTCCGAAGCCGCTCTTCATCACGCACATCGCCGAGAAAAAAGCGAATTTTTGGATGGCGAAAGAGGGGGTCAGACTTCTGCATCTCCCACTGTTTCCACTCATCACGAGAAAAAATAATGACCTTTGAAACCAAATTTTCGGCAAGTAGATTGTGGGCAAAAGCACGGCCGAAAGTGCCCGTACCACCAGTGATGAGAACAGTTTTATCTCGAAAAATTTGGCTTTCATCCATATAATGTCCTTACTTCGTCATTCTTTCTCTTGTAGCTTGAAATTCCAAAACTTGCAACAAGTTGCATGATCAGCTAAGATGAGCGATTTTCAAAAAGATTACCAGCATGGCAAAAAAATACGACGAAAGTACAGTTCAGACTCTGGATGCCCTGACCCATATCCGCCTTCGATCAGGTATGTATATCGGGCGTCTCGGCGATGGCTCCCACCCCGACGATGGCATTTATGTGCTCTTGAAAGAGGTCATCGATAACAGCGTCGATGAATTTATCATGGGCGCTGGCACGACCATCATCATCAATGTCGAAGAAGAGAATGGCAAAGTGACCGTCCGCGATCACGGCCGTGGGATTCCTCTCGGCAAAGTGGTCGATTGCGTGAGCCAAATGAATACAGGCGCCAAATATAATGACGAGGTATTCCAGTTTTCGGTTGGCTTGAATGGCGTCGGGCTTAAGGCTGTCAATGCACTCTCGAGCCATTTTCTTGTCAAAAGCATCCGTGAAGGGAAATTTTTTGAGGCTGTCTTCTCACAAGGCAAACTTCTTCGAACCGATAGCGGCAAATCCACCGAAGAAGCCGGCACCTATGTCGAATTTATTCCCGATGAAGAGATTTTCAAAAAGTATCGCTTCCATATTGAGCTCATGCAAAAGCGCATATCCTACTATGCGTTCTTGAATACTGGCCTCACACTCCTTTTCAACGGCATGCCGGTCCAGTCCCAAAATGGCCTCCTCGACCTTATCAACGACGAAATTACTGAAGCCAAAATTTATGCTCCGATCCATTTTCGGTCGAAATCGGTCGAATTTGCTTTCGTCCATACCACACACTATGGTGAGACCTATTTTTCCTTCGTCAACGGCCAGTACACCTCCGACGGTGGTACCCATCTTTCGGCCTTCCGTGAAGGGCTTGTTCGTGCGGTGAATGAATTTTCGAAGAAGACATTTCAGGGTATTGACGTTCGTGAAGGCCTTGTCGGTGCTCTTTTGGTCAAAGTAAAAGATCCCATTTTTGAATCGCAGACAAAAAATAAACTCTCGAATATCGAGCTCAAAAGTACGCTGACACAAGAAGTTCGTGATGCTGTCCTCGACCTTCTCTACAAAAACCCGGAAGTCGCCAATGCGATTGTCGAACGCACGACCTTTAATGAAAAATTACGCAAAGAGCTTTCAGCGGTACGCCGAGAGGCAAAAGAGAAGCAGAAGAAGATATCGATTAAAATTCCGAAATTGCGCGATTGCTGCTACCATCTTCATGAAGATGTGCCCGAAGGGGAGCGCTCGATGCTCTTCATCACAGAAGGCGACTCGGCCTCCGCATCGATTGTTGCTTCACGAGAGCCGCTCTACCAAGCGGTCTTTCCTCTCCGTGGCAAACCTCTCAACGTCCATGGCATGAAGATCGACCAGCTCTATCGCAATGAAGAGATGTATAACCTCATGTGCGCCCTCAATATCGAAGAGGGCATCGAAACCCTGCGCTACCAAAAAGTGGTTCTTGCGACCGATGCTGACGTCGACGGTATGCATATTCGCAATCTTATCATTACCTTTTTCCTCACCTATTTTGAAAATCTCGTGCTGAATGGACACCTCTTTATCCTCGAGACACCGCTTTTCAAAGTCCGCTCGAAGGATGAGACAGCTTACTGTTATTCTGAGCAAGAGCGCGACAGCGCCACAAAAAAACTGGGCAAACATGTTGAGGTGACACGATTCAAAGGGCTTGGTGAGATATCTCCGACCGAATTCGGGCAGTTTATCGGCAAAGATATGCGCATCGTGCCGGTGAGTATCGCTGTCCTCTCCGATGTTGCGCCCACACTCGAATTTTATATGGGCAAGAATACGCCTGAGCGCAAATCGTTTATCATGCAACACCTCATCTCGGAAGGTATATAGAGAGCTACTATGCAAGACGTGAAATTTTTAATGCGAGATCACTTCCTCAGATATGCCTCATATGTCATTTGTGATCGCGCTATTCCCCACCTCATCGATGGCCTGAAACCGGTTCAGAGGCGCATTCTTCAAACGATATTTCGCATGCATGATGGCAAATTCCATAAGGTGGCCAATGTGGTCGGTCAGACCATGGCCCTCCATCCCCATGGCGATGCGCCGATAGGCGAGGCTCTCACCAATCTTGCCAATAAAGGGTTTCTCTTTGACTGTCAGGGTAATTTCGGTAATATCTTAACGGGCGATCCAGCGGCCGCCGCACGATATATCGAAGCACGCCTTTCATCACTTGCGCGCGAGACGCTCTTCAATCCCGAGCTTACCCAATTTGTTCCCTCGTATGATGGCCGCAATGCTGAGCCGGTGACGCTGCCAGCCAAGATTCCTCTCCTCCTCATGCAAGGAGCCGAAGGGATTGCTGTCGGTATGGCGACGAAGATTTTTCCCCATAATTTCCAAGAACTTCTTGAAGCTGAAATTGCGATTTTGGAAGAAAAACATTATCGCCTCTTGCCCGACTTCCCAACGGGAGGGCTAGCGGATGTGTCCGAATATGAGAAAGGCCGTGGCAAAATTCGCCTTCGTGTGAAGATCGAAATCAAGGATCCGAAAACACTCGTCATTCGCGATATCTGTTACGGCACCACAACCGAATCGCTCATCCATTCGATCGACGAAGCTGCCAAAAAAGGGAAAATCAAAATCGACTCCATATCAGACTATACGGCCGAAAAGGTGGAGATCGAAATCAAACTGCCTCGAGGCCAGTATGCCGAGGAGATTATCGACCATCTCTACGCCTATACCGAATGTGAAGTCACACTCCACTCCCAAATTGTTGTCATTCGCGATGACAAACCCGTCGAGATGGATGTCGATGAAATGCTTCGCTTTCATGTCGAAAAACTCCGAGAGTACCTCAAAGGCGAACTCGATCTTGAAGAGCAAAAGTGCCTTGGCGTGATCTTCTCGAAGACGCTTGAGCAGATTTTTATCGAAAAGCGGCTCTATAAAAATATCGAAGAGCTCGAAGAGTATGAGGAAGTGTTTGCAGTCTTAGAAAAGAGCTTCAAGCCCTATCTCAAGCAACTTGCGCGCGCGCCGCAAAAAGAGGATTTTGAAAAGCTCCTCGCTATCCCCATTCGCCGTATTGGTCGTTTCGATATCGAGAAAAACCGCACCGAGATCAAAGAAATAGAAGAGAAGCTCGAAGCGGTAAGGAAAAATTTGAAAAAACTCAAAGAGTATCAGATTGCCTATCTGCGCGGGCTAATCGAGAAATATGGAGATCTTTTTCCACGCCACACCAAAATCCGTCGTATGGAAGAGGTGGACATGCGAGCCATCGAAACGAAAGAGGTGGAAGTCGGCGTCGATCTCAAGAGCGGTTACATTGGAACTGATGTGGAAGGAAAGGGACGTGTCCGCTGCACCAATTTTGACAAATTACTCATCATTTATAAGAGCGGCCAATATAGAGTCATCAATATCCCTGAAAAACAGTATGTGGGCCTCGAAAAAGATCCCATCTTGCATGTTGGAGTTGCTGACAAACAAACCGTCTTCTCCTGCTGCTTTAAAGACTCTGAAAATGGCTTTTTCTACGCCAAACGGTTTATCGTGAAGCAATTTATTCTCGATAAGATGTATCGGTGCCTGCCAGAAGGCGCAAAGCTGCAGTACTTTACGCAGAAAGCTGACATGAAACTGCATGTCCTTTTAGTGCCGAAGCCAAAACAGAAAATGGCGATAGCGGAATTTGACTTTGCCAAAGTGCTTGTCAAAGGCGTCGAAGCTCATGGTGTTCGCATAGCAAACCGCCCTGTGATGGAAGTTCGAGAGCATGACAAGTCAACTGTCCAATAAGGCTTTTGCCTTAGTTACGAGGAAATTAGCCCGTAAAAGTTGCCATTCGCGAGAACTTCGAGCGGCACTCGTCCGCTATGGATTTGCCGAAGAGGAGATCACTCTTGCGCTCGAGCGTGCGGCAAGTTATATCGATGATGAGGCCTGGCTTCGTGATCAGATCGCCAAATATGCCTCGCGTGGCAAAAGTAATCTCGAGATTATGGCGAAACTTAGCTCCAAGGGCATCCCGAAGAGTGAATATGAGCGCCTGTTGCCCCGCGGCCCCGGCCCGCTTTCTACGCTTATCCAGAAAAAGTATCGAATCCTCCTCGAGGAAGGGGTTCCCCGAGAAGAGCGCCTGAAAGCGCTGGCTTCCATTGCCCGGCGTGGCTTTTCTCACTCTCAGATCGAGGCCGCTCTCTCAGAGGGAGTTCCCCATCTCTCGTAGCCCGTCGCTCTCATGGAGCCCGAGCCTCTGCATTGTCGCGCCCTTTTGTAAAGGGCTCTTTGGCCATTTACTGCAAGGGCGCTCCTCGCATCCGCTCCGGCTGCATTGAGAGCGTCAATGCTCGAGAGATTGGGAATGCCCTCCAAGTCATTTACTTATAAAAGAATTCATAGTATAATAAGTGTAGAGGTGGAGGTGAATTATGGCTGTACCTATTGAAGGTGTTACTCCTCAAAACGAGACACAAAACGTCCCACAAACTTCCTTTGCTGAGGTGGCGGCAAAAACGACTGTTATACAAGCGCAAGTAGGCAGTGCCGTGGGTGCTGCCAGTGTGTCAGAGGTGAAAGTACGCGATCTTGAACAGCTACGAACCGATCCTCGTCTCAAAGCAGTCTACAAAGCGATTACCGAAGGTATTGCTCGATCGATCATTAAAAGCGCACAACGTTCCCAAGAGAGACTCGAGAGGGCCATTCGTGAAGCTAGAGAGCGAGATCGTGCAGGATAATCTTTTACAAGAATCTCTCATTATCGAGCCATGGCAGCAGCATATGCGACTCGATATGCTTCTTTCTCATCATTTTCAAAAATCACGAACCTATTTTCAGAATCTCATTGAGGAAGGTTTTGTTGTCGTCAATGGCAAGCGAGAAAAAAAGAGTTATAAACCGACTCCTGGTGATGAGGTCGAGGTCCAATTTGTTGTCACGCGCGAGCTCGATATCTCACCAGAAAATATTCCTCTCGACATCCTCTACGAAGATGATGAGCTCATCGTCGTCAATAAGGCCGCCTCCATGGTGGTCCATCCAGCTCATGGTAATTGGAGCGGCACCTTTGTCAATGCTCTCCTCTACCACTGCCGAAATTTAGAACGTTCTGATGACACGCGTCCTGGTATCGTCCATCGTCTTGATAAAGGCACCTCTGGTGTCCTAGTCGCAGCAAAAACAGCCTACACGCAAGAGAAGCTGTCAGGGCTTTTTGCCAAGCGGCGTGTTCGTAAACGATATCTTGCCATCTGCCTTGGCAAGCCCCAAAATCAAATTATTGCAGCGCCCCTCGGCCGCCATCCGGCCCTGCGTAAGGAAATCGCTGTGCTCGAAGTTGGTGGCAAAGAGGCCGAGACCACGCTTGAAGTCATCAAGAGTAATGGCATTTTAAGTTTCGTTTCTCTTGCTCCCAAGACGGGCCGAACCCACCAGCTGCGTGTCCATCTCAAGCATATCGGCCATCCCATTCTTGGCGATCCGGTCTATGGAAGAGAGAGCCAAAATAGTCTCTTTCGTACCCGCCGCCAGCTTCTCCATGCTGAAACGCTCGAATTTGTCCATCCGAAGAGCGGAAAGGCCATGACTTTTATTGCACCGATTCCCGATGATATGAATGAATTTATCGAAAAGATATGAGAGTAGTTATTCAACGAGTCACATCGGCAAAGGTTCTGGTTGCTGGTGAAATTGTGGGTCAAATCGGCCCCGGTCTTTTAGTTTTTCTTGGTATCACTCACAACGATAGCGTCAAGGATGCTGAATATCTGGCCGAAAAAATTGCCCATCTACGAGTGTTTCAGGACGAAGCGGGAAAAATGAACAAGAGCGTTCGAGATCTCGATCTTGAAGTGCTCGTTGTCAGTCAATTTACGCTCTATGGCAATTGTAAGAATGGCCGTCGGCCCGATTTTATTGCTGCCGCACCGCCCAAAATCGCCGAGCCACTCTATTTGCATTTTGTCGACCTGCTTTCGAAGCGTATTGAGAAACCTTGCGCAACAGGCTCTTTTGGTGCCAAGATGGAAGTTCACATCGTCAATGATGGACCAGTAACGTTGGTGATCGATTCATGAAAGTAGCCATTCGCATTGCAAAAGAAGAAAAGGCCTGCTCATAACTTGTAAACTCCAGCTAGGTTGAAACAGGTCATTTGCTTTGTTTCGAGAGAGGCTGCTTGATTTCGATAGAGCCTTTTGAGGCCCCTTCCTCTTGTTTGCTCTCTACTTGGCTCTCAGACGTGATGTCAGGAGTGAGGAGAAGAGGCATTGTGGGAAGTGTTGAAGACCAGTGCGTTCGTGTGTTGAGTTGAATCATGTTTATAATCTCTCTTGGAATCAATCGACATCTTTCTTGAGGCTTTTGCGATCGAAAGATTTTGATCGTTTGGGGTTTGGGGGCGAAATTCACGAACACAAAATGGGACAAGAGTGGAATTCTCGAGCAGGCAAGAAACATGAAGTCATCGAAATTATTTTCTGACGTAACCACAAGTTTTTCAAGACTTTTACATTTT